>FTDY01001400.1_pt1 | contig 16145 bp, 10 predicted proteins | sample 1640031 | NCBI WGS metagenome assembly FTDY01 (sample SAMEA3914816, study PRJEB12502) | metagenome | biome: forest; material: soil | place: USA | collected 2011-09-16 | depth 0.3 m
AACAATTGCGCTCTGGCTGCGGATCGCAGTGGCGCTGGCCCTGCCGGCTGCGACCGTCGCCGCGGTGACGGACGCGGACCGGGTGCAGGTGTATCGCGAGTTCCGCACTGCATTCGATGCGCACGAATTCAAAGAAGCGCTGCCGCTTGCGGAGCGGCTCGTTGCGATCACGGAAGAGCAGTACGGCGGCGCCGATCGCGCGCTCGTCAATCCGCTCGCCAACCTGGGCACGACGCACTATCGGCTGGCCGATTATGCAGCCGCCGAGCAGGCCTACCTGCGCGGCATCAAGATCGCCGAGGACTCAGGAGGAGCCGCCGACCGGCTGCTGCTGCTGCCGCTGCACGGTCTCGGTGCAACCTACTTCAAGAGCGGCCAGTACGACGAGGCCAGCGTGGCCCTGAAGCGCGCGCTCGACTTGAGCCGCAACCTGGACGGCCTGTTCAATCCGGCGCAGATGCCGATTCTCGAGCCGCTGATCGCGAGCCTCGTCGAGCTCGAGCGCCACGACGATGCAGAACGTGAGTTCGAATATTCGGTGCGCGTAGCCGAAAACGCGTACGGCAAGACGGACTCTCGCCTCATGCGCCCGTTGGACCGCTACGCGCGCTGGATGGAGCGGATGGGCCGCTACACGACGGCCCGCGTATTGCACGCGAGAGACCTCACGATCGCAGAGCAGGTGGGGGGCGAGAACTCCGTCCTGACTGTGGATCCGCTGACGGGAATCGCGCGCACGTACCGGCTCGCGTTCGTGAACGGGCCAGAGCAAGGAGCGGAGGCCGGAACGCGATCGCCGGATCCGGGGCTGGCCGACTTCGGCGCCCGGCCGATTGGCGGCCAACAGCTGAATCCGGAGGGAGAGCATGCACTGCTGCTCGCCATCCAGGCGATCGACAAGAATTCACCCGCCGACCTGCAGCATCGTGGAATGACGAAGGTCGAGCTGGGAGACTGGTACTTGTGCGCAGGCGCGGGCCCGAAGGCGATCCAGGTGTACCAGTCCGCCTGGAAGGATCTCGCGGAGAGTGGATCGACCGCCACGTTCGCCGCACCGCGGCAACTCGCCTACCGGGGACCCGTCATGTCGATTGCACGCTCGCGCTTGAACGCCGACAACGTCGAAGAGCATTTCGTCGAGACTCGCTTTACGGTGACGAAGGATGGCCGGGTCGCCGACGTCGTAGCGGTTTCCTCCGATGCGTCGCCGTCGCAGCAGAAGCTGGTGGTCTCGGCCGTCAAGCGGGCGCGCTACGCGCCGCGCCTGGAGAATGGCGACCCCGTCGATACGAGCGACGTCACATTGCGCGAGCGCATCGTGGTGAAGCGGCCAAAAAACAGCGATTGACGCCAGCGCCGGCTGTTGCCCCGCGCCGGCCGCTGCCAGCGGTCCGTGGGACTCTGACGGGCTCCTACTTGGGCGGATCGTCGATCGGCACGGTGTCGATCTGCGCGTTGTCGGCTTTTGCAACCGCCGTCGCCAGCTCGATGGCTTCGTTTCGCGCCAGCGTCTGGCCAGCCGGCTGATTCGGAAACTGCACCAGAAATTTCGCCGCGGCATCCCGCATCGCTGCGGAGCTCGCGCGCAGCAGCGGAGCGCCGCTCTTTATTCCCTTCGCGAGCGCATTTCCGTAGCCGGTGAGCGTGAAGGTGTCGGCCTGCTCCCCCTGCGGCGTGTACAGAATGATCCGGTAGCGGATGGTCACCGCATAGTAGCGGCCGCCGGTTTCGTGAGATGTGACGAATGAGTATTGATCGATGCGCGGCTCGAACAATGCCTTCAGGTCGGGGGCGGCACGCGCCGCCTCCAGGTCCTTGAACTCCGCCACGTGGCTGAACTCGTCCTTGAACACATCCTGCATGATCGCCTGGTGCCCAGGTCCGAGTGCAATCTCCCAGTCGACGCCCCAGCGCGTCTCCTTGTGCGTGTACTTGCGCTGATCGGCCGGGATGATGAGCCCGACGTCCACCTGCAGGGGTTGCAGCAGGGGCTTGGGAAGCTTCGGCTCCGGACGGATGGTCACGCCGCCGCAGCCCGCGAGCAGCAGCAGGGAAAGGGTTGCAGCGAGCCTCCTCATTGCTTCATTCCGACGAACGTGCCGTTGTTCTGCTCGCAGATCAGACGCATTAGCGCCGAAAAGCGGATGTTTGTAAACGGCGCCATGTCGGGCGCCTCGGGAAAACCGATGGCGTGGATGCGCACGGGGCGGCGCCCGTTGCGGTCGGGCTTGTTGAGCGTGCCGATCGAGTCGAGCGCTGCCTGAATCGAATCCCCGGTGAACTCATCGCCGAGCACGAACACGCTGATGCGCTTATCGGCCGCCCAGTAGCTGCGCAGCGCCTCCTCCATCCCCGGCACCGGGTTGGACTGGCTGAAGGCGCGCCACTGGCGCGCGCGGGAACGGATTTCCTGCCGCTGCTGCGGCGTGTCGGTAAGCCACTTGCCGCGCGTTCCCGAGAACAGGTACTTGCCCTGGTCGTTCAGGATCTGCAGGCCGAGCACGTGCGGGTACAGGCCCAGAATCTCATCGACGATGGCGAGATTCACATCCCAGTGGTTGCTCGTCATGCTCGAGGAAGTGTCGATGATGAAGATGACGTATTCGCTGTCGATCGGGATTCCGCCGATGGCGTCGGTGGGAGCGCGGGTCGCGCGTTCCCGCAGCAACCGCTGCATCTCCGCCGTGAGGGTCTGGTAGGCCGAGACCAGCTCCCCCTCGACGATGTTCGTGACGGAAGCGTCCTTGCGGCTCGCCGAATACTGGCCCTGGATGTGCGTCAGGTCGCCGGACAGGCGTGCCAACTTGTCGCGCTCACGCGCCAGGGCCGCCACCCGGCTGGTCAGATCCCGATTCAGCTCGTAGGTCTCGCCGCGGATCTCGTTCAGTTGCGCCTGCAGATTGCGCACCTGCCCGTCCAGGTTCGCCCGGCTCTTCTCCAGCTCGAAAGGCTGCCCCACTTCGGTGAGCACCAGCAGCAGGATGATCGCCCCGAAGCCGCAGCAGATGCAGTCGAGGAACGACAGGCTGAAGACCTCGACCTCGCGCCTGCGTCTCATGGCTTCCCCGCAGAAAGGCGCCTGCGGCGCTTTCTGCCCGCGGGCACGGGGATGCCCCTAAGGCGTGGCTTTTGCCCGCTCATGGCCAGTCCTTCGACGGCATCAGCAGCGTGCCGTCGGTCAGGCGAGCGAGGTGCCAGAAGCGATGGGGTGCCTGCACGTCACCGTTCATCGGCAGCAGCACCGTGTCGATGGGAACGTGCTCGGGAATCTGCCCGACTGCCTCGTCGAACAGGCGCATGCGGACGCCGGAGTCGACGTACCTGCGCAGCCCGGCAGTCTTGCCCTGCGTCGGCAGGCCGTCAGTGATCAGGATGACCTGGTCGGGCAGCGGGCTCAGGGTCTTGATGGCGGCAAAGGCGTTGTAGAGGCTGGTGCCGTCGCGCGGCACGATCTGCCGCAGCGCCTCCAGGCCTCGGGCCAGCTGGGCCGCGTCGGCGCCGCCCACCCATTTGCCGCTGGTGTCCGGCAGCAGCGGCTGCGCCCGCGTGTTGAACGTGTAGATCTGGTAATCGCTGCCGGCGGGCAGCTGGGTCAGCAGCCAGTTGACCGTTTCGGCCGCGCGCCGCCATTTCGCCGCCGCCCGCTTGCGCGCATCGTCGAAGTTGCGCATGCGGATGACAGTCACCACGTCCTCGTGCAGCATGCTGGCCGACACGTCCAGCAGGATGAGAATGCGCTTGCCGCGCAGCGTCAGGCCCGTGATGTAGTGCCGCTCACCGCCGCTCTTGCGGAAGCTGTTGACCTGCTGACCTGTCGGGCCATGGTCCAGGCTCCCCGCCTGCAGGCGCCGCACGCCCTCCTCCAGCGAGTGGATGTCGGATTTCAGCTTCTCGATGTGCTCGCGCCGTGCCAGATTCTCTGCGTCATAGGTGGAAACGTCTACGTCCCGGTTCTTCAACTCCGCGACGAGCTGCGAGCTGCGCGTGGCCGAGTCGGCAGTCTCGGTCCGGGTCTTCTCCAGGGCATTGCGCAGAGCGGCGAGGTTCCTTGCGCCGGCGAGCACTTCCTCGGCAAGGCGGCTCACTTCCGCGGTCATGTCATCGGATCTTTGGATCCGCACCACGCCTGCCTGCGCGCTGACGATGGTGTAGAAGAGAATGACGGCGCCAAAGCCGCAGCAGATGCAGTCCAGGAAGGACAGCGTGAACACCTCGATGGTGCGGCGTCGCCTGGACATCGCTCGCGCCTCAGGGCGGAACCGCGGCCGGCTCACCGACCGCGATCAGCCCAAACTCGACGCCGGGGTCACCAAGCCGAACCTTGTCGCCTGCATAGACGCGCACGCGCTCGGCGACCCGCTCACCGTTCACAAACGTTCCGAAGCTGCTGTGATCCAGGAGTATCAAGTCGTGGCCATCGCGTACCAGAGTGCAGTGGCGCCGCGAAACCCCCGCGAGTCCGTCAGGTAGCGCGACGGAGCGCGCGCCACCGGGCGCCCGTCCGACGACGAGCGCATCGGAGCCGATCTCGAGCGCCCGCCCGTCGAGCAACAGGTGTGTGGGCGGGGGACCGCTGGCCTTGCGGGCACCGAGGCGCTCGCGGGAAATCAGCGCGGCCAGCGCCTCCTGCCACTGGAGCGGCCAGCGGCGCACCAGTTGCACGGGCGCGTCCATCGCAAGCGCCGGGAGATCGGCAGCAGACAGGGCCGTCGCGGCAAACCCGTCGGCCAGCGCTACGAGATCGCAACCGACGAACTGATCGATCTGCTCCCGCAGGCCGGGGATTGCGGCGACGCATGCCGGCATGACGAGTGCGACCGGGGTGCCGGCCGGCCGCAACTCGTGGACCAGCCGCAGAATGTCGCGATTCAGGAATTGGGCGACCGAGGAGAACTGGTCCTGGCTCAACTCCACTTCGAATGCATCCGTACCGCGCGTGAATTGAGCCCGCGCTATGCCCGCACTCGCGTCCCGCACGAGCCCGGGGATGGCATCGAACAGCTGCTGCTCGGTGACTGCATCGTGCAGGAGATCGAAGCGCGTGCGCTTGACCATCGCCGTGCTGATGAATTCGAGCCACGCCTGATACAGCTCGATGAGGCCGCCGCGTTCGCTGACGACGGCGCGGCGGCGGCGGGCCATCCCGCCGCCCACGTCCACGGCTGTAGCTGCGGCGTGGTGCAGGCCCAGCTCGAGGACGATCGCACTTCGGTCCAACCCCAGCGCCGCGACGGATGCGGTTGCGGAATCGACGAAGCCACCTACTTGCAGGGACGCACCGCGAAGGATCCCCAGCACCGCTCCGAGTCCGCCCGGATCCGCGAATGCCGGTGACGCGATCCAGACAGGCTCATCGTGCGTGGGCCTGTGCACCTCGAGACGGCGCGCAAGATCGGCTGCAACCAGGTCAAGTGTCCGCTCCGAAACTTCCGGCTGGGTCAGCGCCGATGCCAGGTGACGCGAAGAGGTCACTGTTGGGTGGCTGCGCAGCGCATGCCAGGCGTCTGTCCCGGCGACTTCGGCGGCGCTGCCGTCGAATATGGTAGCCGGCGAACTCGCGAGCAGCTGGCCGGCGCGCGCTAACGCAACCGCACGGTCGTCGAGCTCGATGGCAAAGGGCTGCATTCGAGTGTCCGGATCAGATGTCTGCGGGGAAGGTGACGCTGTTGTCGGCCGACTCTTTCGGGTCCGGCGCGACAGTCGGATCGTCGTGGATCGTCGCCGACTCTTCGGGCGCCGAAGGCGCCGGTCGCGTTGCCTTAGGGGTGGATGGAGTTGCCGGCGACGATCGAGTTGGCGGCGCCGCAGTCGCCGTCGGCGGGGGCACTGCTGTCGCCGGCACGGCAGTCGAGGCCGGCGCCGCAGTCGGAGCCGGCTCGGCTGGGGCCGGTATCGCGCCGGCCGAAGTCGGCCCCGCGGAGGCAGGTGCCGGAGCGTCCGCTGGCGGCGTTACCGCCAGTGCGGCCACGCAAAGCGGCCCCATCAGGATGATCCAGCGAAGCATTCGCCAGGGACGGTTCATGGCTGTCTCCCCTCACTCTGCATAGCGGGCAATGCGAAACCCGAGAGTAGGACTGATCGCCTCTTCAGAATCGCGCCATGCGAGGCGCAGTTCGGTCACGGACGCGGACTTCCAGTTGGCGCCCCGCACGACGTGCCGCGTCCCCTCAGCTGGCCCGAATGGGTCGGTCACCGGCGTGGAATCGACGAACGAGAGGTAGTAGTCGTTCACCCACTCGGAGACATTTCCGGACAGGTCGTGCAGTCCCAGGGGGGTGGGCTTGAACTTCCCCACCGGAGCCACGAGCGCGTAGTCGTCGCGGTAGCCGGCCAGGGATGCGGGCAGCGAGGCGGCCGCCTCATCGCCGGCAAGGTTTCCGACCTGCTCCTGGACGGGAAGGGAATCGCCCCAGGCGAAGCGGCGAAACTGTCCGGGTCCCGCGTAGCGAGCGGCATATTCCCACTCTGCCTCGGTCGGCAGCCGATAGCCGGTGGTCACGGGGCGCTTCAGAACGTAGCCGGAGTCCTTCTTGTCGTAGGAGACCGGCAACCCGTCGTGCTGCGAGAGCCAGTTGCAGTATTCGACGGCATCGCTCCAGCTCACCTGAGTCACGGGTTGAGTGTCCAGGTCGATGGAGTGGTTGTCGATGAAGCCCGAAGCGTGCTCCGCGCGGAACTTGCGGAACTCGCCGTTCGTTATTTCCGTTACACCGAGGTAAAACGCCCGTTTGAGCGTGACCGAACGAAGCCCCTCGTTGGGTCGGCGGCCCTGCTCCCGTCGATCGCTTCCCATGGGAAAGGTCCCGAGCGGGACAAGCCGCAGCGCATAGCCCGTCCCCGTGGCAATCAGCGGCGCCGATTCCTGCAATGCAATCGCGTGATCCGACGACACGAGATGGTACTGGATGGTGCGTTCGAGTCCTGCCGCTGGCGTCACTGTCCCCGTAAAGGGGACGAACCCTTCCTTGCGGACCTCCAGGTGATGCTCCACCGCGGAAAGCTTCATCGTCTGCGGAGTACGGCCGCGGTCCGCCCCATCGACCAGGAGTTGCGCGTCCGTCGGGTCACCTTGCACAGTCACTGCCGCCACGACGGCTTCGAGCCGTGCCTCGAGTCCGATCCTGCGGCCGGCATCGGCGAACACGGACCGGCTCCACGTGGCATATCCTGGAAGATCCAGCACCACACCGTGAGCGATGCCGGCCGGCAGATCGGACTCGAGCGGGGTGCGCCCACGATGAATGCCGGCTATCGTGACCTCCGCGCCGGGCGGAACGGATTTCAACAGGAGGTGCGCGTCGGCCTGTCCGAGGGTCACCGGACCCATCGAGAGCGTTTCGCCCGCCTTCACGACCACGCTGCTCTCCCAGGTCTTCAGACCCGGCGCCGAAATCTCGACGTCGCGTACGCCTCCGGGCACAGCTACTGTCGCTGGCGCCGTGCCCGAATCCACGCCATCCACCTTGACGTGCGCCCCCACCGGGACCGCCGATATGGCGAGCGAGCCCCATGAAGGCTCGAGTCGCGCTATCAGATTCTGTCGCGCGCCGGCTCCCAGCACGCTGACGCGATTGATGGAGTCCACGTACCGCGGCGCGCGCAGGGTAATCGTGCGCTCTCCCGCCGGCACCGCGATGTCTCCTGGCGCGCGTCCCGCCTCTGCGCCATCGACAATCACCGCAACTGCGATTCCGCCGGTATCGATATGCAGCTTGCCCGGCAGCTTCGCCAGCCTGAACGTCACGCCAGTGATGTTGCCGCCGCTCACTTCAATTTCGGTTTGCGCGGGGATGTAGCCGTCGCGCTCGGCCCTTACGACGTGCTTGCCCGGCAATACCAACAGCCGGCTGCCTGAGTGCAGCGAGATGGCGGTCCCCGGAGTCCGCACGCGTGCATCGCCGGGCACGATATCGAGCGAAACGGATTCGAGCATCGAGATCAACCCGACGCTCACCGCCGCAACGACGATGGCGGAGCCCACAGCCCATGCTGTCCGCCGGCGCCTCGCCGCCTGCCGTGGCGTCGGCGCGCTGGCAACGGGGCCCGGCGACACCTGCCTGGCCCTTGGAATGACGGGAGCCCCACGCGCATGAATCTCGAGTTGCTCATCGCCTCCTTCTGCGAGGGAGAGAGTCGCCAGCGTGGCCGCCGGAGCGATGGTTGCGTTGCCGACGAGATGGCAGACGGTGAGACGCAGCAAGGTTCTCGAGACGTCCTCGACGATCAACTGCGCGTCGCCGAGCGCGAGAACATCCGCTCGCCGCAGATCGCGCGGCGCCGAGAGCGGCCGCCCGTCGAATTGCGCAGCGCTGCCCGCCTCCGGCTGCACTACCCATACCCCTTTACGCCTCTCGATCCGCAAAAGCGGTCCGGGCATCGCGCCCGGTACGACGACGTCGGCGCCTGTGCCACCGATCGAGAACACCTCGCCGAGGGTCCGATCGCCGGCGGGCTCCCTGATGCGTGCCTCCGCATAGGGTGCCGGCTTGGCCACCGCATCATTCATATTGGGTCAGAACAGGTGACGCTGACCGTGGTCGTTTGTCCCGGAGCCACGGTGATGTCCCTGCGGACGTCGCGGAAGCCGTTGCGGGTGCCGATGACGGTGTACTTGCCTGGCTTCAAGTCGATCTCACGGCGCGCGAACGTTCCGAAGGAGCCGATGCTCGGGATGGCCACCTGGGTGGCATTATCGGATACCAGCGACAGCCGTACAGGTTTGTCGAAGTCGGGCAGCAGGATTTCCAGGCGCGCGATCTGCGACCTGAGGACGGGACCCGATGAGGACTGCGAGCGCGCCGTCTCCAGCAGCGTCCGCGCCTCTTCCCGGACCGCCGGTGCGGCGAGTCGCTCCGGGCTATCGATGAGCATCTGCAGCCGATTCGACAGATCGGCCCGCGCGCCCGCACGGGCCTTGCCCTGCTGGGCAAACAGGAGGGACGGATCCGTCTTCAGCGCGTTGTCGTATTCCTGAACCGCATCGCTCCAGCGCTCCTGCGCTTCCAACCCGGAGGCTCGCTGACGGGTCGTGGCAAAGCCGCGTGCCGTCAGGGCGGCGCCCACACGTCGCAGCCCCTCCGCGGCCTCCGCCCCGTTCGGCTTGAAGTTGCGGGCTTTCTCGAATGAATCGTGCGCTTCGTCCAGCCGTCCGGCTCCCAGCGCGGCGAACCCCGCGCCCACCGCCTTGGCGTAGTTGTCGTTGCCGAATGCGGCGTTGGCGCGGGCGAGCCCGTCCTTGGCGCGCACGTTGGTGGGATCGAGCGCGGCGGCCTGGCTGTAGTCCTGAGTGGCCCTTGCGAAGTTGCGGGCACGCTCCGCGTTCTCGCCATCGGCCAACAGCGGAAGCACGCCGCCGAGGCTATGCACCCGGCGCTCACCGCTGACCACCCGGGCATCGTCGGGACTGATTCGCCTGGCGAGATCGAATGCCTGGGCCGCGACCCCGGACTGACCTGCGGCAAGAGCCTTTTCACCGGCGTCCAGCTGTGCGGCGAGCGCCTGAGGAGCGCGGCGCTCGACTCTGTCTAGAAGCTGCGCGGCTGCATCCAGTCGCGTCTGCGCAAGTGTCGTGTCGCCTGCGTCGCGGGCGCCGATGGATTCCGCGGAAAGCCTGTTGGCGTCCGCAAACTCGCGCCCGCCCCAGACCCCGGCACCGCGAGTTTCGAGGGAAGACAGACGAGCATCGAGCCTCGCCCGCGCGGCTCTGAGCTGTTGCTGCGGCGGCACGGGTGCCCCGCCCGGAATCGCCGTCGAAGAAGCTGCTGCAGCGGCTGCCGATCGCGTCGCAGGAGCAGCGGTGGAATTCCCAGCAGGAATTCCCGGGGGAACGGCCGCTCCTGCTGGAGCGGGTACGGCTGTCGGCGCCATTCCCGGCGATGTGTCCTGAGCTGACTGTGCAGGCGATGAGTCGGACGGATTGGCGGTTGCCGCTGGCGGCGCGGCGACATCGCTCGTCGATGCAACAAGGTCGGTCAATGCGGCAGGAATGAGCTGCGGCTCGTTGCGTGGCACCCAGTAGAAAGCGGCGCCCAGACCTGCGAGCAGAAGGAGCATCACCCACGGCCAGCGGCGGGGACGGATCGGCTCGAGCTTCACGACTCTCGGCACATATTCCAGCTGCAGATCATCGAATGCCGACCGCGGCTTCTGCGGCTGCGCAGCCGGCGGCGGATGCGACGGCGTCGAAGGCGGAGAGGGCACGTGCCGCCATGTCAGCGGCGGGTCGATCTTGGCAGGATTTCTCGCCGAATCGATGGGACGTCGGGAGTCCGCCCGGTGTGTGGGAATGTCCGCCCTGAGCGGCGGCGTCTCGGCTCTCGGCGGCGGCTGGGGCATCGCTTCGACGGGCGAGGATCCGTGCGGTTGCGGCTGAACCTGGGACTGCGGCGGGACCTGGGCGTGCGTTTGGACCTGCGGTTGCGGCGGCAACGGCGGCTCGGGCTGCGCGTGCGGCCGGGATCGCTGTGGCGGCGGAGATGCAGGCTGCGCCGGGCGCGCAGGGACGAATGTCTCCCGATGCTCGCAGGGCGCCGGCCGATCGGGCCGTGCGGAGGTCTCTGCAGCTGCGTCGAGCTCGAACGCGAGTGTGTCGTTCAGCGAGGCGTCGAGTTCATCGATGACTTCTCGCATCGAGCGCGGCCGGTCCGCGGATCTCTTGGCGAGCATGCGCATCACGAGTCCGCCCAGCAGGGGCGGAATCTGCCGCGTCGGAGCCAGCTCCGGCACGGGCTCATGCATCGCGCGCTGCGCTTCGAAATGAGGATAGTACGGCGGGTAGCCCGACAACAGCTCGTACGCGAGGGCGCCCAGGCCGTAGATGTCGTCCGCCGGACTGGGTGGCTCGCCGCGCAGCTGCTCGGGACTCGCTGTAAAGGGCGACAACCCGAGGTTCGAGGCGGCCGGCTGTTCCGCATCGCCGTGACCGCCGACGGTCGCGGCCACGCCGAAGTCGGCCAGCTTCACCCGCCCCCGGGAATCGAACAGGATGTTTCCCGGCTTCAGGTCGCGATGCACGACGCCGCGCTCGTGCGCGTACTCCAGCGCCTGGGCAACCTCGATGAGCACAGGAACGATCTCGAGATAGCCCGCGCCGCGAAAGCGCCGCAGGTCACCACCGGAGGCGAGTTCCATCGGCAAGGCGACGACTTCGCCGGACCGCTCCGGCGGGAAGACCTTCAGGATCGCAGGATGATTCAGCCGGCTCGTGATGTCGTACTCGCGCTGCAGCGCGGCCCAGGCAGACTCGTTGCGCGCGAAGGTGGGACTGAGAATCTTCAGCGCCACATCGACGCCGCGCACTTCATCGTGGGCACGCCTGACCTCGCCCTGTCCGCCCGCGCCAAGGGTCTCGAGCAGCGTATAGCGGGCATCCAGCCTGCGTCCGGTGGGTGCGGCGACAGCTTCCGTCATGGCCTCACGCAAGCCGCGCAGAACTCAATGCGCGGGCTCCAACGCGACGGGCTGCTCGGGCTCCAACGCGACGGGCTGCTCGGGCTCCAACGCGACGGGCTGGCCGGAGCCGACCTGTCCCGCCACCGTGAGCGTGCCATTCTCTTCCAGATACAGTTGATGCAGTAATTTGCGCCATTCCCGGTATTGTTCTTCCGCTGTGCCGGTCAGGCGCAGGGTGCGCCCTTCGACATCCACCACCTGCGGCGCGACCTCCGACTTGAACGAGTCCGACAGCTCCTTGAGGGCCTGTGTGTGAACCTTCGCGTCGGAGTATTTCTTCAGACCCGACAGGATAGAGGCCGTTCCACCGATGGCGCCCGCGGTCCGCACAGCACTCTCGACGCGCCGGCAGTTGTAGTCCAGATCGTTGCACTGGCCGGGCACGAAAACACTCGCAAGTACGGCCGCGGCGCCAAGAAACGTCCGCACGCGCGCCTGGTTCCGCGTGCGCTCTTCCTTCTGGATCTCCTCGAAGCTCGACCGCCGCCATTGCCCGTAGGACATGCTCATCTGGTCGGCGAAATTGGCGTAGTACCCGTTCACCGTATCGATCACCGTCGCGTCCCGCTCCCGGATGCGGTCGATGCGATTGTTGATCGGATCGTCCTGCGCCGGCAGGCGCGATACCTTGACCATTCCGCGCGGATCGCGGTCCAGATACCCTTGCATGGCCTGCGGCGCAAGATCGCTGGCAAACTCGAGTTGCGTTACGCGGCGGATATCGCGACGGTCGTTCTGCGCGAGCCGCTCTCGCGCGGCGACCATGTCGTTGGCGATCTGCGAGTAGACGTTCTGGAACGGATCGCGCGCCTTGAGCGACGCATCCGTCTTGTACGAGCCGGTATCTGCAACGCTCTCGTACCGCTTGCCGTTGATCCATATCCGACCCATGGAGTCCTTGACCGTAACCTCAAGAGCAAGCTTCGCTCCCGTGGACTCCAGTATTTTGCCGGACACCTGGACGTCGATGAATTCTGCGCTGGCGGGGGTGACGCGCACCGCGCCCCACTGACCGGAGGATTCCAGCGTGCTGCGCAGCATCGCGGCGGCGTAGTGCGACTCCGCCTGGCGGATCTGCGGGTCGATGTGCTTCTTGACGAGCTCCTTCTCATCCTTTGCAAGCTCGGCCGGCACACCCGGGTCGAAAGAGTGCACACCCACGTCGAGGCGCTCGTCGTCGGGAATCTGCCGGTTGGCCTGTATTGCATTGATTTTGGGGAGCGGCTTCGTCTCCTGGACGACGCAACCCCCCAGCAGGCCCAGCAGGGCCATGCCGCCGGCCGTCCAAACCGCTCGCCCGCTCATCGTCTCACCTCGTCTCCTGCAATCCACCCCCGCTCCCACGGGTCACTTCCCTGCGTTGCTCTTGTAATCGATGTATTCCTTCCAGAGCTTGTCCTTCAGCTCGGGATCCGTCTCCTGCTCCGCGGCTTTCCGCAGCCGCCGCGCGACGATGTCGTCATCGCTTCCATCGGGAATCTCCCGGGCCGTCGCGCCGTTACCGGCAGCGCCGGCGGCCGCGGTGCTCGCGGACTTGTCCGATTTCAGATCGCCCCCGCGGGATGCCTGCCGGTCCGCACGGCCTTTGCCCGGTCGATTGCCCGGAGGTCCGTTCCCTTCGGCATTGTCGGGACCCTCGGTGGAGGTCGTCCCCGCAGCGTCGGCTCCGGCAGAGCCCGGGGTCCCCGGAGCACCGGCGGTGGCCGTAGTGGAAGCGCCCGCATCCGCCGCGGTCGTCGTATCTCCACCGGCCTGGCGGGCGTCCCGCTCCTTCGCAACCCGCTCCTGCTCCTTGCGCAGCTCGGCATCGAAGGTCCCGAGCGAGTCGTCGAGTTTCCGATCGATCGCCGCGCGCCGTTCGTCGGGAGTCTGTGCGCCAGGGGGCAGAGAGGCTCCTGCCCCGCCCTGCGATGAGCCTGAATGCGTGTCCGCGGATCCCGAGGACGCTGGCGGAGAAGACGAACCGGAGGACTGTTGCGTCCCCGTCGGCAGCGAGGCCTGCGAGCTCGACGCCGGCTGCGTCGAGCCTGTGGGCGCCGACGGAATCCCTCCCGTTGACGGCGCGGAAGGCGTTGAGGGCCCTGACGGCGCAGACGATGTTGACGGCGCGGAAGGCGCTGACGGCATCGAACGGCTCGATGTCGATGAGGGCGTCGAGGGCGTCGAGGGCGTCGAACGACTCGAGGACGAGGAAGGCGTTGCGGGCGAAGAAGGTGTCGAAGGCGCGGAAGGTGCGCCGGGCGATGCGCAGCCGCCGCTGGCGAGCATCGCGGCCGTCAGCATCGCTCCTGCGAGCGTTGCAGCTACGGAACGAGGCGATGTGTGGAGACCGCTCATCCGCAGACCTCAGTTGCGCGCCGCAGTGGGCTTGGCGCTCGCAGTCTTCGACTTGACGGCGCTCGCGTTGAGCACCGGCGGAGGCGCATCGGTGTCATCGCTGCCGGAAAAGAATGTGCGCAGCTGGCCGGCCATGCGGTTGCATGCGAGATTCTGCACGCGCGCAATGAAGGGCAACGGCACAACCGCGCCGATGATTGCTGATGTGCCCGTGACGTTGGTGTCGACGCTGCCGGCCGACTTCGCCTGCTGCAGATCCCAGACGGTTGCCTCATAGTTGGATTCGTTCTCCCACCAGCCGAATCCGATGCAGCCTGCGGCTCCCGGCGCTGCACCGCACGCGATGCTGCCGCCGCCATCGGTCTTCTGCGTCCCGCCATCGACCCAGACGATGTAGCGCACACCCGATGCGGCGATTCGCTCGCTGACACCCGGGCGCGTCAACAGCGTGGCAATCGCCTCGGGTCGCGTCGGAGAGGTGCCCGGCTCGAACCATGGAAACATCGAGTCGACGAATGCAACGTTGGCCCGCACTGAGATCGCCGTGTCGCCGCGGCCCGCGAGCGCGTTGCCAACACAGTCCATGAAGCCGTCCTCGGCGGCGGCGCCTTCTATTTGCGGCTTCGCGAGAATTACGACAGCTTCGCCCTTCTGGATCTTCGTGTGCAGCTCGCGGGACTCTTCGACGCGCGATTCCATGCAGCCGGGCAACGCGACGGTCACCAGGAGAGTGGCAGCGCAGTAGGACCCAAGGCGGAGACCTTTCATTCTGGGTTCCTCATCTGACGTGGGGCCGAAGAGGTCACGATCTCTGTGCGGGTGAGTATGCCACCGCGCGACTCAAGTTGACCCTGCGTCGACAACGCCCCGTTCCCGCCCGCAGCGGCGCAGTCACCGGCTACGGCGAGCCTGTTCCTGACCCTGGACGAGGACGGCCACCTCAGCTACGACCACAACTGCGCGCGAGCGTGAGCGGCCGTCTCACGCACACGCGGACGCCGGGGACTTCCTAAGTCCGCTGCAGGCGTGCCTGATGCCGGCGTTGCTTCGCTCTATCCACCCTCGCTGTGTCCGCCCCAATCTCGTCGGCCCGCTGCCCAGGACCCTGCCTGTCCGGGACGGTCCTGGAGCGTCCCAAAGCGCCCGCTTTTGAGGGTGGGCCCCCTTTGCGGCACGAGCTGTATGGGCGTACAGTCCCGAGCATGGGCCGCAAGACAATAGGAAGGCAGGTATTCAAGGGCCGGGGCGCCCTTTCGAACCCGGCGGGACGGTTTGAGAGCAAGGAATTCGAGCGGGTGGATGACGGCTGGTACGTCGAGGAGCAGCCGGACAGCATCGCCACGACGCTGGAGCCGGATCGGGCCAAGGGGATCATCAGCACCAACGACTCGCCCGACATTCCCTTCGAGCAATCCATCAACCCGTATCGCGGATGCGAGCATGCATGTGTCTATTGCCACGGGGGGGACACACGCGTGCTCATGGCGGACGGCACCACGCGGCCGATCGCGGAGATTCGCGCGGGCGATGCAATCTATGGCACCGCACGCCAAGGTTACTACCGGCGTTATGTCAAAACGCAGGTCCTCGCACACTGGAGTGTCATCAAGCACGCGCACCGGATCAGGCTCGAGGACGGCACTGAGCTGGTCGCCGGCGGGGACCACCGTTTTCTCACGGAGCGGGGCTGGAAATTCGTGACGGGGACGCAGCACGGACCGGACGTGAGACCTCACCTTACGACCAACAACAAGCTGATGGGCACCGGCGCTTTTGCCGCTCCGCCGTGGAAGAACGAGGACTATCGCTCCGGGTATTTGTGCGGTCTCATTCGTGGCGACGGAATGCTGCGCGAATCCTTGAAATTCGGTTCTCGAGGCGGATGCCGCGCTCAACACTATTTCCGGTTGGCGCTGTGCGACAGCGAGGCGCTGGACCGTGCCCAAAACTGGTTGAATCAAGCGGCGGTCGAGACGAAGCGCTTCGCGTTCAGCGCTGCCTCGAATAGACCCATGCAAGCGATCCGTGCCCAGTCACGATTGCACGTTGAGCGGGTTCGCGAGGTGATCGCATGGCCCGACCTGGCGTCTCGATCCTGGCGCGCCGGTTTTCTCGCCGGTATCTTCGATGCCGAGGGCAGCTATAGCCGCGGAATCCTGCGCATTTCCAACACCGACCTGGAAATCATCCGCTGGATCGGCGAGTCCCTGCGCGCATTGGATTTCCAGTTCGTCGTCGAGCCCGGTGGCCTCGGAGTCAATAAGTCCGTCGTTGTCGTCCGCCTGCTCGGCGGATTGCGGGAGCATCTGCGATTCTTCCACAGCGTGGATCCCGCGATTTCTCGAAAGCGCGACATC
>FTDY01001883.1_pt1 | contig 15853 bp, 14 predicted proteins | sample 1640031 | NCBI WGS metagenome assembly FTDY01 (sample SAMEA3914816, study PRJEB12502) | metagenome | biome: forest; material: soil | place: USA | collected 2011-09-16 | depth 0.3 m
CCGCGAGTCCGCCATGGCGTCGCGCCTGACGATCGTGCATCGCCGCGAATGCGACCTGTGCGATGAGATGGTCGCCGAGGTCCGGGCGCTGGGGGGGACGCTCACGCTCCCCCCGCTGGAAATCGTGGATGTCGACGGCGAACCGGAGCTCCTGCGCCGCTACGGCCTGAATGTCCCGGTACTCCTGCTCGACGGCACGCTCGTGTGCAAGCACCGGCTCGATGCCGCGGAGCTGCGGCGCCTGCTGCGCGCAGGTCCCTGAAAAACCACGATGGCGGCGGATTGAAGGTCCCCACCGGCAAAATGCACGCCTTTTGCCGGCATCAAGACGTGCGCAGGCCTCGATCCGGCTGCAAATCGCCGCAGGCGATTTCAGCCAATCTACGTATAATCCGCGCGCCGCTACGGTACTGGCGCGGCGGACGCGACAGAACCAATTCATGCGGCTCATACGGAATTTCTCGATCATTGCCCACGTCGACCACGGCAAATCGACCCTGGCGGACCGGCTGATACAGCTCTGCGGCGGCCTGCAGGCCCGCGAGATGCAGGAGCAGGTGCTGGACTCCATGGAGCTGGAGCGGGAACGCGGCATCACGATCAAGGCGCAGAGCGTCACGCTCTACTACCAGGCCGCGGATGGGGAGCGGTACCAGCTCAACATGATCGACACGCCGGGGCACGTGGACTTCTCATACGAGGTTTCCCGCTCGCTGGCGGCGTGCGACGGGGCGCTGCTGGTGGTCGATGCGTCGCAGGGCGTCGAGGCCCAGAGCGTGGCGAACTGCTATACCGCGATCGAGCAGGGCCTGGAGGTCCTGCCGGTCATCAACAAGATCGACCTGCCGTCCGCCGATGCGGACAAGGTGAGCCAGGAGATCGAGGACATCATCGGCATCGACGCCACCGATGCCCTGGGAGTCAGCGCCAAGACAGGCGAGGGCGTGCCGGAGCTGCTGGAGCAGATCATCCGGCGCATTCCTGAGCCCAAGGGCGATTCGCAGGCGCCGCTGCAGGCCCTGATCATCGACTCCTGGTTCGACAACTACGTGGGCGTGGTCTCGCTGGTGCGGGTCATGAACGGCAGCCTCAGGACGGGCGAGAAGATCCGCATCATGTCCAACGGGCGCAGCCACACTGTCGACAAGCTCGGGCGCTTCACCCCGAAGCCCATCGTCGAGCGCGAGCTCGCGACCGGCGACGTAGGATTCATCGTTGCCGGCATCAAGGAGATCGACGGCGCCCCGGTCGGCGACACGATCACTCAGGACAATCGCCCGAGCGCGCAGCCGCTGCCGGGGTTCAAGCAGATCAAGCCGCGCGTTTTCGCGGGACTCTTCCCAATCAATTCAGAGGATTATGAGAGCTTTCGAGACGCTCTCTCGAAGCTGCGCCTGAACGACTCGGCGCTGCACTACGAGCCGGAGGTTTCCGCCGCCCTCGGGTTCGGATTCCGCTGCGGATTCCTGGGGCTGCTGCACATGGACATCGTGCAGGAGCGCCTGGAGCGCGAGTACCACATCGATCTGGTGACGAGCGCCCCCACGGTCGTCTATGAAGTCGCGCGCACCAACGGAAAGGTCGAGTACGTGGACAATCCGGCAAAGCTGCCGCCCACGAACGAGGTCGACGAGATCCGCGAGCCCATCATCATCGCCAGCATCCTTGTCCCTCCCGATCACGTCGGGGCGGTCCTGCAGCTATGCACCGCGAAGCGCGGCGCGCAGAAGAAGCTGCAATACCTCGGCACGCAGGTGTCGCTGCAATACGAGCTGCCGCTGGCGGAGGTCGTGCTGGACTTCTTCGACCGTCTCAAGTCGGTCAGCCGCGGCTACGCCTCGTTCGACTACGAGTTCAGCCATTTTCAGCCGGCGCCCCTGGTCAAGCTCGATATCCTGATCAACGGCGACACTGTCGATGCTCTGTCGATCATCGTCCATCGGGACAACGCCTATCACCGCGGGCGCGAGCTCGTGGACAAGATGCACGAGCTCATCCCCCGGCAGATGTTCGAAGTGGCGGTGCAGGCGGCGATCGGCACCGCCGTCATCGCGCGCGCCACGGTCAAGGCGCTTCGCAAGAACGTGCTCGCCAAGTGCTACGGTGGGGACGTGAGCCGCAAGCGCAAGCTCCTCGAGAAGCAGAAAGAAGGCAAGAAGCGCATGAAACAGCTGGGCCACGTGGAAATTCCTCAGGAGGCGTTTCTCGCCGTCCTGCAGGTCGGCCGGAAAACCTGAGGTCTGCGATGTTCCTTCAGATCGTCTCGGTCCTCGCCTGGATCGCCATTCCGGTGGCTCTCATCGCCGTCGCGGACGACTGGTTCCGGCGCCCGTACAGACATATCGCCGCCGCGCCGCAGCGCGCTGGTGATCCGGCGCCGATTTCGCTCGTGTACTACACGCTGCCGCTGTTCGCCGCCGCGGGAATCATCCGTTTGCTGACCGCGGAACGCCTGGACTTCAGCGCAGTGCTGCTGGGGATCACGGCTCTCACGGGCGTCATCTGGGGGCTCGATGTCCTCGTGCTGCGCAGAAGGCGTGCGGCCGCAGCAGCGGCCAGCGGCAAGGACTTCGCCGCAGTTCCCGAGCCCAGCACGGTGGACTATGCCCGAAGCTTCTTTCCCGTCGCGCTCATCGTCCTCGTGCTCCGCTCCTTCATCTTCGAGCCGTTTCGCATCCCGTCGGACTCGATGATGCCGACCCTGTTGGACGGGGACTTCATCATCGTGAATAAGTTTGCCTACGGGTTGCGGCTGCCGGTCGCGGACCGCAAGTTCGTCTCCATCGGGGAGCCCGAGCGCGGCGATGTCGTGGTGTTCCGCTACCCGCGGGATCCGTCCGTCAACTACATCAAGCGTCTGGTCGGACTTCCGGGCGACCATGTGGAAGTGGAGAGCGACCGCATCGTCGTCAACGGCAAGCCGGTGCCGTTCACCGTGACTTCGCGGTACAACGATGGCTGTTACGTCAACATGCAGCTCGCGCTGGAGCAGCTGGGAGCCCATGCCCACCAGTCGCTGGTGTGCCCCGTCCCCCTGGAAGTGACGCCCGAGCCGCTTGCGGGCTGCAGCCGCAAGGAGGTCCGTGGCTACTTGTGCGGGGACCGCGCGGTGGAGGCGACACTCGGGGAGTCCAGGAAATTCGTCGCGGACGTTCCGGCCGGCATGTACTTCATGATGGGCGACAACCGCGACAACAGCGAGGATGGGCGGGTCTGGGGCTTCGTCCCGGAAGACAATCTGGTCGGCAAGGCGACCCGAATCTGGTTCAATTGGGACCTGCAGCGTAGCGGCGGCCCTGTGTGGGGCCGCGTGGGCGCGGCCATCAAGTGACGCGAGAGGAGAATTCGATGCGCGCGAAGCAACGTGGTCTCACCTTCATCGGCTGGCTCGTGCTGCTCGTCCCCCTGGCGATCGTCTTCTACGCCGGCATTCGCCTGGCGCCGGTGTACCTGAACTACATGAAAGTGGTGCACTCGCTGGACGCCGTGCAATCCGAGTTCAAGACCGACACCGCCACGGCGGCGGGCATCCGCGATTCCCTGCAGAAGCACTTCGACATCGAGAGCGTGGACTATCCGAACGTGAAGGACGTCCAGGTCACCCGGGACGGCCATGTCTGGGTCATCGATGCCTCCTTCGACGATCAGGCGCCGCTGTTCTCGAACATCTCCATCCAGGTCGCGTTCCACAAGGTCGTGCAGATCGGATCGGCCGGCATCGAGTAGATGGAAGAGGCCGTGACGAGCGGCGACTGGCCGATTCCCTGGGTGCGTGCGAAGCTGGCGTACGAGCCACGCGACACGGCCCTGTTCGCCGCGGCGCTCACCCATCGCAGCGCCCCAGGCCGCAACTATGAGCGGCTGGAGTTCCTGGGCGATGCGGTGCTCAATCTGGTCGTGGCGCAGCGGCTGTACCGCGAGTTTCCGGACGCCACGGAGGGCGATCTGAGCCGTCTGCGGGCCCGCCTCGTCAGCAGCGAGCCCCTGGCGCAGATTGCCGCCGAGATTTCCCTGGGCGAGGCGCTGCAGCTGGGCTCCGGGGAGCTCAAGACGGGCGGCTTCCGCCGGGAATCGATTCTGGCCGATGCGCTCGAGGCGGTGTGCGGCGCCTTGTTTCTCGATGGGGGGTTCGAGGCGGTCCAGAGGGTGATCGAGGGGCTGTTCACGGGGCGCATCGCCTCGCTCCCGGCCCCGGCATCGCTGAAGGATGCCAAGACCCGTCTGCAGGAGTACCTGCAGGCGCAGGGGCATCCTCTGCCACGCTATGTCGTCGACCGCATCGAGGGCGAGGCACACGCCCAGACCTTTCACGTCACCTGCGAGGTGGCGGACCTGGGCCTGAATGCCCAGGGCAGCGGCTTGAGCCGCCGGCGCGCGGAGCAGGAGGCGGCCGAGCGGATCCTTCAGGATATTGGAACGACATGACAGGCGACTATCGAAGTGGTTTTGCGGCGCTCGTGGGCAGACCCAACGTCGGCAAGTCGACCTTGCTCAACGCGCTGGTCGGGCAGAAGGTGAGCATCGTCACGCCGCGGCCGCAGACGACCCGCCACCGCATCGTCGGCATCGCCAACCTGCCCAACGCGCAGGTGGCCTTCGTGGACACTCCCGGCCTGCACAATCACGCCACCCGCGCGCTCAATCGGGCGATGAACCGGACGGCTGCCGCCGCCCTGGAGGATGCGGACCTCGTGGTGCTCGTCACCGAGGCCCTCAGATGGACTTCCGAGGACGATCTGACGCTCGCGCGGATCGTGAAGGCGGGACGGCCGGCGATGGCGGCTGTCAACAAGATCGACCGTGCGCAGCCGCGCGAGCGCATCCTGCCCTACATCGCGGAGCTGGCCGCGCGCCATGACTTTCTCGCCATCGTGCCGACCTGCGCGCTCAAGGGCGATAACGTGGAGGACCTGAAGCAGACGATCGCAAGCCACCTGCCGGTGGCGCCGGCGATGTTCCTCGACGGGGAAATCACCGACCGCGGCCTGGAATTCCGCATCGCCGAACTGATCCGCGAGAAGCTCACTCTCGAGCTCAATCAGGAAGTGCCCTATGGGGTCGCCGTCGAGGTGGAGAGCATGGTCGAGGAGGACGGCCAGCTGGCCGTGGACGCTGCGATCTGGGTGGACCGCGAGGGCCAGAAGCCGATCGTGATAGGCGCGCGGGGAGAGCGCCTGAAGCGGGTCGGCCGGGCGGCGCGGCTGACCCTGAACGGGCTGCTCGGCAGGCGGCTGCACCTGAACCTGTGGGTGAAAGTCCGCGAGAACTGGGCAGACAACGCCCGCTCCCTGAAGCATCTGGGCCTGGAATGAGCCGCGATCACCGCCGCGTACAGCTGGCGCCAGCCTACATCCTCCATCATCGGCCGTACCGGGACACGAGCCGCATCCTCGAGGTCCTCTCGCGCGACTACGGCAGGCTGTCGCTGTTCGCCCGCGGAGTGCGCGGGCCGAAGGCCAGGCTCGCCTCCGCCCTGCAGCCGTTCCAGCTCCTGCTCGTTTCCTGGAGCGGCCGCGGCGAGGCGGCGCAACTGACCGGCGCGGAGAGTGCGGCGCCAGCCGTGGCCCTGCCGCCCGAGTGCCTGATGGCGGCTTTCTATCTCAACGAGCTGTTGCTGAAGCTGACGACCCGGCATGATCCCCTCCCGGGGCTGTTCGAGAACTATCACGCGACGCTGGAGGGCCTGCGGCTGGGAAGCCCGCTCGAGCTGCGGCTGCGGATCTTCGAGAAACGGTTGCTAGAGACGCTCGGCTACGGCCTCGAGCTGACCGTGGAGGCCCAGTCGGGGCGCCGCATCGAGCCCGGTCAGTACTATCATTTCAGGCCCTCGCAGGGCTTGTTTGCGACGGCGGCGGATGCCGCGGGGGCCCTGGCAGGCCAGTCGCTGGTGAGCCTCGCAGCCGAGGAGCTGGCGCAGGGGCGTGAGCTCGAGGATGCCCGCCGCCTGCTCAAGGCGGCACTCGGGGAATGTCTCGAGGGCCGGGAACTGTCGACACGCGCCGTGGCGAAATCGATCGCACGGCGGGAGCTGCATAAATGACTCACAGGTCCATCGCTCTCGGAGTCAACATCGATCATGTCGCCACGCTTCGCCAGGCGCGCCGCGGCCGATTTCCCGATCCCGTGCACGCGGCCCTGGCGGCCGAGATGGCCGGGGCCGACAGCATCACTCTGCACTTGCGCGAGGACCGCCGGCACATTCAGGACAACGACGTGCGGATGCTGCGCGGCCTGCTGCAAACGCACATGAATCTGGAGATGGCTGTCACAGACGAGATGGTCGCCATTGCAGCGGACGTGGGACCCGAAGACTGCTGCTTCGTCCCAGAGCGGCGTGCGGAGGTTACGACGGAGGGCGGCCTCGATGCTGCCGGCCAGATGCCGAAGCTCAGGGACGCAGTGGCGCATCTGAGCTCGCAGGGCATCCGCGTTGCGCTGTTCATCGATCCGGATCCGCGGCAGATCGACGCCGCCGCGCAGGTCGGCGCGCCGGTCGTCGAGCTGCACACGGGGGCATACGCGGACTCGATCGGATCGCGCCAGGCCACGGAGCTGGACAGGCTGCATTCCGGAGCGCGGCACGCGGCGAGCCTCGGGCTGGAGGTGCACGCCGGCCACGGCCTCGACTACCACAACGTGCAGCCGGTTGCCGCGATCCGCGAGATCGTCGAACTCAACATCGGGCACGCCATCATTGCACGCGCCGTGTTTGAAGGGCTGGCCAGCGCCGTGCGCGAGATCAAGGCGCTCATGGCGGCAGCACGCGCATGATCTTCGGGATCGGCGTCGATGTGCTCGAAGCCAAACGCATCGCACACACGCTCGAGCGCTTCGGCGAGCGCTTCACCCAGCACCTGCTGATGCCGCAGGAGCGGGTGCAGCTGGGCATGACGCAGCGTCCTCAGCGCTTCATCGCCATGCGGTTCGCGGCCAAGGAGGCGATCGTCAAGGCGATGGGGACGGGCTTCGCGCATGGCGTGTGGATCCGCGACGTGGGCGTAGTGCAGAACTCGTGGGGCAAGCCGGAAGTGGTCTTTTCGGAGCGCGGCGAGCGGGTGCGCCGCGGACTGGGAATCGGAGAAGGCCACGTCACGCTGACCGACGAGGCCGGACTGATCGTCGCCGTCGCGGTGCTGATGAAGGCCCCAGCGCAAGGCAATTCCCAGTGAGAGCGGGGCGCCGTGAACATTCTTGTCTTTGACATCGAGACGATCCCGGACGTGGAGCTGGGCCGCCGCCTGTACGGGCTCGATGGGCTCAGCGATGAGCAGGTCGCCAAGGCCATGTTCGCCCTGCGGCGACAGGATTCGGGCGGGGACTTCCTGAGTCTCGAGCAACACCGTGTCGCTGCGATCTCCTGCGTGCTGCGCAGCCGCGATGGCCTGCGCGTGTGGAGTCTTGGAGAGCTTGCGTCGACGGAGGCGGAGCTGATCGAGCGTTTCTTCGACGGCGTGGACAAGTTCAGCCCGGACCTCGTTTCCTGGAATGGATCCGGCTTCGACCTGCCGGTCCTGCACTACCGCGCCCTGCGCGCGGGCATCCAGGCACCGCGCTACTGGGAGACGGGCGATGAGGACACCGCCTTCCGCTACAACAACTACCTGAGCCGCTATCACTGGCGGCACACGGATCTCATGGACGTGTTGTCTGCATTCCAGCCGCGCGCGCGCGTGTCGCTCGAGCACGCCGCCCTGCTGCTCGGCCTGCCCGGAAAACTGGGCTTCTCCGGCGCGAAGGTCTGGGATGCCTACCTGTCAGGGGACCTCGCCGGAATCCGCCGCTACTGCGAAACCGATGTTCTGAACACGTATCTCGTCTATCTGCGGTTCGACCTCATGCGCGGACGCATCACTCGCGAGCGGCACGCGGAGGAAGTCGAGAAGGTGAAGGTACTGTTGCGCGCCGGGAAGGAGCCGCACTTCGCCGAGTTCCTGCGGGCGTGGGAGACCCCGGCTTGAACGCCCGAACCCGCTTCGAGTCGGCGCCGGAGGAGCGGGCGACCGTGGCGGCGCTCACGCAAGAGGGCGAAGGCGTCGTGCGCGGCGGCAAGACTGCCTTCGTCGCAGGCGCGTTGCCCGGGGAGACCATCCGGTTTCGGCGCACCCGCCGCCACCGGCAGCACGACGATGCGCAGCTTCTGGAGATCATCGAGCCATCCGCCATGCGGGTTGAGCCCAGGTGCGCTCACTTCGGCACCTGCGGCGGATGTGCCCTGCAGCACCTGTCACCGGAGGCCCAACTCGAGACCAAGCAGGCGGAGTTGCGCGAGAACTTCGACAGAATCGCGCAAGTCTCAGTGGACAGATGGCTCGAGCCCCTGCGTGGGCCCGTATGGGAGTATCGGCGCCGCGCCCGCCTTGGCGCGAAGTACGTGTTCAAGAAGGGCCGGGTCGTCGTGGGGTTCCGCGAGCGCCTGGCGCCGTACGTTGCTGAACTTGAGCGCTGCGAGGTGCTTGCGCCGCCGGTTGGCAGGCTGATTGCGCCGTTGTCCTCGCTGTTGACGCAGTTGAGTATCCGCGAGCGGCTGCCGCAGATCGAGGTGGCGGTCGCAGACAATGCGACCGCGTTGGTGCTGCGCGTCCTGGAGCCGCCGAGCGCGGCCGATCTGGACAAGTTGCGCGAGTTCGAGCGCATTCACGCGGTGCGCTTCTACCTGCAGCCCAAGGGACTGGACAGCATCTGCGAGCTCGACCGGCCGGAGGGTCCGTCGGAAGCCCTGCGGTACGCGCTGCCGAAGTTCGGCCTCGAGCTCGAGTTTGCGCCGACGGATTTCGTGCAGGTCAACGGAGCCATCAACGAAGCTCTCGTCTCCAGGGCGGTGGAGCTGTTGGAGTTGTCCGCCGCTTCGACCGTGCTCGATCTGTATTGCGGCCTCGGCAACTTCACCCTTGCGCTCGCCAGGTCCGCCGGGCAGGCAGTCGGCGTCGAGGGCGATCGGACGCTGGTGGAGCGGGCTCGTCACAATGCACGCCGCAATGAAATCGCCAACGCGCAGTTTCACGTCGCCGATCTTGCGCAGCCCCTCACGCCATCTGCCGAGTGGCTACAGCGGCCCTACACGCATGTCGTGATCGATCCACCCCGCGCGGGCGCCCGGGAGGTGTTGCCGGGGATTGCCGCGCTCGCGCCGCGGACCGTCCTGTACATCTCGTGTCATCCCGGAAGTTTTGCGAGGGATGTCGGCATCCTGGCGAACGAGCATGGGTTCGCGGTCCGGGCCGCGGGAGTCGTCGATATGTTTCCGCACACGGGGCATGTGGAGTCGATGGCCCTTCTGGCTGCGGGCGGTTCCTGAGGAGAGATCCCGATGACCCTTGGACCCCTGATGATCGACCTGCAGGGCACCGTCGTCTCGGCTGAAGAGCGCGAGATGCTGCACCATCCGCTCGTTGGCGGGGTGATCCTGTTCACGCGCAACTATGTCGATCCCGGGCAGCTGACCGCGCTCGTCGCGGCCATTCATGCCGAACGCTCGCCTCCGCTGATCGTGGGCGTCGATCACGAAGGGGGACGGGTCCAGCGCTTCCGCCCGGGCTTCTCGAGATTGCCGCCCCCGCGTCGGATCGGCCACGAATACGACCTGAATGCCCGCGCCGGGCTGGACCTGGCCCGCAGCATGGGCTGGCTGATGGCCGCCGAGCTGCGTTCCCACGGCGTGGACATCTCCTTCGCCCCCTGCGTGGACCTGGACTATGGGGTGAGCGAGGTCATCGGCGACCGGGCGTTCCATTCCCGGGCCGAGGCCGTCGGCCAGCTGGCCGTCGCCTACATGCACGGGATGCGGGATGCCGGCATGGCGGCCACCGCCAAGCACTTCCCGGCCCATGGGGCGGTGGTGGCCGACTCCCACCTGAGCCTGCCGGTGGACCGGCGGACCCTGCCCGACCTCATGGACGACATGAGCCCCTACCGGCGGCTCATCGACAACGGGCTGCCGGCCGTCATGGCCGCCCATGTGCTGTTTCCGGCCGTGGATCCGGCCCCCTCGAGCCTGTCGTCGCGTTGGATTCGCGACGTGCTCCGCGGTCAGATGCGTTTTCAGGGAGTAGTGTTTGCCGACGATTTGTCGATGGGAGGCGCCACCGCAGCGGCGGGGGACGTGGTCACCCGCGCGCAGCAGGCGCTGGCGGCGGGCTGTGACATGCTTCCGGTCTGCAACGACCGCCCCGGTGTGGTCCGCCTGCTGGACCGGCTCGACATCGAGCCTGAGCCCGCCTCCCGGCTGCGGCTCGTGCGCCTCCATGGGCGCGATGGCATGCCGCGGGAACAGCTTATGACGACGCCCGAATGGACGAGAAGTCAGGAACTGCTCGCCCGGTGCGCCGCAGCGCCGGCACTCAGGTTGGAGGCGGGCAAGACATGAACAACTGGTCGGCACAGGAATGGCGCAACGTCGTCGACGCTGCGCCCGAGGGCATCGTCATTTGCGATGCCACCGTCGCCGATCATCCGGTCGTGTATGCCAACAGCGCGTTCGCCCTGATGTGCGGCTACCCGGCCGCGGCTCTCCTGGGAACCAACCTGCGTGTGCTGCAGGGCAACGATCGGGATCAGGAAGCCCGCCAGCGGATGCGCGAGGCGGTCGAAAAGGGCGAGCAGGTGAGGGTGCTCGTCAGGAATTACCGTCCCGATGGCACGCTGTTCTGGAACGAGTCGGTCATCCAGCCGATCCGCGATCCGTCCGGCCGCACGACGCACTTCATCGGCTACCACCGCGACGCCAGCGACAGGCTGAAGAACGCGGAGAAGTCGGTGCAGGGCCTGCCGCCCTGGTTGCGCGAGGACCGGCTCACCGGCCTGCATTCCCGTGCCTATTTCGAAGAGCTGCTGCTGCGCGACTGGTTGCTCGCGCAGCGCGATTCGCACGAGATCGGACTGACCCTGTTCGACATCGACGATCTCGGGGCCTACAACGAGACGTTCGACAAATCCGCAGGAGATGCGTGCATCCGCCGCATCGCGCGGGTGATCGGTGCTTCCTATCGGCGGGGCGGCGACCTCGTCGGGCGCTGGGAGGGCGGCACATTTGCCGTCCTGACCCAGGGCGATGCTGCCGAGAAGGCTTCTCACTACGCGCAAGTCGTGGCGCAGCGCGTTCGGGATCTCCTGATGCATCATCCGCGCTCGGGAGCGGGGCGCTTTGTCACGATGAGCGCAGGCGTGGCGAGCCTCGTACCGCCGCGCGAGTTGCCGTTGGAGGCGCTCCTGAAGGGTTGTCGCGCGGCGCTCAAGCGCGCCAAGGCAACAGGCAAGGACAGCATCGCGACCGCGGAATCCGCGGACTTCCGCTCGTAAAACTAACGGCCCGGCGGTCTGCTGCCCAGCGCGGGCGTTACCAGCGCGATTACCCCAAAGGCGGGATGATCGAAATAGTTTCTCTCGTAGAAGCGGATGCGCCGGCTCTGGCTCATGGTGAATGCCGTGCCCGGGCCCGCGCCCAAACCGTTCGGCGGGGAGGGCACCGCATAGCTGAGCGCCATGCCCAGATGCAGGTACTGTCCCCGCTCCAGGAACACGGTGCCCGTCAGGCCTGGAACGTCGACCCCCAGGCGCTGGACCGGGAATCCAGCCAGTGTTCCCCAGGCGCTGGCGGTCTGCGACCAGGCGACGTGCGCCACGGGTACGTAGGCGCCGCTCGAGCGCAGCTTGTTCTCGATCTCGCTGAGCTGAAACTGCGAGGTGGGCAGAACGGCGACGAATCGCCCCACCTGCGATGAGCCGCTGCCCGATTCGGCGCCGGCGACGGAATCGTCCGAGCCGCCCTCGGCGCCCCAGTTCTCCGCGCCGCCCTGGGCAGAGGTGGTCCGAAAGACGATCATCTCGATGTTGTACGCGGGGCTGGCGACTTCCTGGGAGCCGGCGGGCCCGCCGAGCAACAGGCCCACGAGGGCAAGCAGACCGAAGACCCGGACCGGAGGTGTGTTGCGGAGCATCATCGGCCTATTTTACGTCAGCGGCGGGGCTTCTCGCCCAGTCGCTTCATGAGGTCCGCCGCGAACTCGAAGCGAGTCTCCTCAGTCGCAAGCGCGCGGGAGACGCGCAGCTTGAGCGGGCCCTCGAGGCGGTACTCGCGCGCCGTTTTCTGAATCATACGCACCACCGTGCCTGGATCGATCGAGTGGCGCTCCTCGAACACGACGCTGCCCCCCTGTTGTCCCAGGTCGAGCCGGCGGACGCCGATCGCGCGGGCCATCAGCTTCAGCTTTGCGATGCGGATGAGGCTCTGGGCCACCGGTGGCAGGGGGCCGAAGCGATCGTAGATCTCCGCCGTGAGCTCATCGAGCGCGGTGTCGGTCTCGGCGGCCGCGACGCGTTTGTACAGACCCAGGCGCACATGGACGTCCGCGACATAGGTCTCCGGCAGGAACGCGGGCAACCGCAGCTCTACTTCGGTCGCGGCCGCGAGCGGCTTGTCGAGCGCGGGCTCGCGACCGGCTTTCAACGCCTCCACGGCGTGCTCCAACATGTCCAGGTAGAGCGCCAGTCCCACCTCAGTCATCTGTCCGCTCTGCTGCTCGCCCAGCAGCTCGCCCGCTCCGCGGATCTCCAGGTCGTGCGTCGCGAGCACGAAGCCGGCTCCAAGCTCCTCCATCGACTCGATGGCCTCGAGCCGTTTCGCGGCGTCTCCCGAGAGCGCTTTGCGCGGCGGCGCCACGAGATACGCATAGGCTCGATGGTGCGAGCGACCGACGCGGCCGCGCAGCTGGTGAAGCTGGGCCAGACCCATGTGATCGGCCCGATTGATGATGATCGTGTTCGCAGTCGGGACATCGATGCCGCTCTCGATGATCGTCGTACACACCAGTAGATTGAAGCGGCGATGATAGAAGTCGACCATGAGCTGCTCGAGATCGCGCTCGCGCATCTGGCCGTGCCCGACGCGCACGCTCGCTTCCGGGACCAACGCCTGAATGTCGGCGGCCATCTTCTCGATCGTCTTGACTTCGTTGTGCACGAAGTAGATCTGGCCGCCACGCCGCAACTCGCGCAGTGCAGCCTCCCGCAGCGTCGGGTTGTGCCACTCGACGACGAAGGTCTTGATGGCGAGGCGCTCGGCAGGCGGTGTCGTGATGAGCGACAGGTCGCGCAAGCCGCCCAAGGCCATGTTGAGCGTCCGCGGGATCGGTGTGGCGGTCAGGGTCAGGACGTGCACGTTCGCGCGCAACGCCTGGAGGCGCTCCTTGTCGCGCACCCCGAAGCGATGCTCCTCATCGATGATGACGAGTCCCAGGTCCTTGAAGCGCGCGTGCGAGTGCAGCAGTCGGTGAGTCGCGATGACGATGTCGACCTTGCCCTGCTCGAGCGCCTCGATCGTCGCCTGGGTCTCGCGGGCATTGCCGAATCGCGACAATGCCTCCACGCGCACGGCCCATTCCGCGAAGCGGTCCCGGAAGTTCGCCAGATGCTGCTGCGCGAGCAGGGTGGTCGGGGCGAGGACCGCCACCTGCTTGCCCGCCTGCGCCGCCACGAAGGCGGCGCGCATCGCCACTTCCGTCTTGCCGAAGCCGACATCGCCGCAGACGATGCGGTCCATCGGCCGCTCGCTCTGCAGGTCGGCGAGCACCTGGCGGATGGCCTGCGCCTGATCCTCGGTCTCCTCGAACGGAAACGCGTTGGCGAATGTCTGGTAATCGATGTCGCTCAGCGGCAGCTTCAGACCCCGCTGCGCCTTGCGGCGCGCATACAGGTCGAGCAGTTCGGCGGCCACATCCCTGATCTGCTCGGCGGCCCGCCTGCGCGCCTTCGCCCACTGGTCCGTGCCGAGCTTGTGCAGGGGTGCGCTTTCCGGCGCGGAGCCGGTGTAGCGGCTCACTAGGTGCAGCGAATGTACGGGCACATAGACCCGATCGCCGTCGAGATACTCGAGCACCAGGAACTCGCCCTGCTGGCCGGCTATCTCCATGACCTGCAGGCCCACATAGCGTCCGACGCCGTATTCCTCGTGCACGATGGGCGCCCCGGGATTCAGGTCCTGCAGGCTCCTGAGGATGGCCTCCGGGTCGGCGGCGGCGCGCTTGCGTCGCCGCTCCTGGCGCGCGCGCGCGCCGAACAGCTGCGCCTCGGAGATGACCGCGATGCGCGGCTCGGTGAGAGTCAGTCCCTGCAGATCGGGCGCGACGGTGAGCGCCAGAGGGGCGCTGCCGCTGCTGAAATCGTCCCAACCCTGGACGGGCGCCACGGAATGTCCGTGTGCGCGCAGCATTTCCTGCAGCACCTCGCGCCTGCCTGGGGAGTCCGCGGCGATCAGCACGCGGCCGCCGAATTCCTTCAGGAAGCGCTCGAGGGGCTCGAAGGGAGCCTCGGCCCGGGTGTCGATGCGCAGTTCGCGCGGCGCGGCGGTCGGGAAGTTGCGGATGGCCTCGGGATGCTTTTGCGCGGCGCTGCCGGGAAGCTCAGTGTCCGCCTTGAACGTGTTCAGCGTGATCGTGGCAAAGGACTCGAGCCGGCCGCTGAGCTCATCGGGCTCGAGAAACAGCTCTGCCGGCGCCAGCACGGGCCTCTCGATGTCATGGCGCCGATCCTCGTAGCGGGCCTCGATATCGTGCCACGCCTTGGCGAGAGCCGCAGGCAGGGCGGCGTCGTGAACGATGACGGCATTCGCGGGCAGATAGTCGAACAGCGTCGCCGTCGCATCGAAGAACAGCGGCAGGTAGAACTCGATCCCGGCCGGCGCCAGCCCTTCGCTCACTCCACGGTACAGGCTCGCTCGAGTCGGATCGCCCTCGAAGCGCGTCCGGAACCTGCGCCTGAACTCGCGCACCCCTTCCGCATCCAGCGGCACTTCCCGCGCCGGCAGGAGCCGCACGCGTTCCAGCGAATCCAGCGAGCGCTGCGTCTCGGGATCGAACCGCCGGATGGCCTCCACCTCGTTGTCGAACAGGTCGATGCGCAGGGGCGTGGTGGCCCCCATCGGAAACACATCGAGGAGCGACCCGCGGACGGCGAATTCGCCGGGACTGCCGACCTGGCTCACGCTGGCGTAGCCGGCCTCGATGAGCCGCGCCCGGAACGGCTCGATCTGCAGGGGCTGCTTGACGGCCAGCTCAAACGCCCGCCCCTGGACGTAGTTGCCCGGAGGCAGGCGCTGAATCAGCGTCTCAGCCGGGACGATGAGGCAGCCGTGGCGAGCCTGGGGCAGCTCGAACAGCGTCAGCAGCCGCTCGGAAATGATGTCCGGATGCGGCGAGAACAGGTCGTAGGGCAGGATTTCCCAGTCGGGCAGCGTCAACAGCGGCAGCCGGTCGCCGGCAAAGAAGCGCAGCTCCGCGGTCAGCCGCTCCAGCTCGCGCGCCGCGTCGGCGATGACCACATAGAGGCGCTGGTCGCCGCGGGTGGCATCGGCAAGCGCCAGCGCTGCGGCACTGCCGTAGAGCTGGTGCCATCGAATACGCCGCGCTTTGGAGGTCGGTACGGGAGGGGTGAGCAGGGAGGACATCGAGCCGCTATGCGAGAGCCGCCTCACTGCCCACGTGCATGCGGGTTTCCAGCGGGACGCAGAAGATGTCTATCGGGTTGGACCGGCCGCGAAGCTGCATGGGCGGCAGAGCGGTCGCGCCGATGTCGAGGCCCTGCGCATCGAGGGATTGCTTGAAGGTGCGCGAGAACAGGATCTCGCCCGAACGCGCACGCTGGCACAGCCGGGAGGCGATGTTCACCGTGTCGCCGATGATGGTGTAGCTCATGAACGCGGGGGAGCCGACATTGCCTGCGACGACATCGCCTTCGTTGATGCCGATGCCCAGGCCCGCCTCGATCTGGTAGCGGTCGCGCCAGTTTCCGGCCAGCACCGCAAATCCATCGAGCATCTCCTGCGCGGCGCGCGCTGCCCGCGCCGGGCTGTCGGTCTGCTCGA
>FTDY01001663.1_pt1 | contig 15752 bp, 11 predicted proteins | sample 1640031 | NCBI WGS metagenome assembly FTDY01 (sample SAMEA3914816, study PRJEB12502) | metagenome | biome: forest; material: soil | place: USA | collected 2011-09-16 | depth 0.3 m
GCGGTGGGCTGGCCTGCCTGGCGCATCGCCGCGCTGCTGCTGCTGGGCCTCGTGGGATTGCACGTCGCGGGCAAGGCCGCCGAGCTCGGCATTCTCAAGCGCAACGAGCACAAGCTCGACGCCTCCATCACCGAAGCGTTCCATGCCGCGATGCCGGGCGAGCAGAGCGCAAGCGACGCGCGGCACCGCATGGAGCAGCGCCTGTCAGCGGCTCGCGCCAGCAGCAGCGCGGGTGGACTGCTATCGGCCCTGGAGGCGCTGTCGCAGGCCCACGGCTCCTCACCCGGCGCCACGGTGCAGGCCATGAGCTTTCACGAAGGCGCTGTCGAGATGAAGGTATCGGCCCCGGATGCCTCGAGTCTCGATCACGTCACGCAGTCGCTGAAGAGCGGCGGCTGGACGGCGAATCTCACCTCCGGGAATGTCGTGAGCAGCGGCTATGAGGGGCGCATCGAGATGCGTCCCAACTGAAATCCAACGGTACTGCCAGCATGAACCTGTCGCTCAACTCGATGTCGGAACGCGAACGCCGCATGGTCGTCATCGGCACGGTGATCGCCGTGCTGGTGCTGTTGTTCGGCATCGTCCTGCCGCTGGACCGCAGCGTCGCCAAGGCGCGCCAGCGAATCGTGCAGAAGACCTCGGACCTGGCCTGGATGCGCAGCGTAACGCCGGAGCTGGCCGCACAGGGGCCCGCCGCGCCGGTGTCGCAGGACTCGCTGCTGGTGGTCGTCGATCGCTCGGCGCGCGAATCGAATCTGGGCACGTCGCTGGCAGGCAGCGAGCCGAGCGGCGCCGGAGGCCTGCGCGTGCGGCTGGAAAAGGCGCCGTTCGACACGCTGGTTGCCTGGCTCGCGCGCCTGTCGGAGCAGAACGGGATACGCGTCGACTCCGCCACCATCGACAACGCGGACAAGCCGGGGCTGGTCAACGCCGCGGTCGTGCTGCACACGCGCTGACACCTGCCCATGCGTGCCGTGTGGATCACCCTGCTCGCGGTGGTGGCATTCGCGATCATTCTCGTCGCGCGCATGCCTGCGAGCTGGGTGGTCCCGGTCCCGCCTGCAGCGCTCTCGTGCACCGCAACGGATGGCACCGTATGGAGCGGCACCTGCACCGGCCTCACCCTACAGGGCCTCGCGGTTGGAGACGTCGTGTGGGAGCTGCATCCCCTGAAACTGCTCGCCGGGAAGATTGCCGCGCACGTGGCGGTGACGCGTCCGGGGGCTTCGGCGCAGGGGGATCTGGAAACCAACTTCTCCGGCAGGATCCTCACGGCTCGCAATCTGAAAGCCGATCTGCCGCTGGAGCGTGCTTTGATGCCGCAGCTTCCCGCAAACCTGCGCGGCAACGTCCACGCCGAATTGGGACTGGCCCGCATCGAGAACGGCATCGTGACGGATCTGAAGGGCCATCTGGAAGCGCGGGATCTGCAGCAGGTCGGCAGTGAGCCAGCACCGCTGGGCAGCTACTCGCTGAGCTTTCCTGGAGGCTCCGCGGAGCCCACCGGCGAACTGCACGACCTGGGGGGACCTCTGTCGGTGCAGGGCACTTTGCGGCTGACCCGCGCGCCCGGCTTCGACCTGCAGGGGATGGTCTCCGCCCGCGCCTCGGCTCCCGCGGACCTGCAGAAGCAGATCCAGTACCTGGGCTCGCCGGCCTCCCAGGGCCGCCGGCCGTTCTCCCTCGGCGGAACGTTCTAGTCCAGCTCGCGAAACGCGCTCAGCAGCGGGAAGTACAGCGCTGCCCTTACCGGCAGCGGGCCCAGCGCGCGGGCCAGCTCGACGTAGCGGCGCAGCTGCCCCTGGTAGCGGTCCATTTCGCGCTCCAGAAACGATTCGAGTCCGCCGCCTTCGTGGGCGCTCGTCTTGAAATCAATCACCCAACGCGTGCCGTCCGCAACGAACGAACGGTCGATGACGACGTTCGTCAGGCGGCCTGCCGCGATGCCGGTCAAGGCCAGCTCGCTGTGCGCCTCTGCGTGCTTCCTGGAGAAGATCCATTGTCCGCGCCGGTCATCCACCGTGCGCGTCAGTGCATCGACGACCACTCGTACGGCCCGCTGCAGCTCCCGTTCCGGCACGCCGTGACGGTGCAGCTGATGTGTGAATTCGGCGCGATTGGCCTCAATCGCCGCCCGTGCAGGCAATTCGGAGGCGCTCCCGAACTGCTGGAGTGCGGCGTGGACGACGGTGCCGATGCTCCTGGAGGTCTCCTGCACCCAGCTGAATTCGAGCTCCTGCTCCAGTGACTGACGCGCGATCGGCAGCCGCGGCAGTTGCGGGAGACTGTCCAGCTCGACGGCGGCCCAGTCAGCGGCGAGTCGGCGCAGTGGCTGGCCCGCTGGGAGCGGCAACTCGGAGGCCGCCAACCGCCGTGCGAGCGGCGCGGACATCTCGTCGGTTGGCGCGCCTTGTTTCGCGCCTTCAGCGGCCACGTCCTCCGCCACCGGGCCTTCGCCCGCCGCGGCCGCCACGAATGACTGATCAAGCGCGGGCCACAATGTGGCCAGCAGCGTTCCGGCTCGTGGCAGTACGCGCCCCTCGATCGACCGGGGCGCGCCTGAGAGAAACAACGTCTGGCGGGCCCGCGTCGCGGCGACATAGAGCAACCGCGCGCGCTCGTTCGCGTCTCGTTTGGAGATCAGCCGCTTGAGGTAACTGCTGAGCTCGCCCCCGGCGCTGTCGCCGATGGCGGGTACGGGAGCCATGAGCAGATCGCTCCGGCCCTCGTTGCGTGGCAGGTCCAGCCAGCGCAGCAGGGGCTCACGGCCCCGTCCGCGATCGCGATCCAAGGCCGGAACGAACACGTGATCGAACTCCAGGCCCTTGGCACGATGGATCGTCATGATCTCGACGGGGTTTGTGGAGCCGCTGCCCGGTTCCGCGAACAGGTCGGCAAGCAGCGACTCCAGATCCGGCGGCCCCCGCCATTCGCCCGCCGCCACGCGCTCGCTGAGCGCGGCGAGAAGAGCCCGCGCGTGGCGCAATTCCTGCGGCGGATAGGCATCCGCGGCTCCAAGGCGCAGCCATAGGGCTTCGAGGCGGTCCGCGAGCGGCGCGGCGGTGCTCTCCGCAAGTGCCGCTTCCAACACTTCCCTCAGGCGTCCGATACGCGCCTGGTCCTGCGCTGAGCAGCGTGTGAGCCGGCTCGGGTCGGCGAGCGCTTCCCAGATGAGCGCGGGATCCGAGCGTCGGGAGAGCTCGGTCAGCGTCGCCAGGGAAACACCGCACCAGGGCGCACGCAGCACCGCGAGCCACGCCGTCCGGTCTCCGAGATGGTGCAGAGCCCGGAGCAGTGAAACCAGGTCGCGAACTATCGGTACCTCGCTCAGAGGAACGAGGTCCACTCCGATTGCCGCGAGGGCCCGAGCCTCGAGTGCCGCCATGACGGGCACGGCGTGCGCCCGCGACGCAACCAACACGGCGATGCTCGACACCGGGTCGGACCGCCGCAATTCGCGAATCCGCTCGCCGATCGCAGCCGCCTCCGCCTCACGATCTCCAGTCGGGAAAAGCCGCAGCTGGAAGCCCGACGGCTCGGCGCCACGGGCGCCGCTCTGAAACAGCGGCAATTGAACCTGCGCTTTCTCGAGGGAGGCCGGCGGCTCCGCGCGTGCCGCTATGCTGGGCGTGAAGGCCACCGCGCTGGCGCGAAGGTCGTCCGCAGCCGGAAACAGCTTCGCGAACGCATCGTTCGTCCAGCCGATCAACCCGGGCACCGAGCGGAAGTTGCGCAGCAGCTGCAACGGTTCCAGCCGCACAGTTCCGATACCGTGATCGCGCGCACGCAGGAAGAGCCCGACCTCCGCTTCGCGGAACTGATAGATCGATTGCATCGGATCCCCGACGGCGAACAGGGTGCGCCCGTCGCCCTCTTCCCAGCCCACTGTCAACGCCTCCAGCAGATCGAACTGGGCCAGCGAGGTGTCCTGGAACTCGTCGACCAGGATATGGCGCAGGGAGAGTCCCGTGCGCAGCGCGAGGTCCGTGGGAAGACCCGCATCGGCCAGCGCCAGACGCGCGGCACCCGCGACGTATGTGTGATCGACACGGCCCGCAGTCGAGAACTCAGCCTGCAGATGCGCGGCAGCGGAGCGCAGCAACCGGGACAACGCTTCGACTGCTGCCGCATCGCCTTGCGTCAGATTCGGGCCGGGAAAAGCCTGGAGGTCTGCCAGGGTCTCCTTCGCGCCCGGCACACCTGCCAGCCGGCCGATACACGCGCGCAGCGCATCCCTCGCTGCCGCGTCTTCATAGCCGGATCCCAGACTCCTGCCGATCCCACGCGGTTGGCGCCATTCGGACTTCGCGGTCTGCGCAAGCTTCCCCAGCTGCTTCCATGCGAGCAGACAGTCAGGCTCGTGACCGAGCGTCCCGACGTGCGGTAACGCGCTGGCCTCCTGCCGCAGCACCGCCGGAAGGCACTCCGCTGCCCGCGCCAGACGCTCGCGAAGAATCTCCATCAGACTGTCATTGATGCGCGCGGTCAGCGCCGCCGCCTCCTGCCCGAGCACGTAGCGGAGCCAGTGTCCCCGCTTCTCGAGCATGTGCGCGAGCAGCCGCTCGAGGTTTCGCCATTGATTGTCGAGCCGCTCGAACAGCAGCTCCGCGTCCGCCGCCAGCGCTTCATCGTCCTCGGCATCGCTGAGAGTGTGCCGCGCGGCCCGCGCATACAGCTCATCGGCCCGGGTGGCGATGACCAGAGAGCCGCCCGCCTGAGCTGTGACGGGCAGCTGGCTGGCCAGACGGAAATTGAAGGAGTCGATCGTCTGGATGCGCAAGCGGCTCGGATCGTCGGCAAGATTCCAGCCGCGCGCGGCGGCATGGCGCAGCGCTGCCTCTGCATGTGTGCGGAGTCTCGTGCCCTGTGCGCTGGAGCTGTCGATGTCGCCGCGCAGCGCCTTCAGTACGCGCGCACGCATCTCGGCGGCAGCCTTGCGCGTGAAGGTGATCGCGAGAATCTCCTCAGGCTCGTCGACATTCGCGAGCAGCCGCAGGAGCCGCTCTGTCAGCACGGTGGTCTTGCCCGATCCAGCCGGCGCTTGCAGCAGCACCGAGCGGCGCGGATCGGTCGCCTGTTCGCGAGCGCGCTCGTCGGACGAGTCAGTCACTGTCCAGCGCCTCCTCGTCCGCGATGAAATCGGGTTCGACCATGCTTCGATCAGAAATCCGGCAGACGCCCCTGACATGGCAGTAGTCGCAGGCGCCCGGCTTTGGGTCCACGACGGCCTCTCCAGCGATGAAACCGGCGGCCATTCTCTCGAGGCGACTCAGCCACTCCACCTTGCGCAAGGCCCACGCGTCGCTGGACTCCCACCCTTCCGGGGCCTTCACGCCCCGAATCCTGGGAAGAGTGCCGGGTATGCTCGCCACGCCGTCGAACCGCACCTCGCGCGCCGTGACGTTGACCGTAGCCATCGCGACAACCTCATCACCAAGCGCAGCGAGATACGCGAGCAGCTGCGGGTGGGAAGGCCGCTCGCCGTACCAATCGGCGCTCGTTCGCTGGCCGCTCTTGTAATCGAGGATGGCCAGTCCGCCCCCTTCCAGGCGGTCGACCCGATCGATACGCAGGTTCAGGTTCCCGCCTGCGACGCTGAGCGCCGCGGCGCGCTCCGTGTCCCGCACCTGAAAAGGCGCGCGCTCACGTTCCAGATCGCACAGTGCCCCGATCAGGCGCGCGGTGCGCCGGAGCTCGCGAGCCATGGAGCGTGAACGCATCGCATCCGTCCCTGCGGTCTCGCGCGCCGCCGCCTCGAGGGACTCGGCGATCTGTGCTCCGAGCTCGGTCTGCGTCAGCGCCGTCATGGTCCCCGAGTCCCGCCAACGCATCCACAGTTTCTGCAATGCCGCGTGCAGGAGCTTGCCGCGCAGGTCGGCGGCCACGCCGGGCTCCGGAGCGCCCAGCTGCACGCTGCCCAGCCGCAGCTCCGCATAGGCGCGAAACGGGCACGTGTTCTGCAGCTCGAGGCTGCGGGTTCCGGCCGGCAGCGGCTGCTCGATGGGCCATGCGATCCCCAATCCGTCGTCGAGCGACTCGAGCAGCCCCTCACGATGCAGCCGTTGCGCCAGCCAGGCTGACCCGTGCTGCAGCCTCGTTTCCGTCACCCGCTCGAGCCACGGCGCCAACAGGGGGCTCGGCAACAGCTCCAGGTCCTGATTGCGCGCAGGAACGCTCAGCACCAGTTCGTCAGCCGACTCGCGCCACGCCTCGAGCAGTCCGCGCGCCTCCAACAGCCGACCCTGCGCGCTTGCCCACGGCACACGAGCGGCGATCTGCGCCGCCAGGGGCAGGAAGGGATCGGGCTGCACCGGCTGCGGAAACGCCTCGGAATGCAGCCCCGCAACCCAGATTGCGTCGTAGTGCACGACCGGGTCCGCCAGCATGGGCGTGATTGTGACGACCGCGTCCTCGTCGGCGGGGCGAAAGGGGGTTCGGACCGCCAGCTCGGCGAACCATTGGATCGCAGCCTCGCGTGGCATGGAGCGGGCGGTCGAGGCGAGTTGCCCAAACTCATCCAGCAGCTCATGGAAGCGAGCGAGAGTCTGCTGATCGCCGCTGCTTCGCTCCCGGTCTCCCGGCCATCCGAAAGCCTCGAGCGCTGCGCGAAAGCGCTGCGACCAGTCGCGCGGCGACAATGTCCCCGGTCCGAGCACAGCCGTGGCCTCCTCGATCTGCGAGCTCAGCACCCGCGCCGCCTCGGCAAGCTCGCTCGGAACGCCGCGAAGTGAAACGACGAGGTCGCGCAAAGCGAGTTTCAGCCGTCCGCACCCACGCAGCCACAGATCGAGCCGCGCCCGTGCGGCGGCGTCAGGCCTGTTCCAGAACGGCGCTCGCAGCCATTCGCTCAGGACATCGAAATCAAGCGACCGGCCGCAAAGGGATTCCAAAGTCGCCAGTGCGTGCGCGATTGCCGGATTGCGGGCAAGCGGACTGCCGCCCTCGATGACGACGAGGGAGCCGGAAGCCGGATCGTCGAGCCACGCGCGTGGGTCGGCCATCTGGCGGATCAATGTCGCCAGTCGTTCGCGAGCCCCCGCAGCACCGGCGAGCACGACCAGAACGCGGGCGTCCGCGCGACGTTCGATCTGCGCCTTGCACCACTGCGCTATCAGCTCCAGTTCGCCGACGTCGTCCGGCGCAATCACGGCTCTGGGGGCTGCCCTGGATGCGATGCCCGGCTGGATCCCGCTTCCAGCGCCACGCAGGTCCGCAGTGACACGTCCGTCCGCAACCGCTCCCCTGCGCGCGGCGATTGCCTGCAGACGCGGAGAGAGCTTCAGGAAGCCTCTGAGAACGAGGGTCGCTGCATCCCCGGAAGCCGGCAGCCGGGCGAGCAGCGAAGCGAGGGTCGCGGCGCCCAGAGCGCCGCATCGCTCCTCGACTACGCTCTGCACCTCACGCAGCAGCGCGGGCTCCGTACCCGGCGCGTCGGGCAGCCTCCTGACATCGATGTTGAAGTCGGCGGCGAGAGCGCTGGCCGCGCGCAGTGCCTCGGCGAGCGCGCTGCGATTGACGAGATCCCACTCGTCGGTGGCCGCGGCCGCGGACTGCCGCCACAACAGCCATTCTTCCGTCGAGGAAAGCAGTCGCGGCAGCCTGGCATCCGCGGATCGTGAGTAGCCCTCGATCTCGCGGGTCAGCCACGCATCGACGGAGAGAATATCCGGGGACTTCCAGACTCGCCGTCCGTCGCGGAGCTGCGCCGACGCATACGCAAGCCGGGCCGCATGCGCCCGCTGAGGCGAAGGGACAACGAGAGTGCCGCCTTGCTGGAGAGTCTCCCGAAGATCGGTTTTAAGCCTAATCAAAACAAACTATTAGCGCACATTACGCGGAAGTTACTTGAAGCGTGAGCGGGCCTCTAGGACGTTGTTCGACGCGCTCCCGGCAGCCGCAGTGCCTTGCCCGGCGCTGTCGGTGGCGGCTTCGCTGGGCTTGCTCGCATACTCCGTGAGCAGCTCCTCGATGCGCCCGAATACGTCGCGCAGCATCGACGAGTCCGGCAGCGTCGTGACGCGGAAGTGATTCTTGTAGGGCACGTTGAAGCTCACCCCCGGAGCCACGAGAACGTGCTTCTGCTCCAGCAGGTCGAGCGCAAACTGGCGGTCGTCGAAATCGGGCAGCTCCTGGGTGTCGACCCCGATGAAGGCATACATGGCCCCCGAGGGCGGCAGCAGCTTCAGGAAGCGGCTTTCCTTGACCGCGCCCAGGATCGTGCGGCGCGACTCATAGAGCCGCCCTCCCGGACAGACCAGCTCCTTGATGCTCTGGTAGCCGCCGAGCGCCGTCTGCACTGCCCATTGCCCGACGGCGTTGCTGCATAGCCGGAGCGAGCTGAGCAGCTCCAGCGCGCTGAAGTAGTCGGCAGCCCCATGCAGACGCCCTGAGAACACGGCCCAGCCGACGCGATAGCCGCACGCCCGATACACCTTCGAGAGGCCAGACAGGGTGGCGCACAGCGTTTCGCGCACCAGCGTCGCCATCGGCACGAACTCAGCGGAGTCGTACACCATCTGGTCGTAGATCTCGTCGCTGAACACTATGAGGCCGGAGCGCTCGGCCAGCCGCGCAATCGCCTCCAGCACCGCCCGCGGATAGACCGCGCCCGTGGGATTGTTGGGATTGATGACGACGATGGCGCGGGTGCGGGGGGTGATGAGCTTGGCGATCTCCTCCGGGTCCGGAACGAAGGAGTTCTCCGGCCGGCAGGGGTAATGCACCGCCCGCCCCCGGTTGAGCGTCACCGCAGCGGTCCAGAGCGGGTAGTCGGGGCTAGGCACCAGCACTTCGTCCCCGTCGTTGAGCAGCGCACGCAGCACCAGGTCGATGAGCTCGCTCACCCCGTTGCCGAGAAACACTTCCTCGGCGGTGACGCCGGTGACGCCGCGCGCCTGCTGCTGCATCACGATGGCTTCGCGGGCCGGAAAGATGCCTTTCTGGTGGCAATAGCCCTCGGCTTCGGGGAGATTCTCGATCATCGCCAGGCGCATCGTCTCCGGGGTGCGGAAGCCGAACGCCTTCGGGTTGCCGATGTTCAGGGACACGATCTCATAGCCCTGGCGCTCGAGCTCGTGGGCACGCCGGGCCAGCCGGCCGCGAATCTCGTAGCGGACGTGGCGCAGGCTCTCGCTCGGGCGGACGGTCGAGTCGTTTTTCATGGGCACGGCGGCGCGGCTCTACAGCGGCAACAAGGGGTTCCGAGCATACCAGTCCGGGGTGGGATGAGGCCCGTCCCGATTCACAGCTCCCGCCACCTGTGGCACGCTACCCGGCGGCCCTCCTCCGCGGCCTCCCAGGCCGGCCGGCGCTCGCGGCAGACCTCGATGGCATGCGGGCACCGGGTCCTGAATACGCAGCCGCTCGGGGGCATCAGCGGCGACGGCGGCTCGCCTGCAACGGTGCGGGCGAAGCGATCGGGCTGGACGTACGGATCGGCGACCGGCACCGCGGCAAGCAGCTCCCGGGTGTATGGATGCAGGGGCCGCTCGTACAGCAGTGTGGACGGCGCGAGTTCCATCATCCGCCCGAGATACAGGACCAGCACGCGCTCACAGAGCCGCTTCACCACCGCCAGATTGTGGCTGACGAACAATAGGGACATGCCCGTCGAGCGCTTCAGGTCGATGAGGAGGTTCACGACCTGCTGCTGCACCGACACGTCCAGTGCGCTGACGGGCTCATCACAGATGAGCACGCGCGGCTCAAGGACCATGGCCCGGGCGATGCCCACACGCTGGCATTGCCCTCCGCTGAGCTGGTGTGGATAACGTCCGGCCAGCTCTGCAGACAGTCCCACGCGTGACAGGCCGTCGAGCACGCTTGCGCCGCGTTGTGAGCGATTGAGTTGCGGCCGGTGAATCCGCAACGGCTCAGCGATGATCTGTGCGACGGTCATGCGCGGATCCAGGCTCGCCAGCGGATCCTGGAAAACGATCTGCAGGTCGCGCCGCAGTGGCTTCAGCCGGCGTGTGGACAGCGCCTCAACGGAACGTCCCAGCCACACCACGCGGCCGGCGGAAGGCCGAATGAGCCGCAGCGCGGCACGCGCGAGGGTGGACTTGCCGCAACCCGACTCGCCGACCACGCCAAGGGCTTCGCCCGCGCGCAACTCGAAGCTGACATCGTCCACAGCGCGCAGCGGGGCGCGCCTCAACAGGCCCGTGCGCACTTTGAAATCCACGGTCAGCCCGGCAACTGCGAGGGGTACCTCCGCGCGTCCCCGCGCGGGGACCGCTGCGGACGTGGGCGCCTCGGCGGGCGTGGAGACTTCAGCAGGCGTGGAAACCTCAGCGGGCGCCGGATCATCGATTCGAGGCAAAGCGCGGAGCAGCTCCTGCGTGTACCGTTCGCGCGGGGCCTTCAGAATGGCCGCGACGGAATCCAGTTCCACCAGCCTGCCGGCCTGCATCACGGCGACGCGATCGGCCAGCCCGGCGACCACGCCCAGGTCGTGCGTGATCAGGATCATCGCCATCGATTTCTCGCGCTTCAGGTCCGCGAGAAGCGCGAGGATCTGCGCCTGAACGGTCACGTCCAGCGCCGTCGTAGGCTCATCGGCGATCAGCAGCGTGGGCTCGCAGGAAAGCGCGATGGCCAGCATCACCCGCTGTCGCATGCCGCCGGACAGCTCATGCGGATACTGCCTCATCCGCCGTTCGGGATCGTTTACGCGCGTGCGCCGCAGGAGCGCAAGGGCCCTCAGGCGCGCCTCGCGCCACGTGACCCCGACATGCAGCACGAGCGGCTCGGCGATCTGATCGCCAACCGTGATGTGCGGTGTGAGGGAGGTCATCGGATCCTGGAAAACCATGCCGACGTGCAGACCCCGCACACGATCCAGCTCCGCGGAGGTTTGCCCTATCAGGGGCGTGGACCCGAACATTGCCTGCCCGCGCGCCCTGCCGTTCGGCGCAAGCAGTCCCAGCGCGCCCAGGAATGCCTGGCTCTTGCCTGCGCCCGACTCTCCGACAACGCCGAGGCATTCTCCGGCTTTCACGCTCAGCGAGAGCCCGCGCACCGCCTCGATCTCTCCCCGCGAAGTCGTGAAGTCGACGCTCAGATCCTCAAGACGCAGCACGGCCTCTCCCAGGGCGGTCCGGTAGTCAGGAACGGACATGTCAGCGCTCGCTCGGGTCGAGCGCGTCGCGCAGGCCGTCGCCGATGACGTTGAAGCACAGCAGCAGCACGACGAGCACGCTCGCGGGAACCAGCAGCATCCAGGGTGCCGACTGCATCTCCTGGGCTCCGCCGTTGATGAGGCTGCCCAGGCTCGCGAGCGGCTCCTGCACGCCCAACCCCAGAAAGCTCAGGAAGCTCTCGAACAGAATCAACTGCGGGATGGTGAGCGTCGCATACACGGCGACCGGGCCGATCAGATTGGGGACTACGTGCCGCACGAGGATGCCGAAGGTGCCGACGCCGCTGGCGCGTGCGGCTTCGATGAACTCCCGGCGCTTCAGGGCCAGCGTCTGGCCGCGCACTATCCGTGCGGTCGTGAGCCAGCCCACGGCGCCGATGGCGAGGAACAGGCCCGCCAGGCTGCCCCGGCCGAAGAAGGCGGAAAAGATGATGACGACAAAGAGGTACGGCAACGAATACAGCACATCGACGAACCGCATCATCAGCTCGTCCGTGCGCCCGCCCACGTACCCCGCGAAGGAGCCCCACGCAATGCCAACAGCGAGGCTTACAGCCGTCGCGAGCAAGCCGATGAGCAGTGAAATGCGGACTCCGTACAGCGTCCGCACCAGCAGGTCCCGGCCGAGCCGGTCGGTGCCCAGCCAGTGTCCCGTCGTGAATTGCGGGGGCGAAGCCAGATGCTGCCAGTCGAGAGCCTCATAGCCGTAGGGACTCAGCAGCGGACCTGCCGCGGCCAGCAACGCGATCAGCAGGACGAGGCTGCCTGCCACCCGGATCGTGCGATCGCCTCTCAAGCGCCGCCGTGCGTCCGCCCAGAGTCCCTGAGAAGCGAAGGCACCCGGGTCAATCATGCCGCACGCGCGGATCCAGCCACCCGTAGAGCAGGTCGGCTGCCAGGTTGAGCAGCAACGTCGCCGCGCCATAGACGACGATCATGCCCATGACGAGGGTGTAATCGCGATTGATGGCTCCCTGCACGAGATAGCGGCCGGTGCCCGGCAGAGCGAACACCGTCTCGACGACGAGAGAGCCCGTCACCACGAAGGCGCACGCGGGGCCAAGATAGCTCACGACTGGCAGCAGCGCGGGCCGCAGCGCGTGACGCAGGAGGATCCGCGCCTCTCCCAGTCCGCGAGCGCGCGCCGTCCGAATGTAGTTCGCCCGCATCACCTCGAGCAGGCTGCCGCGCGTAAGACGTGCGACGTAGGCGATGACCGGAAGCGCCAGAGTCAGCACGGGAAGCACGAGGTATCGCGGGGCTCCCTCCTCCCATCCGGCGACGGGAAACCAGTGGAGATAGAGCCCGAAGACGAGGGCCAGCACGGGACCGGTGACGAATCCCGGCAGTGCGATGCCGAGCACGGCGAAGCCTCCGATGCCGAAGTCCACTGCCGTGCTGCGCCAAAGGGCGGCTGCCACGCCCAGGGGAATGCCGATCAGGATCGACAGCAGGATCGCGCACACCCCGAGCGTTGCGCTCACCGGCAGCCCGGAGGCGATCAGCTCGCTCACCGTGAAGTCACGCTGCCTGAATGAGGGCCCGAAGTCCCCCTGGGCAAGGCCTGCGACATAGCGCAGGTATTGCACTCCCAGCGGCTGGTCGAGGCCGTAGGCGCGATTGAGATTGGCGCGGATCTGGGGCGGGAGCGTCTGCTCCTGGTCAAAGGGGCCGCCGGGCGCTAATCGGACGATGAAGAAGGAAACGGTGACGATGACGAGCAGCGCGGGGAGCATGCCGGCGATGCGACGAGCCGTGTAAGCAAGCATTGACAATGCCAGTCAAACCCTCCTTTGCGCGGTCCGGACCGCCCTCGGCCGGGTGCGGCGCAGTCTAGAAACTAAAGATTAGTCAAGTCAACGCATTCAGGCGGGCGAAAACCGCACAGAGGGGCGAAACTCCATTGCGCTGAACCCGGCACACTTTCTAAACTGTCAACAGTGACGCCCGATTTCATCCACGAGCATCAACGATCCATGGAATCGACTCGCCCGATTCGTGCGCTGGTGCGGGGCCTCGATGCCCTCACCATGCTCAACCTGCGCAACGGCGCGACGGTCTCGGAAATCGCTCAACAGATCCGGCTGCCCCGCACGACGACGTACCGGATCCTCGAGACGCTGACCCACGCCGGTTACGTGTATCGCGATCCGGCCGACGACCGCTACCGGCTCACGATCATGGTCCATCGCCTGGCCGACGGGTTCGACGATGACGCCTGGGTCACCCAGGTGGCGCGGCCCTGCATCGACGAGCTGGGCAAGGAGGTTCTGTGGCCCGTCGCGGTCGTGTCCCTGTCCGGCACGCAAATGCTGGTGCGCGAGACCACCGACCATCGCAGCCCGCTCGCGATCGAGCGGCTGTCCGCCGGCGTTCGGCTGCCCATGCTCATCACTGCGGCTGGACGCGCCCACCTCGCCTACTGCCCCGCGCCTCAGCGTGAGTCGCTGCTGGAGATCCTGCGACGCTCGAATGCGGAGGTCGACAAGCTGGCCCACAATCGGCCTGAGCTGGACAAGATCCTCGATGACACGCGGGCGCGCGGATTCGCCAGCGCCGTGCATCCGCGGCGCGTCTCCGATGAGATCACCATGGCGGTGCCGGTGCTGTTCGAAGACCGCGTGCTGGCTTCTGTGGTGGTGCGTTTCGCCGAAACCGCTGTTCCGTTCAAGATCGCCGTGGAGCGCTTCGTACCCAAGCTGCGCGAGACCGCGCACCGGATCCGTCAGGGATTCATGGAGCAGCAGCGCAACCCTCCCTACCGGCAGCCGCAGGCCGTGCCGGCGCGCTGAAGGTCTTCCGCCTCATCTGCTTCCATCGGCCGCCTTGCTGAGGCCGACAGCGCCCTTCTGCAGCCGTTATAATTGTACGCTTGGCCCGCTTGAGCTGGGCTGTTGCTGCGGCCTGTGGAGGAGTGAATGAAGCGCATTCTGGTCGGGATCAAGCGCGTAGTGGACTACAACGTGCGTATCCGCGTGAAGCCCGATGGCAGCGGCGTCGTCACGGACGGCGTCAAGATGAGCATCAATCCCTTCGACGAGATCGCGATCGAGGAAGCGCTTCGCATCAAGGAGCGCGGGGGTGCCGAGGAAGTGATCGTCGCCACCGTCGGCCCCGCTGACACGCAGCAGCAATTGCGCACGGCGCTGGCGATGGGAGCGGACCGCGCGATCCTGGTCCAGGCCGACGGAATCGTCGAGCCGCTCGTCGCCGCGCGAGCGCTGCTGAAGCTCGTCGAGCGCGAGCAGCCGCTCCTGGTCATCCTCGGCAAGCAGGCGATCGACGACGACAACAGCCAGACCGGGCAGATGCTCGCAGCCCTGTGGGGTCGTCCGCAGGCCACCTTCGCATCGAAGATCGAGCTTGCTGAGAGCACGGCGCGGGTGACGCGCGAGGTCGATGCGGGACTGGAGACCCTGGAGGTCGATCTGCCGGCCGTCGTGACGACGGACCTGCGCCTCAATGAGCCGCGCTACGTGAAGCTGCCGGAGATCATGAAGGCGAAGAAGAAGCCGCTGGAGACGCTCCCCTTGGGCTCCCTGGGTCTCGAGGCGCGCCAGCGCCTGAAGCTGGTTCGGTTCGAGCCGCCGCCGCAGCGTCAGAAGGGCGTGCGCGTGAAGGATGCCGCGGAGCTCGTCGACGCATTGAAGAAGAAGGGGCTGATCCGATGAGCGCGACTGTCCTGATCGTGGCCGAGCACGACGGCGCCCGTCTCAATCCCAGCACGGCGAAATCGGTGACGTGCGCGCGAACGATTCCCGGAGCGCAAATCACGGTGGCGGTGTGCGCTGCTGACGCCGCGGCGGTCGCGGCGCAGGCCGCTCAACTCGCCGGAGTCCAGCGGGTCCTAAAGATCGAGAACCCTGCGAACGCGCACCTGCTGGCCGCGGTGCTCGCACCGCAGATCGCCGCGCTGGCGGAAACGTATTCACATGTCCTGGGACCGTCGACCACCTTTGGCAAAGATCTGATGCCGCGCGTCGCCGCACTGCTCGACACCGTGCAGGTGAGCGACATCATGGCGGCAGAGAGCGCAACGCGCTTTCGCCGGCCGATCTACGCCGGCAATGCCATCGTAACCGTCGAGGTCGAGGGCGGCGGCAAGGTGGTCGGCACCGTCAGAACCGCCTCGTTCGAGGCGGCCGCAGGCGGTGGATCGGCGCCGATCGAGTCCGTCTCGATCAACGTCGAGCTACCGACCCACACGCGCTTCGTGTCCGTGTCGGCCGCAAGGACCGACCGGCCCGATCTGCAGACCGCCGCGCGTGTGATCTCGGGAGGCCGTGCGCTCGCGAGCGCGGAGGGGTTTCAGATCCTCTACAAGCTGGCGGATAAGCTCGGCGCCGCGGTGGGCGCCTCGCGGGCCGCGGTGGACGCAGGGTACGCGCCGAACGAGCTGCAGGTTGGACAGACCGGCAAGATCATTGCGCCGGAGCTGTACATCGCGATCGGGATCTCCGGCGCCATCCAGCACCTGACCGGCATCAAGGACGCGCGCACCATCGTGGCGATCAACAAGGACAGCGAGGCGCCGATCTTCGAGATCGCCGACATCGGGCTCGTCGGGGATCTGTTCCAGATCGTCCCCGAGCTCGAGCGGCTGCTCTAA
>FTDY01001579.1_pt1 | contig 15659 bp, 13 predicted proteins | sample 1640031 | NCBI WGS metagenome assembly FTDY01 (sample SAMEA3914816, study PRJEB12502) | metagenome | biome: forest; material: soil | place: USA | collected 2011-09-16 | depth 0.3 m
CACCGATCCAACGTCACCTTCGCCGTCAAGCGGTTCTACGGACAGCTGGTTCGCCGGCATGCCCTCGGCGCGCTCGCCATAGGCGAGTTGGCGCGCCGCGAATTCATTCGGTGGGGCATCCCGGCCGAACGAATCCGCTTCCTGCCCTACGCCGTGGATCGCATCGACGCAATCCCGCCACGGGACGAAGAGCTTCCCGCGAGCATGCGCTTTCTGTTTCTCGGCTCGCTGTGTCCCCGCAAGGGAATCGATATCCTTTTGCGAGCGATGCGCGACGTCCTTGCGGTGCACTCACAGGCACGACTGGAGCTGGTAGGCAATAGCGTCCTGCCGGGTGCATATGAGCGAGACGCTGAACGACTCGAGATTTCTCACGCCGTTCAATTCACGCGCCCGGTCGCCTCCAACAGAATCAGCAGTGTCTTGCGTCGCTGCGATGTGTTGATTCTGCCGTCACGCCACGATGGGTGGGGTGTCGTGCTCAACGAAGCCGCTTCCGCAGGTCGCGCGATCATTGCGAGCGACGCGTGCGGTTCTGCACACCACCTGGTCCGTCCGGGCGAGAACGGGTTTCGGGTGTCCGCGGGTGACGCGGACGCGCTGGCCGAGGCAATGATCGCGTATTGCGAGGACGCGGGGCTGTCAGTGCGTCACGGCAGCGAGTCGCTGCGGATCTTCGAAGAGTTCACTCCAGACCGCAACGCCGAGCGCTTCGAGAACGCCTTGAGCTCGTTGCGGGAACCCGCGGTCGCCTCAGGCGCTGCGCGCGGCCAGTGATGTCTCGGCGCGGTGTGCCAGCCATTCCTGGAATACGACCGCGCCCCAGATCTCGTTCTGACGGTCGTGCGTGCCGGAAAGGTGCTCCTGCCATTTGCGCCGCACCGAGCGGGGATCGAGAAATCCCTCCTGCCGCAGGCGCCGCTCATCCAGCAGCGACTCCGCCCATGCGCGCAGCGGCCCCTTCAGCCACGCGCCGATGGGAATGCCGAACCCCTGCTTGGGGCGCTCCACGATGGCCTCCGGCACGTACTGATGCAGGACCTGTCGCAGCGCCCGCTTGCCGCTGTGGGCCTCGAGCTTCCACTCCAGCGGCAGGCGCCAGGCCAACTCGAACACCCGCGGATCCAGCAACGGCGCGCGCGTCTCGAGCCCCACGCTCATCGAGGCCCGGTCCACTTTCACCAGGAAGTCATCGGGCAGGATGTTCAACGTATCGAACAGCATCATCGCCTCGGCGCTGGGAATCGAGGCAGGCCAGCTTGCATGCAACGGGCGTTTTTCCGCGGAATCACGCAGCGGAACCGTTCCATCTTCCGGCCGCGTCATCATGATCTCGTACATCTGCGCGTCTGAGGAAGCCCGCAGCTGCCGCGACAGCCGATGCAGGCGCTCTCCAGAAAAGTCAGCGAGCCGCGCGCCGCCGCCGACCTTCCGGATGTTCCGCAGCAACGATTCCCACGCGCCCGGCGTCAGCGCCCGGATAGCTCCGGCCAGCGGCGCACGCGCGCACTGCGGGACCGAGTGGATCATTGGAAACACGCGCCCGCCGACGAAATAGCGTTGGTAACCTCCGAACAGCTCATCCCCTCCGTCGCCGGTGAGCGCGACTGTGACGTCCCGGCGAGCCGTGCGCGCTACCAGGTAGGTTGGAATCTGCGACGAGTCCGCAAATGGCTCGTCGTAGATCGTCGGCATGTGGACGATCGCCTCCTGCGCTTCACGCGGCGTGACCCGATCGCATGTGTGGGCGGTCCCGAGATGCCGCGCGACGGCCGCCGCGTGCTCGGACTCATCGAAAGCCGGATCCTCATACCCGATCGTGAAGGTGCGTACGGGGCGAGCCGAATTCCGCTGCATCAGCGCGACGACGAGCGAGGAGTCGACGCCCCCGGAGAGGAACGCGCCCAGCGGTACATCCGACATCGTTCTAGCGGCAACGGCAGCCGACAACGCCTCGCGCAATTCCTCGAGCGCTTCCGGCTTGTCGCTGAAGCGCCTCTCGCGCGCCGCGAGCGCGGCTTCGACCGCCGACCAGTACGGGCGCGGCTCCCCGACGCTGAGCGCGCCACTCACGGCGTCGACGTCGATTGTCAACATCGAGCTGGCCGGGAGCTTGCGGGCAACCGAATAGATCGTATGAGGGGCCGGGACGTAGTTGAACCGCATGTAGGCCTGGAGCGCGCCGCGATCGATGTGGCCATTCCACGCCGGATGCACCGTCAACGCCTTCAACTCCGACGCGAACAGGAACGCGCCGTTGACGAGCGCATAGTACAAAGGCTTCTCGCCAAAGCGGTCGCGAGCGAGGTGCAGACGCCGCAACTGCCGATCCCACACCGCCAGCGCGAACATTCCGTTGAGCCGCGGCAGCGCGGCTTCGAATCCCCAGCGCTCGATGGCCGCGAGCGCCACTTCGGTATCCGAGTGTCCTCGCCAGCGCACGTTCGGATCGGCCCCAGTCAGTTGCGCGCGGAGCTCGGCGTGGTTGTAGATCTCCCCGTTGTAGGCGATGACGTAGCGGCCGTGCTGCGAGAGCATGGGCTGATGACCGTGCGGCGACAGGTCGATGATCGACAGGCGCCGATGGGCGAAAGCGACACCCACAGCGGGATCGACCCATTCACCGTCGTCGTCCGGACCCCGATGACGGATCTGCGCGGCCATTCTTCTCGCATGCAGCGCCATCGCCGACCCGTCCGACGCCGGTCGGCTCAAAAATCCTGTCAAACCGCACATGGGGATCCGCGCTTGCTGGGTTTATTCTGTTATTGGACGGGCGCTGCCGTCGGATTCAATCACCATTGTAAAGCTTCCGCCTCGGGATGCACGCACGTGTTGGCGTCCCGCGCCCGGAATCCGTACGTCGGTGTCGAGCACGTCGTCCTGGGGTGAGAACGCGTAGACGAGCCATTCGCGCCGCGGCCTGTTGCCGCGCTCCAGGGCCAGCGAGAAGACTTTCAGCGGTGTCAGCAACTGCCACGGGCGGGGGGGATTCACCGCCGCGTCCAGCAGAAACCAACGTGGCCGGGAAGCCAGCTCCGCGGGTAGCGCTTCCGCATACGGATGGCCGCCGTTGGGATTGCGCAGCAGACGGCCGTGTTCCCAGAAATCAGCGAGAGTCGGGTTGTCGTGCACTCGCGCCACCGCGGCAAAGATCGCTTCGAAATACGGGCCCATCCGCATCGGGTCGTCTTCCAGGTTGCGAAACTCGCGCACCACCCGCGGACGCAGCAACCACATGCCGAACTGCACCATGCCGCCGTAGCGCTCGGGCGTGAGCGGCTGGCCGCGCTCGGCATAGAATTGACGCTTGTCGGTGGGCCTGCCCGGCTGCTGCCCATCCCAGGTGGACATCTCGAACCAGAACTGCGGCTTCACCTGCAGCAGCTGACGCAGCTCCGCCACCCAGTTCATCGACTCGATCTGTGGGCTCCACACCGTGTAGTCCGAGTCCCCCGTCCAGTCGTGCACGTAGAGAGAGACACTGGCGCCGTCCCACGCATATTCGAAGGGGTCGGCGCGGCCCGCAACATACAGACTGTAGTCCCTCCACCCGAACCAGCGGCCTACGGCAGGTGTCACGAAGGCGTCATATCCAACAAACAGTGCGTGCGCGCGCCACTGGGGACTCAGGCCATCGCGGAAGCCCCGTAGCAACGCGCGGTAGCGCTCGATCCATGCATCTCCGATGGCCGTGCGCCGTGCGTCTGTCGCCGTATCCGTCGGCGCCGCGGCTCCTACCTGTAGATCTTTCGGCAGCAACTTCGATTGCTCGTTGTTCGAGATGAGGAGCACCAGGGGTGGATCCGGGTAGAGCTGCTGCAGCCGCTGCAGCGCGCCCAGACGCGCCCATTCGCGCCCGGCCGCATACCACGGCTCGATCGGACTGAACGGCGACAGGGGTAACGGCTTGCCTTCCGCCCCCAGCGGCAGCGGCTTCATGATCGATTCCCATTGCGTCGCCTCGAACGACAACGGCAGCCGGTGCTGTGCGAGATACCGTATCGCCTTCTCGTAGTACAGCGCATCGCCCGGGCGGGCGTAGCTGTCGGCAGGGGTCGCGGCTCCCGCGGGCGGCCGCAAGTAGAACCAGGGCAACAGATAGCGGCCGTGCCGGATCTGCTCGAGCTGGTACGCCGGACCGAAGCCCGTGGCGATCTCGCCGTTGTTCCAGCTCGCCGCCAGCGGCAAGGGATGCGGGTCCGCGGGCGCCACGACCGCGGTAGCGCGGATCACCTGGATTGCATGCTCTTCCGGCGTCGCGACAGCGATCGACCAGGCCGCTGCCAGAGCGAGCAGCGCTAGCTTCAATGGGCGGTTGTCACCGGATTGTCGCACGCCCCTCCTAGGATACGGGCGCCAGATTACAAACTCGCGCCAGCGGCCAGCACGCGCGGACCCAAGGTGATTTCCCGATCATGCATGCCCCCGCGCATCCCGCGCCGCCCTGTGAGATTGTCCGCTGGCAGTTCTCCCGGCTGGGCTGGATCGTCCTCGCCTTCGCGTTCGTCGTCGCCTTCATTCCGTTCTACTCCGTGCTCGCCGGACTGTTCGATGTCTGGAACATGCAGCCGGAGTACAGCCACGGCATGCTGATTCCCATCATCTCCGTATTCCTGATCTGGCGAGAGCGGGACGCGCTCACTCGCACGGCCTTCCGCGGCTCCTGGGCCGGCGTGCTGGTGCTATTGGCCGGGGTTGCGATGTGGTGCATCGCACAGCTGAGCACCATCTACATCATCGGGCAGTACGCCTTCCTGCTCGTGCTGTATGGGCTAGTCCTCGCGCTGGTCGGCCCGGCCGTCTTCGGCCGGCTGAAGATGCCGCTGCTCATTCTGATATTCGCGATCCCGCTGCCGGCGTTCTTCGCCAACTCCCTGTCCCTGCGGCTGCAGCTGCTGTCGTCGGCGCTCGGAGTGGACGTGATCCGCCTGTTCGGAATCAGCGTGTTCCTGGACGGCAACATCATCGATCTCGGCCCCTTCAAGCTGCAGGTCGTGGAGGCATGCAGCGGCCTGCGCTACCTGTTTCCGCTGATGACGCTCGCGTTCATTCTGGCGTATCTCTTCCGCGCCGCCACCTGGAAGCGCGTGGTGCTGTTCCTCGCGAGCATTCCGGTTGCGATTCTGCTCAACAGCCTGCGTATCGGGCTGATCGGTGTCACCGTCGAGTACTGGGGCGTGCACATGGCCGAAGGCGTGCTGCACGATTTCGAGGGATGGGTCGTATTCATGATCAGCCTCGCCCTGTTGCTGCTGCTCGCGGCGTCGCTGGCGCGGATCGGCAGCCCGCACACGCGCTTGCGCAATTCGCTGAGCCTGGACTTCGGGCCCACTCCCGCGAAGCAGGTGGCAGGCCAGCTCCGCACGCTGCCAACACCGTTCCTTGCGGCGACCGCACTGACCACCGTCGCGGCGATTCTCGCGTTCAACTTGCCGGAAAGAGTGGAGGTCAAGCCCGCACGCGCGACCTTCGCCGAGTTCCCGCTGCAATTCGCGAGTTGGGCCGGCCGGCGCGCGCCGCTGGAGCAGGAGTATCAGGATCAGCTGAAGCTCGACGACTATCTGCTGGCGAACTTCGAATCCGTCAACACGAGGTTGCCCGTCAACGTGTGGATCGCCTACTACGACTCCCAGCGCAACGGCGCGGCCACGCACTCTCCCCGCTCCTGCCTGCCTGGCGGCGGGTGGGATTTCAATGCCTTCGGACAACGCAACGTCCCGCTCGTGGGCGGCTCGATCCACGTGAACCGCGCCGTCATCGCTCATGGCTCCGAGCGGCAGATGATGTACTACTGGTTCCAGCAGCGGGGCCGCATCGTCACCAACGAGTACCTGGTGAAGTGGTACATGTTCGAGGACGCCCTGCAACGCAATCGGACCGACGGAGCGCTGGTCCGTCTGATCGCTCCCATACCGCTCGGAGCGACGGAAGAGGAAACGGATAGCGTGCTCTCGAAGTTCACCGCGGACCTCGCGGCAAATCTGCAGCGCTACGTGCCGGACTGAAGCAGCTCTCGCCAACGGTCGACGGCCGCGCTGAGCGTGTAACGCGTCTCGAACAACCTCCGTGCTGCAGTTCCCATCGCCTCGCGCTCATCCCGCTGATCGCGCAATCGCAGCAACGCAGCGCAGAGCGCGTGGGCATCCCGAATCGCGATGCCCACGCCGGCTCCCGACGAGCGCACGAGCTGCGCCACCTCTCCCTCGGGATCACCGATGAACACCACCGGCCGGCCCGCGGCCAGAATCCCGTAGACCTTGCTCGGAACGATCAGACCTTCCAGCTGCGGCAACAGCGACACCAGGTGAACATCGCCGGCCGCCAGACTATCGTTGAGCGCGTCCCGCGGCTGGTAGGGCGCGAACAGGAAATTCCTGAGCCCGACGGCTCGCGCCTGATCCTCCAGCGCGAGCATCTTGGCTCCGCCGCCGATCATCAGAAAAACGATATCCGGTGGGTCCCCCAGCAACTGTGCCGCTTCGAGCAGAGTATCCGCGTCGTGCGCGCGCCCCAGGTTGCCGGAATAGGCGATCACGAACCGATCCGCGAGCCCGAGCCGTCGTCGCAAATCACTGTGCGCAGCTGAAATCGGAAATACGGCACGCTCATCGGCCCAGTTTTCCGATATCCGGATGCACCGAGGCGCGATACCGCGCGAGGCAAGATAGTCGCGCATGCTGGTCCCTAGCACCACGTTCGCCTGTGCGGTTCGAAGCGACCAGTCGCGAGCTGCGCACAGAAGAGCCTCGACCGGCCTCGGCAGCGGCGACAGCGACAACCGCGAAGCCACCTCCGGAAAGATATCCTGCAGCCAGTTCACCAATCGAGCTCCCTTGAAGAAGCTGACCAGCGCTCCGATGAGTGACAGCATCGGCGGGTCCGTCTTGACGACGAGAGCCTCTGCACGCCGCACGACCCGAAGCAGCAGGACAGTCGCCGTCACATAGAAGCTCGCGTAGTCCAACGCGCGGCCAAGGAGCCGAGCGCGGCCGAAACGCGTCGTGTACACGCGCAGAATGCTTACGCCGTGAATGGTCTCTCTGGGCGCGAGAACGGCGTGCGGATCTTCATACAACTGCCGGCTGCAAACGACAGTGACCCGCAGTCCGTCCCGCGCCAAGGCCTCGGCGAGATCGGTGAGCATCTGGCTCGTAGCCGAGACGTCGGGCGCATAGTAGCGATTGACGAATACGACTCGGGCCGGCTCACCTGTGCTACTCGACGGCGACGACACCGTCTGTCGTCCGGCGGATGTCGATCAGCGGCAGGATGCCGCCTTCTCCGCGGTCTCGAAGGACCTGCTCGATGAGGTCCGCATCGATCGGCTTTCTCTGATCCGCGTAACCATAGACCAGAGCCGTGTCGCATACCTGATTGATCAACCGCGGGACGCCCCCCGTGCCGGCGTGTACCCACTCACGAGCCTCGGAATCGATGATATCGGCATTACCGCCGGCAACCCCGAGTCGATGCCGGATGTACGCGTGCGTCTCATCGCGTTGCAGGGGCATGATGTGGTAGTCGATGGCGATTCTCTGGGCGAACTGCTTCATCCCGGCGGCACGCAGCGTCAGCCGCAGCTCCGGCTGGCCGACCAGAATGGTCTGCAGCAGCAGCGCCTCGCCGTCGTTCAGGTTGGAGAGCACGCGCAATTCCTCGAGCGACTGTGCGCTCAGGTTCTGGGCCTCATCGATGATCAGTACGACCCGCTTGCCTGCCTCATGCTCACGTTGCAGGAAGTGCGCGAACTCGTCGTACAGATCGGCGGCAGCGCTGCGCGTCGTCTGCACTCGCAACGACTGCATGATCCACGGCAGCAACGGGCCGATGCTGGCGTGGGTATTCGTCAGTAACCCGATGCGTAGGCCCTGCTCCACGCGGCGCAGCAGATAGTTGACGATCGTTGTCTTGCCACTGCCGATCTCACCGGAGATCAGCGCGAAGCACGTACCCTTGCGCAGCGCGTACTCCAGGAGCGTCAGCGCGTGTCGATGCTGCCGGCCCATGTAGAGGTACCGCGGGTCCGGTGTGAGAGCGAACGGATTGGACAACAGGCCGTAGTATTTCTCGTACATTTTTCTAGTACGTGCGTTGCTCTGAGGCGGATGAGCCGTTGAGGACCGTTCCCATGATCCGACTACGGCCGAGCAGCTCGAACACCCGCTCCACATCCTCACGCAGCGTCTTGCCCTCAGTGATGACGACCACGAAGCCCTCGAGCAGCGCAGCAGCCGTGAGCACATCGTCGCTGAGGAGCACCGGCGGCAGATCCACGATCGAAAGACCCGAAGGCTCGCCCGCGGCGAGCTCCTCGAAAAGTTGCCTGGCGCGCCCGCCTGCGAGTAATTCCGAGCTACCGGGAATCGGAGCCAGCGTGGGGACCACCCGCAACCGCGGCAAGCCCTCCAACTCGTATCGCACGGCACTGACGGGTGAGGTCCCCGCTAACCAGGTTTCCAGACCCGATTCGGGACTAACGCCCAGAACGCGCGCCACCGACGGGCGCTTGAGATCGAGATCGACGAGGGTGATCGCCTGATTGGGCTCTGCGGCGAGGCTGAGCGCGAGGTTGATCGCGGTCAGCGTCTTGCCCTCTCCCGTCGTCGCGCTCACGATGCCAATGGCTCGCGTCCGCGTCGCCCGTACGCGCTGGAGAATCTGAGCGCGCAGCATCCGATAGGACTGGGCGGCCACACTCGACTCATCGCCCAGGATCACTCTGCGCTTGCGCAGGAACTCTCGATTGACCGTCAGACGAGGCGGCTGCCGCGGCTCTTCCGCGGGAGGCGCCACCGGCTCCGGGAGCGAGACAACCATTCGCTCCTCGTGATTCGCTGCCGAACGTGCCTCCACGACTGCCGGACGTTGCAGGCGTGCCCTATCGAGTGCGCGTTGAATACGCTCCATGAGTATGCCTTTCAGCCCAGGCCCATTCTTCGCTGCAGGACGAACCAGAGCACATCCAGCGGCCTGTAGAAGAAGTGAGTCAGCAGCAACGCAGTGGCCAGCGCGCCCAGCGACAGCGCAAAGATGAGAGCCCTGCGGCGCCACTTGAGGCTGGCCGTGGGGGTTTCAGTCACGATGTAAGGAATGATGGCGAGGGGCGCGGTGCCGGCGACGAGACTCATGAGATCGCGTCGTCCCCGCACCGTGCCATCGAGCGATTCAGTGAGCGCCGCGCAGCCGGCGGCAAGCCCCAGGCTGAGCACGAGCCCGACGATCATCAGAATGAGGCGATTCGGGCTGACCGGCTCCTGCGGCACGAGCGGCGGCTCGATCAGCGTGAAGTGCTCGCCCTTGCGATGGGCCTCGAGATTCTTCGCGACGGTCGCCTCGCCCTGCTTGGAACGCAGCTCGGCATACTTCACGCGAGCGTTCTCATAGTCGCGGGTGAGCTCGCGGTATTCCTTCTCGATCTGCGGCCCCACCGTGATCTTGTGCTGGTAGTCCTTCAGCTGCTCCCGCAAGCGCTGCTGCTGCTGTGCCAGGGCCTCGAGATCGCCGCGTGTCGCGGCCAGCTGCGACTCGATCTGGATGTAGGCGGGATTGTCGGCGTTGCGGAAATCGGCGGACGCCGCGGCCGGCTGGGGTTTCTGCCTGGCGAGCGCCGCGTCCAGGTCCTTCTGCAGCGAGTCCACCGAGCGTTGCAGTCGAGCCCGGTCGGGATGATCCGGACCGTAGTGCTCGCTTGCCTGGGCCAGCTGCCCCTGGGAATCCTGCAGCTGACGGCGCAGGTCGTTGACATCGACGAGCGCCGGCTCATCCTTCTCCAGCCCCGCGATCTCGCGCTGCAGGCGCGCGATGTCAGGATGGTCCGGGGCGTACAAGGCCTTGGCACTGGCCAGTTGCGATCGCAGCGTCTTCAGGCGGTCGGACGTCGACAGGATGCGCTCGCCGGAGTCGGAGAACATCGCCGAGTTGGGCTTCAGCTGCGCCAGTTGCGCCTGCAGATAGACCTGCTGCTGCTCGAGGGCGCTCTTGCGCACTTCCGTCTGATCCAGATCCTGGGAAGTGCGATCCATCAGCGTCATGTTGAGCTGCTCGAGCTCCGGAAGCTCCTCGGTGTGCTTCGCCTTGAACTGGGCCAGCTGTGCTTCGAGCCCGGCGATGTGCTGGCTCACCCGATCCCCCTCGCCCTCCAGGAAGGTCGCCGCATCATCGGCGAGCTTGGCGCGCGTCGCGAGATTCTCGTTCAGGAAGAGCGTCGTCAGCTCGTTGGCGACCCGCGCCGCCTGATCGGCGGAGCCGTTGGAATAGGCGACGGTGAAGGCGATCGTCGCGGACGTCGGCCGGCCGCTGCGCGGGTCGATGACGTCGGCGCTGATCATCTTCACTGCGATGTCATCGCGCATGCGGGTGATCAGCGCCTCGCGCGAGTCACGGTTGCGCTGGCGCGGATACAGGTCATAGCGGCGAATGATGTCGAGGAGCGTCTGTGTCGTCATGACGCGCTGGCTGATCACCTGCACGCGCTGATCCGCATACGAGGTCACTGTCGAGCGAACCAGCTCCACCGGAAGCTCCTGCTGCTCGATCAGGATCGTCGCCGACGACTGATAGCGCGGCGGCCAGAAGAGGGCCAGCAGCACAGTCACCGCCAGCCCCGCGGCGAATGCGATCAGCGCGGGGCGCAGGCGGCGCCGCGCGACTGTCAGCAGCTCGGCGAGGCTCAGGCGCTCTTCCGGCTCCAGCTCTGCGATGACGGAGGCCATGATCGAGCTACCTCGAGAGGCTGTGTTTGAGCGGCTGCCAGAGGGCCAGCAGTGCGACTCGCCAGCCGCGGCCGACCTGGTCCGAGAGCAACTGGTCCTGATCGGACCCTGCCAGCTGGCAGCCGATCGACCAGTCTTCGTTCGCCTGCCAGGTCAAGCCGATCTGCGCGTGCGAGTAGCTGTGCTTCTCGAACAGGAACGACTCGAAGGCACTGGTGGTGCGGTACCAGGACAGCCCGGCGCCCACCGTCAGCCGCTCGGTCAGTCCGCGGCTCACGCTGATCTGCGCCTGGTCGGTCTGGCTGAACACGCCGAAGCCCGACGGCACGACCTCGCGCCCGGCGCTGAGGCTGAGCGTACCAGCCCCCTCCCAGCTGCGCGTAAAGGAGATCTGGCCGACGAACCCGCTGGAGCGGCTCGAGCGGTCGGTGCGCCGGTTCCAGCCGAAGTCGCCGCTGATCTTGTTGCGCTCGCTGGAGCTCCAGAGAAATCCGACGCTGGCGCTGTCCGAGCGCGTATCGAAGAACGACTGCTGCGTCGTGTAGTGTCCCGTCGAGAGGCTGGTAGTGAAGGCCAGCCGTTCCGACGCAATGTACTTTTCGCTCAGGCCGAACGACGTCAGCGTGTTGTCCTGCAGCGTCGTGTTGGCGTTGCCGTGATAGTCCTCGCTCACGTAGCTGGCGAACAACGACGCCACCCAGCTAGGGGAGTAAGCGTAGGACCACGTGCCCGCGAGCTGCTCATCGCGACGCCGAGTGTGCACATCGAAAATCCCCGTGGACAGCAGCTCCGAGGTCAGGGTGCTGCGGTCGCGCAGCAGGGCGCTGAGGTCGAAGCTGGAAAGCTCTCCGTTCCAGGTCCCCTCCGTGGTGAGCCCGGCGCCGTCGGACCGATCGAAGCGGCGATCGCTGAAGCGCTCCAGCGCGAAGTCCGGCAGCAACAGCAGCTGCAGTCGTTCGGTGGCGTGCACCAGGCGCATGTTGCCGGACATCGAAACCCCTTCGCTGCCTATCGCGTCAGGCGCGAGAGTGCGATTGCTGTCGTAGTCTGTGGAGACCGAGAGGACCGGCTGCGCCGACCATTCGGCCGCGCAGGCCGCCCGCGCCGACCCGAACGCGATCACCACCACCCACCTGAGCGCTCGACTGGAGACGATGTCCATGTCTGCGGCTCGTCAAGGGACGACCACCGTGTCGCCGCTCTCCAGGATCACGTTCTGTCCGAGATTCCGCCCCCGCGCGATGTCGGCGTATCGGAACGGCAGGGCACGTTGTGCGCCATTATCCCGGCGCAAGATGACGATATCGTTGAGCGCCGCGTACGCAGTCGCGCCGCCGGCGAGACTCAGCGCCTGCATCACATCGAGGGGCCGGCTGAACGGGAATTCCCCGGGGCGCGAGACCTTGCCGATGACATAGATGTGGTTGCCGCCGATCGCCTTGACGGCGACCGTCACCACCGGATCGGGGATGTAGCGCTTGAGACGCTCGACGAGCGTCTGGCGAATCGTCGCGACCGTCTGGCCCTGTGCCCGGATTTCTCCGGCGAGCGGGAAGCTGAGCCCGCCGTCGGGCCGCACCAGCACCTCGGCCTCCAGGTCCTTCTCCTTCCAGACACTGATCGTGAGCACGTCCCCCGGCTGCAGCCGGTAGTCGCTCGAGACGGCGGGCGCCACGGCGGTGGCTGGCACGGAGACGGCGTCGGCCGCGTCCGCCCAGGCCGTGCCGAGATGAACGACCAGGCCGAATAAAACAGACATGCCGATGGCGCGAAGTCCTCGCCGCATGGAAGTGCCCTGCTGTCGTGCTGCGGATCGTCCGAACGTCAGGCGGCGCGCGCTCACACGCGTCCGCCTGGTTGGACAATTGTCATACTAAGTGCGGCACATCCTAGGCAGCGGACATTACGCTTTCATTGCGCCCGCTTGCGGCGCGGGCACGGACCAGCCCGCCTGCGGCCGATTCCACAATAATCGCACGGTGCCGATGAGTGCGAGTCCCACGAGCAACAGTCGCAAAGCCTCCGGAAGCGGCACCGGCTCGCCGGCGGGAGTGAACCCGACGTGGAAGGAATACATCCCGACATTCAGGCCGAGCGTGTTGCCCGCGATGCCGGCGATGGCGGCGTACAGCATCCCGGCCTGGCTCACCGTCACATCGAACAGGGCGGGCCCCTGGATCTGCTGCAGCGTGTCGTGGCTGGAGAGGATCGAGGTGGTCAGGCTCTGGAACTGCTCCGGCCACTTCACATCGCTCAAGCTCACCCAGAGGGTTCCCGGCCCGGGCGCCTGGAACGAGTAGGTGTTCGTGGCACTGCCGAACACCGTCGCGCTCACATCGACCAGCTGGACGGAGTCGGCGCGAGCATTGGGCGCAACCACGGCGAGTCCCAAGGCCAACCCGACGGACGCCAGCAGTCCCAGCGGACGGCGTCTCAACAAGTTACGCATGACGGCCTCCGAGACCGGCCTGCATTGCGAACAGCGCCACGCCCACCACGCACACTGCAGCCGCAAGGACCGCGGCGCCCGCGTAGAACGGCACGCGCGCCGCGAGAAACACCACGCCGGAGAGAATCCCGCGCAGGCGGCTCCCTCGAGCGGCGCGGCTCTCACTCATCGCTTCGAATTCAACAGCGGGCGCAAACGTCATCGGGCTCATGGTTGGACTCCTCCTGCGACGGCAAACCGAAGCGGCGTCGGACTCTCGACCGCGTTCGGGCGGTAGACGTATTTCTCGTACAGGTACTGGCGGAGAGAGGAAGACACGTCCGTGGAGCGCAGCAGCCGCTCGTCGAGCTGACTCAACTCGCTCAGCTTCAGGGCAGCGTAGGGCTCCTGGACCCCTGCCATGGCGAGCAACGCGAGGTCCTCACGCGAGACCCGCTTTTCAGCATCGACGTCACCGTTGACGATGCTGTCGAGGCGACCGGCGTCGAGGTCGAAGAAGCGCAGGAACTCAGCTCCCGCCTCCACGAGCACCGGCACCAGCGCGCGGCCGCGCGACTCCGGCTCATACAGCGGCCCGAGGCGCGCCAGCATCCCCCGGACTGCATATCGAATGACATCCGAATCCCGAACTCCCAACCTCTGCGCGAGCTTTTTTCCCCGCCGTACATCCGCGGAGCTCATCCGGATGCTGACGGCTCTTTTGCGCCCTTCAACCACTTTCGTACTCCCCATGTCGCGTCGATGGCAGCGACGTTCCAGCTGAAAGTAGTCATCCAGTATTTCAGTTCTTGTTTATTTCGATGACAAACGCCATGCCTTTCACCCTCAGATTCGAGCGATTTGAAGTGCACTACGAATGTCAGGCGCCGCGAGCGCGGGGCAACGGCGCCTCGGGCTCGCGGGAGCGGAGGAGACGAGTTATAACGGGATGGGGGCGGGCTTGCCGGGCTCGACGCCGAAGGAGTGCAGGACGCGGGCGGCGGCGTTGGATTTCTTCACTGTATCCAGGGCGATGAGATCGGCTCGTAACTGCTCGTGCCGGATGTCCAGACGGAGGTAGCCGCGATGCAGGCCCGTGGCGACCTGAAGATTGGGATTGAGGGCGCGCGCGTCATCGAAATACCTCTCCGCCAGGGCATCCGAGCTGACGGACGTGGTGACGAATTCAGGCGCGACGATCGGAGACTCCAGATCGGCGGCGTGCCGGTGCAGTCCGCTCACCACGAAGGCGTGAATGTCCCCTGACAGTACGACGGGATTCGTCACCCGGTGGTCGGCGAGGAACCCGACCAGACGGTCACGCGCCGCCGGATAGCCGTTCCAGGCATCTGTCCAGTAGCGGTGCTCGGGCAGGGGCATCTCGTTGAGGTAGCCCATCAGCGTGCCCTGGGCCAGAAGATTCCAGCGGACTCGACTCTCATCGAGCGCCGCGAACGCCCACTGCTCCTGACGCGTGCCGAGCATCGTCCTGTCGGGCAGGTCGAGCTCCGGGCACTCACGCTCGTTGACCCTGTGACCTCCGGCCCTGCCCGGCGGCGGACAGGCTTGTGGAGAGCGATACTGCCGCTGATCCAACAGCACGATGGAGGCAAGATCGCCGTACGAGCGCTCGCCGTACATGCGCATGTCCGGGCCGGCGGGGACCGCCCATCGTGGCATCGGCATGTGCTCGTAGTACGCGCGGTAGGCTGCGGCACGACGTGCCAGGAAGACTCTCGGGTCGTCGTTCTCCTCCGAGACGTCCCCTGCGTAGTCGTTTGCGACATCATGATCGTCCCAGACCAGCAGCCACGGATGTGCAGCGTGTGCCGCCGCCAGATCGGGGTCAGATCTGTACAGCGCGTGGCGTGCACGGTAGTCGTCCAGGGTGAAGGCTACCGGCAGATCATGCCTCCGCACCCGAGAGTGCGAGTTGGTCTCGTAGATGTAGTCGCCGACATGGAGGATGAGGTCCGGCGAATCGGCGACGATGTGCCGATAGGCCGTGTAATAGCCCTGCTCGTAGTGCTGGCAGCACACGAGCGCAATCCGAAGGCGGCTCAAGGGCGAGCCATACTGCGGAGCGGTGTGCGTCCGACCGATGGGACTGCGAGCGCCGCCGGCAGTAAAGCGGTACCAGTACTCCCGGCCTGGCTCGAGCCCTTCCGGCTCAACGTGGACCGAGTGGCCCCATTCGGGGGTGGCGTACTCGGTTCCCCGTCTGACAATCGACTTCATCCGCTCATCCAGGGCCAGCTCCCACTGGACCGGCACGACGGCCGGAGGTATCCCGCCTCCCGGCTCGAGCGGCGACGGAGCCAGGCGCGTCCACAACACGACCGACTCGGGGCTCGGGTACCCGGAGGCGACCCCGAGAGTGAACGGATCGGAGGCAAATCGCGCCGGCGCCATTGCCGCCGCGGAGCTGCGCGCGAACGTGCCTGCGAGGGCCAGCGTTGACAGCAGAAAATCACGACGATTGCGCATGAGCTGTCACATAGCAGCGGATTGTGACG
>FTDY01001337.1_pt1 | contig 15389 bp, 11 predicted proteins | sample 1640031 | NCBI WGS metagenome assembly FTDY01 (sample SAMEA3914816, study PRJEB12502) | metagenome | biome: forest; material: soil | place: USA | collected 2011-09-16 | depth 0.3 m
GAGGCCGAGCGCCGCGTGCTGATGCTGGAGAACCCCGGCCTGCCCGCGGAATCCAAAGCAACACGCAGCCTGTACGCGGGCCTGCAGGTCGTCATGCCAGGGGAGATCGCGCGGGCGCACAGGCACGTCGCGGCAGCACTGAGGCTGGTTGTCGAAGGGACCGGCGGCTACACCACGGTCGACGGCGAACGCACGGCGATGTCACCCGGCGACTTCATCGTGACGCCCTCGTGGACCTGGCACGAGCACGGCAATGAAGGCACGGACCCGGTCATCTGGCTCGATGTGCTCGACGTGCACGTCGTGAACCTGCTCGATAGCGGGTTCCGCGAAGATGACGACGAGCGCCCGCCAACGCGGCCGCGAGCACGAGGCGGGCCTTTGATTTTCAGCTACCCCTACGAGCTGGCGCGGCAGGCGCTGCATGGGCTCGCCGCGTCCCGTGGGCCCGATGCGCCATTCGGTTTCAAGAGGCCCTATGTAAACCCGGTGAGCGGGGATTGGGCAGTCCCCACTCTCGCCACCTGGACGCAACTGCTGCCGCAAGGCTTCCAGACTGCCCCGTATCGATCGACGGACGGGACGATATTCATGGTGATCCAGGGGAGCGGACACTCGGTGATCGGCGCTCGGCGATTCGAATGGGGCGCGCATGACGTGTTCGTGGTTCCGAGCTGGTGCGAGAGCTTTCATTGCGCGCACACGGAGGCCATGCTGTTCGGAGCCTCCGACCGGGCCATCCAGGAGAAACTGGGACTGTGGCGTGAACGCTGAAGGTCGCTATGGCGAAAATCTGCCGCTTCGGTGAGAACAGGCTCGGACTGGTCGAGGGCGCGGAGGTCATCGATGTCACGGCCGCCCTCGAAGTCCTCCCCAGCCTTCGCTGGCCGTTGCCGGCGGCCGACCTGCTCATCCGGCATCTCGATGAAGTGCTCGCGGTCGCGCGTACGCTTGCGTCCGGAGCGCCGCGCTTCGACACCCGTGAGGTCCGTTTCCTCAGTCCCGTCGCCAATCCTCCCAAAGTGATCGCCGCGCCCGTCAACTATCTGCGCCATCAGGCGGAGGCGAATGCCGACGGCGGGGTGCATTTCGAGAAGGACGTGAAGACGGTCGCCCACTATGGGCTGTTCCTGAAATCATCGACTTCGGTTGTCGGCACATCCGCGGGAGTGAAGCTGCGCTTTCCGGACAGGCGCAACGATCACGAAATCGAGCTCGTCGCGGTGATCGGCAAGCCGGGACGCAACATCCCGCGCGAGCGCGCCCTTGAGCATGTGTGCGGATATACGCTGGGTCTGGACATGACGGTACGGGGGCCCGAGGACCGCAGTCTGCGCAAATCTCTCGACGGCTTCAGCGTACTGGGACCATGGCTGGTCACCGCGGAAGAGATTCCAGATCCGAACAATCTCGGACTCGAGCTGCGGGTCAACGGCGAGCTGCGGCAGAAAGCCTCGACGCGCGAGCTGCTGTTCGATGTGCAGCGGCTGATCGAATATGCCTCGTCCCACTATGCGCTGTGCCCTGGAGATGTGATCTTCACCGGCACGCCCGAAGGCGTTGGACCGGTGAAGGCAGGGGATATCATGCGATGCTCCATAGAGCGCATCGCTGAGGTGGATGTTCATGTCCTTGCATTCGAATGACTACAAAGTAGCGCTGATCGTCGGCACCGGCGCGGGCTTGAGCTCGTCGCTGGCGCGCGCCCTGACGCAAGAGGGCTTGCGTGTGGCGGTCGCTTCGCGACAGCCGGAAAAGCTCGCAGCCCTGTGCTCGCAGACCGGGGCGAGTGCTTTCGCCGTCGATGCCGCCGACGCGGACCAGGTTCGCAAGCTGTTCGAGTCGGTCGAGCATGCGCTCGGCGCGCCCGATGTCGTGATCTACAACGCGGCGGCGCGCGTTCGCGGCACGTTCGTCGCTCCGAAGCCCGCCGAGGTCGCCAACGCGATCTCGGTCAGCGCCTTCGGCGGGTTTCTGGTCGCCCAGCAGGCTGCGCGAGGCATGCTCCCGAACCATCATGGCCGCGGCGGCGTGCAGGGGAATCGCCAGGGGCCTTGAAGACATGCAGAGCGTGACGTTCGTGGGGCTCGGAAAGATGGGTCTGCCGATGGCGCGGCGGCTGCTGCAGGCCGGGTATCGCCTCACCGTCTACAACCGCACGCCCGGCAAAGCCGATTCTCTCGTTCGCGAGGGAGCGCGCCTCGCTGCGACGCCACGGCAAGCCTGCATCGGCTCGTCAGCTGTAGTGTCGATGACCGCCGACGATGCGGCGTCACAGTCCACGTGGCTGGGCCCGGACGGAATCCTCGCAGCGAACCTGGCGCCGGGAAGCTTCGCGATCGAGTGCTCGACGCTCTCGCACGAGTGGGCGACGAAGCTGGCTGGCGAGGCGATGGATCGAGGCCTCCGCTACATCGATGCTCCGGTGACCGGCCTCCCGGAAGATGCGCAGCACGGCACTCTGACTCTCCTGGTCGGCGCGCGTGCGGCTGACCTGGAAGCCGCGCGGCCTCTGTTGTCCAGCTTCTGCGACCGCATCATCCTGTTTGGCCCGGCGGGAGCCGGCACTGCCTACAAGCTGATCATCAACCTCATGGGTGCCGTTCAGATCGCCGCGGCGGCCGAGGGCCTGGCGATAGCGGAGCGGATCGGGCTCGATCCCGGCACCGTTGCCGATGCCATCGCGACCAGCCAGGCGGCGAGTCCCCAGGTGGTCCGCAACACCCGGCGCATGATCGAGGACGACCATCATCGCAACGTCGTGTTCACTCCGCAGCTGCGGCTCAAGGACGTCGAGTACGCGTTGCGGCTCGCCCGCAGCGCACGCATCGGCGCTCCCTTCGGCCGCGTGGCCCGGGATGAGCTGCGCCAGCTGTGCGCGCTCAGCCCACAGCCGGTGAACGAAAGCCGCATCCTCGAAGTCGCCCGCCTGCAGAAACCCCAGGATTCGGAAGCGAGCGGCGATTAAGATCGGCAGATCGTGGCCGCAGGCAAGCACAACGTGAACGCCGGGACGCTCGAGCAGATCGAGACCAAGATCGCTTTCCTCGAGCGCGCGAACACGGAGCTGAGCGATGTGGTGTTCCGCCAGCAGCAGCAGATCGATGCTCTGCGTGCGCAGCTGAAGAGGCTTGCGGAGCGCCTCGACGCCGTCAGGTCGGAAGCGGGCGAGCGGACGCCGGAAGACGAGCGTCCGCCTCACTACTGAGGCGGACGCGTCGCGCGTTACATCGACTCCCGGAGCTTGCGAACTTCGTCGGGTGAGATCGCAGACCCCTGCACGCCGAAACGCGCCGTGACGTAGTTGGCGACGGCGGCGATGTCCCGATCCGAATAGGCCGCGGCGAAGGCTGGCATGGCCACGGAGCCGTCGGACGGCAACTGCTTCGACCCATGCAACACGGCCTGCGCCACGTTGATCGCGGTCGGGTCGTTGACGGCCCGCGTCCCGGTCAACGTGGCGTGGGGCACCGATGCCGACTCTCCCGTCCAACCATGGCAGCCCGAGCAGACGCCTTCGAAGAAGGCCTTGCCGTGAGGGTCCAGCGTTGCGGCCACTCCCTGAGCGGGGTCCTGTGAGGCAGGCTCAAGCTTCGGCGAGTGCAGATCCGGGGTATCCACGGGCGGCACGCTGCGCACGTAAGCGACGATCGCCTTCACATCGGAGGGGGTGAGCTTGGCGAAACTCAGATGGACGGCTTCGGCCATGGGCCCGAAGGCCGTGCCGCGGTTCATCGAGTGGCCCGTCGTGAGGTACTGCGTCAGGTCCGCCTCGGTCCACGTGCCGATCCCCGATTCCTTGTCGCTCGACAGATTGTAGGCGCGCCAGCCCTCAGCCATTCCGCCCGCGAACTTGCGCCGGTTGTCCAGCGCCTGCAGCGCCGTGCGCGGGGTGTGGCAGTCGCCGCAGTGTCCGAGGCCCTCGACGAGGTATGCGCCGCGGTTCCATTCCGGGCTGCGGTCGGACGCCGGCTCGAAGCGCTTGTTGGGATTGTAGAAGCCGGACCAGATCGCCATCAGCCAGCGTTGATTGTACGGTGCCCTGAGCGTGTTCTCGGGAGCGACGTTCTTCACAGGCTCGACACTGAACAGATAGGCCTTGATCGACAGAACGTCTTCGTCGGTGAGATACGTGAACGCAGCGTATGGAAACGCGGGATACAGATGCTGCCCGTCGTCGTCGACGCCCTCGTGCACGGCTCTGAGGAACTGCGCATCGCTCCAGCTGCCGATGCCGGTCTGCTTGTCAGGCGTGATGTTCGGTGAGTAGATCCTGCCGAAATCGGTATCGAAGGCCCGTCCACCCGAGTACGGCTTGCCCCCGGGGATCGTGTGGCACGCCTCGCAATCCGCCGCCTGGGTCAGGTACCGGCCGCGCGCCACCGGGTCCGACTCCTGGAAATCCGCCGGAACCCCGGTGGGCTTGCCGCTGTAGTCGGCGAGCTTCACGGTCTTGCCGGAGGCGAACGCCATCGGGCCGGGGCGAATCACCACCCAGGCGAGCACCAGTAATGCGATGACGGCGATGACGCCGACGACGATGCCGAAGCGCTTCGCGCCAGATGATTGAGCCATGCGGATATCCCCCGGCCGGCACGTGCCGGTCAGGCGCGGACTATCCCACCCGCTATCAGGGCCTGCAAGCTCGCACGGTGTGGGCAGCCAATCGGTGGTCGAGCGTTATATTCAAACAAACCTAACGCAAGCGCACGCTGCCAACGAGCAACTGCGCCCTGACCGCGCACGGACCGACCAGCACCTCGACCTCGCCGGGCTCGAAAACGGGTGTCAGATCCGGGCCTGGAAAGCGCAGCTCCGCAGCCGGCAGCGACAGGTGAAGGGTGCCGGTCTCGCCTGGCTCGAGCCGGATCCGCCCAAAACCCTTCAGCTCGAGCAGGGGACGCGCGACGCAGGCCACTTTGTCGCGCACGAACAGGAAGAGGGTTTCTTCCGCCGCCCGCCGGCCTGCATTCGTGACATCGACCTGGGCCTGGATCGTGTCGGTCTCGGCAACGCTCTGCGGCGTCACCTTCAGGTTCCTGAGCGTGAACTGCCCATAGGTCAGCCCATGGCCGAAGGGGTACAGCGGCTCATTCGCCACATCCAGATACTTGCTGGTGAAGCGATCCTCGGGATCGGCCGGCCGGCCACCCGGTCTCTGGCCGAAGAATATCGGGACCTGACCCAGGGCCCGCGGCCAGCTCATGGGCGTTCGCCCGCTCGGGGAGATCCGCCCTGTCACGACATCGGCGATTGCATTCCCCGCTTCGCTTCCCAGAAACCACGCGCAGAGCAGCGCATCGGCACCTTCCGCCAACCAGGGAATCACCAGCGGTCGTCCCGAGAACAGGATTACCGTCACCCGCACGCCGCGCTGTCTGGCGCGAGCGAAGACCGCTTCCGCCAGCGCACGTTGCTCTCCGGGAAGTTCGGGGTAAGCCCGGCTGGCAGCCTCGCCGCTCATCGCGGCCGCTTCACCGAGGCACAAGAGAACTGCCTCGGCGCGATCACACAGATCCACGGCAGCCGCGATGCCGGACACTTCCTTGGCGTCGATGCCAACACCCGGCTCGTGCAGAATCTCCACCCCGGGGAGTGCGCGATGCAGTCCTGCCACGACGCTGACGTGGCGCTCCGGCTCGGCCGCCGCCGTCCAGGGACCGCCCATCTCACCGGCAGCGTCCGCAAGCGGTCCAATGAGCGCGAGCCGCCGGATGGATTCAGGCAGTGGCAGTGTCTCCTGCTCGTTCTTCAGCATCACGATGGCGCGCGCACTCACTGCGCGCGCCAACTGCCGCCTGTGAGCAACCGCGGCAGCCGCCTCCGGCCTGGCGCCTCTTCTATAGGGGTCGTCGAACAGGCCGAGTCGCTCTTTGAGTTTCAGTACCCGACGTACCGCGGTGTCGATCTGATCCATTGTCACCAGCCCGCGCTGCAGGGCTAGCGGCAATCCGCGGCGATAGCCGTCGGACATCATGTCGATGTCCACGCCGGCGTTCAGCGCTAGAGCGGCCGCTTCGGCAAGGTCGGCTGCGATGCCGTGCCGCATGAGCTCGCCGATGGCGTTGTAATCGCTCACGAGGACACCGTCGAAACCCAACCGGTTGCGCAGATAGTCACGCAGCAGCGCCGTGTTCGCAGTCATCGGGATGCCGGCGAGATCGGTGAAGGCCGGCATGACCGTCGCCACTCCCGCCGCCACCGCGGCGACGAAAGGCGGGAGATGCACCTCGTGAAGCGTCCGCTCCGAGATGTCGACAGAGGCATATTCGCGGCCTGCCGTGACCGGACCGTATGCGCAGAAGTGCTTTGCGCACGCCGCGATCGAATCTCCCGAGGCGAGATCGGCACCCTGGAAGCCGCGCACCTTGGCCTCCGCGAAGCGGGCGCCGAGCCAGGGATCCTCGCCCGGACCCTCCGCCGTGCGCCCCCAGCGAGGGTCGCGGGAAACATCGAGCATCGGGGCAAACGTCAGCGCGAGGCCGTCGCGGGCGGCTTCTCTCGCGGCCTCGCGTGCCGTCTCGGTCCAGGCCTCGGGATCGAACAGTGCCGCTTCCGCCAGCGGGATCGGGAACAGCGTGCGGTGGCCGTGCAGGATGTCGAGACCGAAGAGCAACGGGATGCCGAGCCGGGATTTCTCAACGGCCAGGCGTTGCATCTGCTGCGTGGGCCCGGCGCCTATCATGTTCAGCAGATTGCCGAGCGTGCCATTGGCGATGGAGGCGGTAGAGTCGCCGGCAATGATGGGGCCCGTGACCGCGTAGCTGGAGGCGGTCATCGTGAGCTGCCCCAGCTTCTCCTCCAGAGTCATGTCGCCAATCAGCGTCTCGATCCGGCTCATCGACCCGTCCTGAAGATCCATGCGCTGGCATGATAGTTCGGCCCCGGGAATTCGCCAGCGCGGCGAGGTGAGTCACGCTTCCAGCGCGCGACGTGGCGTAGAAAGACAGTGTTCAGGGCCGCACCCGGCGGGTGGGGGAAGCTCAGCCTGCGCCTTCGACGCCTCGTGGACGGTCGAGCATGCCAAGAGGGCGAAAGCAGTTCAAAATCCACGCCTGAAGGAGGTGCCATGCCCAGAGCCGATCAGGACCCGAAACTCAAGCCCTGGGGCCGACGCCCCGCGCGGGCCCAGGGGCCGGCGAGCGCCGCAGCGCTGGCCAGCCTGCCCGACGCTGAGCTGCTCGAGATCGTTCAGCGGCAGACATTCAGGTTCTTCTGGGACGGAGCCCATCCGGTCAGCGCCCTGGCCCCCGACAGGCGCAGCATTCGCGAAGAAGCGGTCGATGACCTCGTGACCATGGGCGGATCGGGATTCGGGATCATGGCGCTCATCGTGGCCGTGGAGCGCGGCTGGGTCACGCGCGACGCCGCCATCGATCGGCTCGGCAGGATGCTGGATCTGCTGCTGCTCGCGACGTGCTATCACGGCGTCTTCCCGCACTTCATGAACGGACTGACGGGCGCCACCATTCCCTTCAGCCGCAAGGACGACGCTGCCGACCTCGTGGAGACCTCGTTTCTGTGCATGGGGCTGCTGTGCGCCCGGCAGTACTTCCAGCGCGACGCCGCCGCCGAAGCCTCCCTGCGCGGCCGGATCACCACGTTGTGGGAAGAGGTGGAGTGGAACTGGTACACCCAGGAAGGCGAGGTGCTTTACTGGCACTGGAGTCCCAACAACGGCTGGGCCACGAACCAGCCGATCCGCGGCTGGAACGAGTGTCTCGTGACCTACGTCCTGGCGGCATCCGCGCCCCGCTATGCCATCGATCCGCTCGTCTACCATCGCGGCTTTGCCGCGGGCGGCGGCTTCCGCAACGGCAACACCTATTATGGCATCGAGCTGCCGTTGGGGATGCCGTACGGCGGCCCTCTGTTCTTCGCGCACTATTCCTTCTGCGGCCTGGATCCGCGTGGCCTTGCCGATCGCTACGCCGATTATCAGGACCTCAACCTGCGGCACGTGCGGATCAACCACGCCCACTGCGTTGCAAATCCCAACAAGCACAAGGGCTACGGGCCCGAATGCTGGGGACTGACGGCGAGCGACGACCCGGACGGCTATGTCGCGCATGCGCCGGACCTCGACAACGGTACGATCTCGCCAACGGCCGCGCTGTCGAGCATTCCCTACGCGCCGCGCGAGGCGCTGGCTGCGTTGCGCCACTTCCTCAGCGCGCACGGCGAGCGGATCTGGGCACGCTACGGATTCGTCGACGCCTTCTGCGAGCAGCGGGACTGGTACGCCGGGACGCATCTGGCGATCGACCAGGGACCCATCATCGTGATGACGGAGAATTTCCGCACCGGACTGCTCTGGAGGCTGTTCATGAGCGTGCCGGAGGTTCAGGCGGGGCTGCGCAGGCTGGGGTTCGTCAGCCCGCACCTGGGCGGGGCGAGCGCCGGTTGATGGAATCGTTCGGGCAATGGCTCGAACGGCAGCATCGCCGGGCAGCCGCGGGACTCCTGCTGAGCATCTCGCCCGCGACCATCAAGTCGCGGCCGGGCTTCGCGCAGACGATCCGCCCGCGCAAGGGTGCGATCGTCGCCTCTCCCGTGCCGGCTGCTTATGACCCGGATCCCGACTATTTCTTCCACTGGTACCGCGATTCCGCGGTCGTGATCGATGCCCTGCGGCTGCTGTTCGAGGCCGGGGCCGTGGGAGCGGAGGCACTCGGATCGTTTGCAGACTTTGTCCGCTTTGGCCTGTCGCTGCGCGAACTCGATGGGCGGGCTCTCGTCGCGCAGCCAGCCTGGCGCGCGAACGTCGCGGAAGATCTGAAGCAGTACGTCCGCAGCGACGCCGATCTCGCGTCCGCTTACGGCGATGCCGTTGCCGCGGAAACCCGCGTCAATCCAGACGGCACGCTCGACATAACGAACTGGGCGCGACCGCAGCACGACGGGCCGGCGCTACGCGCTCTGGCTGTGCTGCGGTGGCTGCGATGTGCGCCGCCGGTCGGAGTGGGTGCCACCGCCGACGCCTCCCTCAATGCCGACGTGGCGGAGCTGCTGCGCTCCGATCTCGCCTTCACGTTCGAGCGTGCGCGCCAGCCTTCCTTCGATATCTGGGAGGAGGAGAAGGGGCTCCACTACTACACCTTGCGCGTCGCGGCTGCGGCGCTCGAGGAGGGTGCGGTCTGGCTCGACACTTCGCGCGAAGGGCAGAGGGCGCACCTGTACGGCACCGAGGCCGGCGAGATCCGCCGGACCCTCGATGGTTTCTGGCTGGCGGAACAGGGGTACTATCGATCGCGAGTCCTGGCCTCGGGCGAGCGCTCGGCCAAGGAGCTCGATATTGCCGTCATCCTCGCGGCGATCCACGCGGGCGGGAGTGGTGAGTCCCACACGGTGAGCGACCCGAGGATGCATGCGACCCTTGCGCGCCTGGACGCGCTGTTCGATGCGGCGTATCCCATCAACCGGAACCGGCCCGCGCAGCGGGGACCGGCGCTGGGTCGGTACGCGGGCGATGTCTACTATTCCGGTGGTGCTTACTACTTCTCCACGCTGGGCGCCGCCGAATTTTGCTATCGCGCGGCCGTCCGCGGTGCGGCGGCATGGAGGTGGATAGACCGTGGCGATGCCTACCTCGCGACGGTCCGTGCGTTCACTCCCGAGACTGGGGACATGTCGGAGCAATTCGATCAGCGAACGGGCGAGCAGACCTCCGCAAAGCAGCTGGCCTGGAGCCACGCGGCTTTCATCTCCTGCGTGGCCGCACGGCGTGCCGTCGTCGCGGGCTCCTGAGCTCCCATGAGCAGTCGACCCGCAGAGCCCGCCGCCGAGGCACCCGAGCACGACGAGCCCGCACAACTGGGATTCCTGCGGCAGCTCGATCAGATGCGGCGGGCGCTCGTGGGCTCCCCGGTCAGCAGGGGTCTCGTGCTGCTGGCGATTGCCGTCTTCCTCGTGATCGTCGTGACGGCCTACGGGCAGATCCGGCTCAACAGCTGGAACAAGCCCTTCTATGACGCCCTGTCGCGGCGCGACCTGCGCGACTTCCTGTTCCAGCTCGGCGTGTTCTTCGTGATTGCCGGCTTCCTGCTGATCCTCAACGTGGCCCAGCGCTGGTTCGTGGAGACATTGAAGATCAAGCTGCGGGCGGGCCTCGTCGGGGATCTGCTGAACCTGTGGATGCTGCCCCGGAGGGCGTTCTGGCTCGCCAATGCGGGCGGACCGATGGGGGTCAATCCGGATCAGCGCATGCACGAGGATGCGCGCAAGCTCTGCGAGCTCACGGCGGACCTGGGCACTGGGCTGGTGCAGGCGTCGATTCTGTTCATCACTTTCGCAGGCGTGCTGTGGCTGCTATCGAACGACTTCAGCTTCCGCATCGGCGAGGTCGACTACGCCATTCCAGGCTTCATGCTGTGGGCAGCCATTGCCTATGCGGGACTCGGCTCGCTGCTGAGCTTGTGGGTGGGCCGCAGCCTCGTCGACCGCAACGCGGAGCGCTATGCGCGCGAGGCCGACCTGCGCTTCTCGCTCGTGCGCATCAACGAACATCTCGACGACATCTCGCTGGCCGGCGGTGAAGAGGACGAGAAGCGGCGCGTCGAAATGCACTTGGGGAACGTGCTCGCCGCAACCCGCCGCCTGGTACTCGGCCTGACGAACCTGACCTGGATCACCTCGGGATTCGGGTGGATCACGACCGTGGCGCCCATCCTGGTCGCCGCTCCCCTGTACTTCTCGGGCAAGATCTCGTTCGGCGGACTGATGATGGCTGCCGCCGCCTTCACCCAGGCGCAATCCTCCCTGCGCTGGTTCGTGGACAACTTCAGTGTGATCGCGGATTGGCGCGCGACCTTACTCCGCGTCGCCGGCTTCCGCTACGCCTTGGCGAGCGCCGATGTGCAGAGCGACTATGAAAGCCGCATCACGTACGCGGAAGGCGATCACGCCACGATGACGATCGACGATCTCGAGGTTGTCTCCCCGGGCGGCCGGGACGTGTTGAAGGAAAAGAAGGTGGTCGTGCGGGAAGGGGAGCGCGTTCTCATCGTGGGCGCACCTGGTACGAGCAAGACGCTGCTGTTCCGCGCGCTCGCGGGCCTTTGGCCGTGGGGCGCCGGTCGCATCGCTCGCCCGAAGGACGAGCAGATCTTCTTCATGCCGCGTGGCACGCCATACCTGCCCCGGGGGACCTTGCGCGAAGTGCTCGCGTATCCGCTCAAGGTCGACAGCTTCTCGGACCAGGGGTTCACGCATGCCCTCGAGCGGCTCGGATTGGAGCGCCTGGCGCCGTCGCTCGATGCGACCCGCCGGTGGGACCGTGACTTGAGCCAGGACGAGCAGCTCAGTCTCGCGTTCGCGCGCATGGTGCTGCAGAAGCCCCCCTGGGTGCTCATAGATGACACGCTCGGCTCGCTGGACGATGAAGCGCTGGAGCGCGTCGTCGAGATCTTCACGCACGATCTTCAGAGGACGACGCTCATCCACATCGGCCGCGCCGCCCAATCGCGTGATCCCCTGTTTTCTCGCATCCTGCATCTCGTCAAGGCCTCAACGGGACCTGCGCTCGTGCACGGGAAGCCGGCTGGCGCGCGCAGCGCGTCGGCCGCTGGGCGCTGATGGGCGCGCGCTTCTGCAAGGCGTTCGCAAGATCGATCGTGCCCTTCTGCATGCTCGCGTTCGCAGGGTCATGGGCAGTTGCGCAGGATCTGGAATTCCATCCTCCGGCGACGGTCGGCGATCCTGCAACGCCCACGGTGATGCGTGATCTCGCCGCGCGAATCCTGCCCGTCTATCAGGAGGCCGATACCGAGCGGTATCTCACGAATCTGTCCGCGCTGCAGCTCGTCGCAGGCAACTACGCTGCCGCCTGGGAGGCTCGCCAGTCGCTTCTCGACCGCCGCCGCGCCGCGGATGCCCACAGGCCCGCCGGCAAGCCGGTGATCCACACCCTCTACATTCACGCAAAGGCCCTCGAAGCGGCGACTCGCGTTCCCTTCGCGCAGGCCTTCAATCAGGCCTACGGCGAGGTGATTCCCAAGCTCGGCGATCTCGACGCGTACGCCGTCGCAGGCTGGCTGGAGGCGCCGCCGCCGGGATTCCAGGATGCCTTGCAGAAGGATTTCGATCAGCGGCGCGCCAAGGGGTCCGTTCCGCTGGCCGACGCGGTCGAGCTCGTCTGGGACTACGTCACTTTTGCGGCTCACCGGGACTTCGGCCCGCTCGTCGCGCAGCTGGACGCGGAAGACAGCCGCCGGCGCTACACGACAGAGGACGATGTCCAGATCCCGGCGGCGGACGGGGTGATGCTCAGCGCCAGGCTCGTGCGGCCGAAGGGCGAGTCCAAGCGGCTGCCGGCGCTGCTCGAATTCACGATTTCCTCCGACACGCAGAGCCTTGCCAGGGAGTGCGCGGCGCACGGCTACATCGGCGTGCTGGCGTACGCGCGTGGAAAGCTCAAGAGCACGGCGGAGATCGTGCCATTTCAACATGATGGCGACGACGCGCGGGCGGTCATCGACTGGATCGCACGGCAGCCGTGGAGCGACGGCCGCGTGGGAATGTTCGGCACGGGCTACGGCGGCTTCGCCCAATGGGCAGCCGCAAAGAGCCTGCCGCCCGCGCTGAAGGCGATCGCGACTTATGCCGCCACCGCGCCGGGCGTCGATGTGCCGATGTCAGGAAGTATCTTCCGTAATGCCGCGTTCCGGTGGGTGACGACGGTCACCGACGTCAAGGCGGCCGATGCGAAGCCGGCCGATGCGAAGGCGGCGGGCGACGATGCGCAGTGGCGCTCACTGGACCAGTCCTGGTACGCCAGTGGGAAATCCTACCGCGAGCTCGGCCATGTTCATGGCAGGCCCAACAAGATCTTCACGCGCTGGCTCAACCACCCGAGCTACGACCTGTTCTGGCAGAAGATGATCCCCTACCGCGCGGAGTTCGCCCACGTCGACATCCCGGTGCTGACGATGGCGGGGTATTACGGCGACGGCGAAGTGGGCGCGCTCTACTACTACAGCCAGCACTATCGCTTCGACGCTCACGCCAACCACACGCTCCTGCTCGGGCCCTACGATGACGGCGCGATGCAGCACGCCGGGCCGGCCGCACTGCGCGGCATCCAGCTCGATCCCGCCGCCCTCATCGATCTGCAGGAGCTGCGCTATCAGTGGTTCGACTCGATCTTCAAGGGTGCGGCGAAGCCGGACCTGCTGCGCAGCCGCGTCAACTTCGAGGTCATGGGTGCGAACGAGTGGCGGCACGTGGCGTCGATCGAGGCCATGTCCAGGGGAGCACAGCGGTACTACCTCGATTCCCGAGTCTCCGGCGACGGCCACCTGCTCGCGCCACGGCGGACCTCCAACTCCACGTTCATCCGCCAGACGGTGAGCCTCGCCGATCGCAGCGATGCGGCCTGGACGCCGCCAGTGAGCCTGGTCGGCAAGGATCTGCAGAGCCACTACGGGGTGACCTTCATCAGCGCACCGGTGCGGCGCGCGGTCGAGCTCAGCGGCCTGCTCTCCGGGCGCCTGGATTTCACGGTGAACAAGGTGGACGTCGACCTCAACGTCACCTTCTACGAGCTGCTCCCCAATGGCGATTACGTGCAGCTGTTCGATCCGCCCTATGAATTGCGCTCGAGCTACGTCCGCGACCGCGTGCATCGGCATCTCCTGAAGGCGGGCGAGCGGCAGCAGCTGGCGTTTCGCAGCGAACGGCTCACGAGCCGCAAGCTGCAGGAGGGCAGCCGCATGGTCGTGGTGCTCGGCGTCAACAAGCGGCCCGACCAGCAGATCAACTACGGCGGCGGCGACGATGTGAGCGTCGAGTCCGTCGCGGACGACGGCAAGGTTCCGATCAGGATCAAGTGGTACAGCGACAGCTACGTCGATATCCCGATTCGCAGATAGCATGGTCCGAGGAGTCCACGAGTGAGACGGATGAATGTCAGACCGATGCGCGCCTTGCCGCGCACCTTGCGCCCTGCGGTGACGGTTGCTGCGGCCGTCTGCCTGTGGGCCATGCTGCCTTTTGGGCTTCCGAGGGCCGCCACGCGTGATCTGGAAGAGTTCGGCTCGCCGCTGCGCCCGGCGCCGGCCGATCCGGCGATCGCGCAGGCCCTGCGACAGATCTCGCCGCAGCAGATCCGGCGCACGATCGAGACGCTGGCGGGATTCCGCACGCGCAGCACGCTCTCGAGCATGGACCCGGATCTGCCGAAAGGGCAGGGAATCAATGCCGCTGCCGACTGGATCGAGTCGGAGCTCAAGCGGTACGCCGCCGCGTGCGGCGGTTGCCTGGAAGTGAAGCGCGATACCTTCACGGAATCTCCGCAGGACCGCGTTCCCAGTCCCACCACCATCACGAATGTCTACGCGGTGTTGCGTGGGACGGATCCTGTGCAGGCGAAACGCGTGTACTTCGTTTCCGGACACTACGACTCACGCAGCACGGACGTGATGGACCCGCGCGCGGAGGCGCCAGGCGCGAATGACGACGCTTCGGGCGTCGCTGTCAGCCTCGAGTGTGCGCGCGTGCTATCCAGGCTGAGGCCCGCCGCCACCATCGTCTTTGCCGCAGTAGCGGGCGAGGAGCAGGGGCTGAATGGCAGCCGCCATCTGGCGAAGCTCGCCACGGCCGAGGGCTGGCAGGTGGAGGCGGAGCTGAACAACGACATCGTTGGAGGCAACACCACGCCCGGCGACCGGTTCCAGGACAAGGCGCTGGTGCGTGTCTTCTCCGAGGGAATCCCCGTGTCGGCGACCCCCGAGCAGGCAAAGCTCATCGTGTCACTCGGCTATGAGAGCGATTCGCCCTCGCGGGAGCTGGCGCGCGCGGTTCTGGACGTGGGCGAGACGTATGGGGGTCTCGGGCTCGCCGACCAGGCGCGCGCCGATCAGGTCTCCACCGCCTTCAAGCCCATCCTCGAGTTCCGCCGCGATCGTTTCCTGCGGGGCGGGGATCACACCTCGTTCAACCAGGAAGGCTTCGCCGCCGTGCGGTTCACCGAGTGGCGCGAAGATTTCAATCACCAGCATCAGTTGCCCCGGGTGGAGAATGGAATCGAGTACGGCGACCTGCTGAAGTTCGTCGACTACCGGTACGTCGGACATGTAGCGGCCATCAACGCGGGCACGTTGGCGACTCTCGCCATGGCGCCCCCCGCGCCGGTGAATGTGCGGATCCTCACGCAGGGACTCGGAAACGATACGGCGCTTCAATGGGAGAGCGGCGCCGGGCAGGCGGCGGATACGCATTACGAAGTGCTCTGGAGGGAGCTCGGAGCGGCGACCTGGCAGCGTGTCGCCGACGCCCGGCACGCGAGCCTGACACTGCCCATTTCGAAGGACAATGTCATCTTCGCGGTCCGCTCGGTGGATACACTGGGCCATCGCAGCCCGGCGGTTGTCCCTGTGCCGCAGCGGTGACGC
>FTDY01001430.1_pt1 | contig 15340 bp, 11 predicted proteins | sample 1640031 | NCBI WGS metagenome assembly FTDY01 (sample SAMEA3914816, study PRJEB12502) | metagenome | biome: forest; material: soil | place: USA | collected 2011-09-16 | depth 0.3 m
CTGTTTATCGACAAAGCAGCGCGATTCTCCGCCGCGCGTGCACGAAAGCCTAGTTGGGCGCGAACAATCCCTTGGTGATATATCCACCGACGTCGCGAAGCTGCACGGGTTGCAGCACGTCCTTGAACGACGGCATGTCGCCACGTCCTTTCGTCGCGGTGGTCACGACGAGGCCGATGTCCTTCGACGCGTTCACGAGCGATGCGCCGCCGTGGCTACCGAGGCCGTTGTCACCGTGACAGGCCACGCAGAATTGCCTGAACAAGGATTTTCCATTGACCACGTCGGGCTCGCCGGGGGCTATTCGCACCTGGACACCATCACCAATGATGTTGGCCGGAGCGCCTTGTCCCGGTATCGGGTAGATCTGGCCCTTCAGGGAGAAGAGCCAGAGGCTGTCGCCTTTCTTGCCGCCGCCGAACAGAGTGCCGCCAGCGTACACCGCTACGTACTGCTGGCCCTTGTACTCGAACGAGCTTGCCGGGGCATTGACGCCGGAGTCCGTCTGGAACTGCCACAGCCGCTCGCCGTTGCGCGAGTCGAGCGCCGTGAACCGGCCGTCGCTGCGGCCGACGAAGACGAGCCCGCCGGCCGTGGCCAGCGAGCCGCTCCAGCACCCTTCCGTCCACTGCTGCTGCCAGGCTATACGGTTCGTCGTGAGGTCCATGGCGGTGAAGATGCCGCGACGCGCGATTCCGACGGAGGCACCGCCGCCCCCGAGCCACATGCCCTGTAGCTTGGGTTGCTCGAACCCCTTCAGATCGCTGACGGAGGTTCCGACGTTGTCGATGCCGCAGACGTAGAACAGGTGCGTCGTCGGATCGTACGAGCTCGGCGGCCAGTTGACCGCCATCTGGGGCCGGTATACGACCGGCTTGTCCCAGAAGGGCGTGAAGATGCGTCCCCCGTAGGGAAGATCGAAGCCCTCGGGTGCAACGTCCACGAACTGCGGCACGACGGAATCGCCGACGGGGTAGGGCTGTGTTGCCGCAGTGTGTTGCCGCGGCTCCTGCGGCACGGGCCGTTCCTCGATTCCGAGAATTGGCTTGCCGCTGAGGCGGTCGAGGATGTAGACCCAACCCGTCTTCGACACCTGCGCCAGCGCCTTGTGCGGCACGCCGCCGAAGGTCGCGTCGAACAGCACGACGGGATTCGGCGAGTCGTAGTCCCAGATGTCGTGGTGCACCTGTTGAAAGTGCCAGCGGTACTGGCCGGTCCTGACGTCCAGCGCCAGGATCGAGGCGGTGTACAGGTTGTTACCGGGACGCCCGGAGCCGTTGAAGCTGTCGCCGGCATTACCGGTCGAGAAGTAGATCAGGCCCAGCTCCGGGTCCACCGCCGGCGTCTGCCAGATCGCCGCTCCGCCGAACTTCCAGAAGTCGTTGTCCGAGGGCCAGGTGTCGCTGCCGGGCTCACCCGGCGCGGGAATCGTGTAGAAGGTCCAGCGCAGCTTGCCGGTCTTCGCATCCAGGGCCTTGATGCTGCCGCGGATTCCCATGTCGCCGCCGCCCATGCCGACGATGACCATGTCGTCGTAGTACAGAGGCGAGCCGACGATGCTGTATCCCTTGAGAGGATCCTCCACCTGGTTGGTCCAGAGCACCTTGCCGGTCTTCTGGTCGAGGGCCACCACCTGCGCGTCGAGCCGGCCGACGAACACCTTGCCATCCCCGAGAGCGACCCCGCGGCTCATCCAACCGCAGCAGACCTTGACCCGTTCGCGCTCGAGTTTCGCCTGGTAGCTCCAGAGAATCCTGCCGGACTCGACACCGACAGCGAACGCATCATCCTCGCCCGTGATCACGTAGAGCACGCCGTCATACATGATCGGCTGCGCCTGGCCGGAGTGCTGAGCTCCCATCCCGGAGCCGTTCAGGTGCGCGCGCCAGAGGGCCTTCACGTCCTTGATGTTGTCCCGGTTGATCTGCGTCAGCGGGGAATAGCGGTGGTTGGAAAGGCTGCCGCCGTTGGTGATCCAGCCGCCTGTCGGTGGGGCCGTCAGCTGCTTGGCGGAAAACGCCGGCGCGGGCCGGATCGTCTCGCCTGGAGACTGTGCGCACGCCGCGTACGGTACGCAGCATGCCCCGAGCAACGCGGCCAGCCAGCCGCGGCCAGCCCGGATCTGCGAGTTCGACATGTCGCTTCCGCTTACTCTCACGCTCAATACTTGGACAGCCTGGTTTCCTGCGACGTCATGAATTCCAGCAGCGCCGGCTTCCCGGCCTGAGTCTGCGCGATGCCGCGCCTGATGGCCGGCACGATCTGCTCGATGGCCGTCACGCGCTCGCCGTACCCGCCGAGGGATTTTGCCAGCTCGGCGTAGTTGCCGGAAATGTCCGTGGCGCGGAATTTCTCGGTTGCCCTGGGCATCACGGCCAGCTCGATCGCCATCGAGGAGTTGTTCAGCAGGATCGACAGGATCGGCAGCCGCTCGCGCACCGCGGTCTCGAAGTCCATGCCGGTGAAGCCGATGGCCGCATCGCCCCAGACATTGATGCACAGCTTGTCCGGGTGGACCAGCTTCGCGCCCATCGCCAGTCCGAGCCCGTATCCGAGCTGCGTGGTCTTGCCCCACCCGATGTAGGTGAGCGGCTGCGTCGTCCTCCAGAACGGCATCAACTGGTCGCGCGGGCTGCCGGCGTCGTGCGTGATGATCGTGTTTGCGACGTCGACCGTTTTTTGCAGGTCCCAGAGGACGCGATAGGGCGTCATCGGGGTCTCGCTCGAGGTCAGGCGCGGCTGCCACTCACGCATCCACTCGGCTGTGACCGACTCGATCTCCCCGACCACGCGGCTGGGATCGCGACGGTTCGGGATCTGCTTGCGGCAGGCGTCGAGCAGCATCCGCAACGTGAGCTGCGCGTCGCCCACGAGCGCGTGCTGCGCGATGACGCACTTGTTGATGTCGACCGGGTCGGCGGTCGAGTGGATGATGGTCTTGCCGGTGGGGATCGAGATGGCGAACGGGGATTCCGTGAAGCTGCAGCCGATGCCGAAGATCACGTCCGCGGCGCGCAGGAAGTGCGGGACGGTCTTCGGGTGCGCGTTGCCCCCGGAGCCCAGGGCAAGCGGGTGAGTCTCATTGAACGAGCTCTTTCCAGGCAGGCTGGTGCAGACCGGGATCGCGAGCAGTTCCGCGAACTCCTGCAGCTCCTTGTAGGCCTCGGCCCAGTGCACCCCTTGGCCGGCATAGATGACAGGCCGCTTGGCCTTCATCAACACGTCCGCGGCTGCCGCCACGGCCTCCGGGTCCGGACCCGATCGGGTGCGCACCACGGGCGAATAGGCCAACGGCTCGGGGACCTCATCCTCGAACGCGTCGTAGGGGATCTCCACGACGACCGGCTGCGGGCGGCCGTTGCGCAGCTGCGTGAACGCGCGCCGGAAAATGTTGGGGACCTCGGCGCCGACGGTGACGGGCTCCGCGTGTTTGGACACGCCGGCCATCTGCAGCGTCGAATTGAAGTTGTAGGGAACGTGGGCCAGGCGCCGCGGATAGCCGGCCGGCAGAACCAGGACCGGGACGGAATCCCCGTAGGCCTGGGCGACGCCGCCGTAAGCATTCTCGGCGCCCGGGCCGTGCTGCATGCAGAAGGCGCCCATCAGCCGGCCCCGCGTCATCCGCGAGACCGCATCCGCCATGTGCAGGCCGATCCTTTCCTGGCGCACGATGATGGTGCGAATGTCGGCGACGGCCGCGGCTTCGAGCAGGGCGTTGCGCGGATAGCCGAACAGGACGTTCACGCCCTCGCGCTTGAGTATCTCCGCGATTGCGGCGGCGGTTTTCACTCTGATGGTCTCCGTTGTGCTTTATTTTCGGCCCGCGCCCGGGCAGGCCAGGTGCGCGCGGCATCGTCCATCCGCTGAACCGGCTGTGCCTCAGAAGCCTCCTGCGGGCACCCCCCCGACAAGCGATTCACTATGCCTGCGGCGACCCGGTTGGAGACCCCCCAGGTGGCCAAAGGTTCTTCATTGTGCAGGAAAAGATGACGTCTGGGCCGCCAGGGCCTTCTCGCGGTGCTCGCTCAGGATGCGGCCGTCGTAGCGGTGCAGGAAGAGGCAGCCGATGAGGCAGAGCAGGGCGCAGCCGGACATGTAGTAGCCGGGCGCGACCGGCGAGCCCGTCGCCTTGATCAGGGCGGTCGCGGCCAGTGGGGCGATGCCGCTGAAGAGGGAGAAGGCGAGGTTGAACGACACGGCCACCCCGCTGAAGCGGATGCGGGTGGGGAAGAGGTCGGCCGCCACTGCGCTCATCGGGCCATTCACCAGGGAGGCGACCAATCCTGCGCCCGCGAACAGCCACAGCAGCCCGAAGCTGCGATCGCTCACCGCCTGGAAGAAGGGCACGCTGAGGACGGTCAGCAACAAGGCGCCGGTGGCCAGGATCCAGCGCCGCGGCATGCGGTCCCCCAGCCAGGCGGCGCTCAGCAGGCCGAACGACAGCACCCCCAGGCAGACGTTCTGCGCCTGGATGCCCTCGCTCGGGGTGTAGCCCATCACCCGGGGCAGCAGCGCGGGCATCGCGAACAGCAGGCCGTTGAATGCCGCCGTCGCGATCATGGAGGAGATCCCGACGATGATCGAAGCCGGCTGCGAGCGGATCAGCTCGATGAACGGACGCCGTGCCCGGCCCTGCTTCAGGAGCTGGAACTCGCGGGTTTCCTCCAGCGACAGGCGCAGCCAGAAGCTGATGAATCCGAGCACGCCGCCGACGAGGAAGCCGATGCGCCAGCCGTACCGGGTCACCTGGGCCTCGTTGAGCGTCTCGTGGACCGCCAGGCTGAGGAGGGAGGCCACGGCGACACCGGAATTGACGCAGAAGAAGATGAACCCGGCAGCGAATCCTGCGGTTCTGGGGGCGGTCTCGACGACGTAGGTGATGGCTCCCGGCAGCTCACCGCCGAGGCAGAAACCCTGCAGCAGGCGCAGGCACACCATGAGCACGGACGCCGTCATTCCCCAGCTGGCGTAGGTCGGGAGCAGCCCCATCGATACCGTCGAGAGGGACATGACCAGCATCGCGATGATGAACACCTTGCGCCGCCCGTAGCGGTCGCCGAAATGGCTGAATATCACCCCTCCCAGAGGGCGGGCGAGATAGCCTACGGCGAACACGGCGAACGACAGCAGCAGCGAGTTGACAGGGTTGGAGGCCGGAAAGAAGGCCGCGCCGATGTACTGCGCGAACATGCTGTAGATGACGAAGTCGTAGAACTCGAGCGCGCCGCCGAGGCTCGAGAGGATGATCACGCGCCATTGCTTGCGCTCGATACCGGCTGAGGGTGCGTTGGCCGCCTGGGCTGTCATCGATGGAGTCCCCCTGATTCTCGAGCGGCCTTGGGATCCCGTCCGACGGGCACTCCCCGGCCGGGGAGTCTGCTGTGCCGTTCCGCCGATGATTAGTGCCGGGACGGAAAAAGCACACTTGGCGGGTCGGAAAAGCCGCGGTTCCGGCTGGGCCACCAACCCCGGGGACTGGGAATCCGCCTTGACCGCCGCATATTACCTATGCTACCGGCTAAAAAATGGATACTTAAGAGTTCTACGGTTGACCACCGGGTAAAAAAATACGGAAATGTCTCTTAGACGAGGTACAAAAACTGTGAGATCCGGAGCCAGCCGCAGAGAGTTTCTGCGAACCGCAGCCTTGGGCGCTGCCGGCCTGTCCGTCTCGGCGTTCGCCGCCGGCCGGGCCTTTGGCCGCAGCTCCAGCGAGCCCCTGGCCGCGACCGCCCTAAGCGACAATGTAGTGCGGATCACGGGGTTGGGCACGAACGCCGTCCTCGTGACGGGCCCCGACGGGGGCCTGCTCGTGGACGGCGGACCCGCCGAGCGATCGGCCGATCTGTTGCGGTTCATCGCGAAGTACCCCGGCGCCGGACGGGTCAGCGCCCTCTACAATACCCACTGGCACTGGGACCACACGGGTGCCAATGAGCGGCTGGCGCAGAGCGGGACCCAGATCGCGGCCCACGAAAATACGAAGCTGTGGCTGGGTGCGGAGTTCTATTCGGACTGGCAGCAGAGGAAGTACGAGCCACGGCCCAAGGAGGCCTGGCCGGTCAAGACGTTCTATACGTCGGGCAAGACGTCCTTTGGCAAGGACGACGTCATCTATGGCTATCTGCCGCGGGCGCACACGGATGGCGACATTTACATTTTCCTGCCCCGCCAGAACGTGCTGGTGGCGGGCGACCTGGTCTCGGTGGGCAGCTACCCCGTCCTCGACTACACGACCGGCGGGGGGATCGGTGGCATGACGGATGCGAGCAAGGCTCTGCTCGGCGTGGTCGATGCGAAGACGGTGATCGTGCCGGGAACGGGACCGGCGCAGGGCCGGGCGGACCTGCAGGCCCAGGCGGACATGCTCGCGACCATGAATGACCGGCTGAAGGGCCTGCTGCGCAAGGGCATCGGAACCGATGACCTGCTGGCGCAGCCGCCGACCAAGGAGTTCGATGCGAAGTGGGGCGATCCGAAGCAGTTTCTGGTGAATGCGTACCGCGGCTTGTGGGGCCACGTGCGTGAGCTCGGCGGAATTGTCTAGATGCGCGCCGCGTACCGATTTGAGGTGGGACGACTCGATGAGACGAATTGACACGATGCGTTGGCTGTTGGTTGCCGCGGGCTTGGGCCTCGGGGCTGGCACCGTAGGCGCCCTGGCTCACGACGCTCCCGCAGCGTCGGGCACTGGGGCGCCAGTCGCAACGCCAGCTCCAGCCGCAGCTCACGCCGCCGCGCCAGTCGCAGCTCCGCCATCAGCCCCGGGGACCGTCGGTTCCGCGGGGGCCGACGCACAGGCCTCGCCTCACGAGCCCCCGGAGTGGGGATTCTTCGACCAGTACTGCGGCAAGTGCCACAACTCGACCGATTGGGCCGGCGGTGTCGCCTTCGACACGATGAGTCCTGAGAGCATCGGGGAGGACGCCAAGGTCTGGGAGGAGGCGGTGCGCAAGCTGCGCGGGCGGCTCATGCCCCCGCCGGACAAGCCGCAGCCCGAGCAGCCCCAGGTCGACAAGCTCGTCGGCTTCCTGGAGACGCATCTGGACGCTGCGTCCGCCGCCCACCCGAATCCGGGGCAGGTCGTGCTGCATCGCCTGAACCGCAGCGAATACGCGCGCGAGGTGCAGGAGATCCTTGGGCTGACGGTCGATGCCGCAGCCCTGCTCCCGAAGGACATCAAGACGGACGGCTTCGACAACGTCGCCAGCTCGTTGCGCGTGTCGCCGTCATTCCTCGATCAGTACATCTCGGCGGCTCACGACGTGACTGCGGCGGCGATCGGCAATCCCACGGCCTCGACTTCAGATGTCAGCGTGCGTGCCTCCACTGCCAACAACCAGGAGCTGCATGTCGAGGGGCTGCCGCTGGGCACGCGTGGCGGCATGATTGCCGAGCACCTGTTCCCCGCGGACGGCGAATACACCTTCAACATCAATTCGAGCGCGGGCTTCGGCGGTGGCTACATCGCAGGCCTCGACAGCGAGCAGCATCTCATCATGACGCTCGACGGCCAGAAGGTGTTCGAGACGAAGATGGGCGGCGAGGCGGACCTGAAGGAAGTCGACCAGAAGCAGGCGACCGCGGCGAAGGAGATCCGCAATCGCCTGGAGAACGTGAAGCTGCACGTGACGGCCGGCCCGCATCGGATCGGCTTTGCCTACGTGGCCAGGACCTTCGCCGAGTCCGACGATACGCTCGAGCCGTTGGGCGCGAACAACCTGCCGCGCGTCCCCGGTGTGTTCGGGTTCCAGGTGATCGGTCCCAATCATCCCACCGGCGTCAGCGACACGCCCAGCCGCGCGAAGATCTTCATCTGCCATCCCGCGAACGCCGACGAAGAGCTGCCCTGCGCAAAGCGCATCGTCGCCAACATTGCGCGGCGTGCCTATCGTCGGCCGGTGACCGACGCAGACCTGGCCGCGCCGCTGCGCTTCTACCAGTCCGGGCATGACGCGAAGGGCTTCGAGGCCGGCATCCAGCAGGCCGTGATGGCCATCCTGGCCAGCCCGAAATTCCTGTACCGGATCGAGGCGATTCCCGCCAACGCTACGCCCGGCCAGATCTATCGCATCACCGACCTGGAGCTCGCCTCGCGGCTCTCGTTCTTCCTGTGGAGCCAGGGACCGGATGAGGAGCTGCTGCAGACCGCGGCCGCCAACAGCCTGCACGAGCCTGCGCAGCTGGAGCGGGAAGTGAAGCGGATGCTCCTCGACCCGCGCTCCAAGGCCCTCGTCACGAATTTCGCCGACGAGTGGCTCGATGTGGACGACATGGACGCCATCCAGCCGGATCCGAGCATCTACCCGGAATTCGACGGTGCGCTGCGGGCTGCCTATCGGACCGAGATCGAGATGTTCATCGACAGCGTGTTCCGCTCGGACCAGAGCCTGGTGGCCCTGCTGAACGCGAACTACACCTTCGTGAACGAGCGCCTGGCCGAGGAGTACGGCATCCCCAACGTTCGCGGCGAACGCTTCCGCCGCGTGACCCTGACGGACTCGCATCGCTTCGGGCTGCTCGGCAAGGGCACGTTCCTGATGGGGACCTCGTACGCGAACCGCACTTCTCCGGTGAAGCGTGGCGCGTGGGTGCTCGAGGTCATCAGCGGGACTCCGCCGCACGCGCCGCCTCCCGGCGTCGTGGCGCTGAAGGAGAACATGGACGGCGCGAAGGCCCAGACGGTGCGCGAGCGGATGGAAAGCCATCGCTCCAATCCGTCCTGCAATGCGTGTCACGGCATCCTGGATCCGCTCGGCTTCTCATTCGAGAATTTCGATGCCATCGGCGGCTGGCGCGACAAGGACCGCGAGGCGGCGACCCCGATCGACACCGGCGGCAAGTGGCGCGGCATCGAGGTGAAGGGCCCCGATGACATCCGCAAGGTGCTGCTGTCGCGCCCGGACCAGTTCGTGCAGACGATCAGCGAGAAGCTCATGACCTACGCGCTCGGCCGCACTGTCGAATTCGACGACATGCCGACGGTGCGCGCCATCGTGCGGGATGCTGCCAGGGACAACTACCGCTTCGAATCCATCGTGATGGGCATCGCGAAGAGCCCCCAGTTCCAGCAGCAGATGATTCCGCAGAGCGCCGGGACGCCGCCCGTGAAGACGGCGGCGCTGACCCCGCTGAATGCGCCGCAGGAGAAGCCATGAACTTCATCACCAAGAAACACCTCTCGCGCAGGACCGTGCTGCGGGGCGCAGGCGCCATGATCGCCCTCCCGCTGCTCGATGCGATGATCCCGGCGCGCACCGCGTTGGCGCAGACCGCGGCGAAGCCGCTTCCGAAGCTGGCCTTCGTCTACTTTCCCCACGGCGCGATCATGGAGCACTGGACGCCGGAGGCCGAGGGCACCGACTTCGAGCTGGGCACGATTCTCGAGCCGCTCAAGCCCTTCCAGAAGCAGCTCACCATCATCAGCAACCTGGGCAACCGCCCGGCCGAAAGCCAGGCCGTGCATGCGATCGTGCCGGCCACGTGGCTGAGCTGCGTGCACCCGAAGCAGGGCCAGGACCCGGACATGGCGGCCACGGTGGACCAGATCGCCGCGCGGGTCATCGGCCAGGACACGCCGCTTCCCTCCATTGAGATCGCGACCGAGGGCGCCGGCGGTGGCGGCTCCTGCGATCGGGACTATGGATGCAACTACTCCGGCACGATCTCCTACCGCACGGCGACGACGCCGCTGCCGATGGAGAACAATCCGCGCAACCTGTTCCAGCGGCTGTTCGGCCGCGGGGACTCGCCGCAGGAGCGCAAGGAGCTGGTGCAGGAATACAGCAGCGTGCTGGACATGGTGGCCGACGATGCGAACGCCCTGCAGCGCCAGCTCGGGGCGCGCGACCGGGCGATGCTCGGGGACTACATGGAAACGGTTCGCGAGCTCGAGCGCCGCGTGCAGAAGACGCAGGCTCATGACCTGTCGCACCTGAAGCTGCCCGACGTGCCGGTCGGCATCCCGGAGAACTTCGACACGCAGCTGAACCTGATGTTCGACATGGCGCACCTGGCCTACCAGGCCGGCCTGACGCGCATCATCAACTACATGATCGCAGCGGAGGTCAGCGGACGGACCTACAACAACATCGGCGTGCCGGACGCGTTCCATGCCGTGTCTCATCACGGCAACGACCCCGCCAAGAAGGCCAAGCTGGTGAAGATCCAGAACTACCACACCAAGGTGGTGGCAAAATGGCTTGCCAAGCTGGCCGCGACCCCCGACGGGGACGGCTCGCTGCTGGATCACTCGATCATCCTGTACGGCAGCAACATGAGCAACAGCGACCGGCACAACCAGTACCCGCTCCCGACCGCGCTCATCGGCGGAGGCTGTGGCAAAATCAAGGGCGGGCAGCATCTGAAGTATCCGGAGCACACGCCGCTGGCGAATGTGCTGCTGACGATGCTCGACCGGGCAGGCGTGCCGACGGCCTCCATCGGCGACAGCACCCAGAAGCTCGCGGAGATCTGAACGCATGAAGACCACCTGGCTTGCCGCCGCACTGCTCGCATTCGCAGGGCACGCCAACGCAGCCACGCTCCTCGAGACTGCGAAGTCGGGCGACGGCGCCGCCGCCCTCGCCATGGTCAGGGACAAGGCGGACGTCAATGCGGCGGAGAAGGACGGCACCACGCCCCTGCACTGGGCCGTGTACCACAACGATGTTCCGCTGGTGGATGCGCTGCTGAAGGCGGGAGCGAAGGCCGCCGTCACCAACGACTATGGCTCCTCGCCGCTCTCGGAAGCTGCCATCGTCGGCAACCCCGACGTCATCGGCAAGCTTCTCAAGGCCGGAGCGGATCCCAACGCCGAGAATGGGGACGGGCAGACTCCCCTGATGGTCATCGCTCGCACGAGCAACGTCGCCGCGGCGACCGAACTGCTGCGCCACCGCGCCAAGGTCGACCAGGTCGAGCGCTGGCATGGGCAAACGGCGCTGATGTGGGCCGCGGCCGAGAACCAGCCCGAAATGGTGAAACTGCTCATCAAGCACGGGGCGAGCGTCAACGCACGCTCCAAGCTGAACAACTGGCAGCGCATGGTGACGGCCGAGCCGCGGGCGCAGATGCGGCTGGTCGGAGGACTGACGCCGCTGCTGTATGCGGCGCGCCAGGGCTGCCTGGAGTGCGTAAAGTCGCTCCTCGCGGCCAAGGCGGCGGTGGATCTGGAGGATCCTGAAGGGGTCACCCCGCTGATCGTCGCCATCACCAACTTCCATTTCGACATTGCGAAGTACCTGGTCGAGAAGAACGCGAATGTGAACAAGTGGGACTGGTGGGGCAGGACGCCGCTGTACTGCGCGGTGGACCTGAACACGATCCCGCACGGCGGCCGGCCCGACATGCCCTCTCTCGATGAGACCACCAACCTGCAGATGATTGCGCTGCTGCTGGACCGCGGTGCAAACCCGAATGCGCAGTTGAAGCTGTTTCCTCCGTACCGGGCCGTCGGCCCCGATCGCGGCGCGGACATGATGCTCACCATGGGCACGACGCCGCTGCTGCGCGCCGCCAAGGCAGGCGATGCGCCGGCGATCAAGCTGCTGCTCGCCCACGGCGCGAATGTCGAGCTTTCGAACATCTACGGGATGACGCCGCTCATGGCTGCCGCCGGCGTCGGCTCGAACGAGATCGACACGCGTGGCCGGTTCAAGACGCAGGCCGAGGCCGTCGAGTCGATCGATCTGCTGGTGAAGGCGGGTGCGAACGTGAACGCGCATGACTCGAGGGCCGGCCAGACAGCCCTGCATGCCGCGGCGCTGTTCGGCTGGGACGACGTCATCAGGGATCTCGCGGCGCACAACGCCGACCTGCGGGCGCAGGACAGCAAGGGCAAGACGCCTCTGGATGCGGCGATGGGGCGCGCCGGAGGCCATGGCCGCGGCGGCACCAGCATCGAGGTGCACGAGGCCACGGGGCAGCTGATCGAGAAGCTGCTCGCGAACCCGCCGCAGGCGCGCGCCTTCTAGTTTCTTCCGTTTCGCTTCCGTCCCGCGTCCGAACCGCCCTCGCCGCCATGACAAAACGACTCGTCTGGGACCTGCCGCTGCGGCTGTTTCATTGGGTGTTTGCGCTGAGCGTCGCCGCCTCCTGGGCGACGGCCAAGGCGGGGGTCGATTGGATGCAGTACCACATCTACCTGGGGTACTTGATCATCGGCCTGCTGGTGTTCCGCGTGATCTGGGGCTTCATAGGGCCGCGGCACGCTCGCTTCAGCAGCTTCCTGCAGCGGCCGGCGGCCGTATGGAGCTACGCGCGTGGGCTGCTCCGCGCCGACTCGCATCCCAGCGTCGGCCACAATCCGCTGGGCGGCCTGATGGTCATCCTCATGCTGGCTCTGGTCGCCGTGCAGGCGACCACCGGGCTGTTCACCACCGATACGATTCTGTGGACTGGGCCGTACTACCCGTCCGTGAGCTCGGCCACAGCCTCGCTGCTGTCCACCGTGCACAATCTGAACTTCAACATCATCCTGGCGGCGGTGGGATTGCACATCGCGGCCATCGTCTACTACCGCACGTTCAAGAAGCAGAATCTCGTGTCGGCGATGTTCACGGGCTACAAGCCCGCGGCCGAGGTGCCCGAGCACCATGCGATAACGAGCTCGCAGCTGCTGAAGGCGATCATCGTCAGCGCAGTGAGCTCGGCGTTCGTCTATTGGGTGATCGTCAACGCTCCGCCCGCGCCGGACAACATCTTCTAGCCCGGGGGCGGCAGCCATGACAAAACGGCGGACGCTTGCGCGCCCGCCGTCTGTGAAGCTCACCTGAGCCGGGCGGCCGGCGCGGTGGCGGTTACTTGTCCCGGAAGTTGTCGTGGCAGGCGCCGCAGGCCTTGCCCACCCCGGCAACGGCTTTGAGCGTCGTGCCCTTGTCGCCACTCTTGGCCGCGGCCGCCGCATCGGTCGCCGCCTTCACGAGGTCGTTGGACTTCGCGTCGAAATCCGACTTGTTGGTCCAGATTCCCTCGCGGGCCTTGGTCTTCAGCGTGAATTTGCGGGTGTCAGGGGCGAACACGTCCGGCTGCATGGACGCCAGCGCGGCGATGTTCGCGGTGTTCTTCGCGGCAATGGCCGCATCGAAGGGCATCTTGTTCTTCAACATGGCCCCGAGCGGGCCCATCTGGAAGCCCATCACCTTCTGCAGTCCCTGGCGGGTGTCGACAGAAGCCTGCGCCGACTGCTCGGGAGTCGGTGCTCCGGCATCCTGGGCCAGTACCGCGGTGACCGCGATGGCGGAACACACAGCTAACAGACTCGACTTGACGATGCGTTTCATTCCGCTGATCCCCTATGGGTGTTCGATGACCTTGAGTCGGGCAGAAGTTGGGCAACACGAGCAAGTAGCGTTCCGCGCGCCCGTGCGACCACGCTGCCGGGCAGTTTAGCAGACGGTCCGCCTCCGGTAAGCCGCGCGCTGCGGGCAATCCGCACTACGGATCAAGCCTCAGCAGTCTCGCGCTCGCGCTCGAGGATGTGGGCGATGTCGCGGTCCCAGTAAGGCTCGTCCGGCCCGAAGACTCCGACGAGGTAGTCGACGAACGCGCGGACTTTGACCGGAACCAGCTTGCGACCCGAATACACCGCATAGATGTTGAGGTCGGCCGCGCTGCCATACTCCGGCATGACCCTTCTGAGCGCCCCGCGCTTCAGCTCCGCGCTCACGTCCCATGTCGAGCGAAAGCCCACGCCCAGCCCGCTCACGACGGCCTCGCGCACCACTTCGCTCGAATTGGTCTCCATGACGCTGTGCGGCTTGAAGTTGACGGAGCCGTCCGGGCCTTCGAGTCGCCAGGTGATCTGCGGTCCGGCGGCCACGTGCCGATGGCGGTGCAGTTCCTCCAGGTCATGCGGCTCGCCATGCTTCTCCAGGTACACCGGAGCTGCGCACAGGATCCGGCGGTTGGGGGCCAGACGGCGCGCGACGAGGCTCGAGTCGGGCAACGTGCCGATCCGCACGGCCAGGTCGAAACTCCCGGCGACGAGGTCCACGTAGTCGTCGTTCAGGTCCAGCATCAGCCGCAGGTCGGGGTTCGCGTCCAGGAACGGCTTCAGGCGGGTGGAGACATGCAGCCGGCCGAATGCCGTCGGGAGCGAGACCTTGAGAGTGCCACGGGGGCGCTCGCTGTCCACGGCCGCGAAGTTCTCTGCGTCCTCGACCGCCGCCAGCACCGCCACGACGCGCTCGAAGAAGCTCTGACCCACCTGGGTAGGGGTCAGCCGACGGGTGGTGCGCTGCAGCAGGCGCACCCCCAGGCGCTCCTCGAGCCGGGTGAGGCGCTTGGAGATCATGGCGGGGGAGGAGTGCAGCTCCCGGGCGGCCGCCGAGAGGCTTCCTGCCTTGATGACACGGGCAAAAATCTCGTAGTCGAACAGGTTGGTGATTTTCTCCATTGGCGCGAATTCTTTCAGATCGGGAAAGACTCGTTTAACCAATTACCCCTTGCACCGCGTGATGGACCGGAAGCACGCGGCGGTATTCAAGCACCGCACCAGGACATATGCTGCGCCAGCGGGGCGGATGTCGTACCCGTTGGATTTCATTGGATATAACGCTTTCGTACCCGGCCCCTGCAGCGTTAAGGACAAGACATGAGCTACACGATCCAGATCAACGGCAAACCCCAGACGGTCGATGTCGACGGCGAGACGCCGCTGCTGTGGGTGCTGCGTGATGTCCTCGACATGAAGGGGCCCAAGTTCGGCTGTGGCCTCGGCCTCTGCGGTTGCTGCACGGTGCACATCGATGGCAATGCCACACGCGCCTGCATTACGCCCATCTCGGCGGTCGGGCAGCGGCCCGTGACGACCATCGAGGGCGTCGGCGCCACGGAAACGGGGAAGAAGCTGCAGGATGCGTGGCTCGCGTTGGATGTCATGCAGTGCGGGTACTGCCAGGCGGGGCAGATCATGTCGGCCACCGCGCTGCTCAACCAGAAGCCCAAGCCCACCGACTCTGACATCGATGCCGCGATGAGCGGCAACATCTGCAGGTGCGCGACGTACACCCGCATCAGGGCTGCCATCAAGCAGGCAGCGGGCCTTCCGACCACCGACTCGCGGGATATTTAGAACCATGGCACCCATGAGCACAGTTGCAACGAAAACGGACGACGGCCTTTCACGTCGCACATTCCTGGCAGTGAGCGCCGCCGCAGGCGGTGGACTGTTGCTGGACTTGAGTTTCTCCGGAGAGGCCTCCGGCGCGACGGGTGCCGCGGCCACGGCGAGCGCGCCTACGACGGCGACTCTCAACGCCTACATCCGTATCGCACCCGACAGCATTGTCACGATCGCAGCGAAGAATCCTGAGATCGGGCAGGGCATCAAGACCTC
>FTDY01001316.1_pt1 | contig 15168 bp, 15 predicted proteins | sample 1640031 | NCBI WGS metagenome assembly FTDY01 (sample SAMEA3914816, study PRJEB12502) | metagenome | biome: forest; material: soil | place: USA | collected 2011-09-16 | depth 0.3 m
GGCCTTGTTGTAGACGAGTTGCAGCTCGCCGATCAGCTTGCCGGCGTTGTCGGTAGCCGCCTTCATCGCGACCATGCGCGCCGCCATTTCGGAGGCCACATTCTCCACCGCGGCGCGGTAGACCTGGGACTCGATGTAGCGCATGAGCAGGCCGTCGAGAATGGCGGCGGCCTCCGGCTCGTAGATGTAGTCCCAGTGCTCGGCGAGGCCCGCGGTATCGATGGCCTCGATGGGCAGCAGCTGCTCGATGTTGGGCTTCTGCGTCATGGTGTTGACGAACTGCGCGTTGACCAGGAACAGCCGGTCGATGCGCCCCTCGCGATACGCATCCAGCATGACCTTGACGGTGCCGATCAGGTCCTTGATGTGGGGACGATCGCCCAGGCCGGAAACGTTGCCGACAATGGCTGCGCCGCCGAGCCGGCGGAAGAACGTCAGGCCCTTGGAGCCGATGAGGCACAGGCTGATCTGCGCGCTCTTCCCCTGCCAGTCGCGCATCAGCAGCAGCGTCTGCTTGAACACGTTCGCGTTCAGGCCTCCGGCCAGGCCGCGATCGGTCGAGACGACGATGATGCCGATGTTGCGGGGCTCGCGCGTCGCCAGAAACGCATGGCGGTAGTCGGGATTCGCCTCCGTCAGGTGCCCGATGACGTTGCGCATCTTCTGGGCGTACGGGCGGGCAAGGCGCATGCGCTCCTGCGCGCGGCGCATCTTGCTGGTGGCCACCATCTGCATGGCCTTCGTGATCTTCTGAGTGCTCTTCACACTCGCGATCTTGGTGCGTATTTCCTTCGTGCCCGGCATGGCGGCGCTAGCCCACTTTATTCATGGATGATGCCAAGCGGGCTAGTACGTGCCCGTCGCGAGGAAGTCTTCGACGATCTTCTTCAGCGAGTCCTCGTGATCCTTCAGCTTCGGATTGGCGTTGATCGCCTCCAGCGTCTTGCCATGGCTCGTGTGCGCAAAAGCCTGGAGCGCCGCCTCGAAATCCACGATCTTCTTCAACTCGACCTTGTCCATGTAGCCGTTGTTGACGGCATAGATGGTCAGGGCCATCTGCGCGACGGACATCGGCGCGTACTGCTTCTGCTTCATGACCTCGGTGACGCGCTGGCCGCGCTCGAGCTGTCGGCGGGTCGCCTCGTCCAGATCGGAAGCGAACTGCGAGAAGGCGGCAAGCTCGCGGTACTGCGCGAGGGCGAGGCGGATGCCGCCACCCAGCCTCCTGATGATATCGGTCTGTGCCGCGCCGCCGACGCGCGACACCGAGATGCCGGCGTTCATCGCGGGACGAATGCCGGCGTTGAACAGATCCGTCTCGAGGAAGATCTGGCCGTCGGTGATGGAAATGACGTTGGTGGGCACGAACGCGGTCACATCGCCCGCCTGCGTCTCGATGATGGGCAGCCCGGTGAGGGATCCCGTCTTGCCCTTCACGGCGCCCTTGGACACCATCTCCACGTATTCCTCGTTCACGCGGGCGCTGCGCTCGAGCAGGCGGGAGTGTAGATAGAACACGTCGCCGGGGAATGCCTCGCGGCCGGGAGGCCGGCGCAGCAGCAGTGAGATCTGCCGATACGCGACGGCCTGCTTGGACAGGTCATCGTAGATGATGAGCGCGTCTTCGCCGTTATCCATGAAGTACTCGCCCATGGTGACGCCCGAGTAGGCGGCGATGTACTGCATGGCGGCCGGCGTGGAAGCGGACGCCGCGACGATGATGGTGTGCTTGAGTGCGTTGTGCTCCTCGAGCTTGCGCACGACGTTGGCGATCGTCGACTGCTTCTGGCCGATGGCCACGTAGATGCAGCGGATGCCCGAGGATTTCTGGTTGATGATGGTGTCGATGGCGAGCGCGGTCTTGCCTGTCTGGCGGTCCCCGATGATGAGCTCGCGCTGGCCGCGCCCGATCGGCACCATCGAGTCGACGGCCTTGTAGCCGGTCTGCACCGGCTGGCCGACGGACTTGCGGTAGATCACGCCGGGAGCGACGCGCTCGATGGGCGAAGTGCGCTTGGCGTTCAGCGGTCCCTTGCCATCCAGGGGCGTGCCCAGCGCGTCGACCACCCGTCCCAGCAGCTCCGGTCCCACCGGAACCTCGAGGATGCGGTTGGTGGTCTTGACGGCATCGCCTTCGGACAAGTGCTTGTACTCGCCCAGGATCACGGCGCCGACCGAGTCCTGCTCGAGGTTCAGGGCGAGCCCGAACGTGTTGCCGGGAAACTCGAGCATCTCGCCATACTTGGCATCCGCAAGACCGTGAATCCGCACGATGCCGTCGGTGACCGAAACGATCGAGCCGACGTTGCGCGCTTCCGTGACCGACTTGAAGTTCTCGATCCGCTGCTTGATCAGATCGCTGATCTCGGTTGCCTTGATGGCCATGGATAGTCCTTGTGGAAAGCTTCGTTTAGGCCGTCAGCTCGAACGCGATGCGCTCGAGCCGGGCGCGCACTGAGCCGTCGATCACGAGGTCGCCGGCACGCAACACAGCTCCTCCGATCAACTTGGGATCCGTCGCGTATTGCATGCGCACGGCGCGCTTGAGCTTGCGCTCCAGCGCCGAGCTGAGCGCCTGCTTCTGGCGATCGTCGAGCACCGCCGCCGAGGTCACCGTCACATCGACGACCCCTTCCGCCTGATCCTTGAACTCATCGAACAGCGTGGCGATCTCGGGGAGGAACGCCAGACGCCCGTTCTGCGAGAGCGTGCTGATGAAGTTGCGGCCGTTCTCATCGAGCTTCGCGCCTGAGACGTCGATGATGAGCTGCGCGAGTTGAGCGGGAGTCACGTGGGGATTCCCGAGCAGGTTCTTCACACGCGCATCCGATACGACAGCGGCTCCCAGGTGCAGGGCGTCCGACCAGGAGCCGAGCTTGTCGCCCGTACGAGCCTCAGCGAATGCCGCCTTGGCGTAGGGCCGCGCAATGGTGAGCTTGTCAGCCATCAGATCTGCGCCGCCAGCTTGTCGATGAGATCGGCATGGGCGCGCGGATCGATCTCACGCTCCAGCAGCTTGGATGCCGCCTGTACTGCGATCTGCGCCACCTCGCGGCGCAGGGCTTCACGGGCACGCGTAATCTCGAGGTCGATCTGCTGCTGCGCGGCCGCCACCAGGCGCTGGCCCTCCGTGGTCGCCGTGCCTTTTGCCTGATCCACCAGATCGTTGGCGCGATGCTGCGCCTGATCGATGATCTGGCCGGCGCGCTCACGCGCCTCGCGGACGATGTCGTCGGCGCGCTTCTTCGCCGCGTCCAGATCCTCCTGGCCACGCTCGGCGGCCGCCAGGCCGTCCGCGATGGTCTTCTGGCGTGCCGCGATCGCACCCAGCAGCGGCGGCCAGATGAACCGGAAGGTGAACCAGATCAGGATGATGAAGACGATCGCCTGACCGATCAGGGTCGCGTTGACTTCCATTGCAAGTCCTCAAGCCCCGCGGACGGGTTGCTCGCGTGCGCTCTTCATTAGTGGTGCAGCTGCGCCAGCATCGGATTGGCGAACGCGAAGAACATCGCGAGCGCAACACCGATGAGGAACGACGCGTCGATCAGGCCGATCAGCAGGAACATGCGGCCCGTGAGCATCGGGGTGAGCTCAGGCTGGCGCGCGGCCGACTCGAGGAACTTCGAGCCCATGATGCCGATGCCGATGCAGGCGCCGGCGGCGCCCATGCCGATGATGATGCCCAGACCCAGTGCCGTGAAACCTTGAACCGTTGCAATCGGATCCATCTACTTCTCCTGACTCTTTAGGTATCTGCACGAAACTCGCGCTATCAGTGGTGGTCCTGCGCCATCGAGATGTACACGACGCTCAGCACCATGAAAATGAAGGCCTGCAGGGTAATGATCAAGATGTGGAATATCGTCCACGCCGCCCCCATCACCACCTGCGCCGCGAACCCCAGGCCGCTGCCGAACGAGAGCCCGGTGACGGTGAATCCCAGCAGTGCGATCAGCATGAACACCAGCTCGCCCGCGTACATGTTGCCGAACAGCCGCATCGACAGCGAAATGGGCTTGGACAGCAGCTCGATGAGGTTCAGCACCAGGTTCGGGATCCACAGCAGCACGTTCTTGCCGAACGGGGCGTGGATCATTTCGGCGCCGAATCCCCTGAATCCCTTGGCGCGCAGCCCGTAGAACAGGGTCAGCGCGAAGACCGTGAGGGACATCGCGAACGTGGTGTTCAGGTCCGCGGTGGCCACCGAGCGCCAATAGTGCGCGCCGGCCGCCTGCGCCGCGATCACCGGATAGTCGATGGGCAGCAGGTCGATGAAGTTCATCAGGAACACCCACGCGAAGATCGTCAGCGCCAGCGGCCCGAGAAAGGCCCGGCTGCCATGCGACACGTCGGCTACCTGGCCGTCGACGAACTCGACGATGATCTCGATGACGCTCTGGAAGCGGCTGGGCACTCCCGCCGTCGCCCGGCGCGCGGCCAGGCCGAAGATCAGGATGAACAGTAGCCCCAGGCCCGCCGACACGGCCAGCGTGTCGACGTGGACGGACCAGAATCCATGGCCGGTGGAGTAATGAGTGAGGTGATGGACGATGTACTCGCTGCTGGTCGGTGCGCCACCGGATTCTGCACTCATGTCGCCTGCTAGCCTCTTGACTTGGCCGCGCGCCTGGAAGCTGCGGCCGGAACCCACCAGAACACCAAAAACGTGGTCGCGTATGCGACCAGCAGCGGCAGCCACTTCAGCCAGGGCATCCGCGCCACGGCCAGCAGCAGCGCCACTGAGAGCCCGACCTTGGTGAGCTGGCCGAGGATCATTCGTGTCAGCACCTTCGCAGGGCTGCCATCGGTGCGTGCAACGGCGATTGCCATTGGCACGTTACCCACGATGCCTATCAGCCCACCCGCGAGCGCGGAGGCCGCATGCGGACCGCTCCAGGCGAGCGCACACACTGCCGCGATGCCCGCGGTCACAGTGGCCTGCGCGAGGGCGATCTGCAGCGCCAGCTTTTGCGGCCGCGCGCCGCTAAAGGCGCTCACGGCCACGGGTGGTTGAAGGGGCGATGACACGGTCACTTCTCAAACACGCTCACCGACCGATGTGACCGCGGCTACCTTTCGGGCAATTACGTGGCCCGCTCACAAAGCCGGCGGATTATAGAGACCGCACCCCCCCGAGTCCACAGCGTGGAGCCCCGCAAAAATGTCTTTTTTATGCGGGACTTATGTACGCGGCGCGGGCGGCCGTGCGGTTAGCGGACTAGTACGACGAATGGGGTGCCCCGCAGCACGAAATAGGGTGTCCCGTAACTCGAACAGGCGGCTACTGGATGTGTGCCAGGATGCCGTCCAGCTCATCCAGGCTGTTGTAGCTGACGACCAGCTTGCCCTTGCCGGCCACGGAATGTTGGATGGCCACCCGGGCGCCCAGCTTGTCGGCCAGCTCCAGTTCCAGGCGCTCCACGTTCGGGTCCCGGGCCGGCCCTGCCGCCCCGTCGTTCGCCGCAGCTCCCGGGGCAGTCGCCTGCAGACGCCGCACGAGCGCTTCCGTGTCGCGCACCGACAGGGATTTCTTCACGGCGAGCGCGGCAACCTCGACCTGCTGCCGGCGATTCGTCAGCGCCAGCAACGCCCGGGCATGCCCCATTTCGATAGCGCGCTTCTCGAGGAGCTCGCTCACTTCGGGAGCCAGCTCGAGCAGGCGCAGCAGGTTGCTGACGCTGGCGCGGGAGCGCCCGACTGCCTCGGCCGCCTGCTGGTGCGTGAGGTCGAATTCGGAGATCAGCCTTTCCAGAGCGCGCGCCTCCTCGAGGGGATTCAGGTTCTCGCGCTGGATGTTCTCGATCAGGGCAACCGCGATGGCCGCCTCGTCCGGAATGTGGCGGATGACGGCCGGAATCCGGCTCAGCCCGGCCATCTGGGCCGCCCGCCAGCGGCGCTCGCCGGCGACGATCTCGTACCGTTGCGACTCACCCGCTGCCGGCGTTCCGACCGGACGCACGACGATCGGCTGAACGACCCCCTGGACCTTGATAGAGTCCGCGAGCTCCTGAAGCGACTCCGGGCGCATGTCGAGGCGCGGCTGGTAACGGCCCCGCTGCAGCAGGTCCAGCGGAAGCCTCGCGAGTTCCTCGTCCTGCGGCGCGGTTGCGGACCCCGTAGCCGATGTCCCGTGAATTGGCGCGGGCCGAACCGTCTGGCCCAGCAGATCGGCGAGGCCGCGGCCGAGCGTAGGCTTCTTATGAATCATGGCGGCGGATCATAGCCCGACGCGGATTTCGCGGCGTGAGCCTGCACGGGCTCCGCAACACGATTCTGGCCAGCCCCGGGGCTTCGCGCATCCAGCGGCTGTCCCAGCTCGGGCGCCTGCGCCGGACCGGGCGCCTGCGCCGGATCGGGTACCTGCTCAGGATCCGGCAGCTGCGCGGGCACTCCCTCTTCCTCGCGCCGGATCATTTCACCGGCGAGCGCGAGATACGCGAGCGCGCCCCGCGATTCCTTGTCATGGAACAGCACGGGCTTGCCGAAGGACGGCGCCTCGGCCAGCCGGACGTTGCGCGGGATGATGGTGCGGAACACCTTGTCGCCGAAATGCATGATGAGCTGGGCGCTGACTTCGCTCGAGAGGTTGTTTCGCGGGTCGAACATCGTCCGCAGGATGCCCTCGATCTGGAGCTGCGGATTCACGGCTTCGCGGATCTGCTCTATGGTTCCGACCAGCGCGGTGAGACCCTCCAGAGCGTAGTACTCGCACTGCATGGGAATGAGCACGCTATCGGCCGCCACGAGCGAATTGACGGTGAGCATGTTCAGGGCGGGCGGACAGTCGATGAGGATGACGTCGAAGGAGTCCCGCACGGGGGCAAGCGCATTGCGCAGCTTCGTCTCGCGCCCAGCCATCATCGTGAGGAGGCGGACTTCGGCGGCGGTGAGATCCTGGTTTGAGGGCAGGAGGCTGAAGCCGCCCAGCTCCACGGACACCAGCGCCGCCGCCAGGTCGCATTCGCCGAGCAACACCTCGCAGGTGCTGCGCTGCAGCTGCGACTTGTCGACGCCGCTGCCCATCGTCGCATTTCCCTGCGGGTCGAGATCCATCAGCAGCACGCGCCGCCGGGTCGCCGCGAGCGAGGCGGCAAGATTGACCGCGGTGGTCGTCTTGCCTACTCCACCCTTCTGGTTCGCGATCGCAATGACTCGCTTCATCGAACTAGTGTACTGCACAGGCCGACCGGTCGGTCCCGCTTAGTTCTGCTGCAAGAGCCCACCGAACTTCCAAGGACTTGGCAGCGCGATGGCTGTCGGGCTCAGGCGACTCGGCGTCTCTCCCCCCGGCCTATGCGCTCGCGCGCCATCTCATCGGCAATGCAATTCGTCGGACGCCTTTCGCGGCGGGAGCGTTCGAATATTTCCGTCAGGCGCGCCGGGATCGCCTGAATCTCAGCCGTCACCTGGGCTTCGGAGCCGCCCAGATGCTCACGCGCCACGCTGATGATGCCGCCGGCGTTGATTACATTGTCGGGAGCGTACAGAACGTCCCCGAGCTGCAGCGCCAGCCCGTCCCGGTCGTCGGCGAGCTGATTGTTGGCCGCGCCGGCCACGATTCGCGCGCGCAACTGTGGAATCGTCTGCGAGTTCAGAATCGCACCGAGCGCACAGGGCGCGAAGACGTCGACGTCTTCGGCAAGAACGGACTCGACACGAGTCACGGTCGCGCCGAGCTCGTCGCGCACACGTTCGACAGCGTCATGGCGCAGATCCGTAACGCGAAGCCGGGCGCCCTCCGCTGCCAGCAGGCGGCACAAGTGATATCCGACCCCACCTACCCCTTGCACGGCAACGCTCACGCCCTCGAGGTCGCTGTGCCCCATACGGAACCGCACGGCTGCCTTGATGCCCAGAAAGACACCCAGCGCCGTTTTCGGGGCGGGATCTCCCCCGACCGAGCCGGTCCGGCCCAGGCCGCTGACGTGCCGGGTCATTCGCGCCACCTGTTGCATGTCGGCGATTGTCGTGCCGACGTCTTCGGCCGTCACGTACCGGCCCCCGAGCGAGTCGACGAACCGGCCGTAGGCCTCGAGCAGACCCGCACTCTTGGCGGTCCGCGAGTCCGCGATGATGACGGCCTTTCCGCCGCCGAACGGCAGGCCCGCGAGCGAGTTCTTGTAGCTCATGCCGCGCGACAGCCGCAGCGCATCCGTGACCGCCTCGGTCGTCGACGGATAGGGCCACATGCGGCAGCCTCCCGCTGCCGGCCCGAGTGCGGTCGAGTGAATCGCGATGACGGAGTGCAAGCCGTGGACCGCGTCGCGGCCGAACACCACGAGCTCGTGATCGTCGAAATCGCGCATCCCAAAGACGTCCATGGCGCTCCAGTGCGAATCTGCCCCTCGATGGCGTCAGCCTACGGGGCGGACTGCGCAATCCGCGTCACAAAAGTTGCCTCGGAACCGGATTTGATGCGACATTTGTTGCACTGCCTGGCGGTATAGCGAGACGAATGATGCAAGCCGAGCTGGACCGAGGCGACCTGCGCATCCTGGACGTCCTGCAGAGCCACGGCGACCTGTCCGCCGCGGAGGTCGCGGATAAACTGGGCCTCACCGCTTCCACCTGCTGGCGGCGCATGAGCCGCCTGCAGCAGCTCGGCGTCATCCGCAGCCGGGTGGCGCTGCTCGATCGAGAGAAGATCGGGCTCAACGTCCTCGTGTTCTCGCACGTGAAGTTGGCCGGACATGGACGCGATGCGCTGCTGAAATTCGAGCAGGCCGTGCGCGAGCATCCCGAGATCCTCGAGGGCTTCACGCTGATGGGGGAGACGGATTTCCTGCTGCGCATCGTGTGCCGCGACATCAAGGCCTACGAGGCGTTCTTTCTCGATCACCTGTCGCGCTTTCCGGGCGTGCAGTCCGTGCACTCCTCGATCGCGCTATCGGTCATCAAGGAGACGACGGCGTTGCCGTTGAGCTCGGCGCAAACCGCCAACGCCCGCTGACCGAGCTCGCCTGCCGCACCTTTCAGGGGTGCACAGCCTGCAGGGCGATGACGCAGCGGGACTCCTCCAGGCCGGGCACCTGGATCTGGCGCGTCGACACGACCCGCCATCCCGGCGGCAGCGCCTCGATCTCCCGCTCGGGCCATTTCCCCTTCATGGCCAGCACCCGCGTCTGCGGACCGCACAGCGGCGCCACCTTCACGAGCAGCTCAGGAAGCGCAGCGAACGCGCGGGCGACGACCGTGTCGAAGGGAGAGGCCGGCCTGGACGACTCCGCCCTTTCGTGAACCGCCGCCACGTTCGAGAGCTCCAGCACGCGCGCGGCATGCGCTACGAAGCGCACCTTCTTGCCATTGGAGTCGATGAGCGTGAAACGCCGCTGCGGGTTCACGATCGCCAGCGGCAGACCGGGGAACCCTGCGCCCGTGCCGACGTCTGCCACGGTCGTGCCCTGGAGATCGGAGTGTACGGAAAGGCTGTCCAGGAGATGGTGGGTGATCATTTCCTCGCGCTGGGTGATGGCCGTGAGGTTGTAGGTTCGGTTCCAGTGCTCGAGCTCGTCCAGGAGCCTCAAGAGCCGCGCGGCGTCGCTTTCCTCGAGGTCGACGCGGAGCGAGGCGGCCGCGCCGATGAGCCGTTCAACTGGGGTCAAAGTCAGGGTCCATCCGTTGACGGAAGGTGGGATAGTCTTGGATTCTGTCAGAAAAATGAACGCGGGCCGCTCGCAGTGAGACTGCTGCTCGTCGAGGACGACTCCATGATCGGAGAGGCCATCCGCACGGGCCTGAAGCGGGACGGCTTCACCGTGGATTGGGTGCACGACGGGGAATCCGCGGACCAGGTGCTGCGCACCGAGGCGTTCGACCTGCTGCTGCTGGACCTGGGGTTGCCGCGCAAAAGTGGACTGCAGGTCCTGCAGTCTCTCAGGGCGCGCCAGCAGGGATTGCCGGTGCTCATCATCACCGCCCGGGACGCCGTCTCGGACCGGATCCATGGCCTGGACGCCGGCGCGGACGACTATCTCGTCAAGCCGTTCGATCTGGACGAGCTCGCCGCCCGCATCCGCGCCTTGCTGCGACGGCGGTCCGGCCGGCCCGAGCCGCAGATCGCCCATCTGGGCGTCGTGCTGAATCCAGCGACGCACGCGGTGGTCCGCGACGGACGCGGCGTGGAGCTGTCCCCGAAGGAGTTTGCGCTGCTGCAGTTGCTGATGGAGCACCCGGGAACGATTCATTCGCGTGCGCAGATCGAGGAGCGGCTATACGGCTGGGGCGAGGAAGTGGAAAGCAACGCCGTCGAAGTGCACATTCACGGGCTGCGCCGCAAGCTCGGCTCAGACTTCATTCTCAACGTGCGCGGCGTGGGCTACCGCGTGAGGCCTGCGCAGTGAGCTCGCTTCGCGCACGGCTGCTCGTCTGGCTCCTGGGCGGCGTGGTGCTGATCGGCGCTGCGGGCGGCTGGTTCGTGTACCGCAACGCGCTCGGACAGGCCGACGCCTTCTTCGACTACGAGCTTCGCCAGACCGCACTGCTGCTGAGCGATCAGCCGGTCGAGTATCAGCTCGCACCCCCCATTCCACCGAGCGATGCCTCGTACGACTTCGTGGTGCAGGTGTGGACGCTCGACGGAGTGTTGGTGTACCTCTCGAAGCCCCACAGCGTGCTGCCTACCGTCACGACGATCGGGTTCTCCAGCGTCACTACGAGTGAGGGCCGCTGGCGCGTCTACGGCGTGCAGGCGCCGACGAAGGTCGTGCAGGTCGCGCAACCCATGCGCGTACGACAGGAGCAGGCGGCGGTGCTCGCGCTGCGGACCTTGAAGCCCTTCGCGCTGCTGTTGCCTGTGTTGGGTCTGCTGATCTGGATCGCGGTAGGGCACGCACTGGAGCCCTTGAAGCGTCTGACGCTGTTGGTCAAATCGCGCCGGGTGAACGAGCTGCAGCCGCTGCCCGCTGGGCCATTGCCGGATGAGGTGCGTCCCCTGGTGGGCGCATTGAACGGGTTGCTCGGCCGCCTGGGCGGCGCGCTGGAGCGAGAGCGCGCATTCATATTGGATGCCGCGCACGAGCTGCGGACGCCGCTCACGGCGCTTCACCTGCAGATGGGCGCACTGGCGCGCGCCGGAAATGACGCCGAGCGTACCGAAGCGACCGAGAAGCTATCGGCAGGCGTACAGCGCGCGATCCGCCTCGTCGAGCAGATGTTGTCGCTGTCACGTCAGGAATCACGCGCCGAGCCTGCAAGGACGCAGGTGGACCTCGACGCGATCGCCAGGGAGGTCGTGACGGAACTCGTTCCGGTTTCCGACGCGAAGCGCATAGATCTCGGAATCCCCGACTCCCAGCCGGCCGCGGTGTTCGCGGATCCGGATGCGATTCGCACGCTACTGCGCAACCTTGTGGACAATGCGATCCGCTACACGCCGCCCGGAGGGCGCGTCGACGTTGCCGTGCGCTGCAGCGAGCCGACGGATGGCCAGGCGCGCAGCCACGGAGGCGTCCCCAAATCCGGTGCGGCGAGCGGGGCGCGTGCGGAGCTGAAGGTCGTAGACACCGGCCCCGGCATTCCGCCCGAGGACCGCTTACGGGTATTCGACCGCTTCTACCGTCGTCCAGGAACCTCGCCGCCCGGCAGCGGGCTCGGAATGGCGATTGTGAAGGCTATCGCGGACAAGCACGACGCCACGGTCACGCTCGACACCGGTCCCGCGGGAGCCGGGCTGTCCGTCATCGTGAGCTTCCCGGTCCCTGCCGCTTCCCCGGTCCCTGCCGCTTCCCCTTCCCCGGGCACCGCGGCGTCCCCTGATCCTGCGGCTTCCGACGGTCCATCCGCCCCTCCCGACCCTTAAGGCTGGTTTAAGTCTGCGCGTCTAGGGTCACAGGCAGGGCCAGACCGGCCATGCCGTTATGAATTGCTGGAGACCGACATGAACCCGAGGAATCTTTATGCCAAGCCGCTGGCTGCGGCAGTGCTGGGCGCCATCGTTGCAGCGCCGCTCAGCGCGTTCTACGCCCTGAACGTCCGGGCGCAGTCGCCGGAGCACGTCGTCGTGGCGCCCGTCCAGACAGCGCCTGCGACGGGCAACCCCGCGGCGGTGCTGCCCGACTTCAGCACGATGGTGCAGAAGTACGGACCGGCCGTCGTCAACATCCAGGTCATTGAAAAAATGCCGGCGTCGTATACGCAGGATGGCGACGACAACGATGGCCCGGGCGGCAATCCCTTCGAGAACACCCCCTTCGCCCCGTTCTTCAGGAATCTCCCACAGGCGCCGCAACAGCAGGCACCGGTCAGGGGAGAAGGCTCCGGCTTCATCGTGAGCCAGGACGGACTCATCCTCACGAACGCGCATGTCGTGAACGGCGCGAAGGAAGTGACCGTTCGCCTCACGGACCGACGCGAGTACACGGCGAAGGTCGTGGGCGTGGACACGAAGAGCGACATCGCGGTGATCAGGATCGCTGCGAAGAATCTGCCGACGGTGAAGGTCGGGGACTCCCGCAACATCCGCGTCGGCGAATGGGTACTCGCGATCGGCGCGCCGTTCGGCTTTGCGAACAGCGCCACCGCAGGAATCGTCAGCGCGACGGGCCGTACCCTGCCGGACTCCGGCTACGTGCCGTTCATCCAGACCGACGTGCCGATCAACCCGGGTAACTCCGGTGGCCCGCTCTTCAACATGCGCGGGGAGGTCATCGGCATCAACTCGCAGATCTACAGCCGCTCGGGCGGCTACCAGGGTGTGTCGTTCTCGATCCCCATCGCGGTGGCGCTGAATGTGAGTCATCAGCTCGAGACCAGCGGCCACGTCACGCGCGGCAAGCTTGGAGTCGTCATCCAGAACGTCGACCAGGCGCTGGCGGACTCATTCGGACTGCCGCAGCCGGAAGGCGCGCTCGTGTCCAGCCTCGAGAAGGGCGGACCCGCGGAGCGGGCCGGCATCGAGCCGGGAGATGTGATCCTGAAGCTCAACGGCGCGACTGTGAACGAATCGCAGGAGCTGCCGGCCGAAGTTGCGGATCTCGCCCCGGGCGCGACCGCGAAACTCGAAGTGTGGCGACAGCATGCGAGCCGCGAGATCGACGTCAAGCTAGGTCAGATGGAGGACACGCGCACCGCATCGAACGGTGAGCGGCCGCAATCGGGCGGCAAGCTGGGCCTTGCGGTTCGCCCGCTCACGAGCGACGAGCAGCAGCAGGCCAACACGCGCGGCGGGGTGCTCGTCGAGCACGCCAGTGGACCGGCCGCGGAGGCCGGCCTTCAGCAGGGCGACATCGTCTTGTCTGCGAACGGTGCCAAGGTGTCGAGCCCCGCGGATCTGAGCGGAGCGGTGGAGAAGTCCAAGGGCCACGTCGCGCTTCTGGTGCAACGTGGCGATCAGCAGCTGTTCGTACCGGTGCGGGTGGGCTGACCGAGAATCGGTCGACTCAAGCGGGCGTTCGAGGATGCTGAAGCGGTCAGTGCTGACCGCGGAGCGCTTCAGGATGAGCCGGCTCCATTCGTGACCATCGAAGCCACGAGCTCATTGACGGGGAGCGCCTCCAGCTTCGCCGGGTCGGCGAACAGCGCGCGGATGCGCTCCGCCTGCTTCGGCTTGAAGTGCGCCTCCACCGATGAGTCGAACTTCCTCTCCAGGACCGGCATTCCTTCCGCGCGCCGGTTGCGGTGTCCGATCGGGAAATCGACCTGGACACGAGGAGTCGAGCCGCCACCGCGAAAGAACACCTGCACGGCGTTGCCGATGTAGCGCTTGTCGGCGGCGTAGTACTCCTGCGTGAACGTCGCGTTCTCACGAACCTCCATCTTCGAGCGCAGCGCATCGATGCGAGGATCGGCAGCGACCGCGTCCTCATAGTCCTGCGCCGTGAGCCGGCCGAACAGCAGGGGTATGGCGATCATGTACTGGATGCAATGGTCGCGGTCCGCAGGATTCGCCAGCGGGCCGGTCTTGTCGATGATGCGGACGGCGGGCTCCTGCGTCTCGATCACAATGCGCTCGATGTCGGCAATCCTGTGCTGCACCTGCGGATGCAGCGTCATGGCGGCCTCGACAGCGGTCTGGGCGTGAAACTCGGCTGGAAAGGAAATCTTGAACAGCACGTTCTCCATGACGTAGCTGCCGAGGGGCTGCGGCAGCGAGAACGCCTTCCCCTTGAACAGCACGTCATAGAAGCCCCAAGTCCTGGCGCTGAGCGCGGACGGATAGCCCATCTCGCCGGTGAGAGCGATCAACGCGTGACGCACCGCGCGGCTGGTGGCATCTCCCGCCGCCCAGCTCTTGCGCGAGCCTGTGTTCGGCGCATGACGGTAGGTGCGCAGCGCTCCGCCATCGATCCAGGCGTTGGAGACGGCGTTGACGATCTGATCCGTCGTCCCGCCGAGCATCGCTGTTGCGACTGCGGTCGAGGCGACCCGCACGAGAATCACGTGATCCAGGCCCACGCGGTTGTAGCTGTTCTCCAGCGCCAGGACGCCCTGGATCTCGTGCGCCTTGATCATTGCGCTGAGCACATCGCGAACCGTAGGGGGCTTTCTTCCCTCCATCACCGCCTTGCGCGCCAGATAGTCCGCCACGCTGAGAATCGCGCCCAGATTGTCTGACGGGTGGCCCCACTCCGCCGCCAGCCACGTGTCGTTGAAGTCGAGCCAACGGATCATGGCCCCGATGTTGAAGGCCGCCTGCACCGGGTCGAGCTCGAATGAGGTGCCTGGCACACGCGCGCCGCCAGGCATCACCGCTCCGGGAACCACCGGGCCCAACAGCTTCGTGCACGCCGGATACTTCAGCGCCTGAAATCCGCACGCCAGCGTGTCCATCAGGCAGTAACGGGCCGTGGCAAAAGCCTGTGCGCTCTCGATCCGATAGCTGTGCGCGTATTGCGCGATGGCGACGAGGACGGCGTCCGGCGCGGGTCGAATGGCGGACCTGACGTCAGGTGCGGACATGAGTTGCTCTCAGACCCGCTTGTCGAGCGGCACGAACTTCAGATTCTCGGGCCCGACGTAGTTGGCCGCCGGGCGGATGATTTTCCCATCCGCGCGTTGCTCGATCACGTGCGCCGCCCAGCCGCTCGTCCTCGCTATCACGAACAAGGGCGTGAACATCGCGGTGGGTACGCCCATCAGGGAATACGACACGGCCGAGAACCAGTCGAGGTTCGGAAACATCTTCTTCGTAGCGTGCATCACCGACTCGATGCGGTCGGCGATGTCGAA
>FTDY01001209.1_pt1 | contig 15104 bp, 18 predicted proteins | sample 1640031 | NCBI WGS metagenome assembly FTDY01 (sample SAMEA3914816, study PRJEB12502) | metagenome | biome: forest; material: soil | place: USA | collected 2011-09-16 | depth 0.3 m
ACCACGGAAGCCGCGCGCATTTTGCGCATGACGCGCGAACGGTGCACCTTGACCGTCTTCTCGGCAGTGCCCAGCTCGGCGGCGATCTCCTTGTTGATCTTGCCTGCAACGACCCGACTCAGCACCTGACGCTCCCGCGGCGTAAGAGTGGCAATCCTCTGCGTCACGCCGTGTCGTCTGCTGCGGGCAGCTCGCTCGGAGGCATCGAGCGTCAAGGCCTCCTCGACGGACGCGAACAGCTCACGTGCATCGACCGGCTTGGTGAGGAAATTGACCGCCCCACGCTTCATCGCACGGACGCTCTTGGAGATATCGGCTTTGCCGCTGAGAAAGATGATCGGCCTGCGCCAGTCCGCCCTGAGCAGCGATTGCTGCAGCTCGAGGCCGCTCATTCCGGGCATCGCCAGATCGAGGATGAGGCAACCGGCGGTTTGCTCGGAATTCGCCAGCAGAAAATCGTTGGCACAACTGAATGCCCGGGTCTCGTAGCCCGCCGAGCGCAGCAGGCGTCCGAGGGATCTGCGCACGGCCGGATCGTCGTCGACGATGTAGAGCATCCCTGAAGTCCTCATGTCCCGCCTCCCTCCACGGTCCGCTCCGGGACATCGGCACAGGCGAGCTCTAGAAGCTCCTCGAGCTCGCGCAGGATCCGCGCAGCGCGCTTGTCGCTCACGACGATCTCTTCCAGGATTTCACGCACTTCGGATGCGGCCGGCGTACCCTGCCCCAATAGCCGTTGTGCTGCCTGCGCATTGCTCAGGATCGCCGTCAACGGTTGGCGCAGCTCGTGCGCGAGTCTCTGAAGCGGGGTCATGCGCTCCTCCCTGTCGCCGCCATTCTGCATCGGCGCGCCCCGAGCCGGCAGCTGCCGTTTAGAGGAAAAAATCCGGGAGCAGCTCCTCCTCACGGACGCCCACGGGACGATAGCGCGAAAAATCGGTTTCGCCCATCGAGCGCAGGACTTCCTCATCGATATAGAAGCTTCCCGTGAACTCGCGGCTGGGTCGGGTGAGGATGGCATGCGCCGCGTCCGCAACGATCTGCGGATCGCGGGCACGCCGCCGCTGCTCTTCGGGGAACCCCGCCATCGCCACCTGCAGCGCCGCCGTTGCGATGACCGTGCGCGGCCACAGAGCATTGACGGCCACACCCTGCGGCCGCAGCTCTCCCGCCAGCCCGAGCACGCACAGGCTCATGCCGTACTTGGAGATCGAATAGGCCACGTGGGGCGCAAACCAGCGCTCTTCCAGGCTCAGGGGCGGAGAGATCATGAGGATGTGCGGGTTCTCGCTTCGCGCAAGGTGCGGCAGGCACAGCCGGGAGCACAGGAACGCTCCGCGCGTGTTGATCTGGTGCATCAGATCGAACCGTTTCATCTGTGTCTGTGGCGTGGGGGTCAGGCTGATGGCGCTGGCGTTGTTGACCAGAACGTCAACTCCTCCAAAACGTGCCACGGCCCGCTCCACCGCCGCGGCAACCTGCTCCTCCTCGCGGATGTCCACCTGGAGCGGCAGCGCAGTCCCGCCGGCGGCCTCGATTTCGGCGGCCGCCGTGTAGATAGTCCCGGGCAGCTTCGGATGCGCCTCGATGGATTTGGCGGCGATGACGATATTCGCCCCGTCCCGGGCAGCCCGGAGGGCGATGGCCAGACCAATCCCGCGGCTGGCGCCCGTAATGAACAGCGTCCGGCCCCTGAGGGTGGCCGGTGGCGCGCCGCCGCCTCCGGCTTCCTGGGGGATCAATGGGCTGAGCTCTGCCGGGGCGGCCGGGGAAGGCTTCTCGTTCATTCCTCAACCCCTCGTTTCATAACGGCGGATTATGAGCCCATGCCGCGAAATACGTCGTCAGCGGCGGCCGCTTCGGTCACATTTCACCTCGCCCCACCCACTCGAAGAGGCGATCTTGGCCGCGATCGGCACCGAGCAAGTACTGAAGGTACATCACTGGACGGACACTCAATTCACGTTCACGACGACGCGCGACTCCGGCTTGCGGTTCGAGAACGGCCAGTTCGTCATGGTCGGCCTGCATGTGGATAGCCGCCCGCTGCTACGGGCATACAGTATCGCGAGTGCCAACCACGAGGAGCATCTCGAGTTCCTGAGCATCAAGGTCCCCGACGGGCCGCTCACGTCGCGGCTGCAGCACATTCGAGAGGGTGATGCGGTGCTGGTGAGCCGCAAGCCGACGGGAACCCTCGTATTGCACGACCTGAAGCCCGGCAAGCGCCTGTACCTCCTGAGCACCGGTACGGGCGCCGCTCCATTCATGAGCGTCATCAAGGACCCGGAGGTCTACGAGCGATTCGAGCACGTGGTCCTGGTGCACGGCGTGCGCTGGGCAAGGGAAACAGCGGTGGTGAAGAACGTGGTCGAGAGCGTGAAGCATCACGAGTTCTTGGGCGAAGCCGCGCGCGCGAAGCTCCACTACTACCCCACCGTGACCCGCGAACCCTATCGCAACCACGGACGGCTCACGGGTCTGATCGAGTCGGGACGCCTTTTCCAGGACCTCGGCCTGCCGCCCTTCGACCCGGCCGCGGACCGGGTCATGGTATGCGGCAGCCCCGCGATGCTCGCGGACTCCCAATCGCTGCTGGACTCGCGTGGCTTCAAGGTCTCCCCCCACATCGGGGAGCCCGGTGACTACGTCATCGAGCGGGCGTTCGTCGCGCGCTAGCGCAGTCTGCACCGAAATACCGACCCGCAGGTACGCAGGCGCGAGTTCCGCGCGCACGCGACTGAGAATAATTCCCTGCGCCTGTGCGATAGTTCCGCTCATGGCATCCGCTTCCAACTCGCAGGTCCTGTCGGCAACGCGCCAGTGGCTCAAGCCCCTCATTCACGTGCTGATCCGTTGCGGGGTCACCTGGAAGGACTTCGCCGCGCTGGCCAAGACGACTTATGTTGAAGTGGCCAGCCGCCAGTTCGGCAAGCGGGGGCGGCCGACCAACGTGTCGCGCACCGCCGTGTTGACGGGACTTGCGCGCCGCGAGGTCCGCAAGCAACGCGAACGCATCGCCACCGCTCCTGAGGCCTGGACGGCTTATGTCTCGAAGGCCTCCCTCGTTCTGGCCGCCTGGCACCAGGAGCCGGACTTTCTGCGCCCCGACGGCAAGCCGGCGCTGCTGCCGGTGCTCGGCGAGGGCGCCACGTTCGCCACCCTGCTGCGTCGCTGCGGAGCCAGCGACGTGCGCTCCTCGACCCTGCTGAAAGAGTTACGCAATGCCGGCGCCGTCCGCGAGACCGCCGACGGCCAGCTCGAGGCGCTGCAGCGCGCCTACATCCCGCACACAATGGATGAGCAGCTGATCCGGCTGTGGGGCACCGTGATCGCCGACATCGCCACGACCTATGTGCACAACCTGACGCGCACTCCGAGCGCCGCCGCGCGCTTCGAGCGGGCCGCCGCCAACTCGCGCATCCGCGCGTCTGCGTTGCCTGAGTTCCGCCAGTTCCTCAACCGGGAGGGGCAGGCATTCCTCGAGCGGATGGACGATTGGCTGGCGCGGCACGAAGTGCCTGCCGTCCAGGCTGATGCTGATGCCGGGCCGACCATCCGGCTCGGCGTCGGGGTGTACCACATCCAGGATCAGTGACCGCCGGTCACGAGGATCCCGGCGCTCCCCAGCGCTTCCGCCAGCTCAACCTCGATGCGTGCCGCGTCGGCACGACGGATATGTTGCAGGTGCATGACGGGTCCGGTCAAAACCTCGATCCCGCGCTTGAGCACGCTGCCAGCCGCGCGGATCCCAGCCTTGTGCTGATCGAAACGCTGCGCAGCCGAATAGCGGCTCATGCCTACATAGATGCCGTGCGGTCCGCCACGCCGGTCCGCGAAATCCAGCAGCACGAGGTAGATGTTCGAGCGCCCGCCTCTGCCGCCATGCGGCGGTCCCACCCGGAAGCGCGCGGCCACCTCATAAGCGGTGGACAGCCAGTCGACGTAACACATTGGCAGCCACTCCGGAATCGAAGCCGCCGCACGCTGCCAGAGGCGCTCGAGCGCCGACTCGATGTTGGAGGGAAACTCCCCCTGCATCCACAGCTCGTGGATGCAATGAGCGCCCAGCTCGCCGTCGCCGCCTGCGAGCGCCGACTCGAGGCGCAGGCCGAGCTCAGCCCTCGGTAATCCACGTAGCGGACGCTCGCTTGGCAGGCGGGCGACTGAAGCCGCGGCTGACACTCTGATAGGCCTGCGCACCGGCAAATGATAGTGCGACGCGGCTGCCCGCGCGGCAAAAAAGCGCTGAACCGACCAATTGCGCGGACCGCGCGAAGCCTTCGGCTGCGGCAATTGTGCAACGGCCCCTGTAGACTTCCAGCACGCTTTGGACTGTCCGACGCCCATGGCGGATAGCTCCCGGGGCGCACGGGGAAAAGTCACTTTGAAATTCATCCCGCTGATCTGGGCCGGAATCTGGCGCAAGCGCGCCCGCTCGATCCTGATTCTCCTGCAGGTCCTGATCGCCTTCACCCTGTTCGGCATCCTGCAGGGCCTGAACAGCGGCATCAAGAATGCCCTCGCCGGCACGCACGCCGACAGGCTGTATGTCACAAGTCGCATCACTCTGGGCGAGCCGGTGCCGATGTCCCTCGGCGCCCGGCTGGAGGCGCTTCCCGGGATCGTCGGCGTCTCGTACCGCATGCAGTTTGCCGGGAACTATCAGAAGGCCTCGCAGAACGTAGCGATCGTCGCCGTCGACCCGCTGTCGTTCGTCAAGATGTACCCTGAGGTCGAGGTCGACCCCGCCGCAGTGACCGCGCTGACCGGCAATCTGTCCGCAGCGATCGTCGGCATCGAGACGGCGCGGACTTTCGGCTGGAAGGTCGGAACCCGCGTGGTGCTGCAGAGCCCCTTGCCGCGCAAGGACGGCGCACGTGCCTGGACGTTCGACCTCGTCGGCACCTACGCCAATCGCGACAATCCGGACAGTGCGCTCGGCCTGCTGACGAACTACCGTTACATCAACGAGGCCCGTGCGGGCGGGCGGGATACGGTCATGTTCTTCGTGGTCAAGGTGGACGATCCTGCGCATGCGCCGCAGATGGCCGCAAAGATCGACGCCCTGTCCGCCAACTCCCCCAATGAGACGCTGACACAATCGGAGCACGAGCTGGCGCAGTCCCAGATCAGCCGCATCGGGGACCTGGACTACATCGTGCACCGGATCGTCGCGGCGGCGTTTGCCGTCCTGCTGTTCGCCACCGGGGCGCTGATGATGCAGAGCATCCGCGAGCGAACCCCCGAGCTCGCGGTGCTCAAGACCGTCGGCTTCGGGGATGGGCTGGTCATGGTGCTGATCCTGGCCGAGACCCTCGCGCTGTGCCTCGCGGGCGCCGCGATCGGCCTGGGTCTCGCGTCCCGCATCCTGCCGCTGGCGCGCGCGTTCATCGGAATCGGAGCCGTCCACGCGATCGTCGTGCTCACGGGTCTGCTGTTCGCGACCATCCTTGCGCTCGCGGCCGGCGCCATTCCTGCCTGGAGAGGCCTCAGACTGCGCGTGGTCGACGCGCTGGCCGACCGCTAGGGCTTACGGGAACCGCATGCACGAATTGCGTCAAACGATGGCCCTGACCGGATCGGCGATCCGCAGCATTCCGAACAGGCTGGGCGCATCGCTCGTGACCGTCGTCGGCGTGACCACCGTGATGGCGGTTCTCGTGGCGCTCCTATCGCTCGGTGAGGGCGTCAAGTACCTGGCCGGAAGGAACGTCCGCGCCGATCGGGTCGTCGTGCTGAGCCGCGGCGCCGCCTCCGCGCCGAACAGCATTTTGCCGCGCGATGCCATCGGGAAGCTGAGCGACGCCCCCGGGGTGAAGAAGGACCCGCAGGGCAAGCCGCTCGCGACGGCCGGCACCCTCGTCCAGGTCGACGTCGTCACCAAGGACACCCAGCGCGGCAACGTGTATCTGGTCGGCATGACCAACCCGCTGGTGTACCCGGAAATCCGCATCCGCGCGGGCCGCTTCTATCAGCCCGGCGTACACGAGATCATCGTCAGCAAGGCGGTGCGGGACAAGTACAAGAACATGGACATCGGCGGGGAGGTCAGCCTGCGCGGCAGTCCCTGGAAGGTGGTGGGAGTGTTCGAGGACACGGGCGGGTTCTTCGACCTGAACGTGTTTGCGGACGCCGAGTCCGTCCTGTCCGCGTTCGGGCGCAACGCCTTCCAGCAGTTCGTGGTGATACTCGACTCGCCGGCTTCCTTCGAGACGTTCCGCGAGGCCGTGACGACCGATCCGTCACTCTCGGTCGACGTCAAGACCGAGGCGGACAGCAGGCAGGAGACCGTGAAGGGCTTCAAGGGGCTGCTGGACTTCATCAGCTACTTCGTCGGCGGACTGATGGCGATGGGCGCGGCGTGCGGGGCGCTGAGCAGCCTGTACGCCGCCGTCGACTCGCGGCGCCGCGAGATCGCCACGCTGCGGGCGATCGGCTTCGGGTCCGGACCCGTCGTCGTGTCCGTGCTCGCCGAAGGAATGGTGCTCGCGATTCCGGCTGCCCTGCTCGGAGCGCTGATTGCCTGGCTGCTGTTCAACGGAAATGTCGTGTCCACGGTCGGACTGACGTTTCCCCTGGCCGTGACGCCCCACCTGGTCGTCGTGAGCCTGTTCTGGTCACTCACCATCGCGCTCATCGGCGGATTCCTGCCGGCGGTCCGTGCGGCCGACATGCCTGTCGCCACCGCCCTGCGCGCTACCTGACTTCGCAAGAGGAGAATCGAATGGCCTCCATCGTGTCCATCAAGAACGTGGTCAAGCGCTACACGCGCGGCAAGCAGAAGGTCGAAGTGCTTCACGGCATCGACCTGGAAGTCGAGACGGGGGAATTCCTCGCGCTCATGGGGCCGTCGGGCTCCGGGAAGACCACCCTGCTCAATCTCATCGGTGGGCTCGACCGGCCCGACAAGGGTGAGGTGAACGTAGCGGGTCAGCGGATCGACAAGCTCTCCGGCGGCCAGCTCGCGAAGTGGCGCGCTCGGCACGTAGGCTTCATCTTTCAGTTCTACAACCTGCTGCCGGTGCTCAGCGCAGAGCGCAATGTCGAGGTGCCGCTGCTGCTCACCGACCTGTCGCGCAGCCAGCGGAAGAAGAACGTCGCCGCGGCGCTCGCAGTCGTCGGACTCGGCGACCGGGCGAAGCACAAGCCGGCAGAGCTGTCGGGAGGCCAGCAGCAACGTGTCGCCATCGCGCGCGCCATCGTCGCCGATCCGACGTTGCTGGTCTGCGATGAGCCCACGGGAGACCTTGACCGCGAGACGGCTGAGGAGATCCTCGAGCTGCTGGAGATCCTGAATCGGCAGCACGGGAAGACTATCATCATGGTCACGCACGATTCGCGCGCCGCCGACCATGCGTCCCGCAGACTGTATGTCGACAAGGGTCGGCTGACCGCCGGGGAGGCACAGCACGCGGCTTGAGATGCCGCCCCGCACCGGAGACCCTATGAAGATCGTCGATGTCGCCCTCACGATGTTTGCCTGGGAGGGCCTGCCGGTCGTGGACTACGGACCGAACATCACGCTGGCGGGCGGCTCCATCACCCTCGGGCTGCTGTCGATCACGACCGATGAGGGCTTGACCGGCCATGCGTTCCTGGGCGCCGCCAATCGCGGCGCCGAGTTCGACGGGCCGGGACTCATCGATGTTCTCAAGCCGGTCGTCATGGGGCAGAACCCTCTTGACCGCGAGCGCCTCTACCAGCGCCTCTGGGGGCGCGGCCGGGCAACCATGACGCGCGCCATCGGCGCCATCGATGTGGCGCTCTGGGACCTGGCCGGCAAGATCGCGGACCTGCCCATCCACCAGCTGCTGGGATCCTATCGCGACAGCATTCCCGCCTACGCAAGCTCACAGGTGCTGCCCTCCATCGAGGCGTATTGCGAGCAGGCCCTGCACTACAAGTCTCAGGGCTGGCCCGCCTACAAGCTTCATCCGCCCCACCCCTGGCGCGAGGACATCAAGGTCTGCACTGCCGTGCGCAAGGCAGTGGGGGACGGGTATCCGCTCATGCTCGATGCCACGTGGAGCTACGACTATCCGACCGCAGTGAGGGTCGGCCACGTCCTCGATGAGCTCGATTTCCATTGGTACGAGGACCCGTTGGCCGAGTGGAACATCCATGGGTACGTGAAGCTGCGCCAGCAGGTGCGCACGCCCCTGCTGGCGACGGAGCTGCCGCTTGGAGGCCTCGACCAGTACAGTCCGTGGCTGCTAGCCCAGGCGACGGACTTTCTGCGCGGCGACGTATGCTTCAAGGGCGGGATCACCACGTGCATCAAGACCGCGCACCTTGCCGAGGCGTTCGGCATGAACTATGAGATCCACCACGGCTGCAACTCACTCAACAACGTCGCGAACCTGCACGTCGCCATGGCGATCAGGAACTGTGAGTACTTCGAGGTGCTGCTGCCGGATGCCGCCAACAAGTTCGGCCTGGTCGAGGACATCACGGTGGATCGCAACGGCCTGGTGCACGCTCCGAGCGGACCGGGACTCGGCGCCGCGATCGACTTCGACCACATCAAGCGCACTACACAGGCGGTTCTGCGCTAACGAAGCTCGTGAAGTTCAGATTCCGGCGTACCACTGATAGCCGCGGTCTTCCCAGTAACCACCCTTCCCGCGGCCAAGCTGGCCGTAGCTCTCGATGGCCTCGATGCGCATGATGTATTTGGCCATCTTGTACCCGAGCTGACGCTCGAGACGCAGCCGCAGCGGGGCGCCGTACGCGACCTCCAGAGGGCGGCCGTTCATGTCGTAGGCCAGCAGCGTCTGCTCGTGCATCGCATCCACCAGGTCGATGGTCTCGTAGTACTGGCCCGTGCCATCCAGAGCGAGCTCCAGAGTGTCCGCGCAATAGAAGGCCAGGAATCGGGCGTTGGGTTTGAGCCCGGCACGCTGCAGCACCGCGCTCAGGCGCGCTCCGGTCCATTTCGCGATACAACTCCAGCCTTCCACGCAGTCATGGCGCGTAATCTGTGTCCTCGCAGGCAATTGGCGCAGGTCCGCCAACGAGAGCTGCAGAGGCCGCTCGACGAGGCCGCCGACCGCGAGCCGCCAGTCGGCGAAGCCGGTCTTCACCAGGGCGTTGTACTCGTCGGTATCCGGATTCGTGGTGCCGTTCGCGCGGAACTCACGTGAAATGTCCTTCTCGGCATATTCCCGCGCCAGCGCCTTGCGCCCCAGCAGCAGCCGCTGGACCCCATGCGTCCAGCCTTCGGCCCAGTCCAGGGTGGCGTTCACCCGCTCGGATTGCGCGATGCGGTCGCAGGCGCTCAGTGCAAGCCCAGTTGCTGTTGCGAGTGCGCCCTGCAGCCACCTGCGGCGCCCAATGCTTGCGGGCTTACTCATGGACGCCGCTCCTGCCGTCGGATCACGAACCAACCCGTCACGATCGAGCGCATCTCGTTGAAGGGACCTGCGGCCAGGATGGCCACGATGTGTATCAGGAAGAACAGCACGAGCGCTGCGGCGGTGATGAAGTGGATGGAGCGCGCAGACTGGCGGCCGCCGAACAGCGACGTCATGAAATTCAACCGCGCGTCCATGCCCGGGGACATCGTCAACCCCGTCAGGATCATCATCGGCAACAGGCCGAACAGCACCGCCAGGTAGGTCAGCTTCTGCAGAACGTTGTACTGCCGCGCCGCTTCCCCGTGCGGAAACCGCAGACGCAGATGATCGATGAGCGAGCGGCCGATATGCCGAAGTTGCCCGCGATCGGGCGCCAGCACCCGGCGCACACGGCCGCTCCAGATGGCGTACACGCAGTACGCCAGTCCGTTCAGAACGAACAGCCAGGCGAAGAAGAAATGCCAGCGCCGGCCACTGGCCAGGTCCTGCCAGCCCGGCAGGGTCACCCAGGCGGGGAAAGCGGGCGCCTCGGTACCTCCGAACGAGATCCACGGCCGCTCGAACGGCGAGGTCTCGCCCCAGTACAGCGCCGCGTGGGCATTGAGGATCTGCAGGCCGCTCATGAGCAGGAGGAGCAGGCACAGCGCATTCACCCAATGCGTCAGGCGCACCGGCAGCGGGTGCCTGTAGAAGGCGACGCGCCCGCCGCCGAGCACCCGCTCCCGATCCGCTTTCAATCCCGCCTTCACAGCGGCCGGGTCACATGGGCGGCTTGGCGCCGTTCTCGCCGATGACGATGCCGTTCGCCACCAGCCCGTTCGGCGTCCTCGGAGCAATCAGGAATGCCGGAATGCCCGGCTTGATCAGGGAGCGCTCGCCGTTGGTGAACTGCACGATCGGCACGCCCTTGGGCACGACGATCTTGCGCTCGCCGTTCGGGTACGTGACCTGCAGCTCACGGCCCTTCGCGCCCGCGGTCACCTTGCCGACGGTGCCGTTGGTCATCATGGAGCCCGGCTTCGAGTCCCAGCCATAGTGCCCCTCGCCGGCTTTCACGCCCGGTGGAAACACATGCACCTCGAGCGACCGGCCGCTGCCATCCTTCTGCGGCATCTCCGCCGTGCCGATGAAGCTGCCCGGCTGGATGGCGGACACATCGACGGGCTTGAGCACCGTCACGGTCCAGTCCTTGCCCAGGGCGATGGTTTCGGTCTTGCCGTCGTCGGCCTTCAACGTAAGGGTGTCGTTGACCAGCGATACGATCACGCCGCGCGCTACCGGGGGCGGACCCGGGGGAGGCCCAGGCGGTGGGCCCTGGGCGATGGCCGCCATCGGTAACAGAAGGCTGGACAGAGCAAGCAGCGGAAGTGTTCTTTTCATTGTGCACCTGGCGTTGCGGACGGGGAGCTGAGGATTATCGGACATGCGCGGTGTCCCTGCATGGGCTCTTGCGATGCGTGCGGACGGTTTTCGGTTCCCGGTAACTTTTCGCAGGCTCGAGCGTTACTGCAGACAGGCTCAGCGCAAAAACAGGTGTTCAGATGAAGCTTCGTGCAACAGCCCTGGCGGCGGTAGCCGCCGTGAGTCTCGCCGGGATCTCGGCATGTATCGTCGGTGGACCCGGACCCAGGGGTCGCGCCTTCGTCGACGTGGACGTGCGCCCGCCTCCCGTGCGAGTTGTGGCGGTACCGGCGGCACGTCCGGGCTACGTGTGGGCTCCCGGCTACTGGCGCTGGAATGGCCGCCAACATGTCTGGGTCGACGGCCACTACCTGCGCGAGCGCAGGGGATATCACTGGCAGCCCGCTCATTGGGAAGAAAGAAGCGGGAAGTATCACTTCGAGGATGGGCACTGGGAGCACTGAGGTTGCCCCTTGCGGGCGCCCTCTACAGGGCGCCCCGCTCTACCGGGCGATGCCGCTGCTAGGGGGCGACCGCGGTCGCCTCGGGACGGCCGAAGCGCCGCTGGAGCCAGTAATCCACGGATACCCTGCCGGGGCCAGCGATCGCGATCCACAGAAACAGAGCCAGGTACTCGAATTCATCGAAGCCCAGCAGGGTCTCGAGCGAATCGACGTCCGCCCACTTGGCGGAGCGGATCGCCACGATCATCGTGATGCCGAGCGCACCCGCGCTGATCCGGCTGTAAAGCCCGGCCAACAGAAACAGCCCGCCGAAGAACTCCACGCCGGAAACGAATGGCGTGAGCACGTGCGGGAAGGGAATTCCCCAGCCGATGAAGTTCTCGGTCACCTGGGGGAGGTTGTTGAGCTTGCCCCAGCCACTCCAGAGAAACACCCAGCCCACGGTGATGCGGGCGAACAGGGGCGCCAGCCAGGCGAGGTGCCGCGCAACCCTTGCGGGCCAGTCGATCAGCCATCGGACGACGAAAGTCATGTATTCCCCTCGAGGGCGGCAGAGGCACTCCGCCACACAGGACCGGAGTGCGGCCCGATTTATTGCGGCAGCGGGCTTTTCGGCCGCGCTGGACGAATCGGCAGCACCCGGGCGGCCGCCGCCGAAGTAATATCCGCTCCCGAACCCCCATGCGCAATCCAGAACCCGAAAAGCCGGTCTCCTCCCAGGAGGGCTCCGCCGATGAGCTGGCCGCCCGCCAGCGGATCACGCGGCTGCTCGAGTCCATGCGCCCGGACCTGCTGCGCTTCGCCCAATGGTTGGCCCGCGACCGGTCCATCGCCGAGGACATCGTGCAGGAGTCGCTCCTGCGAGCATGGCGGTCCCGGGACAGCCTGAAGGAGGCGACCTCCGCGCGCGCGTGGCTATTGACCATCGTGCGGCGCGAGCATGCAAGGCTGTACGAACGCAAACGCCTGGAGCTGGTCAGCTTGGACGATGAGATCGAGCATAACGGCAGTGCCTTTTCGGCCGGCGACGACAGCGAGCTGCAGATGCTGCGCGCGGCGATCATCAAGCTGCCCATGGAATATCGCGAGCCGCTGATCATGCAGGTGCTTGGAGGATTCTCGACTGAAGAGATCGCGAGTGAGCTCAGCCTTTCGGTCACCGCCGTGCTGACGCGTCTGTTCCGGGCACGAAACAAGCTGCGCACCCTGTATGGCTTGGCGCCGGCAGCGGAAGCCGCCACCGAGGGAGGGTCGCCGTGAACTGCGAGCATGCACGCCTGCTGATCGGTGCGGCTCCCGACTCCGCCTCGCCCGAGCTGGCCGAGCATCTGCAGAGTTGTCCCGCCTGCAGCGCGTATCAGAGCGAGATGGTCGCGCTGGAGGCAAACATACGGCGTGCGCTTGAGCAAGCTCCGTTCGCAGGCCTTGGCGCAGAGGGCGCCGTGCGCCCTGCGGCGACGCCAACATCCGAGTCGACCGTGCAAGCCGGCACGGTGCGGCCGATCGAGGCGGCCAGAGCGACCACGGCGGCCGGGCGGCGTGCCGGCGCTACCGCCTGGCGCGGCTGGGCCCTGGCAGCCAGCGTCTTGATCGTCGCGGTCACGACTCTGGCGGTGTGGAGCCTGCGCCCCACCGACACTCTGGCGCACGACCTTGCCGAGCATGTCATTGACGAGCCGAACAGCTGGGAAAGCAGGCAACCCGTCGATGCCCACTCGCTCGAGGACATTCTTCGCAAGGCAGGAGTCGATTCAGGCATCACCTCACGCGAGGTCATCTACGCGCGGACCTGTCTCTTTCGCGGGCACTTCGTGCCACATCTCGTCGTGCAGACGACAACCGGTCCCGTGACCGTGCTGGTACTGCCGGACGAGCACGTGAAGAAGCGGGAGAGTTTCTTCGACAGCGGACTGGCGGGCGTCATCGTTCCGGCGCAGCACGGAAGTATCGCGGTCCTCGCTCGCGCCTCGGCGGACCTCGACGGCGTCGCGCACGAAATGCGCCTTGGCATCTCCGCACCCTCAGGCGGCCAGTGACCCGATAGCCTGCACGAAACGATTCAGCGCGTCGCGTACCTGCATAGCCAGCTGAGGGTCCGCAGCGATGCCGGCGGCGTCGAGCTTTCGCCCCAGCAGCGGCACCGTGATGCAGGCTTCGTCGATCAGGCGAGCAGACATGGTCTGAAGAGTGACGCGCAGCGACTCCTGCGCATGAGTGCTGCGCTGTGAGGCGTTGAAGAGAGCCACCGGCTTGTCCGGAAACTCACTGCTGCTCACCAGCCAGTCGAGCGCGTTCTTCAGGGAGCCCGGTACCCCACGGGCATACTCAGGCGAGCAGATGAGCAGGCCGTCGGCCCGCCCCACGCTGCGACGCAACTCAAGCACGGCCGCAGGCGGCGCATCGCCATCGAGATCGGGATTGAAGTGCGGCAGCTGGGCGAGTCCCTGGTAGAACGCCATCTCGAGGCCGGCGGGCGCGAGTGTCCGGCTGGCTTCCAGGAGCGAAGTGTTCGAGGACGATGCCCGCAGGCTGCCGGAGATCGCGAGGATGTGTACCGCATTCACGCGGGGAGTGTACGAGATCGCCAACGATCTGCGCACAGGGGAGCTCCGCGGCTACCGACGCAAGGAAATGTGGCCAACGCGATCGCGAGTGTTGCCGCCCGCGCCGGCAAGCTGCGGCTGCGCGCTGGGCGTCTGCCGGCATGTGAAGCAGATCACATTCCGATTTCACAGATTGCGGCTGGTTCACAGGCCCGGCGAGGGTGTCATGCTACGGTTCGTCGCCCGTATCGGAAAGGAGACGAGCGGATCGCGCCTGTCAGCAGGCCTCCGTGGCGGAAGAGCATGGTTGGCGTACGACCGGAACGCAACACACTTGCGCTGCTCGCAGCGCTGGCATTCACGTTGCTGTTTGCTGGCGCCAGCGCAGCGCCTGCGCCCGGGGAATACCAGGTCAAGGCCGTATACCTCTTCAATTTCACCCATTTCGTCGAATGGCCTGCGGAGTCGTTCACCGACTCCCGCGCGCCGTTCGTAATCGGCGTCCTCGGCCACGACCCGTTCGGGAATGCCTTGGATGAGGCCGTGCGCGGGGAGACCGTCAATGGCCGCGCGCTGCTCGTGCAGCGCTTTGCCAGCGTCGCGGAACTGAAGCCCTGCCAGATCCTGTTCATCGAGCGCTCCGCGGCCGCAGGAGCGGACAAGAGCCTCGAAGCGGTTGCACACAAGGGGATGCTCACCGTCAGCGATTCGGAAAGCGCGACGCCGAACGGCGTCATCATCCGCTTCCTCAACGAAAACCAGAAGATCCGCCTGCAGATCAACGTCGACTCCGCGCGCAGCGCAGGACTCACCATAAGCTCGAAGCTGCTGCGCCCGGCGCAGGTCATCGGCACCGTCGGAGCCGGCTGATCATGAGCCCGCAAGCGACACCGATACGCCGCCAACTGATCCGCATGGTGCTGCTGACCACCGGCGCGGTGCTGCTGCTGACGACCGCCGCGCTGTTCGCCTACGATTTCGTCTCCTTCCGGCAAAGCAGCCGGCAACAGCTCGACACGCTGGGCAAGGCGATCGCGGCCAACGCGACGGCCGCGCTGGCGTTCGACAACCGGGAAGATGCGGAATCCGTGCTCGCGGCCTTCGAGGCCGATCAGCACATCGTCGGCGCCGCCCTCTACGACCGCAATGGCAGGCTGTTCGCGACCTTCCCCAAGAACACCCCGGCGAGCGCCTTTCCCGCGCATCCGGACGGCACGCTGTCCGTGTATCGCCTGCAGAACTCCGGCATGGAAGGATTTCTGCCGGTGATCGAAGGGCAGCGGCGCATGGGTACCCTCTTCGTCAGCTCCGACGTGCATGCGATCGAGGAGCGCATC
>FTDY01001807.1_pt1 | contig 15065 bp, 13 predicted proteins | sample 1640031 | NCBI WGS metagenome assembly FTDY01 (sample SAMEA3914816, study PRJEB12502) | metagenome | biome: forest; material: soil | place: USA | collected 2011-09-16 | depth 0.3 m
CGCAACGCATCGAACCTTGGATTCAGCGCCTCGATCCTCGAGTTCAATGCGTCGAATCTTGGGTTCAGCGCGTCGATCTTGTCGTTCGCGCGACTCAGGCCAGCCTTGAGCTCGCTCGTATCGGATTGAACGTGCTCGACTTGCGATGCCAGCCGAGCCAGCTGCGCCATTTGCACATCCATCAGATCACCTCCATCGATGGAAATCGCCCGGCTCTGGCGCTGTCCCGCCGGCTCGCATTGCGTTTGCACCGCAGCGCTCATGCATCACCCTGATCTGCTCCGCTTTTCCGCGTCGCCGGAACGCCGGCCATGCGCTCCAATGTGGACAACGACTGCGACGCTGATTGTAGATCATATGCCGCGAAGCGAAATATGAATTTCGGATCCGTACTTGCATTTTCAGATGAGTTTCTGGTGTTGGTTTTGCTCTTCTCCCTGATCACTTGCGCGTCGGAGCGCGAGGGCGATTTTCCACACTCGCACTCGTGAGCAAATCGCGCGGGGAGTCTCCACGCGGCTTCGCGCGGTGCCTAACGTTGCCTACCGGCGCACGCCGCGCCGACCGGCCCTGGACAGCGCAGCGCGCAGGCAAGCTTGGTAGCCAATACTAACCATATCGGTTGACTATCAACCGATGTGATGATATTAATCCATCATGGTGAGTAATCGCGCACTCCTCAGGTCGGTTCCCGGGCCCGGCACGACGGCAGCAGACGACCCCGGCGCCGGGGATGCGCGGCTCGACCTCGTGTTTGCCGCCCTCAGCGACCCGATCCGCCGGCAGATCCTGCAGCGCCTCGATGGCGAGGCCCTGCTTGTATCCGAGCTCGCGGCGCCCTTCGACATCTCACTGCAGGGGGTCTCGCGGCACATCCAGGTTCTGGTGCGCGCGGGTCTCGTGCAGCAGGAGCGCAGCGGTCGCATAAGCCGCTGCAGCCTCGACGTGGGACCGCTCCTCGATGCGGCTGTCTGGCTGAATCGCTACACCAAGTACTGGCAGCAGCAATTCGACGTGCTGGCAGCAACTCTTGCGCAGATCGACGAAGCGCGCGCGGGCGAGTCCGGGAACACGCTGAAACGGGGCCGCACCAAGCGCCGCCGGTGAGGGCGGCCGATCGCCACGAGCCACGCTCTAATTGAAGGAGTCCGTCATGACAGACCATCGGATCGTATCGCGGCACGACTGGGATACCGCGCGCCGCACACTGCTGGCGAAGGAGAAGGAGTTCCTCCGCCTACGCGATCGCCTCAGCAGCGAGCGGCGCGAGCTGCCCTGGGAGCGCCTCGACAAGCCGTACGTCTTCGAAGGACCCGCCGGCAAAGAGACGCTCGCGGACCTGTTCGCCGGGCGCAATCAGCTCATCGTGTACCACTTCATGTTCGCGCCCGAGTGGGAGGCAGGCTGCCGGGGCTGCTCGTTCTGGGCCGACAGCTACGACGGAATCGTTCCCCACCTGAATCAGCGCGACGTGTCGCTGGCCGCCGTCTCGCGCGCGCCGCTGCAGAAGCTGCAATCCTTTGCCGCTCGCATGGGCTGGAAATTCAAGTGGGTTTCCGGGGAGCACTCGGACTTCAACTACGACTACCACGTGTCCTTCAGGCCGGAGGAGCTCGCGCACGGGACGGCCACTTACAACTACGCAAGGTACGAGGAATCGATGTCCGATATGCCCGGGTTCAGCGTGTTCTTCAAGGACGCCGGGGGCGACATCTTCCACACCTACTCCACCTACGCCCGGGGACTGGATCCGATGAACGTGGCGTTCCAGCTCCTCGACCTGGCGCCGAAAGGGCGTGACGAGGCGGGACTGACCCAACCCATGGCGTGGGTCAAGCTGCGCGACCAGTACGGCGCCTGAAGTACGGGAAGCCTTAGGGAGCCTTGGGGAACCTTGCCGATGAAATACTCAGCCACTGCGGAGAGACTCTCCGCCTATCGCCGCCAGATCACCGACATCCGCCAGCAGATGCGCGAGGCGCTGGCGGAGGTCGAGCCGCAGGAAGTGGCCGATTACCAGTTCAAGACGCTCGAGGGAACCGTGCGCCTCGCGGAACTATTCGGCGAGCACACAGACCTCATGGTCGTGCACAACATGGGCAAGTCGTGCCCGGCCTGCACGCTCTGGGCCGACGGATACAACGGTGTCCACCATCACGTCATCACCCGCACGGCATTCGCGGTTTCCAGTCCCGACGCTCCCGAGGTCCAGAGGCAGTTTGCCGAGAGCCGCGGCTGGAAGTTCCGCATGGTGAGCCACATGGGCACGACCTTCGCCGCCGACATGGGTTACCGCTCCGAAAAGGGCGCATGGCGGCCGGGCGTCTCGGTCTTCAAGCTCGAGGGCGGCCGGATCCTGCGCGTCTCCGATGCGCTCTGGAGCCCGGGCGACGATTTCTGCACGGTCTGGCACTTCTTCGATCTGCTGCCCGGCGGCGCGGCAGGCTGGTCGCCGAAGCTGACTTACCCGTAGTACGGCCGAGGAGTCCTACATGTGCCCACTGTGCATTGGAACGGCGACTTTATTGGCCTCGAGCGGGACTTCCGCGGGTGGCCTCGCGGCCCTGCTATTGAGGCTGCGCAAGCGCGCCCGCGGGAGGCAGCCCTCGCCGCGGCGGGCATCTAGGCCGCAACATGCGCTGCACCGCGGCATGCTCCGCACGCAGCCGGATCCCTAGAACGTCTGTCCGAATCGCAGTCCGATGGTCCGCGGCTGAATCGGAACCACGTAGTTCGCGACGATGCTGCACGAGTTGCATTGCGTGAAGCGGTAGACCTGACCCCGTCTGTCGAGCACGTTCTCCACGAACAAATCGAGCTTCGATTGGTTCTTGGCCAGACCGAACGACAGATCCAACGCACCGAACGCGGGCTGCTGCCCAAGCGCGGTGCGCTGCTCGATGCGCATGTCATCCCATTCGGCGCTCTGGTAGACGAACGCCCCTTGTGCGTGGGCCTCCAAGCCGGCCATCGCGAATTCGTAGCGCGCGACCACATTGGCTTTGAACTTCGACGTGCCGGGGAGCTGTGTTCCTTCGGGCGCGAGCGGCGCATAGGGCGTGTCGTGAGATCCGTTGGCGGGACATGGATTCCCGGTGATCGGGCTCCCGTCGGCATTGATGGCGCCGCAATAGTCCTGCGTGATCTTCGGATCCAGCAGGGACAGACCGGTGGAGAGTGTGAATCCAGGCACCACCGCCCAGCTCAGCTCGGACTCGACGCCCTTGACGCGCGCCGCGCCCGCATTGGCGATCTGCGTCACGCTGTTGGCTCCGAGGAACGAGAACTGAAAATTGTCCCAGTCTTCCCAGAACAGTGCGCCGTTGAAGCGCAGCCGGTTGTTGGCCCAGCTCGTCTTCCAGCCGATCTCGTAGTTCTTGAGGAAGTCCGCCTGGTATGGCGGCAGGTCGCCTACCCGGTTGATACCGCCCGGCCGGAAGCCTTTCGAGTACGTCGCGTACACCATGCGGCTGGCATCGATCTTGTACGTCAGCGTGACCTTGGGCGTGTTGCCGTGGCCCTGCGTGTCTTTGTCGAAGCTTAAGCAGGGGGCGCCATGGAACTGCACGGTGAAATCGCAGACGCCGGCCTCGCCCAACCCGCTGCCTGGCCCGAGCGGATTGTTCAGTCCGAAGCCGCGGAACCCCGCGAGCGAATTGTCATACCAGTAGAGGCGAACGCCGCCGGTGAGCGCAAGGCTTGGAGTGATGTCGAAGGTCACCTCGCCGAAGGCGGCGTAGTCGCGGTCGACGCGTACCTGCTCGGTGAGCCACCACGTGTCCGGCCAGCCGGTGACCCACAAGGACTGCGCCAGGTTGTCCACCACATAGCGCTGCTCGATTCCGTGCTCCTGGCGCTGATAGAACAGCCCCGCGATGAATCGCAACCGCTGGTCGGCGGGGGACTGCAGCCGCAGCTCGTGACTTTGCTTCTTGTAGCGATCCTTGCCCCAGATCTGCTGCGTCGGAGCGATCTGGTTGCCCGAGTTATCGACCATCGGGGACGTGTAGCTGGGGATGGAAATGTCGTAGGCCAGCGAATAGTCGGAGTAGTCCGTGTGCGTGATGTCGTTGCGCTTGAGGTACGACCCCGCGTAGGTGAGATCGAAGTTGCTGATCTTGCCCTGGACGGTGAGCGCCGCATCGATGAAATGATCGTCGGCATAGTCGGGCGTGAAATGCGTCAACGCCAGATCGCCGACCAGCGGGTTGTAGGCGGAGAAACCGTAGGCCTTGGTTTCCTGGCCCATCACGATGGGTGTGACGGTCCAGTTGTCGTTCAGATCCACCTTCAGAGCCGCACGTGCCCCGTACGTCGTGACATCGTTGTACTTGTTCTTCGCTACCGCATCGTTGTCGATCGTGATGTCGAACTGCGGGTAGGTGCGCGTTGCACGCACATTGTCGATGTACCCGCCCGTGTGGGTCCCCCAGGCGACGAGTCGCACTGCCGCGGTATCGGACAGCGGCACATTCACGAAGCCCTGCACGACCCCACCCGGATCGCCATGGTCAATCGTATTGATCTCGGCCTCGTACGCTGCCTTGAAGGCTCGCGGATCGGGTTTGTTCGTGATGATTCTGAGCGTGCCGGCCTCGGAGCTCGCCCCGTACAGTGTGCCCTGCGGCCCGGCCAGCGCCTCGACGCGCTCAATGTCGTAGATGTGTACGTCGAGCGCGCCCTGGATCGTCGTGATCGGCTGCTCGTCCAGGTACGTGCCCACCGTCGGCAACGGCCCGGAGTGATTGAAGGTACTGTCGCTGGAGATGCCGCGCATGATCACGTGACCGAAACCCGGTCCGGCGGCTCCGCCGCCCGCTCCTCCTCCCTGGGACGTCACGCTGGGGAGGAATTTGATGTAGTCGGCGAAGTCCGTAACATGCAGTTCCTCGAGCTTCGCCGTGCTGATTGCCGTGACGCTCAACGGAACGCTCTGCAGGTCCTCCGTGCGCTTTTGCGCCGACACCACGACTTCCTCGAGTGCACCCGCCTGGTCCTGGGTCTGGGCGTGAGCCGCGGGCAGCGCGGCGAAGATCGCCGATGCCAGAGGCATTGCCCTGAGTATCCGCCGGGTGTCCCGCGCCCGGATACGCTGCAACTTGCGCAATCGGCTTCGCGTCATCGCTGTTCTCCCCACGTTGTTCGAATTACCGTCGACGGCCTCGCCTGGCGCCGAGCCCTACAGCTGCGGTACCGCAGGATAGCAGTCCAGCACTGGCCCCAGCGCCTCCTTCAAGGCAGCCAACCAAGGCTCGAAGTGGCGCCAGTGCTCCAGCGCATCGCGAAAAATCGGCTGGCGCACCTGCTCCGAGCTTGCCGTACGCACGGCGCGCTCGTTCTCATGAAAACGCAGGCACTGCTCCTCGAAGGGCAGGCCGCAGTAGCTGAGCAGCCGGCGCACCTCGGCATCGGTGTCCTCGATCAGCTTCTCATAGATGACGCGATGCACCCGGCCCGGCAGCACCTCATCGAAGTGCGCCATCAGCTCGACATAGTCACGGTAGTAGCGGCCCAGGTCGCCGAGGTCGTACGCAAAATTCTGCCCGCGCGCAAAGTGCTGCTTGAACACCGAAAAGCAGCAGCCGAGCGGATGGCGGCGCGCATCGATGATGCGCGCGTTCGGCAGCACCAGCTGGATGAATGCGACATACGGAAAGTTGTTCGGCATCTTGTCGATGAAGAACGCAGCTCCGGTCGTGCGTTGGATGCGGGTCTGGCGGATGTATTGCTCACCGAGCGCACGGCAGTCCGCCGGGCTCAGTGCAGCGAGCGATCCCGGATATCGGGGCTCGTTCGCGGACGCGCCCGGCAGGTTGCGTGCGATCGAGATCAGGTCGGGCAGCTCCATCGTGCCTTCCACGGCAGAATGGCTCGCCAGAATCTGCTCGATCAACGTCGAGCCGGAGCGCGGCAGGCCGACGATGAAGATCGGATCTGCGGCGGCCGCACCGTACCCGCGCCTGTGCTCAAAGAACTCCCTGGTCAGGATCTGCTTGCAGCGGCGCACGCGCGCGGAGGTACGCTCGGGATCGTAGCCGAGACTGGCATGCCGGATGCGGTTGGCCAGCGCGTAGCTCGCGAACGAGTCTGCATAGGCGCGCGCGTCTTCGAGAGCCTTGCCCGCCGCAAACTGCAGATGCATCCGAGCCTCTTGCGGAAGATCGCTGCGAGCCAGCTGCGCACGCATTGCATCGAGGTCCGCAGCCGCGAACTTGAAGGTCTTCAGATTCGCCAGGCTCCAATAGGCCGCGCCGCTGTCGGGCGCCAGCGCGATGCACCTGCGATACGCAGCGATGCTCTCCTCCTGGCGACCGGCAGTCTTCAGCGCATGGCCGTAGTTGAGCCACACTTTCTCCTGGTGCGGATATTCGCCCAGAATTCCGGCATACAGCTCGATCGATTCCGCATAGCGTCCGAGGTTCCCCAGGATTGCCGCCTTCAGATTGCGGTAGGTAGGATCGCGCGGATCTTCGGCAAGCAGCCGCTCGGCCTCTTCCAGGGCGCGGGCGTCCTTGTATTGCCGATGCAGTACGGTTGCATAGTTGCGGCGCGCCGCTGTGAAGCCCGGTGCAAGTTGCACACAGCGCGCCAGGAGATTCTCCGCATCGGCGTAACGTTCCAGGCGCGCTGCGACCTCTGCGAACATGCGGATTGCGGCCACGTCCGTCGGAAACTGCTTCAGGTGCTCGCGCAGCAGCGCCTCGGCCTCGGGGATGCGGTTGGCGTAGAGCGCGGCCGCTGCCTGCAGCAGGCGCGGGTCTTTGGTTGAATGCTTTATCTGCTGCGCATAGGCGGCCTCTGCGCCCGCATCATCGCCCATCGCGCTCAAGTGATCGGCAAGAGCGCGCCACGCGGCCACGAAGCCCGGAGCCAGCTCGACCGCCCGCCTCAGGCAGACGACGGCGTCCTCGCCGCGTCCCAGCGATCCGAGAGTCAATCCGAGCTCGCAATGCGCCGCTGCCCACTGAGGTTGACTTGCCGCGAGAGCGGCCAACAACGCGTGGGACGCTGCTGGATCGCCGCAGCGACGCCGTGCGATGCCCAGCAGGAGGGTCGCGTTGGGGTGAGCGGGGACGGCCTTCAGGATCTCGACGGCTTGCTCGACGGCCAGAGCCGGCTCGCGCTCGAGCAGCCCGGATGCATGGGCAAGCGCCACATCCACCGACCCGACCGGCTCTGGAGAGCTCTTCATCGAACCCATCAGAAACCGGAGCGTCCGAATTGTCAAATTTGCGACGTCAAATGAGCCGGTGGCAGAGCCATGAGCGCCCGTGCGTTGTGCAGGACACACAACTGCGCTCCATGACGGAGCAGCTGCAGTCCCTCAGTCCAGGTACGCCGGGTACTTGGGCAGCGCCTTGAAGTCCTCCGGATCGTGCTGGATGACCACGCGCGCATGCGTATTGCGCGCAATGCGCTCGACGCGGTCGAAGGATGCCAGCGTGTCGGCGCGCTCGGTATTGAACAGTGGGATGAGACGGGATGTCCGGTCGGACCGCAGGTGGTACAGGTCGCCCGCCAGAATGACCGTGCCGGACTTGCGCAGCCGCAGCACGAGCACCTGATGCCCCGGCGTGTGTCCTGGAGTCTGCAGAATGCGCACCGTGCCGTCGCCGAAGACGTCGTCGTCCGAATCGATCATCCGCGTCTTCGCGGTCTTGTACCCGCTGAACGTGGCAACGTCGACGGGACTTCCCGAGGCGCCTGTCGTCGCCCACGCAAGCTCGGTCTTGTTGAGTATCCACGTCGCCGACTTGAACAGGTTGGCGTTGCCGGTGTGGTCCGCGTGCAGGTGCGAGAAGGCCAGGTACTTGACGTCGGCGGGCGCCAGGCCCAGCTGCTGAAGCTGCTTCTCCACCGGGACATCGATGGCGCCGCTGACGCCGGCGGCATTCGCGCCCTTCGGGAAGGTCGGGCTGAGGCCGGTGTCCCACATCAGGATGCCCTTGGGATGCCGGATCAGGAAGCACGGCACGGCGATCGCGCCAGTCTGGCCGTCGTATTCGCCGGTGTCCGAGAAGAACGACATGTTCTTGAACTCCAGATGCCCGCAGTCGAGCGCGTAGACCCGGATGTCTGGCGGCGCATCCGCGGCGCGCGCCGGCAGCGCAGCCACGCCGAGAATTGAGATCGCCGCGATCCAAACGTGAACGACCCGAGCTGCTGCGTGCATGCTGTTCCCCACTGCCCGTTGCTTGTGCCGCCGCAGTCTAGAGCACCCCGTAGCTCAAAGGGCTGCGAAATTGCGTGCGTCCGCGCTCCAGCCCGGTGCGCGTGCGAGCGCTTCCGGAACCTCATCCGGGAGCGACACGACCTCCCACATCCGCAGATGCCGCTCGTCCATGAAGCGCTCGTCCACGGCATTGGCGAGTTGCGTGAGCAGCGGATCGAAGAATCCCCGGGTGTTCACCAGAACGATGGGATTCAGATACAGACCGAGCCGCTTGAGGGTGAGCGCCTCGAGCAGCTCCTCGAGCGTCCCGGAGCCGCCCGGCAGGGCGATTGCGGCCTGGCTGCGCGTCAACATGACGTGCTTGCGGGTGCGCATGTCCTCGACGAGCTGCAGCTCGGACAAGCCCTTGTGCCCCCACTCCAGATCGAGCATGAAGCGGGGCAGGACCCCGATGACGCGGCCACCCCGGCTCAGTGCACCGTCCGCGAGCGCGCCCATGGAGCCGACGGCCCCGCCGCCGTACACGATCGCAAACCCCTGTTCCGCCAGCACCACCCCGAGCCGGCGGGCAGCGTCGCGGTAATCGGAATGGGAGGCGCGGCTGGAGGCGCAATAGACGCACACCGCGGGTGGCGGGGGCTGACTCGCTCGCTCTTCAGGGCGCGGGCTCAATGGCGCGGGCTCAATGGTGTGTACTCTTTCGGTCATCCGCAGCCGCGACCTGCTGCAAAGACAGGAGTCTCCAGTCGCGCACCCAACAGCATAACCTGAAGTCCGACAGCGCCCCATATCCTCAAACCTCCTGGCCACCGCTGTGTTTCAGCTGCTTGAAGAGTGGTGAGGGCGGTTGCTTTCCGCATGCGACCTGAAGCCCTTGTCGGGACTCCGGCGAGCTGTTAGGGTTGAGGCATGTTTCGCGGTCCGACATCCTTTTCCGTCCATGTGCTGAGGCGCAGCGGCCCGCCGCTTCTTGCGCTCGCGCTGCTGCTCCTGCGCCGCTAGGCGCACACACTCACGCGCTACCGGTCGGCGCCAACAAGACCGTAACCCGCTCCTCCCCTGAAAATCTGCAACGCTGCGGCTGCGCCGCGCTTGCGGAAGGCTTGAGCCCGCCTGCGACTCCCAGTTCGCTCAAGGCCGGCCGGAGACCTCCATGCACCGTGTACCTGGCGACAAGTATCGACCGTTTGCCCCCATCCCCATACCGGACCGCGCCTGGCCGTCGCGCACCATCACGGCACCTCCCACGTGGTGCAGCGTCGATCTGCGCGACGGCAACCAGGCGCTGATCGAGCCGATGGACGCGCCGCGCAAGCGGCGGCTGTTCGAGCAGCTCGTGCGCATCGGCTTCAAGGAGGTCGAGGTCGGGTTCCCCTCCGCCTCGCAGACCGATTTCGATTTCGTGCGGGAGCTGATCGAGCAGCGCCTCATTCCCGAGGACGTCACGGTGCAGGTGCTCACGCAAGCGCGCGCCGATCTCATCCTGCGCACGTTCGAGAGCCTCCGCGGAGTGCCGCGCGCCATCGTACATCTCTACAACTCGACCTCGACCACTCAGCGCCGCGTCGTGTTTCGCCTCGATCGAGCCGGAATCGTCGCTATCGCTGTCAGGGCGGCCGCGCTGATACGCGATTGCGCGGCGCGCGAGCCGGGCACCGAGTGGACGTTCCAGTACTCGCCAGAAAGCTTCACCGGAACCGAGCTCGACTTCGCCGTTGAGATCTGCGACGCCGTGACGGCGGTGTGGCAACCCACGCCGCAGCGCAGAGCCATTCTCAACCTGCCTGCGACGGTCGAGCTGGCGACGCCGAACGTCTACGCCGATCAGATTGAATGGTTCGGCCGTCATGTCGCGCGGCGCGACGCGGTGATCGTCAGCGTGCATCCGCACAACGACAGGGGCACGGGGGTGGCCGCCGCCGAGCTCGCCATGATGGCCGGAGCCGAAAGGGTGGAAGGCACGCTATTCGGCAATGGCGAGCGCACGGGAAACGTCGACATCGTCACGCTGGCGCTGAATCTCTACACCCAGGGCGTCGATCCGCGGCTGGATTTCTCGAACATCAACGCCATCGCCCGCTGTGCCGAGAGCTGCCCGCGCCTGCCGATCCACCCCCGGCACCCTTACGTGGGCGACCTCGTGTTCACGGCCTTCTCGGGCTCGCACCAGGATGCGATCAGGAAGGGGCTGGCCGCCCTCGCGCCGGGAGCCGTCTGGGACGTGCCGTACCTGCCCATCGATCCGGCCGACCTCGGGCGCTCCTACGAATCCATCATCCGGGTCAACAGCCAGTCGGGCAAGGGGGGTGTCGCCTTCCTGCTCGAGCGCGACTACCAGCTCGTCCTGCCCCGGCGGCTGCAGATCGAGTTCAGCCGGGTCGTACAGGAGGCTGCCGACCTATCCGGCAGGGAGCTCACTGCACAGGACCTGTGGGAGTTGTTTGAAGCCGAGTACCTTGCTGCCAACGAACCCCTGACCTACGTGGCGCATCGGCTGGTTACGTCCGGCGATGGGAACGACCGGGAGAGGATCTCCTTGCGCCTGAGCGACGGCGGGCGCGAATTGTCGCTCCAGGGGAGTGGCACGGGTCCGATTGACGCTGCCGTGCGCGCGTTGGGATTCCCTATCGATGTCGTGGCGTACGATGAGCATTCGTGCGCGACGGGGAGCGACGCGCAGGCGGTCGCCTACGTTGAGATCTCCACTGCGGGTACAGCATCTGTGTTCGGCGTAGCCCGTCACGCCAACATCGTCACCGCATCGCTACTCGCACTGCTGTCGGCGGTGAACCGAGCGATCCGGCGCGGACTGCTGGCTCGCGACCAAACCGGGATCTGCGATACTCCGCGCTTTGCAGCGACCGCGAAACGCGGTACAGAGACATGATACGAGTGGACCTCACATCGGCGATCACCGCGGTGTTCATCGGCGGCATGGTCTGGCTGCGGACGCGCATGCAATACGTGCAGCGGGGCCGCAGTCTGCAGCTCGAGTGGGCAGGGAAAGTGTACTTTGCGTGTGCCGCTGCCCTGCTGGCGCTCGGATGGTTGATAGCGCCGGCGGCGGGCGCTGCGTTCTGGCCGGCAGGCGCCTCGAACCCCGCGCTGACACGCGTCATCTGGTTCCTGGGCTCGTACTACGTCTTCATCGTCGTCCATCGCTACCTGAAGGCCCGCGGCATCGCGGTCTTTCGGGTGCGCGATGAGCAAGCGAATCCGCCCGCCGGCCCGTTCCAGCAGGACTGACGGGAACGCTTCAACGTCTTTCCCTCTTCCCTGCACCGCGGCCACCGAGCAGCTAACGCTCCACGATCCACCCGCGTCGGCTGGCCGCATCTAGGAAGTCCCGAACGTCGTCGGCCAGGCGATCGTCGCTGGAGCGCACGATCCGCGCCACGATGCCGTCACGAGTGCGAGTGCCGTCGCACAGCTCGAGAATTGCGGCCGCACTCTCGTTGAGCCGCACCGGCCCGTTGCGCGAGATCAGGATGTGCCCCTCCCCGGCAGCGTCTTTCTGCAGCTGGCGTCCCGGCGCTAACCTGACTTTGCCTGCGCGGGCCACTGTGTATTCCTTCATGCCTGGCTCGGCCACCTGGGGAACGCTCCGGTTCGTCAGTGGACGGGGGGAAACCAAGTGAATCGCCCTGACATACTGAGTGTCGGGCGTGCAAGCTCCGGGCCAGCGCGGGCGGCGGGACTCACCTTCCGCGGGGCAGCGGAATTCCGTGGCGCTTGAACTTGCGATAGAGCGTGTTGCGGCTGATCCCCAGCTGGGCTGCCGCGCGCGTCATGTTGCCCTGACAATCCTCGACGCTGCGCGCCAGAGCCGCACGCTCCGCGACCCGCAGCGGATTGGTGGCACCGGCCGGTCCATTGGAGCCGGACGCCGTGAACAGGGGGTCCGCGCAGCCGGGCGACTGGACCTCGCGGATCTCCCTCGGCAGGTCGATACGCCTGACGACCCCGCCGTCGCAGATCGCAAGCGCGGTTCGAATGACGTTGCGCAGCTCGCGGATGTTGCCCGGCCAGGGATACTCGAGGAGGCACTGCAGCGCATCCATCTCGATCGCGGCCGGCCGACCGTTGCCGGTCTCCGCGGCGAGCGCGTGATGAATCACGCGTTCCTTGTCGACTCGGCCCTGCAACGCCGGCAGCTCAAGAGTGATGCCGTTCAGCCGGTAGTACAGATCCTCGCGGAAGGCGCCGCGCGCAATCATGTCTCGCAGGTTGCGATGTGACGCGGCGATCACGTGCAGGTCCACCTTGATCGCCGTCTCACTGCCCAACGGCACGATCTCCTGCTCCTCCAGGACGCGCAATAGCCGCGTCTGCAGAGCCAGCGGCATGTCGCCGATCTCATCGAGAAACAGCGTGCCGGCCGAGGACTGCAGCAGCTTGCCGCGCATTCCCTCCTTGCGCGCGCCCGTGAACGCGCCGGGCTTGTATCCGAACAGCTCGCTCTCGATCAGCGTCTCGGGGATCGCGGCGCAGTTCACGGCGACGAATGAGCGATCCGACCGTCTGCTCACGAGATGCATCGCGTGCGCAAAGGCTTCCTTACCGGAGCCGGTCGGACCCTGGATCAGCACCGACACGTTGGAATCGGCGATCCGATAGGCGCTGCGAACGTTTCGCAACATCTGCGGATCCTCGCCCGCGAGATTCTCCAGCGACAGAGGCCGATGCATATGACCGGCGGGGAAGCTGACGAAAATGGGGCCCGCGCTGCGCTCCAGCCCCAGGGGGCGGGACGGCGAAGCTCCAGCTGGGCGGCGTGACTCCGCAGCCGCGGATTTCTCATACAGAACCGCGCCGCTGGAGTCGGTGAGGGACAGCGTGCAGCCGCTGCCGCACATCTGCTCACACAGCCGATCAAACTCGGTGGCGACGCTCGCAACGAGCGCGTCATGCTGTTCGCCGACGAACTCGCCCGCGTCCGCCGATCGCGCTACGCCAGGAGCGCCGTGCGGCAGATCTTCGAGCTGCCGGGACCCCGTTGCGTTTGCCATACGAATCCCCTTGAGCCGTCCGTTAGCTGCACCAGGAGTGCCACGGCGTCGCGTGACACTGTCACAGTAGAGAACCACGTCGAGGCAATCACTGCAAGCGCGAATCCGAGCGCAATCATGCAGTCAATCGCCGGCCCGGTGTTGATTCGCATCGCACTGCGGTGCGGCCGCGTTCCATTCGCGTGACACCTTTGTATCGAACAGCCCTGCAAATGGAACAACATCCCCCATCGAGCGCGATTTGTGTTGCGCACGCGACACGTGGGCGAGCGGCATCCGCCCGCTGGCATGGCGGTTGCACCCGTCCGTGCGGCCGACGTCGCGGCAGTGATGATCGTCAGCGCGTACGCGACGCGGACTCCCGGTGAGCGCGCAGCCGGCAGATAACTCGAAGGAACGCTCCCATGAAACAGCAACTGAATGGCCATTCCATCGCGATCTGCACCTCGGCGCTGATCGCGGCAGCTCTCGCGCCGGCGGCTCATGCCTTTGACGTGCAGGCGGGGGACTGGAAGCTCTCGGTGGGCGGCAACGTCAACGCGCACTACATTTATTCCAGCTGCGAGTCCAATCCCGTCACGGTCGGCGGCGGACTTGCGTGCGTCGGGGACTCGAACGGCGACAAGTCCTCCAGCGTGAGCAACGGCCTGCTGCCCGCCGCGCTCAGCATCAGCGGCTCGACGACCCAGTCCGGCTACGACATCGGGGTGACCTTCGGCCTGTATCCGGGTATCAGTACCAACGACGGCGGCAGCCCCAACGTCGCCAACACCTCGACCACCCGTAACACGGCCCTCGGCTCCGCCTCGCTCGACGTGCGGCAGGTCTTCCTGACTTTCGGCAACAAGGACATGGGCACGGTCATGGCCGGCCGCAACATCGGGCTGTTCGGGGCGGACGCCATCCTGAACGACATGACGCTGCTCGGCGTCGGGGCGGGCAACGGCAATTATGCGGCGCCGACCAACACGTCGCTCGGCTCCATCGGACTCGGCTACATCTACACGGACTGGCTGGCGCAGATCAACTACACGACCCCTGATCTGAGCGGCTTCAAGTTCACGGCCGGCATCTTCGACCCGGTGGAGTCCCTGACCGGCAACGGCGCGACCACGAAGAAGTCGCCGGGCTTCCACGCCAAGGCGGCGTACACGCTCGGCGACCTGTACCTGTCCGCGACCTACCTGAACCAGAAGCAGGCGGACCCGACCGGCGTCTCCTACACCGGCTCCGCGTTCGACCTGGGCGGCAAGTACAAGGTCGGCGGATTCGAGTTCGCAGGCTGGTACTACAACGGCTCGGGCATCGGCACGACCGGACTGTTCGTGCTCGCCGCGGATGCCGCGGGCAACACGCGCGACTCCGACGGCTTCCTCGCTCAGGTCACGTACAAGATCAACAACACGAAGATCGGCGTCAACTACGGCGAGAGCAAGCTCGACTTCTCCAATGCCGAGAACCTCGGCAACGCCGGCACGCTGCTGAGCAAGAACGACAAGTGGACGCTCGGCGTGTACCACAACCTGACGACGAACCTGATGCTGGTCGCCGAGTTCAGCCGCCTGAAGTCGGAAGCTCACGACGGGCTGAGCAACGAGAGCAGCAACTTCAATGTCGGCGCATTCGTCTCGTTCTAAACCCCTCGACGAACGCGTTGCCTCGAGGCGCCGCCGCACCTGCGGCGGCGCCTTTTTTCGCGCTACGTGCTGGCCAGAAGCGGAGCGACGAAGACGATCGCGCCCGTCGGCTGGCCCGTCGGGGAGCCTCCGCTGGGCTCGATGCTGACCGCGACCTGGGCCGCGGCTGCGAGCGCCTCTTGCTGCACCGCCGTCAGCGCACGCTGCGCGCTGCCCTCCCCGGGAAGCAGTCCGAGCGAAACGGGC
>FTDY01001943.1_pt1 | contig 15064 bp, 13 predicted proteins | sample 1640031 | NCBI WGS metagenome assembly FTDY01 (sample SAMEA3914816, study PRJEB12502) | metagenome | biome: forest; material: soil | place: USA | collected 2011-09-16 | depth 0.3 m
GACTTGACGTCGAGCGAAACGGGCGCTGACCGCGCGCCCATATGTTCAGCGGGGCGGACTGTATAGACTTTCGCTCCCCGCGTCCAATCCGGCTCATCCCTTTCATGTCGCTCATCACAGTTATCGACGCTCACCTCGGCTTTGGCGACCGCCCCCTCCTGGACGGTGCGCAGCTGACCGTCAGGCCCGGCGAAAGGCTTGGGCTCATCGGCCGCAACGGCACGGGTAAGTCGACGCTGCTGCGGATCATCGCAGGCCTCGTCCGCCTCGACGACGGGGAGCTGCAGCGGCGCGAGGGGCTGCGCGTGTCTTTTGTCGAGCAGGAGCCGGAACTGCCTCCGGCCGAGACCCTGCGGGAAAGCCTGATGCAGCGCGCGTGGAGCATCGCGCACCCCGGCAACACGACCCGCGCTGAGCCAAGCGGCAGCCCTGACGGCGGTGACGCCGATGGCGCGCGCGGCGAGCTGCACGCCGACGAACGCGACACCTGGCGGATGCAGTCGCGCCTCGGCGAGTTCCTGCACCGGTTCGAGCTCGATGGCGAACGCTCGCCGGCGACGAGCTCGGGCGGAGAGCGCAAGCGCGCGGCGCTGGCGCTGGCGCTCACCCTGCAACCGGATCTGCTGTTGCTCGATGAGCCGACGAATCATCTGGACATCGAGGGGATCGAGCGCCTGGAGGAATTGCTGTTGAAGGTGCCGGCCGCGATCGTCATTACCCACGACCGGGCCTTCCTCGACAAGGTGGCGACGCGGATCGTCGAGCTGGACCGCGGCGTGTTGCGATCGTACCCGGGGAACTTCGCGACCTACGAGGAGCGCAAGGACCAGGAGCTCGCGGCCGAGGATATCGCGCGGCGGCGCTTCGACAAGTTCTGGGCGCAGGAGGAAGTCTGGATCCGCAAGGGAATCGAAGCGCGCCGCACGCGCAACGAAGGACGGGTACGGAGGCTGGAACACTTGCGCGAAGAGCGCGCGGAGCGGCGCGACCGCATCGGCAACGTGCAGCTGCGGCTCGATGCGGGCGAGCGCTCCGGGCAGCTCGTCGCCGAGCTGGACGAGGTCAGCAAGCGATTCTCGGACCGTCCCCTCATCGAAGGGCTCTCGATGCGCATCATCCGCGGCGACCGCATCGGTCTCATCGGTGCAAACGGGGCGGGCAAGTCGACCCTGATCCGCGTCATTCTGGGCACGCTGCCGGTGGACAGCGGCACGGTGCGGCTCGGGACGAACCTGCGCGGCGCCTACTTCGACCAGTTGCGCGAGCAGCTGGATCTCGAGGCGACCGTGGCGGAAACGATCAGTCCCGGATCGGATTGGGTGGAGATCGGCGCCGAGCGCAGGCATGTCATCACGTATCTGGCCGATTTCCTGTTTCCCTCGCAGCGCGCGAAATCGCCCGTCAAAATGCTCTCGGGCGGCGAGCGCAACCGCCTGCTGCTGGCACGCCTGTTCGCGCGCCCCGCGAACCTCGTGGTCCTGGATGAGCCGACGAACGACCTGGACATCGAATCCCTCGAGCTGCTGGAGCAGAAACTGCAGGAGTATTCGGGCACCCTGCTGCTCGTGAGCCACGATCGGCGCTTTCTCGACAATGTCGTGACGCAGACTCTGTCGGCGGAAGGCGACGGGGTGTGGCGCGAGAACGTCGGCGGCTACAGCGATTGGCTGCAGCAGCGCAACCAGCGGGCGGCCGACGGCAAGGCGCGAAGAGCCGCGCCCCCGCGCGCCTCCGCGGCGGCGGCGCAGGCTGAACCGGCCTCCGCAGCACGTAAGCTCGGTTACAAGGAGCAGCGCGAGCTGACCGCCCTGCCTGCGGAAATCGAGGCCCTGGAGCGCGAGCAGTCAGATCTCACGGCAAGGATGGCTCAACCGGATTATCATCGGTTGGGCGCGGAGCGGCTGCGGGAGAACCTCCGGCGGCTGGCGGAAATCGAGTCGTTGCTGATTGTAAAATTCGCTCGCTGGGAAGCGCTGGAGAAGCTGCGCGGCTCAGCTGGCGCAAAACTGTAACGGGGCCTTGATAAAAATTCGAGGAACCGATTCGGCATTCATGGTTTCCTAAGGATATGACCCAGATCAGGCTGCGTCGCGCAGGGCGACCCATCAGGTGGGCCGCGAGTCTCGCTGTGGTCTGTGCAGCCCTCAGCGGTTGCGCACGACAGACCGATGTCTCGGTCGCTGCGGGCGTGAAGTCGCAATACTCGCACGCGTTTCTCACCGTGCAGGAAATCTGGTTCAACACCAGCGGCACGGCAACGCCCGAAGATACGACCTGGAACAAATTTCAGCTCCCCGCGCCCATTACGGTCGATCTCGCCTCCCTCTCCGCCGGCACATTGGGACAGATCGCCTCCCAGCTCAAGGTGCCCGCGGGCACGTACCTGCAGATTCGGCTCGTGCCCGTCGATCCGTCGGCGGCGCTGGCCTCCTCGGCCTCCGCCGCGAACGCGAAATTCAATGCCGAGGCGGATTTCACGGACAGCGCCGGCACGGCTCAGCAGGTGCCACTGGAGCTGCTGAATCCGGAGAAGGGCATCGGCGTGGCCGCGACGCTGACCATCAAGGCCGACACGAGCGAGGTCTTCGGCGCCGCAACGGTCAGTCAGGGCACCACCGGCACTACCAGCACGACGGGCACGACGGGGACCACCGGCACCACGGATACAGGGACGACGACCACCATCGACCCCCTCACCGGCTTGTCGACAACTACGTCGAACGACACGCTGGTCAGCACAACGTCTACCCCGACTGCGACGTCCGTGTCGGTCGCAATCAATCTCGATGGCATACACGACCTGGTGCCGTTCGCTTATGGCACCGCGACGGGCGTTCTCCTGAACCCCCATCCTTCCGCCTTCGATGTCTCCACGACCGGCACGCTGCGTGGCCAGATCGATACGGCGAATATCGGTTCCAGCGTGGATTCGAGCGGCCAGATCAACGTCGAGGCCACCGCCGAGCAGCTCAGCAGCGATGGCTCCCGACACGTTGCGGTGAAGACCGTTCAAGTGGCCTCGGACGGCACCTTCGTCCTGTACCCACTCCCCGGCAGCTCGAGCTCGGCAACGAACTACGATGTCGTCATTCACGGGCCGCTGATCGCCACCGTGATCATCAAGTCCGTCCCCGTGACCGTCGGCGACCCGACGACGGTGGGTGTCGTGTCGGTCGGAACCGTCACCCCACGGAGCGCCACGGCATTCACTTTCAACATAGCGCCGGGATCGGCGGCGCTGCCGGCCGGAGCCCTGGTGGACCTTTACCAGACGCTCCCCGCATCGGGCGAGGTCCCCTACCTGATCGAGCAGACGGCCCTCGAGCCGTTCACCCGCGCCCTGTTCGCCGACCAAGCCCTCTCGACGGGGACAATCGACTTCGGGACGTACGTAAGCGACGGCAACGTCGCGCTGACTGCCGCGACAGCCGTGCCGGGAGCGGCCACGTATCTGGTGTCCGCACAAGCCCCTCAGTTCAGTGATGGAGCGCTCACGACGGCTCTTGCCGCACCCTCGAGCGGCACGGGGCCCGTGCAGGTCGCCATGCCTGTCCTGAGCCCGGCTGCGGGCGCAGCCACCAGCTCAATCTCGGTGACGGTCGCTGCCACCACCCCCGGGAAGTACGATCACGGCGAATTGATCGTCTCCCACAACGGCGGAATCGTCCAAACCGTGGCAATCGACTCCGCACTCGCGCAAAATGGGGGTTCGACGCTGCTGATCCCGGGACTGCCGGGCGGGGGCGCCGTCAGTTCCTTCGACAACGCCGTCTATTACGTGTCCACCCGGGCCTGGAATTCGCGGGATCCGGCGGGCACCCTGCAGCGACAGTCGTACGCCACGCCGGTCGACTTGCGCTCGGGCAGCGTCACGGGGCTGTCCGTGAACGTTGACTGACGGGGCGGCGAAGCCTTATAAAAATGTAACCGACTGTAACCGCACGAACGTATCCGCGCGCGGTCCCTCTAAGTCGCCGCCGTCTGAAGACGAGCGGCCGGTCCGCCCATCCTTAGCGAAAGGTCTATTGCATGCCAGTTGATTGCCGTCGCCCGCGATCCGGCGCTGCGCCCGTGCGGCGCGCCCTGCTGAGTTCCCTTCTCGGAGTGCTGGGCGGCCTTGCCGTCGGCTGCGGTGGGAACAACACCTTCGACAATGGCACGCCCGTCTTCACGGTCACTGCCAGCAATGCGCATTTCACGAGTTTCATCGTAAACATCAGCGGGATCACGCTGACGCGGGACGACGGAAACGTCTTCACGCCTCTCGCGGTTGCCGAACGCGCGGACCTCACCAAGGTCACCGACCTCACCGAGCTCCTGAACGCCCCGGCATTGGCCACCGGCACCTACAAGTCAGGAACGATCACCGTCGACTTCACGTCCGCGGCGATCAGTGTCGATGTGAACGGAACGCTGGTGAACGCCACTCCGGTGGATACGACCGGAGCCGCCGTGACCGCGCTGACGGTCGACTTCAACCTCGACCCGAAGCACACGCTCGTCATCAACAAGTCCCAGTCCGTGCGCATCGGGCTGGACTTCGACCTCACGGCCTCGACGATCATCAACACGGGCACCTCTCCTCTTACGGTGAGCGTGACTCCGTTCGTCGTCGCGAGCCTGGTGCTGCCGAACGACAACCCCATCCGCGTGCACGGCGCCTTCCTCACCGCGGACCAGGGCGCCGGCTCCTTCATTCTGAATTCCCGGCCATTCTCCGATCTGGTCGACAGCATGGGGGCGGTGAATGTCGTCACCAACTCGAATACGGTCTACGACATCAATGGCCAGATCTACACCGGGTCGGCGGGCTTGGTCGCGGTCGGCAAGCTCTCGCTCAACGAGGGCATCGCGGCAGTCGGCAAGTTTACGGACATTTCAAAGGTCACCCCGGTCCTTACCGCGACGCAGGTGTACGCGGGCGCGAGCCTGGAGAGCCCGGGCTTCGATCACTTGATAGGCGACGTGAGCTCCCGCACCGGCGACAGCATCAATGTGCACGGGGCGACGCTACTATCGCGTATCGGCGTCTATTCGTTCGTCGGCGACGCAACGCTGACCGTCGGCAGCGCGACGTTCGTCAACACGGACGGCGGCGGCACAGCGGGACAGAACATCGCGGCGATCTCAGTCGGCCAGCACATCGAGGCCGTGGGACAGGGAACCGTCGATACCACCTCGGGCGCCGTCACCATGGACGCGACGGCCGGGGAGGTACGGCTGCAGCCGAGCCGGCTGTGGGGCGCCCTGGCCTCGGCGGCGCCCGGAAGCCTGGTTTTGAATATTGCGGCGGTAGGCCAGTACGAGCCCGCGGCGTTCAACTTCACGGGAACCGGGACGGCACCGGCATCGGATGCCGTGCCCTCGAGCTATTCGGTCAACGCCCCGGGAGTCGACCAGAGCGCGACCGCGGCGGGCACGCTCCTGCGCGTCGATGGCCTCGTGAGCCCGTTCGGCACTGCGCCCCCGGACTTCAACGCCAGTGCCGTCGTGGCGGCGCCCGCGATCGAGTCCGTTCTGCAGGTCGAATGGGTCAATGGCGGTGCCACCGCCCCGTTCCTGAGCTCCGGCGCCTCCGGCTTCGTCGTCGATCTTGCGAACGCCCACCTCGGCACGGTCCACGAGATCGACACCGGCCCGGCCATCTCGGACCTGACACTGCTGAGCGCCAGCCCGCTGATTGTGGCCGATCCCAGCGGCACCAATTTTTCGGTCGGCGGCGGCATCGGGCTCACCCTGAACTCGTTCGCCTCGTTCACCGATTTCGCCTCTTCGGTCGCCACGAATCTCAACGGCACCACGGCGGTCCGCAAGCTCGTCGCATACGGGCATTACGATGCGGGCACCAACACGTTTACCGCCACCCGTGTCAATCTAGTGAACCAGTAAGACTGCGTAGGTCCAAAGCAGCATGCCGTGGCAACGTCGCCAGTTCAGTGGACGTGACCTGACGCGCGTCCTGAACATTTCCGACCTGCGGGAGATCGCCCGCAGGCGGATACCTGGCTTTGTGTTCGAGTACATGGAAGGTGGATCCGAGGACGAGAGCACCCTGCGCTGCAACCGCCGCGCGTTTGAGGCCCTGAGCTTCGTGCCGCAAACGCTCATCGATACCACCACCCGCAACCACAAAATCGAGCTGTTCGGCCGGCCCTCCGCCGCTCCGCTGGTCATTGCGCCAACAGGCATGAACGGGATGGTTCACGCGCACGGCGATCTTGCACTGGCGCGAGCCGCAGCCACCGTCGGCATCCCCTTCTGCCTGAGCACCGTCTCGACGACGCGGCTCGAGGATGTGGCCGCGTCAGCCGGTGGCCGCCTGTGGATGCAGCTGTACGTGATGCGCAATCGCGCGGTCGCAGAAGACATCATGAAGCGCGCCGATGCCGCCGGCTTCGAAGCGCTGGTATTCACCACTGACGCCAACGTGTTCGGCAGCCGCGAATGGGACCGGCGCAGCTACCGGGCCCCGGGCAAGCCGACGCTGCGAACGATGCTCGACACGCTCCGGCATCCTCGCTGGATGCTCGACGTGCTGGTTCGCGAAGGCATGCCTCGGTTTCGGAACTTCGAGTCGTTCCTGCCGCCGGGCGGCGCCACTGCGGTCGGCGGCAGCACGATCATTCCCAAACTGTTCGCCCCCTCGATCACCTGGGACGACATCGCCTGGATCCGCCGTCACTGGCCACGCAAACTCATCATCAAGGGTGTGTTGAGCGTTGCGGATGCGGAGCGCGCAGCGGATCTGGGCTGCGACGGAATCGTGTTGACGAACCACGGCGGACGCCAACTGGATGGCTGCGTGGCGCCCGTTCAGGTTCTACCGGAAATCGCGGCAGCCGTTGGAAAGCGCATGACGCTCATCGTCGACAGCGGCTTCCGTCGCGGCACCGACATCGTCAAGGCGCTGGCTTCCGGCGCGCACGCGGTCATGATCGGCCGCGCAACGCTGTACGGACTGGCCGCGGCCGGCGAGCGCGGCGTCGGAATGGCGCTCGACATCCTGCAGGGCGAGATGGACCGGGTCCTCGGACAGCTTGGCTGCCGGTCGGTGTCGGAACTGGGCCCCCACCTGCTGCGCAAGAGCTAGGGATCACGACGCCGGGTGCGCGCCGGGTCATGCGGCTACCAGTGCACAGTGCGCGCTGACGATATCCGCCTGCGCCGGGTGCTCACTCCGAACTCTTGAGCAGCTCCTCGAGGTATCGCTTCCACAACACCGCGATCGTGTGGGAACCGTGCCCGCGGGTGTGCTCGCTGAACGGAATGACGACTGCCTTGCCGTGAGGAACGCGTTTGATCTCGCGCTCGAGGATGCCGAGCTCGGGAGGATTGATCAGGTCGTCCGCGGAATTCACCGCGAACAGCGGTGCCCGGATCTTCTCGAGATCCGGTCCGGGGTCGTAGTCGTGCGATGACTCCACTTGCAGCAACACGTCATTGGCGTCGTCGCCTTTCGGCCTCTGCGCCACGTAGTCATCAAGCTCATGGTCGGCCGCCGCGAGCGTCGGGGCCTCCTGCTGCCGAAGTACCGGGTTACTTCCCATGAGCCAGACCATCTGGATCGCCGTGCGCAACGAGGGCGGCTGGGTGACGTAGTTTCCGCCCAGCCAGGCCGGATCGTTGCGGATCGCATCGCTCACGATCTTTCGCCACGCGCGATTGCGGCCGGAGATCTGCGCGGGGAGGCTGGCCAGCGGCATGAGGGCATCGACGAAATCCGGATGCCGCTCGCCCCACAGCCAGGTCTGCATTCCGCCCATCGAGGTTCCCATCACGAGGCGCGCGTGATCGACGCCGAGCCCCTGCGTGAGCAGCCGGTACTGGGCCTCGACCATATCGAGGTAGCCATAGCGGGGGAATCGCGCCCGCAGCCCATCGCTGGGCTTACTCGAGTTCCCGTGGCCGATCCCGTCGGGCAGCACGATGAAGTACCGCGCCGCATCCAACAGCTGGCCCGGACCGAACAACTCTCCGGCGAACTCCGGGCGAATGAGATTGCCGCCGTTGCCGGTCGTCCCGTGCAGGATCAGGACGGCGTTTCGGACCCTGCCCTGGGCATCGGGCACCGGCTTGCCGAGCGTGCGGTAGTGAATCCGCAGCTCCGGGAGGGACTCTCCCGAGGTGAACCGGAATTGCCTGATGACGTAGTCGCCTTCCACGGGCGCAGGGTACACGGCAGCGTAGGCCCGTGACGAAGCCAGACCGCCGATGACGCATGCGGCGGCGGCCAAGACGGCTACTGGAGATGACAGGGTCTTCAGGAGCCCAGCACGCTGATGCGGTTGTCGACGTCCTGCACGCCGGGGCAGGCCTCGACGAGCTCCTCGATGAGGCGCCTCACGCGCGCGTCGCGCACAGAGCCGCTGAGGACGACCATGCAGGTCTGAACGTCGATCGAGACGTTGCGCGAATCGATGTCCGTTGCCTGCTTCAGGCGTTCGGTGACTTCGCGGCGAATGTCGTCATCGGAAGAGATGACGCCATCGGGAGCGTGATGCAGCTGCGGCTCGCGGTCCATGACGCCAGATTTAGCAACCGCCGTGCCCGCAGTCAACCGCGCGTTGCCCGGGGCGTCCGGCGCCCGCATGCCGCAGGGAGGCGTGCGGGCGCCAGGGAGGCTTTCCGTCCTGCGCTAAGCGAATCAGGCGGCCAGGGTGCCCTTCGCCTTCGCGGTATGCGTCGCGATTGCATCCATGAGCGCCGGATTCAGGCAGTCATACGGCTCGAGCCCCAGCTCCTTCAGACGTGAACGCACGGCGCCCATCTGCGCGGGCGGGAATCCCGACTCGATGATCGAGGAGACGAACGCCGCGAACTCCGGCGCCGACCAGCCGTTCTCCTTCGACAGCTCCGTGTGCACGAAGTCAAAGCCATGGAACGGGTGGGCCTTGTTCTCGATGCGGCCGTACAGATGCACTCCGCAGCCGGTGCAGGCATAGCGCTGGATCGCCGCGCTGGGATCCACGATCTTCAGCTTCTGCGCGTTGGCCGTGACCGACAGGTTGTCGCGCCCGATGACCGCGACCTGAGAGAACGTCGCTCCCTGCGGCTTCCAGCACTTGGTGCAGCCGCAAACGTGGTTGTACGCAGTGTTGCCCTTCAGGCTCACTGTCACTGGCGACTGCGCACAGCGGCACGTGAGCGTCCCGCCGCCGAAGTTGGCCGCTCCTTTCTTGACGCCGCCGTCGACTGCTGGGTGAATTGTGATTGCCATGACGTCCGTCCTTTCTCGAGTTTATGAAGTGGGCAGGACTTTCCGTTTGAGTAGCCGTCCCTGCACGCGCAGGACGCATCAGAAGGTGACGACCGAACGGATCGACTCGCCCTTGTGCATCAGATCGAAGGAGTCGTTGATCTTCTCCACCGGCATCACGTGAGTGATCAGGTCGTCGATGTTGATCTTGCCGTCCATGTACCAATCGACGATCTTGGGCACGTCGGTGCGGCCACGCGCGCCGCCGAACGCAGTGCCCTTCCAGACGCGTCCCGTCACGAGCTGAAACGGCCGCGTCTTGATTTCCTGGCCGGCGCCCGCGACCCCGATGATGACCGAGACGCCCCAGCCGCGGTGGCAGCACTCCAGGGCCTGCCGCATCAGCTCGACGTTGCCGACGCACTCGAAGCTGTAGTCGGCGCCACCGTCGGTGAGCGCCACCAGGTGCTGCACCAGGTCCCCGCCGACCTCCTTCGGGTTCACGAAATGCGTCATGCCGAATTTCTCGGCGAGCCCCTTGCGTCGGGGGTTCAGGTCGACGCCGACGATCTTGTTGGCGCCGGCGATGCGCGCGCCCTGGATCACGTTCAAGCCGATGCCGCCCAGACCGAATACGACCACGTTGGCGCCAGGCTCAACCTTGGCGGTATTGATGACGGCGCCGATCCCGGTCGTGACGCCACAGCCGATGTAACACACCTTCTCGAATGGGGCGTCCTCACGGATCTTGGCCACCGCGATTTCCGGCAGCACCGTGAAGTTGGAGAACGTGGAACAGCCCATGTAATGGTGCACCATCTCCCCGCCGATCGAGAAGCGGCTGGTGCCGTCAGGCATTACGCCCTTGCCTTGCGTCGCGCGGATCGCCGTGCACAGGTTCGTTTTGCGCGAGGTGCACGACTTGCACTGGCGGCATTCGGGCGTGTAGAGGGGGATGACGTGGTCGCCCTTCTTCACCGAGGTCACGCCCGGACCCACGTCGACCACGACTCCGGCGCCCTCATGCCCGAAAATCACGGGGAAAAGCCCTTCCGGATCGGCTCCCGAGCGCGTGAATTCATCCGTGTGACAGACTCCGCTGGCCTTGATCTCGACCAGGACCTCGCCCGCCTTGGGGCCGGCGAGCTCGACCGTCGCCACTTCCAGCGGCTTGCCCGCGGCGTACGCAATAGCAGCTTTCGTTTTCATGTGTCTCTCATGGCGATCGTGCCCACGACGAGGCGCAGTCTACGCGCAGCCCGAGCGGAATTTATACAGCCGGCGGGCGCAACCGCAGGGAAAACGCCGCGTGCGGCAGCCCCGCCGGGCACTGTTCCAAAAGGGAGCACTGGGGAGAGCCGCTGTATCGGATTTGGGTCTCGAACGTGTCGCTTATCGCCCGCGTGGCATAATAGGCCCAGGAGCTTCGCCACAATTGAGGGGGAGGCCATGCTCCAGCCCATCGGTAGCCATGCCCGCTACATCCAGTCGGTGTTGCGCGGCACTTCGCGCGAGGACAGCGCCAGCACGCCTGACTACGTCAAGCGTTCCTGGCTGCGGTGCCTGACGCAGTATCGACTGGATCCGCAGTCCCAGCGGGAGCCCTATGTGCTGCCGCGCGAGGAGCGTCTTGCGCGCAAGGAGCAGAACCTCGAGCTGGTGTCGTTCGCGGATGCCGAGATGGCGCATCTGTACCACCAGCTCGCCGGATCCGGCTATTCGATCATCCTCACCGACCGCGACGGGGGATTGCTCGACTATTACGGGGACCTGAGCTTCCGCAACGCGGCGTTCCGCACCGGACTCGTGCTCGGGGCCGTGTGGAGCGAGGAGTACGGCGGCACCAACGGGATGGGCACGTGCCTGTTCGAGCGCGCTTCGCTCATCATTCACCGCGACCAGCACTTCTTTTCCCGCAACACGGGCCTGACGTGCTGCGCTGCGCCCATCTTCGACTACCGGGGCGAGCTCGTTGCGGTCCTCGATGCCTCCGGCGAGTCCGACCGCGCCCAGCAGCACACCCTCGTGTTGGTCAACATGTCGGCGCAGATGATCGAGAACCGGCTGTTCCTGAACCGCTTCAAGGACACGTTCGTCGTGCGCTTCCACAGCCGGCCCGAGCTGGTCGGCACCTGGGGCGAGGGGATTCTCGCGCTCGACGGTGCCGGCACCATCGCCGCGCTGGACCGCAACGCCCTGTTCCAACTTGGCTTCAAGGGCGCCAATGAGCTGATCGGCGCGCCCCTGGAGCGCGTATTCAACATCTCGCTGTCCGCCCTCGTGGGGCGCAGCCAGAAGAAATCCTTTCATGCGCTGCCGATCTATGAGACACGCCACGGCGGACGGTTCTTCGCGATCGCCCAGGCCCCGCAATCCAAGCGCAACCAGGCCGGGCGGATCCGCGCGCCGGCGCCGGAGGAGCGCCCGCCCGCCGGCGTGGGCCGCAGCGTCCTGGACGAGCTGGACCTCGGCGACCCGACGATGGGGCGCAACATCCAGGCGGCCAAGCGGCTGGAGTCGCGCGACATCCCGATCCTCCTGAGTGGGGAATCGGGAACGGGAAAGGAGTATTTCGCGCGCGCGCTGCACTCAGCCGGTGAGCGCGCGGACAAGCCCTTCATCGCGGTCAACTGCGGCTCGCTACCCGAGATCCTGATGCACTGCGAGCTGTTCGGGCGCCCGGCCGCGGCCGGAGGATCGGCGGAAGCGGAGCGCGGCCGCATCCTGCAGGCCAACGGCGGCACGCTGTTCCTGGATGACATCGGCGATCTTGCCCTCGAGCTGCAGGCTCAGCTCCTGCACATCATCGAGGAGCGCGAGATCATGCCGCATGGCTCGGAGACGGCCGTGAAGGTCGACGTGCGGCTCATTACCGCGGCGCGTGGCGGGCTGCAGGAGAAAGTGCGGCGCGGCGAGTTCCGCGAGGACCTGTTCTACAGGTTGCAGAGCCTGGTGCTCGCGCTGCCGCCTCTGCGCGAGCGTCGGGATAAGGCCGCCCTCGTACGGCATATGTTCGGCCAGGAAGCGGCCGCCACGCCGTCGGTCTCACTGAGCGAGGACCTCATCGACGCCCTGTGCGCGTACTCATGGCCGGGAAATATCCGGCAGCTCCGCAATGTGCTGCGCGGCATGATCGCCATGCGCACGAGCGACCGTCTGGACGTAACCAACCTGCCATCCGACTACGGCATCGGGCTACCGGTGGCGGGAGCGGAGCCGCGTGAAACGCCGCCCGAGGCACAATCGCTGAATCCGCTCGAGAAGGCCGAGCGCACTGCCCTGCTTCGCGAGATCGATCTGCAGCACGGGAACATCAGCCGGGTGGCGCAGAAACTGGGTATCGGGCGCAATACGCTCTATCGCAAGATGCGTCGCCTGGGCGTTGCCTTTCCAACGAGGCAGTCCGCGCGCCGCCAATAGGCGCGGTGTTTCCCGAGGGTCGCACGCACCCGCTGCAGCGGCTGCGAACTCAGTCCGCGTGAACGACGGTCACCAGTCTTCGTGGCCGAGATAGAAGTACACGTAGGCGGTGACGAACAGCACGCATACACCGCATGCGATGAACGTCGCGCAGGCGGCCGCCAACAGCACGAACACGTCGAGTCCCGTACCGGGACCGGTGTCGGCTCCCGAACCGAGCGCATCGAAAATCGAGGTGAGCCCCGAGGCCACGGCGCAGCAGAGCAGCCACCTGAGCATGCAGGCGGACAGGCGGCTGCGCAGGCCGCGGTTATGGCGATACGCCGCGGCACGCTCCTCGAACGAGCCACGATTGACGTCTTTCATGAGATGGAACGGCGAGAAGACCCTGACCCAATCCTGTATCACTGCAAACCTCGCAATCGTTCGGGCGTCGCGGGCCTGGCATTGCACCGATATGGCGCGTTCCACCGCACGGTCCGGCATCAAGGTAGACGGTCGGGGATCGAACATGTTCCGCGCCGCGCTCGCACGCAAACCTTGTATCGTGCCTGAGTGACAATGAGGCGTAACCGCGCAAGGCGAGGGCAGTATGGCGGACACGATCTTCGGGAAAATCATCAGCGGTCACATTCCGAGCTACAAGGTGTATGAGGATGAGAAGGTGCTGGCGTTTCTCGACATCAATCCGCTCAGCGCCGGCCACACTCTTGTGATTCCGAAGGAGCCTGCCGAGACTCTCGATCGGCTTTCGGACGAATCCGCGGCGGCGCTCGGACGGGTGCTGCCCCGGCTGTGCCGTGCAGTCGTCGCTGCCACCGGGGTCACGGAGTACAACGTCCTCGAGAACAACGGATCGGGCGCGCACCAGGCGATCGCCCACGTGCACTTCCACATCATCCCGAAACCGAGCCGCAAGGAAGGCCTGGGCATCGACTGGCCGACGGGCTCGCTCAGCCCCGAGGACGGCAAACGCCTGGCAGCCAGGATCGCCGCCGCGGTGAAGTAGTCCTCAATCGATCTCGCGGGGTTGCGCGGCGCTTGCACCGGAACGGCGCACCGGACCACACCCGGCGATCTCGCTGCCTGCGGTCCCTTGACCTTCGGTAAGTAATTACTTACTGTAAGTCCAGGCGCACATAGAGTCACACTGCCTCAGAAGGGGCCTGCAATGAGCGAAATCGTCGTCCACGGCGTGCCGGGGAGCCCGTATTTCCGTTCCGCCATGCTCGGCCTCGAAGAGAAGGGCATCGCCTACACCAAGGCATTCATGCCCTTCGGGACCATGCGTAGCGCCGAGAGCCTGCAGCGGCATCCGTTCGGCCGCATACCGGTGCTGGACCACGGGGATTTTCGTCTCTATGAGACCCAGGCCATTCTCCGGTACATCGATTCGCTTGCGCCGGAGCAAAGCCCGCTGCAGCCGCGCGACACCCGAGCCGCCGCGCGGATGAATCAGATCGTTGGCATCATCGACTGCTACGTGTTTCCGCAGATCAGCGTGAAGGTCTCCGCGGAGCGCCTCATGTCGCAGGCGTTCTGGGGACGCCCCACGAACGAGGAGGCTGTCGCCAAGGCAGTGCCCGATGCGCGCATCTGCATACAGGAGCTCGCACGCCTCAAGGGCAAGGCGACCTTCCTGACCGGCGACAGGGTTTCCATCGCCGACCTGATGCTCGCGCCGCACATGGCATTCTTCCGCGCGACCCCCGAGGGACAGATGCTTCTGCAAGGCACCGGCCTCGACGAATGGATCGAGCACATGTCCGCGCGCCCCAGCATGCAGGCCACAGAGCGCGAGCGACTGATGCAGGCGGCATGAAAAAGGGCTCTGCCGCTGCCGCACTTACGGCGCTCGCAGATCCGACGCGGCGCGCGCTCTTCGAGCGCCTCAGATCGGGACCCTCAGCCGTTGGCGAGCTGGCTCGCGGCAGCCCGGTATCGCGTCCGGCGGTCTCACAGCATCTCGCGGTCCTCAAGGCTGCCGGACTCGTTCGCGACCGCGCAGACGGCACGCGGCGCATATATGAGATCGATCCGCAGGGCCTCGGTCTGATCCGAGCATGGCTCGACGACATGTGGGGAAGCGCGCTGCGCGGCTTCGCAGCAGATATCGAAACGAAGGACGCAGACACCGCGAACCGCGCGGAGCGGAAGGGTTGATGGCGACGCCGACCATTCAGCCGGCACCCGTGCGCAAGAGCATCGTCGTGAAGGCCGATGCCTAGAAGTGCTTTGCGGCTTTCACCGCCGGAATCGGTCGCTGGTGGCCCCGCTCCAAGTCCATCGGCGCCTGGAAAGGCTGGGCGAGAAGGCCGCGCAGATCCGCGACGCCTACGCCTCCGAAAACGGATGGGGCGGCGTGCTCAAGATCTTTGGAAACTTCGTGTCCGGAAGCTGACTGGAGCCGGGCGGCGCCCACCGCCCGGCTCCAGTCAGCTTCCGGAC
>FTDY01001411.1_pt1 | contig 15012 bp, 13 predicted proteins | sample 1640031 | NCBI WGS metagenome assembly FTDY01 (sample SAMEA3914816, study PRJEB12502) | metagenome | biome: forest; material: soil | place: USA | collected 2011-09-16 | depth 0.3 m
CTGTTGACAAAACAATGGAATTCTGTGGCTCTGAGACGCCGCGACACTAGTGGCAACGCTTGCTCATGAAAGGAACGCGGCGCAGGCGGCATCGTTGACGGCAGCAGACCGCAGGCGTTTCGAGCGCGCGTTGGGCCCCGGAGGAAAGTCAGCCTTGCCGTGGAAGAGTCAGCGTTGCTTCGAGGCCACGCTGCGGAAGATTCTGTAAAGTCAGTGAGCCGCCGTGGGCCTGCGCGATATCCCGCGCGATGCTCAGTCCGAGGCCCGTTCCCCCGGTATCGCGATTTCGCGAGGATTCGACGCGGTAGAAAGGCTCGAAGACGCGCTCGAGCTCATCGGGAGGCACTCCCGGCCCCTCATCGGCGATGCGGATCACGATAGCCGCTCCGTCCTGTATGCGGATGCTGGCGTGCCCGCCGAACTTGATTGCGTTTTCGATGAGATTGGTGAGACAGCGCTTGAGAGCCTGCGGCTTGCCGAAGAACGCGCGCTCGGCGCTCCCCTCGAGCGTCACGACTCCACTCATCTGGTCGAACTCGCACTGCAGCGTCGCGAACAGGGCGTTGAGATCGACCGGCGCCAGCGCCTCATCGTCGTCGAGGCCTCGGAACAGCGCGAGCGCGCCGCGAACCATGCTCTCCATTTCATCGAGCTGCTTGCCGATGCGGGCTTGAGCATCGGGATCGTCGAGCGTCTCCACCTGGAGGCGCAGGCGTGTCAGCGGCGTCTTCAGATCGTGCGACATCGCGGCGAGCACGCGCGTGCGGCTGTCAAGGTACCGCTGCAGACGGTCCTGCATTGTGTTGAAGGCGCGCGCCGCGTCGCGGATCTCCCGCGACCCCTTCTCTTCCAGCTTCGGCTGCCGCACGTCGCGTCCGACTCGATCCGCCGCGCGCGCGAGTTGCAACAGCGGCAGCGTGACCGTCCTTGCTGTCACGAACAAGGCAACGGCCATGATGATCACCAGCAGCGACAGGTTGAAGAACAGGTTGCGGGGAATGGGCGCGCCCTCCATCGGCCGCGCCAACCTGAACAGCGTGGAATCGCCATCGGGGAACTGCACGGTCACGTCGTACACCCGGTCTGGATCGTTGCGGCGTTCCAGGGACTGCAGCGGCGAGACGGGAATCGCCACCCGGATCTGGCTGGAGGCAGGCGCGATCGAGATCCGATAGCCCGCACCGAGAATGTTCTGGAGCGACTGCTCCAGCGGATGCTCGAAGTCCACGGACAGCGGAATTGGCAGGAACGTCAGCCGCGGACGCTCCGCTGGCGGGAACGAAATGCGCGGCGGCGCCGATTCCCTGCCCCGGCGCTCCCCGCCGGGCAGGCGCCGTCCGAAGCGCGAGTACTGCTCGATCAGGCGATTGGTCGTTTCGAGCCGTTCGCGGGCGTCCAGGGGCTGCAGCATCAGGGTGATTTCGGCGATGCGCCTGGACCACTCACGCACGCTCTCCTGCAGGACGAAGCGCTCGCGCTCATGGGCGATCAGGATGAGGGCTACGCCCTGCGCCAGCAGGACCGCGATCGCGGACGCTGCGACGAGCCGGCCGAAGAGAGACTGCGGCCACGCGCGCCCGAAGAATCTGCTCCAGAGGCCGCTGTGATTGCGCTCCGTCGCGGTGCTGCCGCTAGTCATGCGGATCAGCAGATGCGAATTCGGCGCGTTGCCGATGCTCGCTATTGAGTGTCGACGGGCACACCGACGACATACCCCTCGCCGTAGACGGTCTTGATGATCTGAGGTGCGCGGGCGTCGTCCCCGAGAATCTGCCGCAGGCGGCTGACGCGGACGTCGATGCTGCGGTCGAACGGATCGGCCTCGCGGCCGCGCAGCAATTCGGTGAGCTGCGCGCGCGTGAGCACCCTGTTGGATGAGCCGAGGAGCACGGCCAGGAGCCGGTATTCGGCGCCGCTCAGGGCAATCTCCTTCCCCACGGCATCGACCAGCATGCGTGTTGTGGTGTCGAGTCTCCACCCGTTGAAGCTGAAGCTCCGTACGGTATCCGGACTCGGGTCTCGCGGGGCGTGGGCTGCGCGCCGAAGAACGGCGCGAATGCGCCCGAGGAGCTCACGTGGATTGAACGGCTTCGGCACGTAATCATCCGCGCCCAACTCGAGGCCGACGATCCGGTCCACGTCCTCGCCACGTGCCGTGAGCATGATGACCGGCACTTGCGACCGGGTGCGCAACTCGCGGCACAGGGACAGGCCGTCCTCGCCCGGAAGCATCAGGTCGAGCACGACCAGATCGACGTGCGAGCGCTCCATGATGCGCCGCATCTCTTTGCCGTCGCCGACGGCCGTCGTGCGGAAGTCGTGCTTGTCCAGGTATTGCGACAACAGCGTACGGATCTCGCGATCGTCGTCGACGATCAGCAAATGGGGACGGTCGTTCATCTACCCTCGCAGGTCTACGGCTGACATCAAGTGTCGCTCATTCCGACCACGGAGTGTGCCATTCGTGCCGTTCGTGGCGCCTCCGGCGCCGCGCCCGCCAGCGCTAAGTTGTAATAAAGTGTTGTCCCACAAGTCAAATCGGGCCGTCCCTGGCCCGGTAAGCCACAGCGTCGGTGGCGCGCCGCCGCCGCGGTCATCCCGCAGCGATGGCCCGTCTTCCCAGACGGCTCCTCAGGCCGTCGTGCTGACCGCAGTCCCGGTCGCCGCGGCGCCGGACACAGCGCCGCTCGCCTGGTACTGCTGCAGGAGCGAGGCGATCAGGCCACCCTGGCCTGCCCCGCCACCCCCTCCTCCATGATGGTGATGGCTGTGATGTGACTGAGCCGCGTTGGTACCATCCGTGGCATTCGCAGCGCTCGTGGCCGACGAGTTGGCGTTGGCCGCGGTAGCAGCCGCTGCACCGATCGCAAGCTGGCTGCGCAGCTGATCAACCAGGTCGCCCGCACCGCTCTGGAACTCCTGCAGGCTGATGGAGCCGTCCCCGCTCGAGTCGAGAGATGAGAACAGGGAGCTCGTGTCCGCAGGCTGGGCCGCGCCGGTGCGCGCAGAAACCTGGCTGAAGAAGCTCTGCAGCTCCGTCTGACTGATGCTGCCGTTGCCGTTGGTGTCGATGGCGGCGAACAGTTTCTCCTCCGTCTGGGCAAGACTCGTGGCGCCCGTGCTGCCGGCGCCGTTTGCATTGCTGCTTCCGGCAGTCAACGGTCCTGGGTATCCCACGCCGCTGCCGATTGCGCTGATCATGATTGCCTCCGTAAGTTGACCGATGAGCGCGCGGCGAACCACTCCACCACGCTTGCCGACAGTGTTCGCGCATCGCCGCGCCGCTTGCTGTGAGAACTTGTAAGGCTGCGACGGAGCGCATGAGCGCGGCAAGGGATTGCCGCGCGGCGCATGCCGCCACGGCGAGGCGCGAAAGGGCGCTGTAAGGAAGTGTAGTCGCTTCGCGCCAGCGAACTCGAATACGCTAGGGGTGTCGAAAGCGACGCCACAGCGGCCAACCGCACGAGGGGAACCTGAAATGCCCGCCACGCCCCGCAGATCTCAATGCAGCCGCGCATCGCTTGCGCGTGCTCTGACCTTTGCGCCTGCTCAAATCTTTGCGCCTGCTCTGGCCTTTGCGCCTGCTCTGGCCTTTGCGCCTGCTCTGGCCTTTGCGCCTGCTCTGACCTTTGCGCGTGCCCTGACGTTGGCCGTGGCACTGACGGGCCTGAGCGCTTGCGCCACCGATCGGCTCGAATCGGCTCCGCCCAAGGGGGTCGACCTGACGGGCGAGTGGCAGGTCAACACGAACCTGAGCGACGATCCACAGAAGATGCCCGTGGATCAACAGGGCGGCGCTGGCAACATGCGTCATCGCCACGGCCGCGGAGGCGGCGGAAGTGGTGGCAGCGGAGGCAGCGGCGGGCTGCCGCCGTTCGGCATGCCAGGCGGAGCCGGCGGCCGCACGGGAGGTGGCGATCCGGGAGAACCCGATGGCAGCAACGACTTCACGGGCAACTTCAACAGTGGCCCACCGGGTGACGAGGCGGCGGCCACCTACATCCGGACAGCCTGGGACATCGGCGGACCGGGAAGCAGCGGCAGCAGCAGCGCCGGCGGTGGCGGCCGCTCACGCGGCAATCGCTTCGGGCATCTGCTCGACACGCCCGACCACCTGACCATCGAGCAGAGCGGCGGCAAGCTGACCATCCAGAGCAAGTCCGCAGGCGGCGATCTCACGACCGACGTCTACACGTCGGGGCAGAAAAGCGACGTGCCGATGGGTCAGGCGACTGCGCAGCGCAGTGTCGGCTGGCGAGGACCCATCTTCGTCATCGACACCCAGGTCAAGAGCGGACCGACGAAGGAGCAGGACTTCGCGCTCGATGACGATGGCCGGCTCATCGTGTCGACGCTGATGAGCGGCGGCCACCTGCCGAAGGTCGACTTCAAGCGAGTCTACGATCGCGTGAAAGGCGCACAGGGAGTGCGCCAGTAGCGCACTCAGCGGGGCGGCCCCGAATGGAACCGGATATCCTCGTCCGGTTCAGTCGCCAACTGCGCCTCATGCGCGGCGAGCGCCGCCAGCCGCAGCCTCCAGTGCTCGGGGTCCAAACCGGTGGCGAGCTCCACGTAAAGCTCGAAGTGGCGCGCCTCGGAGTGGCTGAGCTGCTCGTAGAAGCCGCCGAGCGGAGCCTGCAGGCGCGGCGCGAGCAGTCTGAACCGCTCGCAGGAGCGCGCCTCGATCAGTGCCCCAGTCAACAGCAGATCCAGCTTGCGCTCCGTCCCTGCCGTGCGCATCTGTGCGCGCAGCCCCGCGGCGTATCGGCCCGGCCGTTGCCGCTCAAACGCAACTCCCAGCGCGACCATCATCGTCTGCACCTGCTCGAAGTGCCGCAATTCCTCGCGTGCCAGGCGTGCGAGCGCCACGGTGAGGCGGTGATCCTCCGGGTACGCAAAGATGAGCGCGAGAGCAGTCGATGCCGCCTTCTTCTCACAGTTCGCGTGATCGATCAGCACCTCACGCCAACGCTCCACGGCGGCATCCACCCACGCCCTGGGCGTGGGTGCGGCGAGAATCGCATTCATGGGGCGTCCAACATCACGAGCGCCTGCTCGAGGGCGTCGGCCGCCTCCCGGGCGGTCGCGAACCGGTCCTCGGGCCGCTTCGCGAGCAGCCGATCGATGAGCGGCTGCAGCGTGCTGAACACGGCGGGCAGCTGCGGCACCGGCTCCTTGCGGTGCTTGTAGATGATCGCCATGGGATTTTCCGCCTTGTACGGCTTGTGGCGCGCGAGCATCTCGAACACGATCACGCCGAGGCTGTACAGGTCGCTGCGCGCATCGATCGGCTCGCCGTGGCCCTGCTCCGGGCTCATGTAGTGCGGCGTGCCGAATATCATCCCCGTGTCCGTGACGTCCAGCGCCAGCGCCAGGTCCTTCGACATCCCGAAATCGATCAGCGCCGGACTGCCGTCGTCGCGAAACATGATGTTGCCGGGCTTCAGATCGCGATGCAGGATGCCGGAAGAATGAATTGCGCCCAGCGCACGCGCGACGGCCACCATGGTGCGCACTCCTGACAGCGGCGGCATCCCCGCGCGCATCCGCTTGCGCAAATCGCCCGCGCGGAAGTATTCCATGACGAGCCACGCGTGCTCGTCGCTCACGCCCAGATCGTGGAGCCGCACGATGTTCGGATGCTGAATGCGCCGGACGATCTCGTACTCCTGCAGAAAGCGGCGGAATGAATCGTCGAGCCCGCTGCCTTCCTCATGGCGATCGCGGGCGACCTTGAGCGCCACGAGCGCGCCGGCCTGCTCGCTCTCCGCAAGGTACAGGTCAGAAACCGGACCGGACGCAAGCCGACGGATGTTGCGGTAGCCGCGGATGAAGGCGTCGCCGAAGCGCTGTTCGAGGCGTCCGTCCCTTGCTGAGCGCCACACCGCACGCGCGTAGGACTGACGCTGCTCAGCGGCAGTGACCGCGTGCACAAACTCGTGCCGGTCGATGTCTTCCCGCCCCAGCACCGCGTGCACGCCTAGCTGGCGAGCTGCCCGGGCGTCTCCGTCGTCACCGCGCTCGCTCAGGAAGACGATGGGAGCGAATCCCGGCCGGCCCGTCAGGTCCCGGGCCCAATCGACCCCGCGGCCGCTGGACCAGCGGTGGGCGAGCAGCACGGCATCAAACGCCTGTGCGAGGAACTCGGGGGCGAACGGCCCTTCGACCGCCGGGTTGCGAACGACGAGCTGCGCATCCGGCCACAGCGCCGCGAGCCGCTGCCGGATGAGACCGCAGAGGGCGTTTTTTTCTTCGATCAGCAGCAGGCGCATGGACACGCAAAGATTACAACACGCGCAGGCGCGCGGATGCCAGCGCGATGGGTGCCCGCATGCCTCGCAATCACGGCGACGCGGCCGGTTTGGGCCTAACCGCGCCCGGGGTATACGCCGGGCCTGTGGCGCCGCAGCGCCGCCTGCGCCGTCTCGGCCGAAGCATTCAGGCCGATCACGAGATCGCCCACATTGGTTCCCGTCGGGCCCGTATGCACAAGGTCGCCGGACGCGGCGAGTCCGGAGTTCGCATCGGCCCTCACAAGGCATTGATCGGCATCGAGCCCGCCCAGTGATATTCGCGCCACCGTCTCGCCGTCCACGACTCCTCCGGCATCGTCCGTCGGGCCATCGGTCCCGTCGGTGCCCGCCGCGAGCAGAGTCAGATTCGGCTGCCCCGCGATCTGCTTCGCCACGGCGAGCGCGAGGTGTTGATTGCGTCCGCCACGGCCCGGGTCCTTCGGGAGCTGCAGGGTCGATTCACCGCCCCAGACGCACACCTGCGCCTCATTGAGATGCAACTCGTGCGCGAAGCGGATGGCCAGGCGCATCGCATCACCGTCGAAACGCTGCGCAGGCTGACTGACGGTGAGGCCTCTTTCGGCCGCTGCGGCGCGCACCGCCTCCGTGGCATGGCCGATGGCTGCCACGATCGTCCGCTCCACGCGATCGCTTGCGGGGCCAGCTCCCAGCAAGCCTGATCCGATGACTCGCGGATCGTCGGCGGGGACGTCCGAAATGAACAGCGCCCGCGCCGCCCTGCCACCCAGGCGCGCAGCCAACCGGCCGCCCTTGATGCGCGACAGGGCCGCGCGGCGCGCATTCAGCTCGCCGATCGGGAGTCCCTCGGCGTGGCCGCGCACGTTGAGCTCTTCGAGATCGGCAAACGTCACGCCCGCATCGAGCACTTCCACGAGGCTGGAAGATCCGCCGGACACGAGGAACAACGGCTCCACATCCGCGGGAAGCTCATCGACCCAGCTCAGCAGCCGCGCGCCCGCGGCAAGCGAGCGCTCATCCGGCACGGGATGCGCGCTCTCGTAGATCTGCGCTGCCGGGAGCCTGCGAGCCTCGGAAGAGACATGGCCGTCCTTCGTGATGAGCAGAACGCGCTCCAGCGATGAGGACAGTGCGTCGTAAGCGCCAAGCGCCATGGCCGAGGCGGCCTTGCCGATGGCAGCGGCCCAGACGCGTCGAGCAGACGTGGCGGAGCGCTCATTCAGTGCGCGCGCGACGCAATGCCGGCCGTCGACCCGCGCGAGGCCGGCTTGGAACAGTTCGAGGAGCAGCCGGTGCTGGGAATCGCTCGAAGTCGCGTTCACGCGAGCGTCACGTTCCCCGGATGACCTTCAGCTTTCCGCGGCGCTCGCGCCGCAAGCGCTTGGCATCGTCCGAACGCTCCAGCTGCAGGCGCTCGAGGTACTCGTGAGTCACATCCCCGGTGACGTATTCACCCGAAAAGCAGGAAGTGTCGAATTCCTCGACGCGCGAATCCTCGTGCCTGCAGGCGAGGATGAGATCCTCGAGGTCCTGGTAGATCAGCCAGTCGGCGCCGATCAGCCGCGCGACCTCCTCGTCGGTCCGGCTGCCCGCGACCAGCTCACGGGCCGCGGGCATGTCGATCCCGTACACGTTCGGGAAGCGCACCGGCGGGGCCGCGGAGGCGAAGTAGACCTTCCTGGCTCCGGCTTCGCGAGCGAGGTCGATGATCTGCGCGGACGTCGTGCCGCGCACGATCGAGTCGTCCACCAGCAGCACGTTCTTGCCGCGGAACTCCAGATCGATCGCATTCAGCTTGCGCCGGACCGATTTCTCGCGCTGCTCCTGGCCGGGCATGATGAACGTGCGGCCGATGTAGCGGTTCTTAGTGAATCCCTCGCGGTACTTCAGCCCGAGCTTCTGCGCGAGCTGCAGCGCGCTGGTGCGGCTCGTATCCGGAATCGGGATGACGACGTCGATGTCGTGATCCGGCCGCTGACGCAGGATCTTCTCTGCCAGCTTGTCGCCCATGCGCATGCGGGCGCGATACACGGAGATGTTGTCGATCTTGGAGTCGGGGCGCGCAAAATAAACGTACTCGAAAATGCAGGGCGTGTGCCGGACTGTCGCGACGCACTGCTGCGTGTGCAGACGGCCGAGCTCGTCGATGAAGACCGCTTCGCCCGGAGCGACATCGCGCACGAATCGGAACGAGAGCATGTCCAGAGCGACGCTCTCGGAGGCCAGCATCCATTCTGTGCCGCGCGGCGTATCGCGCTGGCCCAACACCAGGGGACGGATGCCGTTCGGGTCCCTGAAGCCCAGGATCCCGTGGCCGATGACCATCGCAACCACCGCGTAGCCTCCGCGACAACGGCGATATACGGCGTTGATGGCTGCGAAGACGTCGGCGGGCGTGACGCGCGGCGTGCCGATGCGCTGTAGCTCCGAGGCAAAGACGTTGAGCAGCACCTCGGAATCGGAGGTTGTGTTCAGATGCCGGCGATCCTCGCGAATGATCACTTCGGCCAGCTCGGTTGCGTTGGTCAGGTTGCCGTTGTGCGCAAGGCAGATGCCGTACGGGGCGTTGACGTAGAACGGCTGGGCCTCGGAGGCGCTGTCGCACCCGGCGGTCGGATACCGGACGTGGCCGATGCCCGCATTGCCCTTGAGCTCCAGCATGTGGTGCTGCTGGAACACGTCGCGGACGAGTCCGCTGCCCTTGCGGACGTAGAGCTCGCCATCGCCCGAGGTGGCGATGCCGGCTGCATCCTGTCCGCGATGCTGCAGGACGGTCAGGGCATCATAGATGCGCTGATTGACCGCGGTGGCTCCGACGATGCCGACAATTCCACACATGCCTGAACCGCCTTTAGCCGACTGACGCTAAACGGTCGAGCCCCCGGCGCGCTGCACGGTCGGCTCGCCTACGAGGCTGCGCAGACCGTTCGCGATGGACTCGCCATAAGGAATCAACAGGGAGTGACGCCACCAGCGCTCGCCCTCGAGGCGCAGCAGCTGGCCGAGAATCACGAAGACGCCGAGCAGGACCATTCCCCGCAGCGCGCCGAACACCACGCCGAGGAAGCGATCCATGCCGCTGAAGATCGACAGGCGCACGAAGTGCGCGAGCGCCGTCCCGATCACCGCGCCCAGCAGCAGGATGAGGACGATGAGAATCGCGCGCGCCGCCCAGATCTTGACGCTGGAGCCCGCGAGCAGTCCGCCCAGATGCGGCTCGATCAGCTCGCTGAAATGCCAGGCCACGAACAGGGCGAACAGCCAGGCTATCAGGGCCACCGCCTCGCGCAGGAAACCCCGCAGGGCCCCGAACACGGCGGAGAGGATAAAACCGGCGATCAGCCAATAGTCGGTTGCGTTCATCCGTCAGCCAGGACCGAATTGCAGGAGGGATGCCCCGGCGAGCCCGGGTTCGGTGCGGCGCGGATTGTACAAGAGCGCGGCGCGCACTGCTCGGGGCCGCCATGCAATTCGTGATGCCATTCAGGTGCGGGGAACAACGGAAGCGCTGGCGCCCGCCGCCCGCAGCCTCGCGGCCAGATCCGTGGCGGCGCTGCGGTCCGCAAGGGGACCCGCCCGCACGCGAAACAGCTTGCGGCCACCCCCGGAAGCTTCCGAGACGGCGACCCTGAACCCCTTGCCCTTGAGCTCCTGGGCCAGCCGGTCCGCATTGGTGCGATTGGCGAAAACCCCGAGCTGCACCATCCAGGCCTCTGCAGCCCCCGCCCCAGCGCTGCTGGGCTTGGCTGCAGCGCTGGGCTTGGCTGTAGCGCTGGACGCACGGGGAGCGGCAAGCGCCGCCGGGACGGCCTTGGGGGCCGGCGTGAGGGCCGTCGTGGCGGAGGGCGCCGCGGGCCCGGCCGCGCTCATGGAGCTTGCCGTGGGACGCGATGAGGGCACTGGCGCAGAGTCCGCTGGCGCGGGGGCCTGCGAAGTCTGTGCGCCCTGGGCAGTTGCCGCGGGCCCTTCCGTGATCGACCCGGGATTCACCGCATTCGCCTCTGCCGGGGCGGGCTGTGCGGACTCGCCGGACTCCGCGGTCGTCCCGGGGCTGCCGGAAGCCGCCGCGTGGGAGCGCGGCTCGTCTGCCAGATCGATCGTGTAGGAGCGTAATGGCGGTTCCTCTGCCGAGGTCGCTGTTGCCGGCGGTGCCGGGCCCGAGCGGACGGGCCCCGTCAACAGCTCGGGGACCAACAACACGATGAACGCTACCAAAATGATCGCGCCCGTCAGCCGCTCTTTCACCGAACCACTCACGTTGGCCAAGCTAAGGTGGGGAAGCAAACCGCAATTTCAAGCTCGTTCGACGGCTAGGCGGATTGGCATGCGCGTCAGTATATCCGAAGCCACTGCAAAGCCGGGCCCACTGTGTACACGGAGCCAAAGACGATCACACGATCGGCAGGCGTGGTGGCCGCGCGTGCGGCTTCGCAACCCTGCTCCACCGATGCGGCGAGCGTTGCGATGCCGGGCGGAAGCTGAAGTCTCTGCGCGAGCGTCTCTGCGGAGACGCCACGCGGACCGGGGAGCGTGCACACGATCCAGTGATCGACCAGCGGCCTGAGTGCGTCGACGATCTGCGGCGCGTCCTTGTCGCCGAGTATCCCGATGACCGCGATCGTGCGTCCGCCCTTGGAGGGCAGCGGACGCTCTCGCACATGCTCTGCAAAGATCCTCGCCGCGGGCTCGTTGTGCGCGATGTCGAGAATCCACTCACCCGGGCCCGCGCCGCCGTGCGCTGCCCCGCCCTGCACGCCGGATCCCGGCACGACCTGGAATCGTCCCGCGAGGCGCACCAGGCCCAGAGCCCGGCTCGCGGTGCGCTCGTCCAGTACGAATCGCGGCCCGAGCCGCTCCGGCCCGAGCGCTTCCACCGCGGCCAGCGCTGTGGCCGCATTCCGGTATTGGATCGAGCCGGCGAGCGCCGAGGGCGGCAGGTCGCGCAGCCTCAGGCGCAGTCCGTCATAGTTCCAGCGGTTGCGGTCGATGTGCCACGTGAAGTCTTTGCCGGCCACGATGGGGCGCGCACCGATGGTCTCGATCGTGCTGAAGACGCTGCTTGGCATGTCGGATGTGCCCAGCACGGCGGGGCGGCCCGGGCGGAAGATGCCGGCCTTCTCTGCTCCGATGAGCTCCAGCGTGTCGCCGAGCCAATCGCGGTGATCGAATCCGATCGAGCAGACGACGCCCACGTCGGCGTCGACGAGGTTCGCCGCGTCCAGCCTGCCGCCGAGGCCCACTTCCAGCACCATCGCCTCGACCGCGTGGTCGGCGAAGACCAGTAGCGCGGCGAGCGCATTGAACTCGAAGAACGTGAGCGTCGTGGGGCCCCGCGCGCGCTCGATCCGCTCGAACGCCGCAACGAGCTCGGCATCGCTGGCCTCTCGACCGTTGACGCAGATGCGCTCGTTGTAGCGGATGAAGTGCGGCGAGGTGAACAGGCCGGTCGTGACTCCGCCTGTTCGCAGCAGCGCCTCGATGTGTGTGACCGTGGAGCCCTTGCCGTTCGTGCCGCCCACCGTGACGACCGGGCACGTGGGCCTGTCGATGCCCAGCGTGCGGGCCACCGACCCGACGCGCGCCAGTCCCATGTCTATCGTCTTGGGGTGAACCGACTCCTGGAGAGTCAGCCACTCGGCGAGCGTCATCGCATCAAGCAGCTTCGGCCGGAGCGGCCGGGTCCGCAGGCGGCAGCTTCAGCAGCATCCGCAGGATGCCGCCGATCCTATCGCGCATGTCGCGCCGGTCGACGATCATGTCCAGGGCGCCGTGCTCGAGCAGAAACTCGCTGCGCTGGAAGCCCTCGGGCAGCGTTTCGCGCACGGTCTGCTGGATGACGCGCGGGCCGGCGAAGCCGATCAGTGCGCGCGGCTCGGCGATGTTCACGTCGCCGAGCATGGCCAGGCTTGCCGATACGCCTCCGGTGGTCGGATCCGTCATCACCGAGATGAACGGCATGTGGGCCTGGGCGAGCTGCGAGAGGGCGGCCGCCGTCTTCGCCATCTGCAGCAGGGAGTACAGCGCCTCCTGCATCCGTGCGCCGCCGCTGGCCGTGAAGCACACGAACGGCGCGCGGTGCTGGATGCAGTGCTGCACGCCGAGCTTGAAGCGCTCACCCACGACGGAGCCCATGGAGCCGCCGAGAAACTGGAATTCGAACGCGCACGCTACGATCGGCAACTGGTTCAGCGTGCCGGCGAGCACGATGAGCGCGTCATTCTCGCCGGTGGCCTTCTGCGCCTGCACGAGGCGATCCTTGTACCGCTTGCTGTCGCGGAACTTCAGCGGGTCCTGGGGAAACACGGAGACACCGATCTCTTCGGTCCCGCCCGGATCCAGAAACCGCTCCAGCCGCTCGCGCGCGCCGATGCGCATGTGATGGCTGCACTTCGGGCAGACATACAGGTTGCGCTCGAGCTCCGCGCGATAGAGCACCGCGTCGCACGCCGGACACTTGATCCACAGCCCCTCCGGCACCGAGCGCGTGCGGCGCTCGGTCTTGATGCGCGAGGGCATGATCTTCTCGAACCAGGACATGGGCGACCTACGGCTTGGCTGGCTGACGGTTCCCGATGATAGCGGAACCCCCTGCGCCCTCCGCAACAGGATCGTCCCGGAAGGGGTCGGGCAGTCCAAAGGCCGCCGGGTAGCGCACGGCCCAGAAATACAGACCCTCCGCCGGCGCGGTCGCTGCGCCCAGCCGGCGATCCTTGCCCTGCAGCACTTCCCCGGCCCACGCGGGCGGGGCGTCGCCGCGCCCAACGGCAATCAGCAGGCCCGCAATGTTGCGCACCATGTGGTGCAGGAATGCGTTGGCCGTCGCGTCGATGATCACCCAGTCCCCGTGGCGGACCACTGCCAGCCGCTCCAGCCGCCGGATCGGCGAATGCCCCTGGCACTCCGAGGAGCGGAAGGCGCTGAAGTCATGCTCGCCGCACAGCTCGGCAGCCGCCTCGCCCATCCGTGCCTCATCGAGAGGCTTATGGATCGCCGCAGCGCGCTTGTCGGCAAGCGCAGAGCGCGTTGCGCGGTTGAGGATGAAATAACGGTACGTGCGCGCCTCTGCTGAGTAGCGCGCGTGGAAGTGCATGGGAACCGGCCTGCACCAGGCAATGCTGATGTCGCGGGGGAGATCTGAATTCGCGCCGAGCACCCAGCCGCGCATTGAACGCTGCGCGTGAGTGTCGAAGTGCGTGACCTGCCAGCGTGCGTGGACGCCTGCGTCCGTGCGTCCGGCGCAGACGACGCCGATGGGCTCGTTGGCTACGCTGCTGAGCGCAGCCTCCACGGCTGCCTGCACTGAGCGGACGGATAGCTGCGTCTGCCAACCGGCATACGCAGTTCCGTCATATTCGATTCCAAGCGCTACGCGCACCTTTTGGGGGACGGCTCAGCCGGGCAGCGACTCCATCAGCCGCTGCGCTTCCTGCTTCTGCGTCGAGGAGCCCTCGTGCATCACTTCTTCCAGGATGTTGCGCGCGCCGTCCGGATCGCCCATGTCCATGTAGGCGCGGGCCAGGTCGAGCTTCGTACCGACCTCACTCATCGTGACCGGCTCGAGGTCGGGCAGCGCGAGGTCGTCCGACGACAGCTTCTGCGTCGAGGTAAAGGCCGCGTCCGGCACCGTTGCCGTACCGATGTCCAGGTCCACGCCCGACCCGTTGGTCACGTGCGTGGCGCCGTTCATCTCGCCGAGGTCGTAGTCGACTTCGCGCGGGAGCGCCTGCAGCCGCGACGTCGAGCCCGGATCCTGTACGTCCTGCTCGCCTGCGCCGTTGCCGCGCTCCGAGAGCGCCGCGTCCAGCTCGTTTTCGTCCATGTGCCACGTGCCGGTGGCGGAGGGCTTGTCTTCCCCGCCGGCACGCCGCTGCGCGTCCTCCATGACGCGACGCGAATGGTCGTCCAGGCCGGCCACGAGCGTGGGCGCGTCCGGCGAGTTGCCCAATCCGGGCTGATCCATGGTGTCCAGCGCGCCCAGGTCCAGTCCCAGGTCGTCGATGGCCAGCTCCGCCGTCTGGTCGGCGGAGCTCTGTCGCATTGCGATCTCGACCTTCTGACGGATGGTCGGATTGTCGCCGGAGCTGATGCCGGGCTGCTCGACGGTCGGTGCCTCGGGATCGGCGCCGTAGTCGGGCATCACGAGCTCATCTTCGCGCGTGATCTTCTGGGTCATCTGACGGGTGGTGCCCGTCGCGGACCCCGTGAAGCTCTGGTCGATTGCTGCGTTGCGATCCGTCGCCGTGCCGAGGGTCGAGGAGGCTTGCGTGTCACCCAGCGCCGAGCCGATGTCCAGATCGACGCCGCCGTCGCCGCCTTCACCGGGCACCGGGTCGCCGAGGAGGTCGAAGTCGACGCGGCTCTGGCCACCCTCGAGATCGAGGTCGACGCCGCCCGCGGTTGCACCGCTGACGCCGCCGGAGGCGAACATCGGGTCTTCGGGGGCAAGCTGCTTGCCCATGATCACGATCTTTTCCCACTCGCCGGGCGCGGCTTCCGCACGCGTCCCGGCCAGTTCGCGGGCCGCCTGCAGGAACTGGTCCTTGTTGCCCCAGACGAAGAACACCTCGAGCAGCTTCAGCTTCAGGTCGCGGCGCGCCGGCTCGCGGCTGATGGCGATGCGGATCAGGTCGGCGGCCTGGTCGTAGAGGCCGTAGGCCATGTGGAAATCGGCTTCCGCCAGCGGATCGCCCTGGTCGAGATTGATCGCCGTCTCGGCGCTGATCGTCTCGTCGGATGAAAC
>FTDY01001324.1_pt1 | contig 14935 bp, 10 predicted proteins | sample 1640031 | NCBI WGS metagenome assembly FTDY01 (sample SAMEA3914816, study PRJEB12502) | metagenome | biome: forest; material: soil | place: USA | collected 2011-09-16 | depth 0.3 m
ACGCAGCGCGACGATGCCCCGCTGTGGCGCTACTGCCGGACCATGCCCATTCCGGACAGCCTGCGCGAGCGCATCGATCTGTATAGAGGGACAGGCCGCATCCGCCCTCGCTCGGGCGAGCTGTTCACCGATCTGAGCTGGTTCTACATCTTCGAAGGACTGGGCGCGAGGCCCGCCAGCTACGATCCGCTGCTGGACGTCATTCCAGTGCCCAAGCTCAGCGAGATCCTGGCTTCCATCGCGACGGCCAACGCGGCGATCGCGCGGACGGCGCCTCGTCACGACAGCTACTTCAGGGCCGACGCCGCAGCCGCCAGCCGCGCCGCCATCCCATGAGCGGCCAGAAACCGCTGCTGGGCGGCGTCGAACTGGGTGGCACGAAGTGCGTGTGCCTGATCGGCACCGGGCCCGGGGACATCCGGGCGCAGATCTCGATTCCCACCGGCAGCGATCCTGCAGACACGCTCCAGCGGATCGTCAGGACCTTCAACGACTGGGATGCCCAACACGGCCCCCTGGGCGCGCTCGGGATCGCCTCCTTCGGCCCCATCGATCTGTCGCGCCAGTCGCCGAGCTACGGCTTCATCACCTCCACGGTGAAACCCGGTTGGTCGCACACCGACATCGTGGGGCCGCTGACGCGGCAACGCACGGCAAGAGTCGGATTCAACACTGACGTGAACGGCGCAGCGCTCGCGGAGAAACGCTGGGGCGCCGCCCGTGGGCTCGACGATTTCGCCTACGTCACGGTCGGAACCGGCGTTGGCGTGGGGTTGGTAGTTGGAGGCCGCCCGGTGTTCGGGTGCAATCACACCGAGCTCGGCCACACACGGATAGTCCGCGCAGCCGGCGATTCGTGGCCGGGAGTCTGCGTTTTTCACGGCGACTGCGTCGAAGGTCTGGCGTCCGGGCCGGCGATCGCCGCCCGTGCTGGAATGAACGCCACCGACATTCCCGCAGACAGTCCCGTTTGGGACCTGGCAGCTCATGCGCTCACGCAGCTGCTGCATACGATGGTGCTAGCCACGGCACCGAAGCGCATCTTCATCGGGGGCGGCGTGATGGAGGCGCGCCCTGCCTTGCTGGTCCAGTTGCGGCGCCGCCTGCGCGAGAGCCTCAATGGTTACCTCGAGCTCGATGAGCTGGGTGAGGGCATTGATCGCTACATCGTGGCACCCGGGCTTGGCTCCCTTGCGGGTCCGCTCGGCGCGCTGGCGCTGGCGGCCGATGCATAGCCGCCTCGGACCGCAGCTCTCCGGCACCAATCCCGAGCGGGCCGGCGATCACAACCAACGCGTCACGCTGCACGCCATCCGCATCAACGGACTGGTCACCCGCACCGATCTCGCCGCCATGACCGGGCTGACCGCTGGCGCCATCGCGAACATCACCAAGCGCCTCCTCAAGGACGGCCTGATACTGGAGGCAGGCAGGTTACGCGGCCCACGGGGCCAACCGGCCACCAAGCTCGTCATCAACCCGGATAGCTGCTTTTCCGTCGGGCTCAACGTCGACCGCGACCACATCACGCTCGTCGTGCTGGATTTCGTCGGCAAGGTGCGCGCACGCTCTTCGCGTGAGATCGCCTTCGCAAAGCCGCACACGGTGCGCACATTCTTCCAGCGCTCGATCGGGCAGCTCCTGGAGAAGGCGGGCGTGTCCCGCGAGCGCCTGATAGGCGTCGGAGTTGCATTCCCGGACGATATCGCCCGCGCGCACCTGCCTGAGCAGCCGGGCGATTACGCGGCGTGGGCGTTCGTCAAGGTCGACGAGCTGATCCGCGATGTCCTCGGAGTGCCCGTATACGTCGAGAACGACGCCGCGGCGGCGGCGATCGGAGAGATGCAATTCGGCTCCGGGCATCAGTACCGCAGTTTCTTCTACCTGTTGGTCACCGCGGCCCTCGGAGGAGGCCTGGTCGTGGATGGCAACTATTTCCGCGGTGCGAACGGCCGCAGCGGCGAGATCGGCTGGCTGCATTGGCCCACCGACTCGGGCCACGACACGCAGCTCCAGAACATCGCCTCGCTTTCCGCGTTGTACAAACGGCTCGCGGACCGTGGCCTGCGCGTCGCCTCACCGCGCGGCTTGACGCGCCTGGAACCCGATGCCCGCGATGTCGTCGACCGCTGGATTCGCGACTCGACCGATGCGCTCGTCAACTCCTTCGTTGCCATCAACTGTCTGATCAATCCGGAGGCCATTCTGATCGGCGGCCGGCTTCCGGCGATGCTCGTGGATCTGCTTGCGGCCTCTCTCAATGAGAGCATGACGCGTTTCGCGGATCAGCTACCGGCCGTCGCCATGGTGGCGCGCGCGGCGACGGCAGACGACGCCCCGGCCGTAGGAGCCGCAATTCTGCCGTTCAGTGCCCGTTTTCTGCCCACACGCTTCGCCGTTCTGAAGACGAGCTGAGCGCGGCCGCCGTTGCAGCGGCGCAGCGCAACGGATCACTTCTTTTCGAACACCCGCACGTCCTTTTCGTCCTCGGGCCCCGGGACAGGGCCTCTGAGGACAGTGGATTTCACGCAAGCGTAACACTTGCGCTAATCTAGCGGCCTCATTGGGAGCGCTACCATGTCAGTCGAGAGCCTGCGGAGATTGACGTTCATCGCGGCCCTGAGCGCCGCCTCCGCGCTGGCGCTGGCAGCCGCGCCGCAGGAGGATTCCGCCTCCTTCGATCCGGACGGAACCGCGCACATCACGCGCACCGTGCCTGTGCCGTCGATGATCAGCCCTGAGGCGCAGAAATGGCTCGAGTCGCTCACGTATATCCAGCGTGGTTCCCAAACGCTGGCGCAGCGTCGCGCCTCGACGGACGAGTGGCGCGTCCGGGATTCGGCCGAGGCGCTGAAGCACTACCCCGTTGCCATCAGTGAGACCCGCATCGCCGGGGTACGGGCCGATCTGATCACGCCCCTCGATCTGCCTGAGGAAAACCGTACCCGCGTGCTGATCAACCTGCACGGCGGCGGATTCAATGCCGATTCCGGCTCGCGGATCGAGGGCGATCCCATCGCCAATCTGACCCGCACCCTGGTCGTGTCCGTGTACTACCGGCTGGCGCCGGAGCATCCGTTTCCGGCTGCCGTGGACGATGTCGTAGCCGTATACAAGCAGCTGCTCAAGAGCCATAAGCCGCGCAGCATCGGAATATTCGGGACCTCTGCCGGTGCCATCCTGACCTGCGAGGTGGCAGTAAGACTGCAGCAGCTCGGGCTGCCCCTGCCAGGAGCGCTGGGCGTGTTCTCCGGCCTCGGCGACTTCAGCCGCGTCAGCGACTCACGGCAGCTGTTCGCGCTGGACGGATTGCCGGGCGACCTGCAGCCCACCGTCACGGCCCATCTTCCGGACGACGCCTACGTCGGCAAGACGGACCGTCGCAATCCCGTGTTGTCCCCGCTCTTCGCTGACCTGAAGGGCCTGCCGCCGACCCTGCTGGTGACCAGCACCCGCGACATGCTGCTGGGGGACACCGCCGCCATGCACCGAGCGCTGCTGCTCTCCGGAGTGGACGCCAGCCTGGTCGTGTTCGAGGCCTTGCCGCATGCCTTCTGGTACCACTTCGAATTCCCCGAGACCCGGGAAGCGCTCGAGCTGATGGCGCATTTTCTGGACGAGAAGGTGGCACGCTGAATGGGCGCAAGCAGTTCCCGTGAGGCTGGCGGCAACCGTTCGGGTTCGCACGACTCGAACGCCATCGTCTCGCTGCTGATTGCGGCCGGGCTCAGCGTGGCCGGCGGCCCAGTACCGCTGATCGCAGCGTCGCCGGAACCGCCCGCGCATCTTACGAGCGAGCAGGATCATCAGAGGATGATGGACCTGTTGCATATCGGCGCGCTGCGCCGCGGACCCGATGGCGATCCGAAGTCGCCCAACGCGGCCAACTTCGACGAGTCCAAGGTCACACCCTACTACAACCTTCCGGATCCTCTCGTGCTGAAGAACGGCGAGCGCGTGAGGACACGCGCCTTCTGGTCGCAACGGCGCCGGCCGGAAATCGTTGCCGACTTCGACAGAGAGGTCTACGGCCGCGTACCGCGTGACCTGCCTGGAGTCTCCTGGACGGTGACCCGCGAGAGCCGCGAGACCGTCGGAAACGTACCGGTCGTCACGCAGGATGTCGTGGGCCATGTGGACAACTCGTCGTATCCAGAGGTCAGTGTCGACATTCAACTGACGGTGACGACTCCGGCAAACATCGGTGCACCCGTGCCCGTGATCATGGAGCTCGCATTGAGCCCAGAGGTCGTGGCGGCAATGAGGAAACGTCTGACGGAGGCTCAACGCACCGAGCTCGAAGGCGCCGGACCCGGCTGGCAGAGCCTGGTGCTCGCCAAGGGATGGGGATACGCATCGCTCATCGCCACGAGTGTGCAGGCTGACAGCGGCGATGGATTGACGCAGGGCGTGATCGGCCTCGTCAACAAGGGAAAGCCGCGCAGGCCTGATGACTGGGGCGCCCTGCGTGCCTGGGCCTGGGGGGCCAGCCGCGCACTCGACTATCTCGAGACGGACAAGACCGTGGACGCGCGGCAAGTGGGCATCGAAGGACTGTCCCGCTACGGCAAGGCGGCACTCGTGGCCATGGCCTACGAACCGCGCTTTGCGATCGGCTTCATCGGCTCATCCGGGGAAGGCGGCGCCAAGATCCTGCGCCGTCACTTCGGCGAGCAGGTCGAGAACCTGGCCTCGAGCGCCGAGTATCACTGGATGGCCGGCAACTTCCTCAAGTACGCCGGTCCCCTGACCGCCAACGATCTGCCCGTGGATGCGCACGAGCTGATCGCGCTGTGCGCGCCGCGTCCCGTGTTCATCAGCAGCGGCTCACCTGAGGTCGAGGGAGGCTGGGTCGATGCCAAGGGCAGTTTTCTGGGTGCGGTGGGTGCCGGACCTGTGTATGAGCTCCTCGGGAAGAGGGGCCTGGGCACGGCAGAATTTCCACCCCTGCAAACCGCGCTCATCGACGGAGATGTCGCGTTCCGACAGCATGCCGGAGGCCACACGACTGGACCGAACTGGCCGACCTTCCTGACGTTCGCCAGTCGCTACATCAAAGGGCCGGGCGTTCCGCCCGCAGCGGCGCTCGCGAGCGCTGCGCCTGCAGCGCCCGCCGCTGTAACCACGCCCAGCCCCACTCCGACGTCTGTCGCGGGCATCCCGGCCACCGCGGTTGCCCCAACCGCCATGACTGCGGCGTCCAGGCCGACAGTCACGCAGCCTCCTCCGAAACACCAACCCGGCGCGGGAATCTTCGAGGGTCAGTCCGACGTCGGCAGCGTAGTGCCTGCTGGCACTGGCAGCTACAGCCCGGCGACGGGCACCTACACGCTTACCTCCGCGGGTGCCAACACCTGGTATCACGTCGACGACTTCCACTATCTGTGGAAGCAGGCATCCGGCGATCTCGCGCTGACGGCCGAGATCGCATTTCCACCCCATGCCTACCCGCACGATCCAAACCCGCACCGCAAGGGCATCCTCATGTTCCGGCAGACCCTGGATCCGGGCGGGATCTACGCTGCCGCAGGCGAGCACGGCTCGGGCATGATGGCGCTGCAGTATCGCAGGGAGCGAGGCGCCAACACGCAGGACGTCGAGCTCAACATCGATGCGGTACGGACGGTTCGCATCGAGAAGCGTGGCGACACTTTCACCCTATTCCTGTCGATGAAGGGGGAGGCCGTGCATCAGGTCGGCGCTTCCGTCATGCTGCACTTGAACGAGCCGTTCTTCGTCGGTCTGGGCGTCGTCTCCCACGACGTGGGCACCACCGACAAGGTCGAGTTCTCAAACGTCTCGCTGCAGCCCCTGCCCCCCGCACCGCCGGACACACAGCTCACCCTCTACAGCACGCTGCAGACGGTTTCGATCGACGATCAATTCCGGCGCGCAATGATGATCCGCACGGTCCCCGCGTACATGCAATCCGCCAACTGGGCGCCCGACGGCAGGGGCATCTACGTGCATGAGGAAGGCCGCGTGGAAAGGATTCCCTATCTGACTCCGCCGGCCGGCGGCGCCCCGGAAGCGGTGGATACCGGCAAGCTCCTCGATTGCTCAGGCAATTTCGGCGTATCGCCCGATGGCAGGCTCCTGGCCCTGAGTTGCGCCGAAACGCACGGCGGCCCGCACGAGGTCTACGTGCAATCCACGGCCGGCGTCGCAACGCCACGCAAAGTGACCAACAGCACCGCGTCGAGCTTCTTCCATGCCTGGTCTCCTGACAGCCGAATCATCGCGTTCACCCGCGGCAGCGCGGACAAGGCCGACATCTTCACCGTACCAGTCGCGGGAGGCGAGGAGCTGCGGCTGACGCGCGACACGGTGAACGATGGGCCCGACTACTCCCCGGATGGCCAGTTCATCTATTTCGATTCAGCTCGCTCAGGCGCCTTGCAGATCTGGCGCATGAAGCCGGATGGATCGGGAGCCGAGCAGTTGACCGACGATGACCGCTCAAACTCCTCGCCGCATGTCTCTCGTGACGGCAGGACCCTCGCGTTCCTCAGCCAGCCGGCGGCAAGCGGCCCGGGTATCGGCGCCGCCGCCCTCAGGGTCATGGACTTCAAGGACGGGCTGATTCGGACGCTCGTGGATTTTCAGGGAAACCGCGGCAGCTTCTCGATGTACGGCTGGGGAGACGCCACTCATCTGGCGTTCGTCAGCTACCAGAAGCTGCCCGGCAGGTCTGAGTCGAGCCCACGGGCCGGACATTGATACCGTCGACAAGATCAAGCAACAGGAAACAAGTCCGATGAAACGCCTCTGCGCCACGATCGCTGCGCTTGCGGGTGCCGGAGCGGCCGGCGCGCTTCCACCGGCACGCGCGCCAATAACTGGAGTCTCGCATATCGCCGTCTACGCGGCAGATCCAGCGAAGACCGAACGGTTCTACGTGCACGATCTCGGAGCGGTCAAGGGGAAAGACCCCGAGAACCCTGCGGCGGTGCGCTATTACTTCGCCCAAGCGCAGTTCATCGAGGTGTTGCCACTGCCCTCGGGCCCTCCCTCGATCAATCGGCTGGATCACGTCGCCTTTGCAACGCCGGATGCGCAGTCTCTGCGCGCCTATCTGGCGTCGAAGCAGATCGCCGTGCCACAGGACACGCAACGGGGCAGCGACGGCAGCCGATGGTTCGATGTGATCGATCCTGAAGGCAACAAGGTGCAGTTCGTGCAGCCCTCGCCCCACGCGGCGCAGGTGCCGGTCAATCCGCTCTCCAGCCACATCATCCATGTGGGGTTCATCGTTCACGACCGCGCGCGGGAGGATGGATTCTTCCGAGCGGTGCTGGGGTTCAGGCCCTACTGGTTCGGCGGCACGCGGGACGACACACCCGACTGGATCTCGCAGCAGGTTCCCGACGGCACCGACTGGCTGGAATATATGATCGTGGGCACCCCGGAGGGCCGCGGAATTCCAGCCACGATGAAGCCTGCCGATCTGGGCGTGCTCGATCATTTCTCCCTCGGTGTGCCGAACGCGGAAGTCGCCTACACGCTGCTGTGGAACGGCGCTCGGCTCGAGGGCCAGGCCGGCGTGCCGAAAATCGGCCGCGACGCCAAGTGGCAGCTGAACCTGCTCGATCCGGACGGCACGCGCGCCGAGATCATGGAATTCCATGCGATCGGCAAGCCCTGCTGCTCCCCGTTCACCGCTTCCGATCCGCAACAGTAAATCCCATCCCATGGGGCGCATCGTCAGCGTCCTGAGGCGGCAAGTGAGCCTGCGCATGCGACATGGAACTGCCCTCGTGCTGCTTGCGTCGTTCTGCGGGCCCCTGCCGGCCGCCGACCTGCATCTGAACACGCTCGACTACTTCGAGACGCAGGGACTGAGCGTCCTCGCCTATCAGAACACTTTTCACGAGGTGTTCCGCGATCAGAAGCTGGGGGGCGTGGAGATCATCCTGCACGGCGAACGCATCGCGACCGACGGGGAGATCCGCCTGACGCCTACGCCGGAGCAATGGGACCCCGTGCCGAAATTCACTCGCCGCGAGCATGGCGCGGCCCCAGATCAGTTGATCGCCTATTCCGGCTATCCAGACCTCTCCTTCAGTTATCGGATCGAGATCACGGCCGAGGGCCAGGGAGTGCGCGTTGCGGTCCACCTCGAGCGGCCGCTGCCCGCCAGCCTCGCCGGCAAGGCCGGCTTCAATCTCGACTTTCTGCCCACGGCATACTTCGGCAAGAGCTATCGCCTCGATGAAGCGTCCGGGATCTTTCCACGGCATCCGGAGGGGCCCATGCAGCGGGACGCTGCCGGTTCCGCCGAACCGCTGGCGCTGGGGAGTGGGCGCCGAATCGTTCTCGCACCCGAGGACCCGTCAACGCGGGTGACGATCGTGTCGGACAGCGGCACCCTCATGCTGTTCGATGCGCGCAACCAGGCGCAGAACGGCTGGTTTGTCGTGCGCGGCCTGATCCCGGTGGACAAGACCGACAACGCGCTCGTCTGGCACATCCGGCCGCACGTCATCCCGGGCTGGATTCGTCCGCCGGTAGTCTCGTACAACCAGGCCGGATACACGCCGGAGCGCTCGAAGATCGCGCTGCTGGAGCTGGATCCTCTGTATGACGCGCCACAAACGGCGCGCCTGCTACGACTGGGCGCGGCCGGCAGCTACGAGGAGGCATTCCGTGCGCCCATCAGGTCGTGGGGGAAATGGCTGCGCTATCAGTACGCCTCATTCGACTTCTCACAGGTGCATGAACCGGGCATCTACGCCATCGAGTACGGCGGACGCACCTCCGGACCTTTCCGGATCGGAACCGACGTCTACAGCAAGGGCGTGTGGCAACCCTCTCTCGACACTTACCTCGCGGTCCAGATGGATCATGTGAAAGTGCGCGAAAGTTACCGTGTGTGGCACGGTGTATCGCACATGGACGATGCCCGCCAGGCTCCCGCGAACTACACGCACTTCGACGGCTACTCGATGGGCGCGTCTTCGGATTCCCCCTTCGCAACCGGAGAGCACGTTCCGGGGCTGGACCGCGGCGGCTGGTACGACGCGGGCGACTACGACCTGCGCACCCAGACTCAGGCGCGCGTGATCACCGACCTCGTGCTGGCCCGTGAGACGTTTCATATCGATTGGGACGAGACGACGGTCGATGAAAATGCGCGCCTGGTGCAGATTCACCGGCCCGATGGCATTCCGGACGTCTTGCAGCAGATCAAACACGGCGTGCTCGCACTGCTCGCCCAGTATTCCGCGTTTGGCCACGCGGTTCCCGGCATCGTCGAGCCCACCCTGCAGGAGTACACGCATCTCGGCGACGCCGCCTCGCAGACCGATGGCAGGATCTACGACTCACGGCTCGGCCCGCTTGACAGCGATGGGCTGCACTCCGGTGCGCCGGATGACCGCTGGGTGTTTACCTCTCACACTACGCCGCTGAACTATGCAGCGGCGGGATCCCTTGCGGCCGCAAGCCGGGTGCTTCACGGGTATGACGATGACCTCGCAGTGCAATGCCTGACGACAGCCGTCAAGGTGTGGAACGAGGAACACAGCCATCCGCCGGTCATCTTCCGGTCATTCAACACCACGGGCGGCGAGCTGGAGGATGAGGAGGTCAAAGCCGCGGTCGAGCTGCTGATCGCCACGCGGGGCGCGGCGCCCTACAAGCAGCGGCTGCAGGCGCTGCTGCCCGCGATCGAGGGACATTTCCTGGAGCTGGGATGGACCGCTGCCCGTGCGCTGCCCTTCATGGACCGAGGTTTCAAGCGCAGCCTGGCTGCGGCTGCGTCGCGCTCCAAGGCGGCAGAGGACGCCCAGCTTGCGCAAAATCCGTTCGGCGTGCCCATCAGCACCGGCACCTGGGGAGGCTCGCAGAACGTCGCGGATTTCGCGGTCCACGCTTTCTTTCTCCACCGGGCCTTTCCCAGCATCGTGGGAATCGATGCGACGCTGCGGGGATTCGACTACGTGCTCGGGCGACACCCCGTCTCGAGCGTCTCCTACGTGTCCACCGTTGGAGCCTCCTCGAAGCTGATCGCATACGGCAACAACCGAGCCGACTACACCTTCATTCCGGGCGGCATGATTCCGGGTGTCGTCATCATCAAGCCCGATTTTCCGGAGCTCGAGGATGACTGGCCCTTCCTGTGGTACGAGAACGAGTATGTCGTCGATGCCGCCTCGACATTCATTCTCGCGGCCAACGCCGCAGGGGCCCTGGCGCGCTGAAGTTCAGGCCGTGGCGAGCTTGGGCGACGCGCGGCCGCTACATCTGATGAGTGTCCATGCAGACGTTTTCCCGGATGGCCATGCCCGGCTGCCGGTGAAGCGTGAACGTCGTAGTCCACGGGGAGGTGTAGTAGTCCGGATCGGTCAGGGCCACGGAGCCGGCGATTGTGTTGGGATCCGCCAGGGTGAAGCGCTCCTGCACCCGCAGCTTCTCCCCGTGCGGCAGGCCCGAGTAATCCAGCCAGGTCTTGTCGTTCAGCCCGATGGTGTCGATCACCAGGGTGGTCCCTTCGAAGCGGGCAATCGAGTACCCGAGGTAGTCCGGATCGGGGTCATCGGGAAGGGATTTGTCCCAGTAGACGATGCGGAACGTGTGGTTGGCCTCGTGGATGAAATTCACGCTGCGCGTCGTCTGCAGGATGAGGAAGGGATGCGGCGCATACAGCAGCCGCGGCGTCCCTTGCATGATGCAGTCGCTGGTCGGGTCGATCTTGCGGTTGCCCGCATGCAGTGCCGCCTGCCGCCTGGCGTATTCCGCCTTGCCGGCCGCGTTGAGGGGCGGCTCCTTGCCGTCCGCCGTGAGCAGATGGGTGATGGTGCTGGACATGGCCCACTTGCCCGTCAGATTGGGCACGCCGGCCGCCGGCTGCTCGAACAGGGGGGGCTCCGGCGAGGCGGCCGGCACGGCCGGCGCGCTCACCAGGAGAATGAGCAGAATCGCAGCACGGGCGATCTGGCCCAGCAGGGGGTGAAATCCCAGCGCGCGGGGTGGTGAGCCGATTGATGCGTCCACTACTTTGCCACCGTCACGCCATTCTCCGGCGCATTGCGGTTGTTCTCTTCGCACGAATACTCCGAGATGCGGATGTCGCCGCGCCAGGGATAGAGCCGCTCGGCGGTCCACGGACGGGTGTAGTGGTCCGGGTCTGCGATCGTGATCAGGTTGCGCAGCTCAACGCCGCCGTACTGGTTGGTGAACTTGGTGATCCGCTCGGTGACCGTCAGCTTCAGGCCGTGCGAGAGCGACTCCTCGTCGATCTGCGTCCGGTCGTTGAAGTGATCCGTGAACACGACCAGGGTGTTGCCTTCCCAGTGTCCCACCGAATAGCCGAGGAACGTCCGGGGTGCACCGGCGGGAGCCGGCTTGCCGTCCAGGTGGATGTAGCGCACGTTGTGCGCCACCTCGTGCAGGATCGTGATCAGCCCCGGCGAGTAGACGAACTGGATCGGGTAAGGTGAGGCCATGAGCCTCGGGACCCCATGAGGAAAGCATTGCGTTGGCGCATCCGCGATCGGGGTGCCGGCCTTTTCCATGTCCAGATGATGCTGGCGGCTGGCGGCCTCGGCCGGCGTCAGCGGCAATAGCTTGGCCGATTCTGCAGGCGACTGCGGCTGATCGGTGATGGGACGGAAGGTCCGGTCGTAGCCGCGGGTCCACCAGACACCGGAGAAGTCCCGCGGATCGGCCGGCGCGGGATTCTTGTTCCACTCGGCAGCCTCCGCAGCGTTGCGCTTTTCCCTGGCCGCAGCTTGTTGCGGCGAGGGCGGGGGCCGGCGCGTCCCCTCCTCCTGGGCAAGGCTCGTGAGCGGAACGATCAGCAGCAGGGCTGCCGCCAGCAACCCAAGCATCGGCCGGTTGGTCACACGTACCTCCGTGGGCGAATTTTTGCCGTCGATGATACCCGCGGCGAGGCGCCGGAAATGGTCGCACAGCGAAGGACTCGGGCCCGCACCCGTGGGCGCGATAATCGCACGGACACGGCTGCCTCTGTTCACCTTGAACATTACGCTCGATTGCTAAGGCGCCGTCAGGTTCCAGTGGAGCGCATCGGTCTGGGAAGTGCCGCCGATCGTCGCCTGAGCCTGCAGATCGTTCGACCCGGGAGCGAGGCGAACGGACCGCCACAAGCAGATTCCCCCGACGCACGGAGCCGCTCCCAGCTGGACACCGTTGAGTGTCAGCGTCGCCGCGTTCGCGTTGCTGTATGCCTTGACGTCGAGCAGCGCACGGGACCTCTCGATGTACCTGCGTCCAACCAGATGAAGAGTGGGCTGCGCACTCCAGTTCGCGCGATAGAAGTAGAAAGCATCCTTGCGGGTGCTCCGGTCATAGCTGACCAGACCCTTGTCGTTGACGTCGGACAGATCGCCTTCCTGGCGCGAGCTGCTCGCAAAATCGAACAGGTTCCAGATGAACACGCCCCACAGATAGGGCCGCGCCCGCAATGCGCCCCACGAGGCCTCGTGAAAGAAGTTCTGCACCTCCTCTGGATGTGGTCGCCCGCGCACGCTGAACGGACCTCCCTCCGGCTCGTCGGAGTGTTGACTCAGCGCCGCGCCGGCGCCGTACTCCGACACGGCGATGGGCAGTGTGGGGTGGCGGGCGTGAGCGGCATCGAGCATCGGTGCAAGATCGCGGACGGTTCCGCTGTACCAACCGAAGTAGCGGTTGTATCCGACGGTATCGGCCAACCCCACGATGGCCTCCCGTTCGCCGGTTGCAAGCAGGATCTCGCAGCAGTCCGCAAACGTCGTGGCGCGGGACGGATCCTCGCTCTTGGCGAGCGCATTGAGCTCCCGGAGCAACGCCGGCGCATGACCCTGGCGGTGCGCCTCTGAGGCCAGAAGATCGATCTCATTGGCGATGGACCAGACGACGATGGAGGGATGATTGCGGTTCTGCCGAATGAGCTCCGTGAGCTGCTGCCTGGCGTTCGCGACCAGGGCGGGGCTCGGTGGCGAGCCGTCCAGTGAAACCTGGTTCACCAGCGGGATCTCTGCCCACACGGCGATGCCGCGCGCATCCGCCAGATCGTAGGAGTAAGAGTCGTGCTGGTAGTGGGCAAGACGCACCGCGTTCGCCCCCAGATCCGCGAGCAGATCGAAGTCCTGATCCTGATCGGCGCGAGTAATGGCCCATCCCTTGATCGGGCGATCCTGGTGCATTGCAGCACCCCGCAGGGCCACGTGCCGGCCGTTCAGAAGGAATCCTCTGTCGGCATCGAACTTCACGGCCCGCAACCCCAGCGGCTGACTGATCCGGTCGAGCACCTCGCCACGCGCGGAGCGCAGAGTCACGACGACCCGATACAGGTAGGGGTCTTCCCTTCCCTGCCACAGATGCGGGTGCTCGATGCTGAAGCTCGCCCGCACCGTCGCGACCGATCGCGGCGCAACGGTGAGCGGCTCCGAGTTTGCGATCAGGTTGGCTCCGGTGGCATCCTCGACATGAGTCTCCACGCGAATCCTCCGCGAAGCCTTCCAATCGTTCGCGATTCTGCCGGACACCTCCACGGTGGCAGCTGAGTCGCCGATGTCCGCTGCGTTCGCGTACAGGCCGGGGCCACCGAAATCCAACAGATCCACGTGCACCGGGCGAGTGACGATCAGGGACACATCGCGATAGATCCCGCCGAAGACGAAGAAATCACCGGATAGTGGAATCACATCGGCCGTGGCCGCTCCAGGCCGCGGTGGGCTGTTGTCCGCCCTGACGGCCAGAACGTTGGCGCCGGACCGATGGATCGCCTCCGTCGCGTCGAATCGGAAGCGAGAGAAGGCTCCCGCGTGCCGGCCCAGAAACCTTCCGTTCAACCAGACGTCGGCGACTGTGCCAACGGCGTCGAACTGCAGGAAGTAGCGGCTGCCGGTCGCAGCGCGCGGAGGCTTGAACCGCAGACGATACCAACCTTTCCCCTGGACGACGTTCGTCACAGGCGAGCGCTGGACTCCCGCGTTGCCCAGGCGGTTCCAGGTATGAGGAACATCCACGCGCGCCCATCCAGAATCGTCGAACGCCGGGGCCTGCGCCGCGGTCACGTCGTCAGACTGAGCGAACCGCCAGCCCTCATTCAACGACTGCGTGAGACGCGGACTGGCGGCCGCGCCGTCGGCAGCCGTGTACACGCTCGCGGCGAGCACGCCCGCGCAAATGAGTCCGAGAGTCAACTGAAGCTTGCGCCGTGGGGCGAACGCGAGAATGAGCGCGCATTGCGATCGAGGAAGCGCGCAGGAATGGCAGCGTGCAAGGGAAAGAGCGGAAAATAGGGTTGCGCCTCCTTGATCGTGCGGACGAACGAGCTCCGATGGCTCAGGCGATCGAAGTAGGCGGCAAGCTTGTCGTGATGCGCCTCGAATGGCTCGAGAATGCCGGCATAGAAGAGAGCCGGCGCGGCGGCGCAATCCGCCAGACCGAAGTCGGGGCCGCCCGCCCAGCCGCCCTCGGCGAGCGAGCGATCGAGCATGCTGTACGCGGTCCGCAGTGTAGACCTTGCAGCCTCCGCGCCCTCCGTATCGCGGCGACCTTCGGGCCTCATGTGATCGCCGACGAGCTTCTGCATCGGCTGATGCACGTAAAGATCGAAGAAGCGATCCCACAGACGGGCCTGCAGCGCCTGCTCGGGATCGCGCGGAATGAGCGGCTTGGCGCCCGGATAGTGGCGATCCAGATACTCGATGATGATGCTGGACTCCGGATACATGCGCCCGCGCGCAAGGTCGCGCAGGACCGGAAACTTCCCGACCGGCCAAAGCGCCCGCAGCTCTTCGCCGTCTTCCGGCTTGCCGAAATCGATGACCCGCGGCTCGAACGGGGTACCGGTCTCGTAGAGCGCAATCAGCACCTTGTGGCAGTACGATGCCAGGGGGTGGAAAAGAAGCTGCAGGCTCATCGGTCAAGGTCCTCCATTCAGTGCTGCAAACGGGTCACCGCACGACGACGGCGTGGGCAGTCG
>FTDY01001285.1_pt1 | contig 14773 bp, 10 predicted proteins | sample 1640031 | NCBI WGS metagenome assembly FTDY01 (sample SAMEA3914816, study PRJEB12502) | metagenome | biome: forest; material: soil | place: USA | collected 2011-09-16 | depth 0.3 m
AAAACCGGCGCGTTCGAGGTCGCGCGCCAGATGCTCTCGTTCGGGCACTTCCGGTACCTCATCGAGCATGTAGCGGTCGAAAACGTAAATCAGAATGTCGAGAACGCTGCCGGTCATCATCAAGGTAGCGGGCCGTATGTGCCGCCAGGCTGAGGCGCGACGCGCCCCTCGAGCTCGAGAATCAGCAACATCGCAGCCACCGACGCGCAGGAACGGCCCGTGCGCTCGGCCAGACTGTCGACGGTCGCGGGTTCGAAGCCGAGGGCATCTAACAGCATTTCATACTCGTTGTCCAATTCGCGGCGCGCGCCAACAGGCGCGAGGCCAAGCGCAAGTGCCTCTCCAGAAAGGGAAAAATTCAGCTCTGACGACACCTGTGCCGCACTCTCCACGAGCCGCGCCCCGTCCCGGATCAACTGGTGGCAGCCGCGCGCGAGCGGACTGCGGATCGATCCGGGCACTGCGAGGACTCTGCGGCCCTGTCTTGCGGCGCAGCGCGCCGTAATCAAGGATCCGCTGGCGAGAGCCGCCTCCACCACGAGGGTGCCGAGGGAAAGCCCGCTGATGATGCGGTTGCGGCGCGCGAAGCCCCACCGTGTGGGGCGGCTGCGCGGCGGCATTTCGGACACCAGCGCGCCCTGCTCCCGGATCCGGGCGGCGAGATGCGCATGTCGACGCGGATAGACCCGATCGAGACCGGTGCCAAGCACGGCGACGGTGAGGCCAGGCGCGAGCAGCGCGGCCTCGTGGCCGGCGGCGTCAATTCCAACAGCGAGGCCGCTCGTTATCGTGAGTCCGCCGCGGGCAAGCGTCCCGGCAAGCTCGCGTGCCGTATTGCAGCCGCCGTGAGTTGGATTGCGCGAGCCGACGATCGCAACCTGCGGGGTCAGAAGGACCGCCGGGTCGCCGAGCACGAACAGCGCCACGGGCGGGCACGGGATGCGCGCGAGCAGCGGCGGATAGCCGGAATCGGTGTACAGGAGAGATTGCCCCCCGGCCGCGGCGAGCCAATCGAGATCCGCACGGCACTCGGCAGCATCCGGCGAGGTCAGGTATGCGCGCGCCGCCGGAGGCAGATCGGTCCGGCCGATGACCTGCGGATCGAGGGTGCGCGCGAGCTCGCCCTCAGCCGCCGACACGAGTGCCTGGAGATGCCCGGCGTTGAGCGCGGGCGTCCGGCAGAGCACCGCACGAATAGCTGCGCCATCCATGGCCCACAGCATAGATCTGCCTCAGGGAGCCTGGCTTCCCGGCAAATCTGGTGAAAACGTGCAGTTTTGGACCGCGGCCCGACAAGCCGCGGTTACGGATTCAAAACGATGTCGTTCACATGCAGCGCGGTGGACGCACCGACCACGAGGGCATAGCTGACCCGGTCGAACGCTTTGAAGACGAGAATGGTGCCGCCACGCTCGTTGGGCAGCTGCACCTTCGGGTCGAACGAGGTGCCAAACACATGGCCGAATCCCTTGCCGGCATCGCGGTCGATGACCACCTTGCCCGCCTGATCGACTGCGAGGACATAGCCTGCATCGACGCCGTGGCGCTTGCCTCTGTTGATCACCACCACCTGGTACTGGCCGATGAGCTCAGTGCCGTCGATCACCGAAATGATGCGGCCGTTGATCGCATTCTTCGGCGCGCGCAGCACGAAGTTCAGCGGCACGTCGGTGTCCGTCGCCAGGAGCTTGTCGCCCTGCAGGGTCTCGCGCGCCGTATCGGTGAGGAGAGCCTTGGCGGGATTCCCCGGCCTTGAGACCAGCGCGGTCGCCGTGTAGATGCCCTGATAGCCGACTACCTTGCCGTCGTCGGGATCGCGGAGCTCGTCGCCGACATGGACGACGGTGAACCGGTCGTTCTGCGCGGCCTTCAGGTCCCGCACGTAGATCTCGTGACCGGATCCGCCCACGATGTGCTCCTCGCGGAACGCCAGCACATACGGCGCAGACCTGATCTGGTCGGCGGTCAGGACCGTCGGGCGCGAGAGGAAGGCTGAAATCGCGGCATAGGGGATGGTCGGGATGGCGCCGTCGAGGACGGAGCTCCGCAGCCTCGGGTCCAGGCGCGCAGGACCGCCCTGCTCGAGACGGATCTGCGGGCTGCCGTCAGCGCCGTAGGCGAGAGCGAGGACGTCGCCGGGATAGATAAGGTGCGGATTGGCGACCTTGGGGTTGATATACCAGACCTCAGGCCACAACCACGGATCACGGAGGAACATCGATGCGATGCCCCAGAGCGTGTCGCCACGCTTCACCGTGTAGCTCTTGGGCGCTGAGGGGTTGATGAGGTTGCTGCTCGGCGCCGGCGCGGGCGCAGACTGCACCTGGTTGGCCGGCAGGCCGGCCGTAGCCGCTTCGGTAGCGGTCAGGTCGTCCGGCGCGGCTTCCGCCGCGGGTGCCGCGGACTGCGCACTGGAGACCGTGCTGCCGCTTTCGGCCCGGCGGGAGCCCGAAGACGAGCAGCCGGCCACCGACGCGAGCAAGGCGCACAGGCCCACAGCCAAGCGAGGGCCTAATCTTCCGCAGAAAGCGGCCTGGGGCCCTTTATGCCCGCGGACAAAAGGCGAGACTTCTGCCCGCTCAACTAACTGATTTGAAACCATCCTCCACCACTCCTCAATCGTCGGGCGAGGCTTAGGCAAGCGACCTGCGCCGGTATCTTAGTGGTTTATAATGGCCGCGGACCCGCCCGCATACGATTTAATGTCAACTTTGTGCGCTGGGTCACGGCGCCGGCAAAACAGGCGCCGGCTACGCAGAATCGGCACTTTTCGCGCCCGGGTGGCGCACTTTAACCGCCGTTTCGGGTCTATTTCGCCGTATTTTTGAGAAACCGCTGCCATGAGCCTCAGAACGATCCTGGAATTTCCCGACCCCCGGCTGCGCACTCGGGCCCTTCCGGTTACGCGTTTCGACGCCGAGCTGGGGCGCCTCATCGATGACATGCTCGAGACGATGTACGCAGCGCCCGGCATCGGCCTCGCCGCGACCCAGGTGGATGCCCCTCTGCGCCTGCTGGTGATCGACATCTCCGAGCAGCGCAATGAGCCGCTGGTTTTCATCAACCCCGAGATCCTGGCGCGCGAAGGGGTCGCCGTGACGGAAGAAGGCTGCCTGTCGGTGCCCGGCGTGTTCGATGAGGTGCAGCGGGCGGCGAAGATTCGCGTGCGCGCCCAGGATCGCAGCGGTGAGGCGTTCGAGCGGGACTATGAGGGCACGCTGGCTGTGTGCGTCCAGCACGAGATGGACCACATCGACGGCAAGCTGTTCGTCGACTATCTGTCCGACCTGAAGCGCGAGCGCATTCGCAAGAAGCTGGAGAAGGAGCGCAAGGAGAAAGCGGCTCACGGGCGCCCGGCTTCGGGCGGGGCGCGTCAGGCCTACTGAAGACAGCCGCACCGCGTGCGCATCGCTTACGCCGGAACTCCGGAGTTCGCCGTACCGGCTCTGGCGGCGCTGTTCGCTTCGCGGCACAGCGTCGTCGGCGTGCTCACTCAGCCGGACCGGCCCAAGGGCCGCGGCCGTCAGGTCGCGGCCAGTCCGGTGAAGCTCGCCGCGCTCTCGCATGAGGTACCTGTCTCGCAGCCGCAGAGTCTGAAGAGCGCGGCAGAGCGCTCTGAGCTCGAAGCGTGGCGGCCCGACCTGCTCATCGTCGTGGCATATGGGCTCCTTCTTCCGCAAGCCGTGTTGGATCTGCCTCGTCTGGGATGCGTCAACATTCACGCGTCGCTGCTGCCGCGCTGGCGCGGAGCCGCGCCCATTCAGCGCGCCGTGCTGGCGGGCGATCGGCAGACAGGCGTGACCATCATGCGCATGGATTCAGGCCTCGACACGGGTCCGATCCTCCTGCGTGACGACGCGATGATCGCCTCGACGGACACGGCTGGATCCCTGCACGACCGCCTCGCCGCCTTGGGCGCTGCGGCGCTGCTGCGTGCGCTCGATGGCCTCGAGAGCGGCGCCCTCAAGGCCGAGCCGCAACCGAATGAAGGCGTCACGTATGCGCCCAAGATCACTAAAGCCGAGGCGGTGATCGACTGGACGCGCGGCGCCGATGAGATTGCGCGCAAGGTGCGGGCGTTCAATCCATGGCCGGTCGCCGAGACCCGGCTGAACGGCGAGCAACTGCGTATCCATGCGGCATGCGTTGCGTCCGCCGAATACGGCTCGCGGGCAGCGACTGGAGCGCTCGGCGAGCGAACCGCGCGCCCCGGTATCGTTGGCGCCGACCCCGGGACCATAGCGCTGACGCACGAGGGCGAGGTGCTCGTCACTTGCGGTGCCGGAGCGCTGGTTCTGATGGAGGTGCAGCGGCCCGGGCGCCGGCCGATTTCCGGCCGAGACTTTGCCAAGACACCGGCGTTGGCAGGTCATCGCCTTGTCTGATGCAACCCGCAAAACGGCCCCGGCGGTGGCGACGCGCTCATCCCGTTGGGCACCCGGAGCCGTGCCGCTTTCCGAAGCCGCGAAGGCGCTCGCCTCGATCCTGTTCGCCGGGCGCTCGGCCGACGATGTGCTCGCGGATTCCGACAGCTCGACCCAGCGGGCGGCGATCCGCGCCATCACGCTCGGAACGGTACGCTGGTACCTGCGGCTGGCGCCCGCCATCGACCGGCTTCTGGCTCGCCCGCAGGGAGTCGCCAATGAGATCCGGGCACTCCTCGTCGCGAGCGCTCATCAGATCGAATACTCGCGCAACGCACCGCAAGCGACCGTGCATGCAGCGGTCGATGCTGCACGAGCCCTGAGAGCCCCGGGTGCAACGGGTCTCGTCAATGCGGTTCTGCGCCGATTCGTAGCGGAGCGCACCTCTGTGCTCGCCAGGGTGGATGCAAGCCTCGCCGCGCGCACGGCCCATCCCAAGTGGCTGGTGCAGGCGCTTCAGGGAGCCTGGCCGCAGCAGTGTGCCGATATCCTCCCGGCCAATAACGAACATCCGCCGATGGTGCTGCGGGTGGATCTCACACGCAGCAGCGTCCAGAGCTATCTTGCCGAGCTGCGGGCAGCGGACATTGGCGCCCGCGCGATCGGTTGGGCCGCTGCCGCCGTGCAGCTGGACAAGCCCCTGCCAGTGGCGGCGCTGCCCGGCTTTCAGGAGGGCATCGTCTCCGTTCAGGACGCCGGAGCGCAGCTTGTGCCCGCGCTGCTGGATGCGCACGCCGGCATGAGGGTGCTGGATGCCTGCGCGGCGCCAGGCGGAAAGACGGGCCATCTGCTGGAGCACACTCCCGGGCTCGCGGCGCTCGTGGCTGTCGACATCGATCCCAGCCGAGTCTCGCGGATTCGCGAGAATCTCGAGCGTCTGCGGCGGTCAGCGGCAGCGGTCGCAGGAGATATCCGCGCTCCAGCCTCCTTCTGGGACGGCCGGCCCTTCGAGCGCATTCTGGTCGATGCCCCCTGCTCCTCGACGGGGGTCATCCGGCGCCATCCGGATATCAAGCTGCTGCGCCGTCCCGGCGACATCGGTGCCTTCGCCGCCGTCCAGCTGGAGATCCTGCAGGGAGCGTTCCGCATGCTGGCCCCGGGTGGTCGGCTGCTGTACTCGACCTGTTCGGTCCTGCCTGCCGAAAATGAGGGGGTCATGCAGCGTTTCCTGGCGTCCGAGGGAACCGCCCGGGCGGGGAGCCTGCCTGCGGCGGCTGGGCTGGCGCCAGGCGCGGTCGACCGGGACCCGGGGGTGCAGCTTCTTCCGGGAGCAGAGGCGGGGGCCGACGGCTTCTATTATGCTTGTCTCGAAAAGACAACGACCGGAACCTGAACCCCACTCCCACTGCACGAGACTCATCGCCCCTACCGTTGCATTCATGCTACGAGCCGCCTCATTCCGCGCCGGACCGCCCGGCCACCGCGAGCCGCTTCACAGGCTGCGGCAGAGTTGGCTGCAGCGTCTCCTCGCTCTCCTGTTGGCAACCTGCGGCACGCTCGCGTTCGCGGGCGCCCTCGATGGCATCCTCGAAGTCCGCTCGGCGTACGTCGATGTCGACAAGGGGGTGTTCCTGCTGCACGCGCGGGTGGAGTACCCGATGAACCCCGGCATCAGGGATGCCTTGCGCGATGGGGTCACGCTGACGTTTGATCTGGATACGCGCGTCGAGCGGGAGCGTAAGTTCTGGCTCAACGCGGCGGTCGTCGATATCACTCTGCGGCGTGAGCTGTCGTACCACGCGGTAAGCGATCGGTACATCGTGCGCGACGTTCGCAGCGGTGAGCAGCTGAATTTCCCAACGCTGGAGGAGGCTTTGGCCTATCTCGGGAAGGTCGATGGCTGGCCGATACTCGTCGAGCCCCAACTTGGCGGTGGCAGCTATGTGGTGAGCGTGCGCGCGGGCGTGCGGCGCGGACAGCTGCCCTCCTCCTTGCGTGTGCTGCTGTTCTGGACCAACGACTGGCATCGCGAGAGCGAGTGGTACTCATGGTCGCTGCCGGTCTGAGCGACGAGCCGAAAACGGCGTGGAGCCGCCGGCGGGGCTACGCGCTTCTGGTGCTGTGGGGAGCCATCGCCGCCGGATCTCTGCTGCTGCTCGCGAAGAGCGTGCAGAACTCAGCGGAATTCATCCGCTGGCAGCCGTGGATCCTGCTGATCAACGTTGTCAGTGTGATTGCGCTGTCCATCCTGCTCGCGCGCAAGATCTGGCAGCTCGTGCGCGAATACCGGGAGCACGTTCCCGGCTCGCGGCTGACCGCCCGCACGGTCAGCATCTTCGGCGCACTCGTCATCGCCCCATTGTTGATCGTGTACCTGTTCTCGCTCGAGTTCCTGAACCGGGGCATCGACAGCTGGTTCAAGGTCGAGATCAAGCAGGGGCTGAACGATGCGCTGGTGCTGTCCCGCGCCGCGCTCGATTTCCGCATGCGCGAGTACTCGAACCGCACCGAGGAGCTGGCCCACTCCCTTGCCCGGGCCGCCGCCGCCGATATCCAGAAGCGCATGGACGATCAGCGCCGCGCCATCGGGGCAGGCGAGATCGCCCTGTTCGGGGAACACGAGGAGATGCTCGCGGCGAGTCTGGAGAATCCGCTGGAGACGCTGCCGGCGCGGCCGCCATCGGATCTCGTGCGACAGGTCGGGCAGTTCCGGCCCTACGTGAGCCTGGAACCGCAGGCGGATGGCGGATACATCATCCGCACGGCCGCTCCGCTGTCGGATTCCCAGGCGGGCTCCGATGGCCGCTATATCGTTGCCGTCTATCCGGTGCCGGCGCAGCTTGCAGACCTGTCCGAGGCCGTGCAGCGCTCTTACTCGCACTACGGCGACCTCGCCGCGACGCGCGAGCCGCTGAAGATCAGCTTCCGCCTCACCCTGACTCTGGTGCTGCTGCTCGCGATGCTTGCGGCCATCTACGGTGCGATCTTCTCGGCGCAACGCCTCATCCGCCCGGTCCAGGACCTCATTGCGGGAACGCGGGCCGTCGGCAAGGGCGATTTTGGCATGCGGCTGCCGCTGCCCTCGCGGGACGAAATGGGCTTTCTCGTGCACTCGTTCAACGACATGACGAAGCGGCTGCGGCGCGCGCACGAGGAGGCTACGCAGAGCCAGGCGGCGGTGGAGCGCGAACGGCAGCGCCTCGCGATCATTCTCGCGCGGCTTTCCACTGGCGTTGTGGCGATCGACGGGTCGCTCACGGTGCGCATGGCCAACCAGGCGGCTGGCGGCATTCTCGGGACGGATCTGTCGGCGGCGGCAGGACGTTCCCTGCCAGAGCTCGCCGCCAACAACGAGCGTCTCGGTCAGTTCGTTGCGGCCATCGCGGTGCGCTTCGCAGCCGGGCGTGAGGAATGGCGTGAACAGCTGGACCTGGATGCCGAGTCCGGCCGCCGCACGCTGATGTGCGCCTGTACGCCTCTGCCATGGGAAGGCGGCGGCATGGGCTACGTCATCGTGTTCGACGACATCACCACACTGCTGCAGGCGCAGCGCGACGCGGCCTGGGGCGAGGTTGCGCGGCGGCTGGCGCACGAGATCAAGAATCCCCTCACGCCCATTCAACTGTCCGCGGAGCGCATGCGCCGGCGCTTTCTCGGCAGCATGAACCCGCGGGACGCGGAGATTCTCGAGCGCGCCACGCACACTATCGTCCAGCAGGTCGAGACCATGCAGCAGATGGTCAACGCGTTCAGCGAGTACGCGCGCGCGCCGGAAATGAAGATCACGCGCTTCAGCTTGAATCAGCTCGTGACCGAAGTGGCCGACCTGTATCGCTCCCAGGACTCGCGCGCCACGATCCGCTTGGAGCTCGATGAGGCCCTCGAGGCCATCGAGGCCGATCGCGGCCGGGTCAGACAGATTCTCAACAACCTGTTCACGAACGCGCTCGAGGCGCTCGAGACTGTCGTTGCGCCGAGTCTCGAGGTCGTCACGCGGCTCGAATATGGGGGCGATGCGGCCTACGCCGTCGTGACCGTGTGTGACAATGGCCCCGGCTTCCAGCGCGAGCTGCTCGGACGCGTATTCGATCCGTACGTTACCAGCAAGCCGAAGGGCACTGGCTTGGGGCTTGCGATCGTGAAGAAGATCGTCGAGGAGCACGGCGGGCGCATCGATGCGGACAATCGCCCCGAGGGCGGCGCGCGCATCCGCGTCGTCCTGCCGGTGAAGGACAGCACGAGATCGGCGGCAGGCACGGCGCGCGAGCGTAGCGGACAAAAGTCACGCCTTTTGTCCGCGGGCTGAAAGGGCCGCAGGCCGCTTTCAGCGATCGGAGGATGGGACAAAAGTCACGCCTTTTGTCCGCGGGCTGAAAGGGCCGCAGGCCGCTTTCAGCAATCGGAGGATGGGACAAAAGTCACGCCTTTTGTCCGCGGGCTGAAAGGGCCGCAGAGGCGCTTTCAGCAATCGAGGCAGAGGCAGTTTGCGGAGGGATAGGGCATGAGTGGTCCACACATCCTGGTAGTCGATGATGAGGCGGACATCCGCGGGTTGTTGAAGGAGATCCTATCCGAGGAAGGGTACGAGGTGGATGTCGCCGCCAATGCGGCGCAGGCGCGCGCATCGCGCGCGCGGCAAACGCCAGACCTCGTGCTGCTGGACATATGGATGCCGGACGTAGATGGCATCAGTCTTCTGCGCGAGTGGTCCGCAACGGCATCGGACGGCTGTCCCGTGGTCATGATGTCGGGTCACGGCACGGTCGAGACCGCGGTGGAGGCCACGAGGCTCGGCGCCTTCGACTTCGTGGAAAAACCGCTCTCGCTGGCCAAGCTGCTGCGGACGGTCGAGCGCGCGCTCGATGCAGGCAAGCGCCGCCGCCAGTCCGGCAAGCTGCTCGTTCCGCCCCTGATGGTGCCCGTCGGGAAGAGCAAGATCATGCAGCAGCTGCGCGCCGAGCTGCAGCAGATCGCCGGCAATCCGTCCTCCGTTCTGTTGATCGGCGAGCCTGGCTCGGGCCGCGAGGCCTTTGCGCGCTATCTCCACGAGCGTGGCCCGCGAGCCGGACGTCCATTCCTCACGCTCATCGCCAGCAGCTTGCGCGAAGCGGACGCCGAAGGCCGCCTGTTCGGACACGACGACTCGAACGGCGGCCGGCGCACCGGGCTGCTCGAGGAGGCCGGCGATGGGACCCTGTTCATTCACGAGATAGAGGATCTGCCACCGACGGCGCAACGCCTGCTGGTCGGCGTGCTCGAATCGGGCCGCTTCACCCGGATCGGCGGCTCCGAGTCGATCAACTTCACCGCGCGCGTGCTGTCGTCCGCGCAGCCCGGAATCGAAGTCCGCGCCGGCGCCGAGGGCCTGCGGCGCGACCTGCTCGCGCACCTCAATATGCTGATCGTCCGCGTGCCTCCGCTGCGGGACTATGCCGAGGACGTGCCGGAGCTCCTGCGCCACTACGTCGACCGAGTCGTGGACTCGGAAGGATTGCCCTTCCGCAGGTTCGCCGTCGCGGCGCAGAACCGGCTCCGCAACTACCCGTGGCCCGATAACGTGCGCGAGCTGAAGAATCTCGTGCACCGGCTGCTCATTCAGGGCGGCACCGAGGAGATCCGGCTCGAAGAGATAGAGCGCGAGCTGGCGGTTCAGGCCCCTCCGGGCGAGCCTCTTGTGAAGCAGGACCTCCTTGCCCTGCCGCTCCGCGAGGCGCGCGAGCAATTCGAGCGAGCCTACCTTCAGCAGCAGCTCCTGCTGTGCAACGGGAAGGTGGGGCAGCTGGCCAAGCGGGTGGGCATGGAGCGCACGCACCTGTACCGCAAGCTGCGCTCCCTGGGCGTGGATTTCCGCAACATCAGCGAGGACTGAGCCCAAGCGCCCAGCTCGATCTGCAGCTCGGCCGTAGCCCGCCTGCGGCCACGCCAGATTTCTTTCGCACGGCGGTGAAATAAATCGTCCGCTCGCGACAGTATCCAAGTGGAAGCACCACCGGAAGTCTCCGGCATGGGTCTGCCCGCCGTTGCGGAACGGCGGGCAGACACGCCGGTGCGTCTCCGACGGCTGCCGTGTCGACTTGAAGAACAATGTTGAAGGGCCTACGCGTACTGATCGTCGAGGATGAGGCCGCCGACGCGGACCTTGCAATCCGGGAGCTGGGCGCGAGAGGCATTCGCTGCCTGCACACTCGCGTCGACACGGAGCAGACGTTCCGGTCCGCGCTGCGCAGCTTCCGGCCCCATCTCATTCTCTCGGACTTCACCATTCCCGGATTCGACGGCCTCGCGGCCCTGGACATTGCGGTGCGCGAGGCCCCCGACTCGCCCTTCATTTTCCTCTCAGGGACCCTCGGGGAGGAGCGCGCCATCGAGGCGTTACGGCGGGGCGCGGTCGACTACGTGCTCAAGAGCAATCCTGCGCGGCTCGCGCCCGCGGTCCGGCGCGCATTGCGTGAGGTCTCCGAACGGGTGCGCTGGCGCGCCGCCGAGCGGCAGATCCGCGAGAGCGAGCAACGGCTGCGCGATATCGTGGATACCGTTCAGGACTGGATCTGGGAGCTGAACGTCGACGGACGGTATGTCTTCAGCAGTGAATCCATCCGCGGCATTCTCGGCTTCCCGATCAGGGATCTGATCGGCACCGCATACGCGAATTTCGTACACGCGGATGACCGGGTGGCATTTGCGGACACGCTGGCCCGCCTTACCGCGGAACAGCGCACCGCGGTCGGGATCGTGACCCGTTGGCGGCACGCGGACGGAAGCTTCCGCTGGCTCGAAGGCAATCTCGTGGCGCTGACGGGCCCGGACGGCGTCGTCAGCGGATTTCGCGGCACTCACCGCGATATCACGGAACGCAAGCAGCAGCAGCAGCGCATTGCGCGGCTCACCCGCATGCTGCAGATGCAGAGCGCGGTCAATGCGGCCGTCGTGCGTATCCGGGACCGGGAAGAGCTGCTGCGGGAAGCGTGCCGTCTTGCGCTGCAGGTGGGCGGTTATGAGCGTGCAATGGTGTCGCTCGTGGCGAGCGACGGGCGGCGCGCTCTCCCCTGGTTCCGCTTCGGCGGCAATCCCGAATCCGTCAGCATCGATGGGCTGGAGTTCCCGATCGGCAACGGCTCCGATCCGGACACCAGCCTCATCGGGCGCGCGCTGCGCACGGGGGAGATCACGTTCTGCGCCGATCTTGCGCAATCGGAGCCCCGGGTCGCGAAACGCGCGGAGCTGATCGCCGCAGGCTTCAAGTCGGTCGTCGCGCTGCCGATGAGCGTCGACGGCGCGCGGGTCGGGGTTCTGTCTCTGGCGTCGCGCGAAAACGATCTGCTGGGCGATGAGGAGCTGCGGCTGCTGCAGGACATGATGGCCAGCCTGTCGTTCGCGCTGCAGTACCGGCAGAAGGAGCAGGACGCGCAATTGCTCGCCTACTTCGACCAGTTGACCGGTCTTGCCAAGCGGGCGCTGTTCTGCGAGCGGCTCGACGCCCTGATCAGGAACCGTTCGGGGCCCGAGAGCGCGCCGACCATAGTGGCCTTCGACGTCATGCATTTGAGCAACGTCAATGACAGCTTCGGGCGCCACGTTGGGGACTTGCTGCTGAGGCGGGTGGCGGACGGGCTCAAGCACCATGTGAACGACGACGAGCGGATCGGCTACGTCGGCGGCGGCACGTTTGCGATGGTGCTGCCACAGGTGGAGACCTCGGCGGAGAGCGTGACGACACTCTTGGAAAGCACCGTGTTCGGGAATGCCTTCCACATCGAGGGGCGCGCAATCCGCGCCTCGTTCAAGACAGGCCTGGCGCGCTTCCCGGTCGACGGCGAGGACGGCAATACGCTGCTGCAGCGCGCCGAGGCCGCGCTGAAGCAGGCGAAGGAATCGGGCGAGCAGTACCTGCACTACCAGATCCAGATGCACAGCGACATCGCGGAGCGGCTGAGCCTGGAGCACAAGTTGCGCATCGCCTTGGATGAGCAGCAGTTCGTGTTGCATTACCAGCCCCAGGTCCACATCGCCAGCGGCCGCATCGAGAGCGTCGAGGCGCTGCTGCGCTGGGACGATCCGCAGTACGGGCTGATGCTTCCGGGACGCTTCCTCGAGGTGCTGGAGGCGTCCGGCATGATCGTGGCCGTGGGCGATTGGGTGCTGCAGAAGGCTGTCGAGGATTGCGTGCGCTGGCGCGCGCTCGGGCTCGAGCCGGTGCGCATCGCGGTCAACGTGTCGGCGCAGCAGATCCGGCGACGGACCTTCGTCGAGCACTTTCTCGCAGCGGCCGCCCGCTGTGCCGCCGACGGCTTCGGCCTCGATCTGGAGATCACTGAGACCGGACTGCTGCACGATGTGGACGGCGCGAGCCGCAAGCTGCGCGAGTTGCGGACGGCGGGAATGCGCATCGCGATCGATGACTTCGGCACGGGCTACTCATCGCTCGGGTTGCTATCGAAGCTGCCGGTGGACCTGCTGAAGATCGACCGCTCCTTCATCAGTGGCCTGCCGGACGATCGGGCGAGCGTGACTCTGGTGTCGAGCATCGTCGGCTTGGCGTCCGCCTTCAATCTCACGGCGGTCGCCGAGGGAGTCGAGTCGCAGGAGCAGTTCGAGCTGCTGCGGCGGCTCGGGTGCAGCCACTCGCAGGGCTACCTGCATTCGCTGCCGGTCGCGGCGCGTGAGATCGAGCAGATCCTGAGCGCCCGCCCGCGCTCGGACGCGGAGCGCCTGGGGCTGAAAATCGGCCGCGCGCCGCGCATTTAGCCGGGGGTTGGTCCCACGAGGCGGGGACGGGGCCGTCAGGGCGCAGGCGTCAACAATCCGAAGCTAGTCGCCGACGCGGATCACCAGCGCATCGACGTCCGCTGCTTGCAGTTGTTTGCGCAGCTTGTTGAGCTGCTCGAGCTTCGTGATCGGGCCAATGCGCACGCGATGCCACACGTCGGCATCGACTGCGACGCGCTGCACACTTGCATCGATTCCCTGCAGCGCGAGTTGCGCGCGCACGCGATCGGCGTCCGACTGGTTGCGGTAGGAGCCAGCCTGCAGGACGTAGACTCCGGGGCGTTCGACGGGCGCCGTCGCCGGCAGATCGCGCTTGACCTCCTTGTCCTTCTCCGGCCCCACCACTTCGAAGTTGGGCAGCCGGTCGTAGAAAGTGTATTTCTCCCCCGCTGAGGGCGCCGCGGCCTCGGGGTCGGCCGGCGGGGCGCGCCGGGGCTCGGGCCGCGGCGCTTCGGCAGAGTCGTGCGCGCCGCCGTGCCTGTTACTCATGTACATGAAGAGGGTGCTGGCGATCACCAGGCCCACCAGGGCGCCGATCCCGAACTCGCGCAACCGCCCGAGGCTGACCGGTCGCCGGTTGGCGGACTTGTAGTCCCGGGATGTCAGTCGGCTCACATGCTCTCCGGCGAGGCGACGCCCAGCAGCGTCAAGCCGTTGCGTATCACCTGCTGCACGCCCGCGACGAGCGCGAGTCGCGCGTTGCGCAGATTGGCATCCGCAACGATGAACTGCTCTGCGTTGTAGTACGTGTGGAACGTATTCGCAAGCTCACGTAGATAGTGCGCGACCGCATGCGGCGCGCGGTTCGTAGCGGCCTGATCGAGGACTTCGGGGTACCGGGTCAGCGCCTGCAACACCGCTTGCTCATGCTCTCCCGTCAGGAGACCGGCGTTGGCCAGGCCGTCTGTGAGGTCAGCCGTCAGTCCACGCGCGGCGAGTTGCTTCAGCACGCTGGCGACTCGCGCGTGCGCATACTGGATGTAGAACACCGGATTTTCGTTGGTCCGCGACTTCGCGAGTTCCAGATCGAAGTCGAGCGGCTGGTCGTGGCTGCGCATCAGGTAGAAGAAACGGCATGCGTCATTGCCAACCTCCTCGCGCAGTTGTCGCAGCGTCACGAACTGCGCCTCGCGCTTGCCCATGGGCACCTTCTCGCCCCCGCGGAACAGGCTGACGAACTGGATCAGGTTCACTTCAAGGCAATCGCCCGGCTCGCCCATCGCCTCCAGCCCCGCGCGGACTCGCGCGACATAACCGTGGTGATCGGCACCCAGGACGTCAATCAGCCGCTCGAACCCCCGCTCACGCTTTTCCAGGTGATAGGCGATGTCCGAGGCGAAATAGGTCTTCTGCCCGTTCTCGCGCACGACGACCCTATCCTTCTCATCGCCGAACTGAGTGGCCCGGAACCACAATGCGCCGTCCTTGCGAAAGAGCCGCGACTGAGCTTCCAGGCGAGCAAGCGCGCGCTCGATCGCGCCGCCCTCGGCAAGGGCCCGCTCCGAGTACCAGCGGTCGAATTCGACCCCGAATTGCCGCAGGTCCTCGCGGATATCCGCGAGCATGTCCGCGAGCGACAGCTCGGCTACGGCGCTGAAACCTTGCGGCATGATCAGCTCGCGCGCCCTGGCGATGAGGGCATC
>FTDY01001250.1_pt1 | contig 14502 bp, 13 predicted proteins | sample 1640031 | NCBI WGS metagenome assembly FTDY01 (sample SAMEA3914816, study PRJEB12502) | metagenome | biome: forest; material: soil | place: USA | collected 2011-09-16 | depth 0.3 m
GCCGACTCCGATGACGGCAGCTCTGATTTTTTTCATGGCAGCGCTATTATGCCCGCCCACGGGCCCGGCCCGTGCGTCAACCCGAGGTACTCTTCTGCTCGAATCGCTGGCACGCGCCCGCCGCTCATTCACCGCCCAACCGCGCGCGCGCCGTGAGCTCATCTACATCGGGCTGACTCTCATCGTCGGCCTGCTCGTCGTCCCCGTTCTCACCTGGGTCGTCGGCAGCCGCATTCTCGGGCCGTACAGCCGTGGGACCGAGGTCCACGACAATCCGCTCGCCCTGCTCAGCGACTACTTCTCAGGACTCGCTCACGGCTATGCAGTCTTCTGGGTGGTCGCCCTCGGACCGACCGCGTTCGTGCTCCTGATCCGCCTGCTCGTAGCCCTCGCCCGGCGCCCTGCCAAGGCCGCCGCACCCGTCTCCCGCTAACCCAAGGCGACGTTCCCTGGGCCCGCGGGCGCGGAGTGTGACGTCGTTCGCACTCGCCAAAGCTTGGCCGTGACATAGTTCTCATCGGCAGCGGCACGCGGCTCTGAGCCCGTCCGCAGCACAAAATCGAATAAGAACAAGGCGGGTGAAGGGCAAATGAAGCACAACGAACGGCCGGCCTGGATGGCCGCGTCGCGGCACAGGGCATCACAGCCGGCAAAGCAGCCACCCAGATCGAATCCGCCGCGCCAGCCTGCGGCTCCAGAACCACAGCCGGCCGCCAAGGCCGCGCCGCGCGCCAAGTCCGATCCGGGCTACAACCCGTACGACACCGTCGTCACCCGGACAGCGGATTTGTGGCGCTTCAAACCGAAGCGGGGCTGACAGGGCTGGGGATGCGCCCGGTGAGACCCTCTTAAAGGCCCTCAGGAGCGCTTCAGAGGGTCGATCGAGACTGGCGGGGCGGCGTGTGTGCCGCAGACCGCGCGGTGCCTTATTTGCTCGGCCAGTACAGCCACACGGCGACGCCAAGCATCGCCAGCGTCGCCGCGTACGCCTGGTAGCGCCACGTCCTGCGCCTCAGATCGCCGTAGAAGGCCCCCGCGGACGCCGCGGAAAACAATGTAAAAACGACCACGGCCTTGAGTAACGGAAGCTGCTCAGGAGCAAATCGTGCGGCATCCCGCGGCAGGAACAACGTGGTGATCCAGGTCAGCAGCAGCCCGACGGCCAGCGAGACGGCCGACCCCATCAGGATGCCCAGCAATACGGTCAACGGACGCATGATTCGTGCAAGCTTGGGCTCTCCACAGGACTGTGATTTCGGCCCGCCCCGGGCCTCTCGTGCGCTAATCGTGAACAGGAGCGGTTTTCGTACTTGCTGAGGCGAACCGCACCCTCTACCTTTGAGTCCAAAGTGTACCGAACCTGCGAGTCTCGACACGATGCCTAAACACCTTAGCCGGTCCTCCGGCTGGATAGCCGCCACCGCCCTCACGGTCCTGGTGCTCACGCTTGCAGGCTCTGTGCAGGCGCCGGCGAGCACCTCGATCCTGCCGCCGGGCGCCATCGCGCCGACCGACGCCCACCGCGCGACGGCACGCAAGATCGGCAGGATCCTCGAGGAGGCGCACTACAGCCGCATGCCGATCGACGACAAGCTCTCCGAGCAGGTCTTCCAGCGCTACCTCGACTTCCTCGACGGCCAGCGCAGCTACTTCCTCGCGAGCGACATCGCCGACTTCCAGGCCTACCGGCTGAAGTTCGACGACATGATCCGCACGGGCGAGATCGATCCGGCTTTCATGATTTTCGCGCGCTTCCAGCAGCGCAACCGCGAGCGCGTGCAGTATGCGCTAGGGCTGCTCAAGAGCGAGCCGGACTGGAACGCCAGCGACTCCTTCGAGTTCGACCGCCAGCACGCAGCCTGGCCCGGCACCGATGTGGAGATGAACGAGCTGTGGAGGAAGCGCGTCAAGAACGAGGCGCTGTCGCTCATGCTGACCAACAAAGCATGGCCTGAGGTGGCGGACCTGCTGAGCAAGCGCTACGAGCGCGTGCTGAAGCGCGTCGACCAGATCACGGCGGAGGATGTCTTCGAGAACCTGATGAACGCGTACGCGCGCACGTTCGACCCGCACTCGAGCTATTTCTCGCCGCACAACTCCGAGGAATACCGGATCCAGATGAGCCTCAACTACGAGGGCATCGGCGCCTCGCTCGAGCAGGTCGACGATTACGTGACGATCCGCAACGTGATCGAGGGCGGCCCGGCTGCCGTGGCCGGCACGCTCAACCAGAATGACCGCATCACCGGCGTGGCGCAGGGGAAGGATGGCACCATCACGGATGTGATCGGCTGGCGGCTGGACGATGTCGTGCAACTCATCCGCGGCAAGGCGGGCACTACGGTGCGCCTGCAGGTGCTGCCCGCGGGCGCGGCGCCGGGCACCACGGAGAAGATGCTTCCTTTCGTGCGCAACAAAGTGACGCTCGAGAATCAGGCCGCCCACAAGGAAGTGAAGAACGTCACCCGCAACGGCCGCACGCTCAAGGTTGGCGTGATCACCGTGCCCGGCTTTTACCAGGACATCGCCGCGCAAAGCGCCGGCGACCAGAATTTCCGCAGCACGACGCGCGATGTGCTCCGGCTGATCAACGAGCTGAAGACGGAAAACATCGACGGGCTCGTGCTCGATCTGCGGGGCGACGGCGGCGGCTACCTCCCCGAGGCGACGGCGTTGACGGGCCTGTTCATCGATCACGGTCCTGTCGTGCAGCTGAAGGACACGACAGGCCGCCTCGAGGTGCTGGACGATCCAGAGCCCTCGGCTGCCTATGACGGCCCGCTGGCCGTGCTCGTGGATCGCTACAGCGCCTCCGCGTCGGAGATCTTCGCCGGCGCGATCCAGGACTACCGGCGGGGAATCATTCTGGGACAGCGCACCTTCGGCAAGGGCACCGTGCAGAACCTGGTGCCTCTGGACCGCTGGTCGCAGCACCCCACGAGCGGCCAGCTGACCGTGACCATCGGCAAGTTCTACCGCGTGACGGGCGAGAGCACGCAGCATCGCGGCGTCGAGCCCGATGTCACGCTGCCGTCGCTGATCGACATGAAGGAGGTCGGCGAGAGCGCACTCGAGGCGGCTCTGCCCTGGGATCGGATCGCGGGGGTGCCCTTTCAGGCAAGCGCAAATGCCGCGCTGGCCACGCCTGTCGCGACCCTGACGTCGGAGGAAGACGTACGCGCGCAGCGGGATCCGGATTACCGGTGGCTGGTATCCGACATCGCCGCCATCGATTCGGTGCGCGAGCAGCACACGGTGTCCCTGAATCTGAAGGTGCGCAAGGAGGAGCGTGCGCGTGAGGACAAGGAGCGCCTGGACATGGAGAACGGCCGCCGGGCTGCGAAGAACCTCGCGCCGTTGAAGTCCATCGAGGACCTCGACAAGAGCGACAAGGACACCAAGGACGGCGGGCCGGATCAGGTTGTGCTGACGCAAGCCGCCGAGATCATGGCCGACATGGTGATCGGCTCGCACCCCGGGCCGGGGCAGCCGGCCCAGAAGACCGCGCGGCGCAGCTGAGACGGTCGCCTCACGCGTGTGGCGGCCGCGTCACGCGCTGCCTCGAGCTTCTAACGCAGCAGGATCCTGTACAGATCCCACGTGTCTTCCGCGAGCACGTTCGGGAGGTGCGCTGCGTCGGCACCGAGCGCCTCCGTGCCGAGCACGTCACCTTCCGAGAATGCAATCGAGTCCGCGTTTGGCGTGGTGTCCGGCGGATTGCGATAGCGCGCGACGAGTTTCAGCCGATCCGAACGAACCTTGATTTCCTGAGCGATGTTGACTCGCGCCTGCATCAGGATGTGAGCGCGATCGATCGTGGCCATCAGCGCGGCGCATTCCTGCGGCGTGCCGTACTCGTCAGTCGCTTCGCGGCGGCCGGTGGCCTCACGTGCCATTGCCACGAGCCGGGTGCGGGCAAGGCGTACGCACAGAACTTCCGCGAGCGCGATCGCCGCCAGGTTGATCGCGCGGCGAGTCTCGAGTGACAGGCCAGGGAATTCGGGGATCACTTCCCTCTCGAACGCCTCCGATGCCGCACGCGCCTCGGCGAGGGCCGCGTTGGCCTGCGTCACATCGGCATCGGCCTCGGCCAGCCGGTGATCGAGCCTGCGGCGCTTGAAGTAGTGCCAGAACCGCGTCAGCCCGGCGCGCTGCGCCTGCAGCTCCGAACATTGGCGCGCGGCCTCGTCCGCACGCGACTGCGCCTCGCTCAATTGCGTTTCGACGGCCTGTCGCTGCCCGAACAGGCGGCGGTTGTGCTCGGCGACGTGTTGACGCCGCTCCCGCTCTTCCTGCTGGCGCGACAGGTCGGCGATGAACTGCTCGATCAGCTCCCGCCCCGATTGCCACAGCCGCCGCAACTGGTAGAACACGAGCGCCGGGTACGCCGATTCCGGCACGCACAGGCGCGCCTCGAGCGCGGCGAGCATCTCCTGCACGCGCTGGGTCGCCCCCTCCTGCTGCTTGATGCGGTCCTTGAGGCGGTAGATCTCATCCTGCAGCTCGCCGTAGGCCTTCTTGAGCTCCGCCCGGTTGCGGAACAGGGCGAGGACGCGGCCGTCCTCTGCGGGCGGCTCATCCTTGCGGAAGGGAAGCTTGATGAATCCGAGCTGTCGAAGCGACTTCATGAGCCATTGGGCGAACGGCTCGCCGCCTCTCATGTGCCCGCGACGACCCTCGTGGCGGATGAGAAGCGATGGCCTCGCTCCACGCAATACTCCAGCCACTTGTTTAACATTACGTTGCGGGCCCAGCGCTGATCCAGTTCACGCTCCGCCTGGGTGCGCAGCGCCTTGAGCACCGGCTGGCTGTGCGTACCGGCCCATTCCTGGGCTTCGGCAAGATGGGCGTCGTGGTAAATCCGCACACGCATGTCCGGATATTGCAATGTTCCGGCGGGCTCTGGGATCAGGTAGGTGAGGCTCAGCGTGCTCGTGTAGGGCGTGCGCTCGGTCACGCTCAGAAGAAGATCACAATCCTCCGCGACGCGCGAGCGGTGCATACCGTCGATGGACACGAGCTCCTTCGTCAGCCAGTTCATGCGCACGTAGTTGCTCTCGTACAGCCCCATCAGGGCGACGAAGCTGCGCGGCCGCGCCCGCCACGAGACGAGCGCCAGGGAATCATCGAGTGCGGTGTCATGGAGCATCGAGGCCGACTATAACGCAGGCCATCGGTCGCGCAAGCCACCCGCGTCGTGTTTTTTTGTGGAGCTTATGCACGTGTGAAGCAACGCACGAATCGTGCCATGGCGAAGGGTCCGCAGCCTCAAGGACTGCCAGCGGCGGTGCGGCTGCGCAGCCCATCGCACTGCCTGTGAGAATGCCCACCGAGGGGCATCGCTCCTATGGGCGCAGGCGCCGCTCTATGCCCGAGGTGTTGAGAATGCGGCTCGCGATCTCCTCGATCGAGCACTCCGTGGTGTCGAGTGACGGAATCGCGTAGCGTGTATAAAGCGCTTGAGCTGCGCGGATCTCGTACTGGACCTGCTGGCGCGAGGAATAGCGGCTCTCGGGCCGGCGCTCGTTGCGGATCTGCTGCAACCGCTCGGCGCGGATGGTCAGGGCATAAAGCTTGCGACGGTAGGGGTCCAGGCGGGCGGGCAGCTTGCCGGCCTCCAGGTCGTCCTCGGTCAGCGGGTAGTTCGCGGCGAACACTCCGTACTGCAGCGCCATGTACAGGCACGTAGGAGTCTTTCCAGAACGCGACACACCGATCAGAATGACGTCCGCGTGCTCATAGTCGCTGCCGGTGCCGTCATCGTTCGCCAGGGCGAAGTTGGTCGCGTTGATGCGCGCCGTATAGGCGGCGATGTCGGCCATGCCGTGCGCGCGGCCCGCGCGATGGGTGGAGCGGGTGTCGAGCTCGCGCTCCATCGGACCCACGAACGCTGCGAAGAAGTCGAGAAACAGACCGTTGGCTGTCATCACGATGTCGCGCAACTCATCCTGCACCAGAGTGCTGAATATGATCGGCCGCAGGCCCTCCTCCTCGAGGGCGCGGTTGATGCGCCGCACCGCCTCCTGCGCCTTGTCAACGCTCGACACAAATGGCAAAGTCACGGGCCGAAATTCCAGGCCCTCGAACTGCGTCATGAGACTGTGGCCCATCGTCTCCGCAGTCACTCCCGTCTGGTCCGAAACGAAGAACACGGTTCGACGGCTCACTGCGCCCCAGGCCTATCCCGCTTACATTGCGGGCAGTGTTTCACCATGCGAGCAGCGGAGCAAGCGGCGCAGAGTCCGCCGCCTGCTCGCCCGTGAGGTCTTCAGTGAATGCATACGTAGTCCCGTTTGAGCGTCTCGGCCGCCACGACGTCGACACCGTCGGCGGCAAGAACTCCTCCCTCGGGGAGATGATCGGCTCGCTTGCGCAGGCGGGCGTACAGGTTCCCGGCGGCTTCGCCACGACGGCGCAGGCGTACCGGGAATTCCTGCAGCAGGGACAGCTCGATGAGCGCATCCGCCGGGAGCTCGCCGCGATCGACGTGGACGACGTCGTAAAGCTCGCCGCCACCGGTGCGCGCATCCGCGAGTGGGTTCTGGCCACGCCGTTTCAGCCCGCCTTTCAGCAGGCTGTCCGCGATGAGCTGCGAAGCATGAGCGGCGGCCGCGAGATCGCGGTCGCGGTGCGCTCATCCGCCACCGCCGAGGACCTGCCGGAAGCCTCGTTCGCCGGCCAACAGGAGACGTTCCTCAATGTCCGCGGCGAGGCCCACGTGCTCACGGCGATGCACGAGGTGTTCGCGTCCCTGTTCAACGATCGGGCGATCGCGTACCGGGTCCACCAGGGATTCGATCACAGCGCCGTGGCGCTCTCCGCTGGCGTGCAGCACATGGTGCGCAGCGACCTCGGCGCAAGCGGTGTCATGTTCACTCTCGACACGGACTCGGGATTCCGCGAAGTCGTGTTCATCACCTCGTCATACGGCCTCGGCGAGACGGTCGTCCAGGGAGCCGTCAATCCTGACGAGTTCTACGTGTACAAGCGTTCCCTGCGCGCCGGCAAGCACGCCATCCTGCGCCGCAATCTCGGTGGCAAGGCGATCAAGATGATCTACGCGCCGGAAGGCTCCGCCGAGCGCGTCGCGACGATCGATGTGCCCAGGGAGGATCGCGCACGGTTCTCGCTGAGCGACTCCGACATCCACGCGCTCGCGAAGCAGGCCCTCATCATTGAGGAGCACTACGGGCAGCCGATGGACATCGAGTGGGGCAAGGATGGCTCGACCGGGGAGATCTACATCCTGCAGGCGCGGCCGGAGACGGTTCAGAGCCGGGCGGGGCGGACCATCCAGCGCTTCTCGCTCAAGACCCGCTCCAAGGTGCTCGCGACAGGACGCAGCATCGGGCAGCGAATCGGCTCGGGACCCGCCCGCGTGATCCGCAAGATCTCCGAGATGGCGCGCGTGCAGGCCGGCGACGTGCTGGTCGCCGACATGACCGATCCGGATTGGGAGCCGGTGATGAAGCGTGCCGCCGCGATCGTCACGAACCGCGGCGGGCGCACCTGTCACGCCGCGATCATCGCGCGCGAGCTGGGCATTCCGGCTGTCGTCGGCTGCGGCGATGCGACGCACACCGTGAGCGAAGGCCAGGAGGTGACCGTGTCCTGCGCCGAAGGCGATACGGGCTACGTCTACCAGGGACTGCTCGAGTTCGAGCGCAAGCAGATCGAGCTGGACTCGTTGCCGAAGATCCCCGTGAAGATCATGATGAACGTCGGTAATCCCGACCGCGCGTTCGACTTCGCCGGCATTCCCCACCATGGCGTCGGCCTGGCGCGCCTGGAGTTCATCATCAACCGCATGATCGGTGTGCATCCCCGGGCACTGCTGGAGTTCTCCCAGCTCGACGGGGAGCTGCAGGACCAGATCCGCGCCCAGATGGCGGGCTACTCCGACCCGGTCGGCTTCTACGTGGAAAAGCTGTCGGAGGGCATCGCGCAGATCGCGGCCGCCTTCGCGCCCGAGCCGGTGATCGTGCGCCTGTCGGACTTCAAGTCCAACGAGTACGCCAACCTCATCGGCGGCAAGCGCTACGAGCCCGAGGAGGAGAATCCCATGCTGGGCTTCCGGGGAGCGTCGCGCTATGTCGATGAGACTTTCCGTCCCTGCTTCGAGCTCGAGTGCCGCGCGCTCAAGCGGGTGCGCGAGGATATGGGGCTGACGAACGTGCAGATCATGGTGCCCTTCGTGCGTACCGTGAAAGAGGCCAGCCAGGTGATCGAGCTACTGGCCGCGAACGGACTGAAGCGCGGCGAGCAGGGGCTGAAGGTCATCATGATGTGCGAGCTGCCGACGAATGCGCTGCTCGCGGACGACTACCTGGACCATTTCGACGGCATGTCGATCGGCTCGAACGACATGACCCAGCTCACCCTGGGCCTGGACCGGGACTCGGCCATCGTCGCGAAGCATTTCGACGAGCGCGACGAGGCGGTGAAGCGGCTGCTCGCGATGGCCATAGCCGCCTGCCTCAAGAGAAAGAAGTACATCGGGATCTGCGGTCAGGGACCCTCGGATCACCCGGAGCTGGCGCGCTGGCTGGTCGAGCAGGGGATCGAGAGCATGTCGCTCAATCCCGATACCGTCGTAGAGACCTGGCTGTTCCTGGGAACCCCTCCGAGCAGCGGCCACTGACGAGCAGCGGCCGCTGAGACCACGACGCCGGGCTTCAGTCCTTCGACAGGCCCCGCAGCTTTGCGTCAGAAGCCTCGCGGTCGTTGTCGTCGAACGGCTGCACGGTGACGGCCCCGAGCGTCGCCGGGTCGAGGCAGCGGACGTTGACGCTGAACCCGTCGGGATTGGAACGCGGCACGTAGAAGGACTTCACGCCGCAGCGGCGGCAGAACAGATGGCGCGCCGTACCCGTGTTGAACCGGTACTCGGCGAGATCGTCGGCTCCCCGAAGCAGGCGGAAGCGCGACCGTGGAACGATGACATGGATGAAGGCGCTCATGCGGCAGACCGAGCAGTTGCAATCGAAGGCGGTCAGGTTCGCCGGAGCGTCGAGCTCGAACGCCACGGCGCCGCAGTGGCAGCCACCCCGGTGCGTCACGCTGGCATCGCTCATCCCACACGCTCTCCCCGCAGGAAGGGACACTGCTCCAGATCGACATTCCCGCCGGAGATGACGATCCCCACGCGCTGGCCTTCCCGTCCCAGCCTGCCCGCAAGCGCTGCTGCCACGGGTACCGCGGACGAGGGCTCGATGAGGAGCTTGAAGTCCTGGAGCACGATGCGCATCGCGTCGAGGATCTCGCGCTCGCTCACGACGACGACGTCGTCGACGTAGCGACGCAGCAACTCGAAGTTCAGGGCGCCGACGTTGGCCCGCAGCCCGTCGGCAATGGTCTGCGGCGCGGTGTTGGTTTGCCTGGAACCGGAACGGAACGATCGAAGTGTGTCGTCGGCCTGCTCCGGCTCCACGCCGATCACGGCGCACCGATGGGCCATGGCCTTCACCGCGAGCGCGGTTCCTCCGATGAGGCCCCCACCGCCTACCGGTGTGCTCACAACCTCAAGCTCAGGCTCCTCGCAAAGGAACTCGAGAGCGGCGGTCCCCTGGCCGGCGATCACGCGTCCGTCGTCGAACGGATGAACGAGCTCCGCGGCAACCCGGGAGAGCAGTTCCTGCAGGGCCGCCTCGCGCGCGGCGAAGGTGGGCTCACACACGATTACGTTGGCACCCGCTCGCTCTATCGCGGCGACCTTGGGTCGTGAGGAGCCGCGCGGAACGACCACGTGAGCATCGAGGCCACACGCCTTTGCGGCAAGGGCGACCGCGGTCCCGTGGTTACCCGAAGAATGCGTGGCAACGGCCTTCGCGTGTCGTCCGTCCGCGAGCGGCAGGATCGCGTTGAGGGCGCCCCGGTACTTGAATGCGCCGCCGCGTTGCAGGTTCTCGCACTTGAAGAAGACACGGCGCTGGGTGCGCGCATCGAATGCCTCGGAGCGCATCACCGGCGTGCGCACGATGTGCGCCCCGATCCGGTCAGACGCCGCCACGATGTCCCCGAACGTCGGCAGGGAATCGCGCCCCGCAGTCATTGCGAACCCGAGAAGGCCGACGCGAACAGCCGCGCCCGGTAGTGACGCAGCTCGCGGATGGATTCGTGGATGTCATCGAACGCCAGATGCGTGCCCTTCTTCTGGAAGCTCTCCGCCACGGCGGGCGCCCAGCGCCGCGCCAACTCCTTCAGCGTGCTGACATCCAGGTTGCGGTAGTGGAAGAAGCGCTCGAGCTGCGGCATGTGGCGGGCGAGAAACCGCCTGTCCTGGCAGATGCTGTTGCCGCACATCGGGGATGCTCCCTCGGGCACGAGCGGGGCGAGAAACTCCAGAGTGCGGCCTTCCGCTTCGGCGGCCCCGATCCGGCTTGCCCGCACGCGGCTGAGCAGCCCCGAGGAGCCGTGCTGCTTCTGGTTCCACTCGTCCATGCGCGCAAGGCAGTCCTCCGGCTGGTGAATGGCGAGCACCGGCCCTTCGCCGATGACGTGCAGCTCCTTGTCGGTCACGATGGTGGCGATCTCGATGATGAGGTCGGAGTCCGGCTTGAGCCCGGTCATCTCGAGGTCGATCCAGATCAGGTTGTCGGCACTGCCCATAGGCCCGGATTTCCTGCGTGGGCGGCGAGTTTAGCATCAGGCACCGACCTGCCCGGGCCGGAGTGATGTAATCTGAGTGTCCTGCGCACGCTTATGCAAGACACCTTCGACGCCCGCGTGATCGCCGCCTTCGGCCGCCATCTTCTCGTCCGCGCCATCGCGGGACGGGAATTGAAGGCGCGTCCGTTCGGGCGTGCGCTCGTGATTGTCTGCGGAGACACCGTGCGCTGCCGACTGGATCCCCGGAACGAGGAGGTGCACGTCCTCGAGCTGCTCCCAAGGTCCAGCGCGCTGTTCCGCTCCAATGCCCGCGGCGGTTCCGAGCCGGTCGTGGCCAATCTGTCTCTGCTCCTGGTCGTGCTCGCGCCCGTACCCGTGCCCGACCTGTTCGTCGTCGACCGTTACCTCGCCGCGGCTCTCTCGGGCGCGATTCCGTCAACGCTGGTCGTCAACAAGCGCGAGCTCGGGATCACCCCCGAGCTGCGCAGCGAACTGGACGCGCTCACGGCAGCGGGCTACGACTGGGTCGAGTGCTCGACGCGCTCCGACGAAGGGATTGCCCCCCTGTTGGAGCTGTGCTCGGGAAAAGTGGCGACGCTCGTAGGGCAGTCGGGGGTCGGCAAGTCATCCCTGGTCCGGCGGCTCGTCCCTGAGGCCAGCGTCGAGGTGGGCGAGCTCGTGCGGGAGGAGGATGGCCGGCACACGACCACCGCATCGCGGCTGTTCGATCTTCCCCGCGGCGGCCATCTCATCGACTCACCGGGCGTGCGTGACTTCGCCCCCGCGATCGACCGCCTGGACGCCGGAAACCTCGGCTTCATCGAAGTCGCGCGGCTGTCGCCGGGTTGCCGCTTCAGCGATTGCCGCCATATGCGTGAGCCGGCGTGCGCGGTGCGCGCGGCCGTCGAGTCCGGAGCGGTCTCCGCGCGGCGCTACGAGAGCTACCGGCGGCTACGCCGTCTGCATGAGGAGCTGACGCAGGCACGTGGCCCGGGAGGAAGGAGGACTTAGGTGACGGATTGCCGGCCGGCCAGTGCATGGGCGAGCGTGCCGCCGTCGACATACTCGAGCCCCCCGCCGATCGGCACCCCATGCGCGATACGGCTTGCGCGGATGCCCCGCTTCATCGCCAGCTCACCGAGGAAATGCGCAGTCGCCTCGCCTTCCACGGTAGGGTTGGTGGCGAGGATCAGCTCGCGCACTGCGCCCTCGTTCAGGATCGCCTCGAGCTCGCGCACGCCGAGCTGCTCCGGCCCGATTCCGTCCAACGGCGAAAGGTGCCCCATGAGCACGAAATAGCGGCCGCGATAGCTGCCGGACTGCTCAATGGCGACCACGTCGGCGGGCGATTCCACTGCGCACAGCAGCGCGATGTCCCGCTGTGGCGTTGCGCAAATCGAGCAAATCTCGCCTTCCGTCAGCATCCGGCAACGCCGGCAGCGCACGACCGACTGGAGCGCGGCATCCAGCGCTGCGGCCAACGCGCGGGCCCCGGGCCTGCCGTCCTGCAGAAGATGGAACGCCATGCGTTGGGCCGTCTTCGGGCCGACGCCCGGCAGAGCGCGCAGCGCGTCTATGAGCTGCGCCAGTTGCGGCGAGTGCTTCAAAACGGAAGTTTCATTCCAGGGGGCAGGTTCAGCCCGGCCGTCAGGGAGGCCATCTTTTCCTGCACGCGCGCGTCCACTTTGTGGACCGCATCGTTGATGGCCGCGGCGACCAGGTCCTCGAGCATCTCGCGGTCCTCGCCCGTGACGGCAGGCTCGATCTGCACCCGCTTCACGTCGTGCTTGCCGTTCATGGTGACCTTGACCATGCCGCCGCCGGACTCGCCGACGATCTCGATGGTCTCGATCTCGGCCTGGGCCTTTTGCATGTTGGCCTGCATTGCCTGGGCCTGCTTCATCAGATTGCCGAAATTGCCGCGCATCGGGTTTCCTTCGTTCGTTGCCGGATGGGGATCTTCGTCGTTCGCGCTAGGACTTTACCGGGCGCACCGTCTCGGGCAGCAAGGTTGCGCCGAAGCGCTCGCGCAAGCCCTGAACACCCGGGTCCGCCTCGAGCGCGCGGCGCGCCGACTCCAGCTCCTCCTGTGAGGAGCGCTGCCCGGCGACCGCGGGAGTCTCGGCGCCGGAGAGAGCCATCTCAAACTCGAGCCGCACCAGCTCACCGAAATATTTCGACAGGGCTTGCGCGACCTTGTCCTCGAGCGAGGGAGTGCGCATGAACTTGTTCCGGGGATCCAGCGCGAGCCGCACCACGGCGCCTTGGCGGCCCAGCAGCACGCAGTTGGCCGCCAACTGCCGCGCGGCGCCCTGCAGATCGAGCTGGCTCAGGATGGTCGGCCATACGCCGGTGCCCTCGAGAGCCGCTGCTCCCGCTGTGGCCGCAGCCCCACTGGGGTTCCCGTTTGGCGAGCCTGCAGCCGCCGCTGGCGGCGCCGTCGGTGCAACCGGCGCTGCGAGGGTTGCAGCCTTCGGCGTGGCAGCCTTGGTGGGCGCTGACCTCGAATCGGCCACCGCTCCCAACGACTGGGCCGGCGCCGTTCGCGGGCTCGGGGGATCGGCCGCACGGCTCTGCGCCTGGGCTATCCCTGAGGGCCGAAACGCGAGCATCCGGACGAGAGTCATCTCAAAGCCCGTGCGCGGATCCGGCGCGAGCGCCAGGTCGCGCCGGCCGACGATCGCAGTCTGGTAGAAAAGCTGCACATCCTCGGGCGCCAGCTTCGCGGCCAGCCGCTCGAGCAGCTCCGGCGCGTACAGCTCATCGCCCTCGAAATCGCTCACCGCCTGCTTCAGCGCCACCCGCACCAGCAGCGCCGCCAGTTCGTCGAGCAGTTGCGCGTGGTCCGGCGCAAATTCCTCGAGGGACTGCGCGCAACGCAGCAGGTCGGGCGCGTTCAGGGAGGCCAACGCCTCCGCCAGGTGCACGACGTGGTCGCGGGCGATCGTGCCGAGCATCGCGCGTGCCTCGGCTTCGGTCGCGTTGCCCCCGCCGAATGCAATGAGCTGATCGAGCAGCGACAGCGCGTCGCGCACGCTGCCATCGGCCGCCTGCGCCACCAGCCGCAATCCCGCCGGCTCGAAGGCGATGCCCTCCGTTTCCAGAATGTGCCGCATGCGCTCGGCGATCTGCGCAACGGGCAAACGCTTCAGGTTGAACTGCAGGCAGCGCGACAGCACGGTCACGGGCAGCTTCTGCGGATCCGTCGTGGCAAGCAGGAACTTGACGTGCGGCGGCGGCTCCTCGAGGGTCTTCAGCAGCGCGTTGAAGGAGTGCGTGGACAGCATGTGTACCTCGTCGATGAGATACACCTTGTAGCGGCCGCGGGTCGGTGAATACTGCACGTTGTCGAGCAGCTCGCGCGTGTCGTCGACCTTCGTGCGCGAGGCCGCGTCGACTTCGAGCAGGTCGATGAACCGGCCGGAATCGATCTCGCGGCACGCTGCGCACACCCCGCATGGCTCTGCAGTCACCCCCGTCTCGCAGTTCAGGCACTTCGCGAATATCCGGGCGATCGTCGTCTTGCCGACTCCCCGCGTTCCCGTGAACAGGAACGCGTGATGGACGCGTCCCGTCTCCAGGGCATTCACGAGCGCGCGCCGGACGTGCTCCTGGCCGACGAGCTCGGCGAACTTCCTGGGGCGCCATTTGCGCGCTAGAGCGGTATAAGCCATATGTCGGTTTATCGGTCCTGCCCAGCTGATCTTACGTAGGTTCGCGTCTGTGCGAACCCGTTGAATCCGGCGCGCGGCGCATGAGGACACGGCGCAGCCCTAACCAGGAGGCGGCCCGCATCAGCTCTCGCTCCGGCACCCGACATCGCCGCTGCCGCTGCTGCCTTCCGGCCCTGACGGGATTCACGACTGGTCGTCGCGGAGAAGCCGATGCGAGCCA
>FTDY01001273.1_pt1 | contig 14472 bp, 10 predicted proteins | sample 1640031 | NCBI WGS metagenome assembly FTDY01 (sample SAMEA3914816, study PRJEB12502) | metagenome | biome: forest; material: soil | place: USA | collected 2011-09-16 | depth 0.3 m
AAGCGCACCTTCCTGCCCCTGCACTCGGTGCTGCGCATCGATGAGGTGAAGAAGCAGGGCTCGAGCAAGATCACCGCGCTGGAGGGCGGATCGAACGTCTCCCAGTTCCCCATGCCGGTCTACACCGCGCCTCCGGGCGACAAGAAGTAGGTACCTCCGCACTCATGCTGCAACTTCCCGGCGCGCCCGCCTTATCCGCATTCCGCATCGCCAAGCTCGTCGCTCGACTCACCGCCCTCGAGCCCGCCGTCCAGGGCCTCGACTCGCGCTTCATCCACTTCGTGGACCTCGAGCGTCCGCTCGCGGCCGCGCAGCTGGACGTGCTCCAGCGGCTGCTGACCTACGGGCCGCGTAGCGAGGCAGCGCAGCAGGAAGGTGCAGGCGAAGCCCTGCTGGTGGTGCCCCGCGCGGGAACGATTTCACCGTGGTCCAGCAAGGCTACGGATATCGCGCGGGTCTGCGGCCTCGATGGTGTGCGGCGCATTGAGCGCGGCATCCTGTATCGGGTGATGGCCTCGAGGTCATTGGGCCGGGAGCGCCTGTCGGCGCTGGCGCCCGCTCTCCTTGATCGCATGACGGAAACCGCGCTGTTCGAGACCGCCGCGGCGGAGATCCTGTTCGCGCATGCACCGCCACGGCCGCTGGGACGCGTTCCGCTCGGGCCTGGCCGCCCGGCTCTCGAGCGCGCCAACCTCGAGCTGGGTCTGGCCTTGTCGGCGGACGAGATCGAATATCTCCTGGAGAGCTTCCAGCGGCTCGGGCGCGATCCGACCGATGTCGAGCTGATGATGTTTGCGCAGGCCAACTCCGAGCACTGCCGGCACAAGATATTCAACGCAAGCTGGATCATCGACGGCCGGCCGCGCGAGGACTCGCTCTTCGGGATGATCCGGTACACCCATGCGCGCAATCCGCAGGGCGTTCTTTCCGCGTATCGCGACAACGCGGCCGTCATCGAAGGCAGTCGTGGGCGACGCTACTTCCCCGATCCCCGCACGGGCGTTTACCGGGGCGTCGAGGAGCCGATCGACATCCTGATGAAGGTCGAGACGCACAATCATCCGACTGCCATCTCCCCATTCCCCGGCGCCTCGACCGGCTCCGGGGGAGAGATTCGCGATGAGGGCGCAACCGGGCGCGGCGCCAAACCCAAGGCGGGACTCACCGGCTTTTCCGTTTCGAGCCTGCGCATTCCCGGCTATGAGCGGCCCTGGGAGCGCGCCGTCGGGCGGCCGCAGAGAATCTCATCGGCGCTGCAGATCATGCTCGACGGGCCGATCGGCGCGGCCTCCTTCAACAATGAGTTTGGCCGTCCGGCCATCCTCGGTTACTTCCGCACCTTCGAGGAGCATGCTCCAGGGGATGCCCCGGAGCGGTTCCGCGGCTATCACAAGCCGATCATGATCGCCGGCGGGCTGGGCAACATCCGGCGCGAGCATGTCGCGAAGCCCGAAGTGCCCGTGGGCGCGAAGCTGATCGTGCTGGGCGGCCCCGCCATGCTGATCGGGCTGGGCGGCGGCGCCGCCTCTTCCGTCGGCAGCGGCGCCTCCACCGCCGATCTGGATTTCGCCTCCGTGCAGCGTGGCAACGCGGAAATCCAGCGCCGCGCGCAGGAAGTGATCGATCGCTGCTGGGAGCTTGGCGCGGACAACCCGATCGTGCTCATCCACGATGTCGGGGCCGGAGGACTGTCGAATGCCGTACCCGAAGCCGTGGCGCACAGCAGTCGTGGCGCGCGCATCGACCTGCGGGCGATTCCCAGCGCCGAGCCGGGAATGACGCCGATGGAGCTGTGGTGCAACGAGGCTCAGGAGCGCTACGTGCTGTGCGTGGAGGCCGCGGCGCTGCCCGTTTTCGAGAGCATCGCGGCGCGCGAGCGCTGTCCGTTTGCAGTGATCGGCACCCTCGATGACACCGGACTGCTGCATGTCGAGGATCCGCTGTTCAAGGACGATCCGGTCGACATGCCCATCGAAGTGCTGCTCGGCAAGACGCCCCGCACCATCCGTGACGTGCGCAGCGCCACGCCGCGATCTCGTCCTCTGGAGCTTGCGCGCATCGACCTGCGCGATGCCGCCTATCGCGTGCTGCGCCTGCCTTGCGTGGCGGACAAGACATTCCTGATCACCATTGGGGACCGCACCGTTGGCGGCCTCATCAGCCGGGATCAGCTCGTGGGCCCCTGGCAGGTGCCCGTGTCCGATGTGGCCGTCACGCTTGCGGACCATGACGGCTACGCAGGCGAGGCGATGTCGATGGGCGAGCGCACACCGGTGGCCGTGCTCGACGCGCCGGCGTCAGGCCGGCTCGCGGTGGGCGAGGCGGTGACCAACATTCTGGCCGCGGACATCGGATCGCTGTCGCGGATCCGCCTGTCGGCAAACTGGATGGCCGCGTGTGGCGAGCCGGGCGAGGATGCCGCGCTGTACGCAACGGTTCAGGCTGTCGGCAAGGAGCTGTGCCCGGCGCTCGGGATCGCCATTCCGGTCGGCAAGGACTCGCTGTCGATGAAGACGACCTGGCGGGACGGCGATGTGGACAAGAGCGTCGTCGCGCCGGTGTCGCTGATCGTTTCCGCCTTCGCGCCGGTCAACGATGTGCGCCGCACGTACACGCCCACACTGGTTTGCGCCGGGGATCGGACGACATCCCTGTGGCTCATCGACCTGGGTGGCGGACGCAACAGGCTGGGCGGCTCGGCATTGGCGCAGGTGCATGGCGAGCTCGGGAGCGAGCCGGCCGATCTGGATGATCCACAGAGTCTGTTGCGGCTCGCAGCCGCCGTGGCGGAGTTGCGTGCCGCGGACCTGATTCGCGCCTATCACGATCGCTCGGATGGGGGGCTGTTCGCTACCCTGGTCGAAATGGCCTTTGCCGGGCATTGCGGCCTGGACGTGCGGCTGCCGCCCGAGCGCGGCGCGGCTCTCAGGCAGCTCTTTGCCGAGGAGCTGGGAGTGGTGCTGCAGGTGGACACGGCTGACGAGGAGCGGCTTGCGGAGGTCCTCGCGCGTCATGGTCTGGCCGATGCAGCGTTGCGTCTCGGCGCTCCCACTGGCGAGCTGCGCGTACGGATCCAGGTCGGGGCGGAAAAGCTCGATGAATCCTGGGTGGAATTGCGCCGGGCCTGGTCTGAGACTTCCTGGCGCATGCGCCGTCTGCGCGATGATCCGCAGTGCGCCGATGAAGAGTTCGCGGCACAGTGCGCGGCGGACGATCCGGGCCTGTCGGTCGCGCTCCGTTTCGATCCCGAGGAGGACATCGCGGCGCCCTATGTTGCGCGCGGCGTGCGCCCCTCGATAGCGGTCCTTCGCGAGCAGGGCGTCAACAGCCAGACCGAAACGGCCGCGGTGCTCGAGCGCGCCGGCTTCACTCCGCACGACGTTCACATGACGGATCTGCTGTCCGGGCGCACGTCCCTGCGCGAATTCAGGGGCCTCGTCGCCTGCGGCGGATTCTCCTACGGCGACGTGTTGGGAGCGGGGGAGGGTTGGGCCAAGTCGATCCTGTTTCATCCGGCCGTGCGTGAGGAGTTCCAGGCCTTCTTCGCTCGGCCCGACACCTTCGCCCTGGGCATCTGCAACGGTTGCCAGATGTTCGCGGCGTTGCAGAGCATCATCCCGGGGACCGGCCACTGGCCGCGGTTCGTCAGCAACAAGAGCGAGCAGTACGAGTCCCGTTTCGCGCTCGTGGAGGTCTTGCGCTCGCCTTCAGTCGTGCTGGATGGAATGGCGGGCTCGATCCTTCCAATCGCCGTGGCTCACGGCGAGGGGTACGCAGAGTTTGCCTCCGCGGCCGCGGCAACGGCGTGCGCAGACAGTGGGCTCGTAGGATTTCGCTACGTGCACCACGACTCGAGCGTTGCGAAGACGTATCCCTTCAACCCGAACGGCTCACCGTTCGGTATCGCTGCCCTGTCGAATGCGGACGGGCGTGTGACGATCACCATGCCGCACCCGGAGCGGTCCGCGCGCTACGCGCAGAATTCCTGGCGTCCGGCGGATGCGAGCGCCGACAGCGGGTGGATGCGCTTGTTCCGCAACGCGCGGCGCTTCGTCGGCTGAGGCGGCCCGGCGGCGGCGCGGCGAAGGGTGCGAGCTGAAGCGCTCAGCGCTCAGCCGGAAGAGTTGTTCTTCTGCATCAACGCGAACTGCTGCGTCAGGTAGTTCGAGGTGGTCTGCAGCTGCGCCAGCAATGTCTCGAGCGCCGTGAACTGGGCGGTGTAGTTCGCCTGCAGGGTGGCCATCTGCTCATCCAGGTCGCTGTTCTTGGCCTTCAGGTCGGTCAGGTCGCCCTGCAGCTGGGTGGTCCGCGTGGAGATGGCCCCCTGGCTTCCCAGAGCGGAGTTGAGGTCGGCGTTGAGCCGCACCGCCACGCCGTTGCCGGAGGCGAAGATCTGGGCGACGGAGTCCGGGCTCGCCGCGAGCGCCGCGCTCAGTTTAGTTGGGTCGAATGCCAGCGTGCCATCCGCCAGCTTGGTCACGCCGATGCCCGAGAGCGAGTTGTACGAACTGGCGGCGGTGGAAACGGAATTGCTGAGGTCCTGGCGCAGCGAGGTCTCGATGGCCTGCAGCGTCGCATCCCCCAGCAGCGGACCGGCCGTGCTGGTGCTGGCATCGTAGCTGTCCAGGCTCGAGATGGTCGCGGCGAGCGAGTTGTACGAGCTGACGAACGTGCCCACCAGGTTCGAGATGCTGCTGTTGTCCGGGGTGACCGTGACCGTCACGTTCGTGCCGACCGCAGCCGACTGGAGGTTGAACGTCACGCCGGTGACGGCATCCGAGACCGCATTGGTGGCGGCGGTGTGCTCGAAAGTGCCGATCATGATGTCCGAATCCTGAGCCTTCTGCTGCTCGGACATGTTCTTCGTCGTGGCGTTGTAATTGAACTGTGCCAGGCCGCCGTCGCCGCCGGCGGCCGTCACGGTGATCGCGCTTGCGGCGCCTGTTTGGGTCGAGGTCAGCAGCAGGTGGGACCCGCCGGATTCGTTGAGGATAGTCGCCTGCACGCCGGTGTTGCCAGAAGCCTGGTTGATCGCGGTGGCGATGCCCTGCAGCGTGTTGTCGGTCGAGTCGATGCTGACGGTGAATGAGTTCGCGCCCTGGCCGATCGTGAGGGAGCCGGTGCCGACAGTCGCGCTCGCCCCTCCCGCGATCACGCCCGAAGCGAGCTGCTCCGCCTTGGCAAGAGCGAGGACCTGCACGGTGTAACTCCCCGTGCCGGCGCTCGAATTCGTGGTCGCCGTGACGATCTGTGGGTTGCTCGAGCTCGTCGCGGTCGTGTTGAAGGCTGCGGCCTGCCCGAGAGCCTGGACCGCTGTCTGGAATGTGCTCAGCGAGCTCTTGAGCTGCGCGAGCGCGGAGATCTCGGCCGAATCTGTTGTCGTCTGGGCGTCGAGGATGTTCTGCTTGGGCGCGCGGTCGGCCGCGACGAGCTGAGTCACGAGGGCGCTGACGTTGAGGTTTGCGCCCACCGTCGAGTTGCTGCCGGACAGCGAGCCCAACGACCCCAGGATGGTCGAGGACAGGGAGTTCGAAGTGGGGTCGGCGACGGTGGCCATTATGGATTCCTAAGCGGTGAGATCGATCAAGGCGTGCGGGTCGCTGCTGAGAAGGCCCTGCAGTCGCAGCACCTCCTCGGTCGGAAACTGTCCGATCACGGTACCCGTGGCGGTATCGCGCAGAATCACGATGGAGCGGTTCGACGCGGCGTCGACGCTCAGTCTCAAGGATTTGCCCGCTGTCAGAAAACCCGCATTGATTGTCTCGATCACCGCCAGAGCGGCTGCCGCTGGCGACAGCTCCTCGCTCGCAGCCGCGGCGGACACTGCGGCCGAGGCGGCAGGCGCCGTTGAGGCCGGTGTCCGGGGCTGGCGTGCCGTGGAATCGGCGGCACTCTTCGACGGAAATGAAGCAGCAACCGGCGGCGATGTTCCCACCGCCGCCAGTTGCTCGATCGCAGTGCCCAATGTCTGGGCCACTCAGTGCCTCACAGGTTCTTCAGCAGTGACAGGACGTTCTGCGGAGCCGAGTTCGCCTGTGCCACCATGGCCGTACCTGCCTGCTGCAGGATCTGGGCCTTGGTGAGGTTGGCCGTCTCGGCTGCGAAGTCCGTGTCCTGAATACGGCTACGCGAGGCGGTCAAGTTCTCGGAGGTCGTCTGGATGCTGTTGATCGCCGACTGGAAGCGATTCTGATACGCACCCAGGGCGGCACGGATGCTGTCGACCTGCGACAGGGCCGAGTCGACCGAGTTCAGAGTCGCGTTCGAATCGGCGACGCTCGTGACGTCGATGTTCGAGACTGCGGTTCCCGTGACGGAGCCAGCGGTCGTCAGTGCCGTAAGACCGGCGCTGGCGGGCGGGGCGCCACCAACAGTAATCGCAACCTGCGTCGTCGGTGAAGTGGCGGTCAACGTGACCGTGCTGTGCGTCGTCGCAGCGGTGAGACCGGTCGTGGCTGTGGTCGCCGTTCCGGCCAGGCCGATGATGATGTCACGTCCGTCGGAAGCCGTCAGAGTGACCGCACCGCCAGCCGCGGCTGTCGCCGACACGCCGGTGGCCGCAGACACGGCATTGATCGCAGCCGCGATGTTCGCGCCCTGCGGACCAGCTGTGCCGCCTGCAGCGACTGCACCAATGGCCACGTTGTTGATCGTGATGTCGCCGGCAGTGATCGCCGTAAACGCAGTGGCTGCAATGCCAGCGATCGACGTCTGGTTTGCCGTCGCGACGACGGCGCTCTGGGACGCATTGATCGTGTTGGCAATCGCGTACGCGCTGGCCGCGGACTGGCCGGCGCCGGTTCCGGCGACGGAGGCCGCAATCGCAGCGCCGTTCAAGGTCAGGTCGCCCGCGTTCAGGGCCGCAGTCGTCGCGGTGCTGGTGCGGGTGGCCACGAAGCTGGCACCCAATGCGCTGGTACGTGCGCTGGTGATGGCAGCCACGCTGATGACCTGGCCCTGGTTCGCGCCGACCTGGAAGTTCTGGCTGGCGAAGGAGCCGTCAAGGAGCTTCACGCCGTTGAACGCAGTCGTCTGCGCAACGCGGTCGATTTCGGCCTTCAGCTGCTGCACTTCGTTGTCCAGAGCTGCACGGTCGCTGGCGCTGTTCGTCGCGTTCAGCGACTGCACGGCCAGCTCACGAATGCGCTGCAGGTTGTTCGTGACTTCCTGGAGGGCGCCTTCACCCGTCTGCGCGAGCGAGATACCGTCGTTCGCGTTGCGGGCGGCCTGGTTCAAGCCGTTGATCTGCGAGGTGAAGCGGTCCGCGATGGCGAGGCCGGCCGCATCGTCCTTCGCGCTGTTGATGCGCATGCCCGAGGACAAGCGCTGCAACGCCGTGGCGAGCTGATCGCCGGAGGTTTGCAGGTTCTTCTGCGCGTCCAACGACATGACGTTCGTGTTGATGACCAGTGACATGATGACTCCTCAAGTTTCGCCGACCCTGGCGGTTGAGCCAGGGCCTTGGGCATTCGGGGCGGTTTGCACCGGGACGGCACGCACCGGGGCGCGCGTCGCTGATGTGCCCTGTATCGGACCGAAAGGCCCGAACTTGAGCCTCCTGAGGGGCCTGAATTTGAACTGCGTCACGGTTTACTTGATGTAGTCGAACAGCGAAAGCTGCGAGATCTTCGAATAGGCCGCCTCGGCCGCCTGCAGGCCGGTCTGCTGCAGGGTGAGCTTGCCGATGGCGCTGGCATAGTCGAGGTCCTGGAGCTGCGAGAGCGAGGTCTGCAGGTCCACCTGGGAGCTCGCGCCCGCGGACTTCGCGGTCGCGACGGCGTTCACACGCGCTCCAACCGTAGCGCGGACATCGTCGACGTGGCCCAGCGCCTGGTCGAGCTGAGTGATCACGTTGCCGATGGTCGTGGCGTACTGGGCGTTCTGCGCTGGCGAGTTGATCTGCGCCTGCAGGGCGGTTCGCAGGCTGTCCACCGTGGCAAAGACGTCCTGCTTGCCTGCGGTTGCAACCGTGAAGGTGTCGTTCGCCGCGGGGGTGCCGTTGAGGGACAAGCTCGCGCCATTGAAAGTGATGGTTCCGCCCGTCGCGTAAGTGCCGGTGCTGACGGTCGCGCCGGCGCCGTTCGTAACGGTGTACGCGTTGGGAGCCGTGAACGTGATCGTATAGGTGCCGGGAACCCAGGCGGCCGCATTCGAGACCGACGTGGTGCCAACCGAGGCGGTCCCCGTATTGGCGACGCCGCCGGTGGCCGTGAACGTGCCGTTGCCGGCCGGGATGTTCTGGAACACCTGAAAGCCGTTGTCGCCGTCCGATATCTTCTGGGTCTGGCCCACCTGGATCAGCCGCGTCCCCTGGTCGCCCGAGTAGACGACCGCGCCGCTCGCGGCGCGCGAGAAGGGCTGGGTCTGGGTGGTGAGCCCGGAAAACAGGTATTCGCCGTTGGCGTCGCGCGTGTTGGCGAGCGACATGAGCTGCTCGACGTCCTGGTCCAGCTCCGTCGCGATCGCGGCACGGGAACTGGCATCGTTGCTGCCACTGTTCGCCTGGACCGCCAGATCCCGTACGCGCTGCAGCAGGTCGGTCACGTTCGAAAGCGTCTGATCGGAGTTCGACAGCCGCGCATTGGCGGCGTCCGCGTTCTTGCCGTACTGCGTCGACTGGGCCAGCGCCTGGTTGATCTGCAGGATGTGCACCGCCGCGACCGGGTCGTCGGCCGGGGAATTGACCCTGAGGCCGCTCGAGAGCTGCGCCTGGGTCGCCGCAAGATCGGCCGTCTTGTCGTTGATCAGGTCGATCGTCTGCTGGTTGAAGCCGGCCGTGGAGATGCGCATGGCTATTGTCCCTTCGCGGCGGCGATGATGGTCTCGAACAACGTGTTCGCCACGCTGATCAGCTGCGCGGCGGCCTGGTAGGCCTGCTGGAACTTGAGCATGTTCGCCGCTTCCTCATCGAGGTTCACGCCGGAGACGTTACTGAGGGACTGTGTGTCGCTGGCGTTGACGGCCTTCTGCGCGCTGCTGTCGTTCTGCGCCTGCTGCGTGACCGTTCCAAGGTTGCCGACGAAACGCCCGAGCGCCGTGTTGATCGAATCCGTGCCGTTGCCCAGGGCCTTCTGGTCAAAGGCGGCCGCGAGCTGCAGCGCGTTGCTGTTGTCTCCGCTGGCGCCGGTGTTGGCGGCCACCGTGAACGTATCGCCGGCCGCCGGGGTCCCGCTCAGGGTCACCGACCAGCCGTTGAGTGAAATCACCTGGCCCGGGGTATACGCGGTGCTCGCCCCGCCATTGATCGAATAGGTGTTGGGCGCGGAAAAGGTGATCGTCTCGGTCGTCTGCAGCTGGGGGTTCGCGGGGTTGGTGACCGTCGGAGCGGCGATGGTTGCGGCGCCCGTGTTCGCCGTGCCGGCAGTGGCGCGGACGGGCGAGGCGGCCGCGATCTTCGACGGATCTGTCATCACCACGCTGAGCCCTGCTGTGGCCGCGACCGTGGGTTGAATCTTGAACCGGTCGCCCACGGCGGCTGCGCCGCCCACCACGATGCTCATGCCGTCCGCCTGGAACGGACTGGCGACCGTGCCGGCGCCGGTCATCGTGACGGCCGCGCCCGTGGATGAGTTCGTCAGAGTCCAGCCGCCCGCGGTGTCCTGCAGGATGTAATCGGAGGTCGTCAGGGCGCCGACATTGGTGCGTGTCACGGCGACTGTGCCCGCGCCCGTGTTCGCGGCATTCGTCTCCACCTGCACCCCGCCCACCGCAAAGATGGGAGCGCCGATGTTGCCGTTCAGGTCGACGCCAGCGGCCTGCTGCTGATTGACCACGCTCGCCAGGCCGACGGTGATCTGGCCGAGCGCATTGCGCGCAGGATCGAGCACCTGGGAGCGAAAATCGAGCATGCCGCCGAGCGTGCCGCCGGACATGTCGTTCGTCACATTGACGGCGGCGCCGTTGGATTTGATGAGGATGTCGCTGCGCGTCGGATCGTATGCATTCGGGGTCGTGGTGACCGTGGAAGCGGTCGTACCGACCACCAGGGGCTGCCCGTTGCCGATGTAGACGTTGACCATGTTGCCCTGCGGCGAGATGTTCACGTTCACATCAGAGCTGAGCTGATTCAGCAGCTGGTCGCGCTGGTCGAGCAGGTCGTTGGGCGGCTGCCCGCTGCCGGCGGCCAGGTCGATCTGTCCGTTCAGCACCGCGATGTTCTTCGCGATCGAGGTGATGTCCTGGGCGGTCGTGCCGATGCGCGAGTCGATCTGCCCGCTCAGGGTCTGCAGCGTCGAGTCGTACCCCTGGAGCTGGCTCGCCAGCGCCTGGGCCTGCGACAGGACCACCTGCCGGGGAGCCGTGGATGAGGGCGAGTTCGCCATGTCCTGCACGGCGTTCGCAAAGGCCTGCAGCGTCGCCGACAGGCCGCTCTGCGTGTCCGAGAACATATTGTCGACTTGCGCCGCATCGGTCGCGAACTCGTTCGAGCGCTGGTAGGAGGAGCTCGAGGAGCGCACCTGCGCCGCGAGGTAGTCGCTGTAGACGCGCGTGATCGTGTTGACGCTCACGCCGCTGCCGACGAACCCATTGCCGTACTGCTGCGCCGGATTGGTGACGAGACTGGCCGTCTGCCGGCTGTACCCCGGGGTCGCGACGTTCGAGATGTTCTGGCTCGTGACGTCGAGGGCACGCTGGAAAGCTTGCAACGCCGAGACGCTATTGGAAAGAAGGTCACCCATCGTCGGCGCCTCAGAGGGTCGTGGTTGTAGGGTTTATCGGCTGGGCGGCGGCGGACTTGAGTTCCGTCTCAGTGCCCGGGAGCTTCTGCGTGGCCGCGGGCGCCAGATTCTGTGCAATCGAGATCAGCTTGTGAGCGTACGCCGGATCGGTCGAGTAGCCGCCGCGCTGCAAGGCCGAGGCGAACGCTGATATGTCACTGCCGTGTTCAGGGCGCCCGAATAGCGTGGGCTGCCGCTCAGCAAGTTGACGTAATCCTTGAAGCTGTCGGTCGCGGAGCCGTACGCGCGGAACTTGTCCATGCGCGCTGCGGGAACCCCGCCTGAGAATTCCAGAGTCCGGGCCCCCACCGATGCGCCGCTCCACTGCGACCCGGCCTTGATGCCGAACAGGTTGTGGCTCGTTCGGCCGCTGCCGTCGGCGGGAACCGAGCGGCCCCAGCCGGTCTCGAGCGCCGCCTGCGCGAGGATGTTGCGCGGGTCCGTGCCCAGCGCGCGTCCCGCTGCCTCGGCGAACGGCCAGAGCGCCTTGACGAAAGCTGCCTGGGTCGTAAGAGAAGAGGTGTCGGGGAGCTCAGCGCTGCTGGCGGAGGCGGGGGCGGCGGAGGAAGCGGTGGCCGCGGCCGCGGAGATTGCGGGATCGATGGAGTCGGCCGCAGCCGTCTCTTCGAAATTGGTGGTGGTTCCGCTGGCCGTCCTGCTCACGGCAGGTGCCTGCAGCCTCTGAGTCGGGCTTTGCGCGGGGCTCGCTGCCGCCGGCTTCGCATTTGCGCCCGCCTTTGCGGTCGCGGCATCGGGCGCCACGAGTCCGGCCTTGGTCAGCTGCTGCACGAGCATGTCAGCCAGGCCCAGTCCGTGGCCCTTGGTGAGCTCCACGGACATCTGATCGTCGAACATGCCCTGGTAGAAGTCTTCCTGGTCGCTGCCGAAGTTCGGATCCTTGAAGTTCGCATCCCGCATGCTCTTGAGCATCATGCGCGCGAACACGCTCTCGAACTGCCGCGCAGCCTCGCGAATCGCCTTCGGATCCTGTGCCTTCGCTCCCTGCTTCAGCTTGTCCAGCCCGTTCAGGTCTGAATAGACACTGACGTCGGTAGCGTTGATGGGTGCGCTCACGGCGCTGTCCGGCTCATATGACGATGAGTTCCGCGCGCAAGGCTCCGGCCTGCTTGAGCGCTTCGAGAATCGCGACGAGATCCCCTGGCGCGGCGCCTACCTGGTTCACGGCCCGGACGATCTCGTCCAGATTCACGCCGGCGCTGAACACGAACATGCGGCCTTCGCCTTCCTTGATGTCGATCTGACTGCGCGGCGTCGTCACCGTTTCGCCGGTGCTCAGTGCATTGGGCTGGCTCACATCGCTGCGTTCGGTAATGGTCACAGAAAGCGAGCCGTGAGCGACCGCGGCGGGTGTCACGCGGACGCGATTGCTGATCACGACCGTACCCGTCCTGGAGTTGACGATCACGCGCGCCGGGGCTTCACCCGGCTCGATCTCCAACTCTTCGAGCGTGGACAGGTAGGCAATGCGCTGGCTGGCATCGATCGGCGCCTGCACCTTCACGGACACGGCATCGACGGATTTGGCCGTCTCCGGTCCGAGCAGCTTGTTGATGCCCTCGGTGAGGCGCGCTGAGGTGGTGAAGTCGGGGGTGTTCAAATTGAGCATCACGAACGGCTGGCTCGTGAAATTCGACGGCACCTCGCGCTCCACCGATGCACCGTTGGGAATACGGCCGCTGCTGGGGATGTTGACCGAGATGCGCGATCCGTCTTTGCCTTCCGCGCCGATGCCGCTCACGATGAGGCTTCCCTGCGCAATCGCGTACACCTCTCCGTCGACGCCACGCAATGGGGTCATGATGAGGCTGCCGCCGCGCAGGCTGCCCGCGTTGCCGATCGAGGACACCGTGACGTCGATGGTCTGCCCGGCCTTTGAGAAGGCAGGCAGATCCGCATGTACCGTCACCGCGGCGACGTTCTTCAGCTGGGGATTGGTGTTGGTCGGGATGGTCACGCCGAACTTGGCGAGCATGTTCACGATGCTCTGGATCGTGAAGGGCGCCTGGCTGGTCTGGTCGCCTGTGCCGTTCAGGCCCACGACGATTCCGTAGCCCACGAGCTGGTTGCCGCGCACGCCGGAGACCGACGCCAGATCCTTGACGCGCTCCGCGTGGGCGGAGGCGATCCCGAGAGCGCAGATCACCAGGGCGATGAACAGCAAACGTGACAATTTCATTGTGTGAGGTTCGCTAGAAGAGGATGGACGTGAAGAAGCGGGCCAGCAGCCCGGGCCGGTTCGCGTCGTTGAGCGCGCCCTTGGCGCCGTATCCGATCTTGGCGTCCGCCACCTTGGATGAGACGACCGAGTTGTCGGGTTGGATGTCGACGGGGCGGATCACCCCCTGCACGCGCACGAATTCCGTGCCCTGGTTGATGCCGATCCACTTCTGCCCACGGATCAGCATGTTGCCGTTCGGCAATCGCTTCACGACCGTCACGGTGATGTCGCCGACCAGGCTGTTGCTCTGCTTGCTGTCGCCCGAGCCGGCAAAGCTGGAATCGTTGTCCAGGCCGCCGCTCAACAGGGAGTTGCCGTGAATGGAGATCGGGTTGCCGAACACCGTTGGGGCGACTATCGTCGCCTTGCTCGTCTTCGCCGTCGAGGTGCTCGAGCTCTTCTGCGCGGCGGTCTGCTCCACGAGGTGAATGGTGACGGTGTCGCCGATGTGGCGTGCCGTGGCGTTCTCGAACAGCGCCACGTCGTGGCCGGATTGATAGATCGCCCCGTTGGGCGTCGTATCGGCGGCGTCCGGCCACTTGAAGTCGTAGTCCTCCGGGGGCTTGGTCGGCCGGGACGTACAGGCCGCCAGCAGCAACAGCGCGCCGGCGGCCAGTGTCGTCGTCAGTATTCGCGGGGATGTGCGGGTCACGGGCTTCTTCACATGTTCTGCGTGGCGTACTGGAGCATCTGGTCCGTAGTCGAGATGGCTTTCGAGTTCATCTCATAGGAGCGCTGGGTCTCGATCATGTTCACCAGTTCCTCGACGACGTTGACGTTCGAGCCTTCGAGGGAGCCCTGCTGCAGCGTGCCGGTGCCGTTCAGGCCGGGAGTACCGGTCTGGGCCGCGCCGCTGGAGGCGGTCTCGACCAGCAGGTTCTGGCCCTTGGCCTGCAGTCCACCCTCATTGATGAAGTCGGCGAGCTGCAGCTGCCCGACCTGCGACGGAGCGCTCTGTCCGGGCAGCAGCACGCTTACGACCCCGTCGGACCCGATGGTCACGCTCTGCGCGCCCGCGGGAATGGTGATGCCGGGCTGCACGGTGTAGCCGCTCGAGGTGACGAGCTGGCCCTGCGCGTTGGGCTGGAAGCTGCCGTCGCGGGTGTATGCGAGCGAGCCATCGGGCATCTGGATCTGGAAGAAGCCGCGCCCCTGAATGGCGAGATCCAGGGAGTTGCCGGTCTGGGTCGGGCTTCCCTGCGCGTACGACTTCGTCGTGGTCACGACGCGGACGCCCGTGCCGAGCTCGAGCCCCGACGGCGACTGCGTCGTCTGGGACGTGTTGGCGCCGGGCTGGTGAATGTTCTGGTAGAGGAGATCCTCGAACACCGCACGGTCCTTCTTGAAGCCGTTGGTGTTGACGTTGGCGAGGTTGTTCGCCGTGACGGTCATGCGCGTCTGCTGCGCATCGAGGCCGGTCTTGGCTGCCCACAGTGCTGGATCCATGGAAATGTACCTCTAGATCAGGACGTCTGCAGAATCTTGGTGGAGGCGGCGCCGTTGTCTTCGGCGCTG
>FTDY01001434.1_pt1 | contig 14402 bp, 11 predicted proteins | sample 1640031 | NCBI WGS metagenome assembly FTDY01 (sample SAMEA3914816, study PRJEB12502) | metagenome | biome: forest; material: soil | place: USA | collected 2011-09-16 | depth 0.3 m
CGTGTAGCCCGAGTCCTGTTCCTCGCAGGCGTTGAAGCTCCCAAGGACCAGGCCGCGCACTCTGTGGAAGACACCGGCCAGCGCAAGGTGGGTCCACATGCGGTCCAGGCGGTACGGACGCTCACCAACGTCCTCGAGGAGCAGGATCGCGCCATCGAGCGGCGGCAGGAACGGTGTCCCCAGAAGCTGCGAGAGCATGGTGAGGTTGCCGCCGATGAGCGGCCCTTCGGCCGCACCTCCGACATAGGTGGATGAGCCCTCGAGGGGCGCGGCGGGGGCAGTCGACTCGAGCAAGCTGAACAACCGCTCACAGGTCGATGCCGGCTGCCGGCCGAGCTGCGTGACGACCGGGCCGTGGACGCTCACGACGCCCTGCTGCTGCAGCCATTGGTGCAGGCCCGTGATGTCCGAGAAGCCGACGAGCGGCTTCAGGTCCGCGGCAGAGGCAGAGTCGATTGCATCCGCGAGCTGCGGCAGCAGCCGCATCGTCCCGTAGCCGCCGCGGGCACAGAACAGGGCCCTGATGCCGGGATCGCCCAGCGCCGAGCGCAGCTCATCGAGCCGGCGGGAGTCGCTTCCAGCCAGGTAGCGGTGACGGTCGAAGAGGGTGGGGTCGAACCCGACGCTGTAACGGCGTTGCAGAATCGCAAGTCCGGCCTCGAAGGACGCACGGTCGAAGGGACCTGCCGGCGCGATGACGGCGACGCGATCGCCGCGGCGCAAAGCGCGCGGCTTGCGGAAGGACGGCGCGGACCTCAATCCGGCTTGCGCGCCGACCTGTCCGGCTTGCGCTCGATCCGGGCGCGCTTCAACTTCATCTGCTGGCGCCAGCCCGTGATTCTCCAGCCGCCGATCATGCCGGCGAGGAGAGCCATCAAGGCCAGGCTGCTGTCGTCGATTGCGAACGAGACATGCTGAATCGGCTCGAGGATGGAAGAAAGATTCATTTGTTCGAGAGCCCCCGTCTGGCGAGTGGCAGAAAATAACAGCACTGGAGGCGTTCGGGGAGTCTCACACACGCGACGCGCACATCTTTTGTTCAATTTCTTGACGGGAGTCGCGGATAAAGCCCAGCGGTCAAGCTCGTGATTCCTCGGGACCCACGCGCGCGTCGCTGCCGAATCAGCGCAACCACGAGACCTGGGCCCGGTCCTCTGCGCCCATGCCGGGCCGGCGCCTCGGACGTCCCCATCTGCTTTCCTCACCTTCCGCTCACAGCGCGTGACGTAGTGTTTGCCTGAGGCAGGGCTGCCCTGCGGCGGAGGAGGGTAGGCGCAAGCCCGAGAGTCGAGGCTCCACAGTCGCAGCACCGAGTCAGGAGAACAATCCCCTATGGACGCCGTCTTCATCGTGACCATCCTTGCCCTCTACGCAGCCACGCATTGGCTGGTCTGGGCGATTTCCCGCCTCGGAGGTGTCGAGTGAGCACGATCTATGTCGTAAGCGGGGTGCTCGCGGTCGGGCTCTTCGCTTACCTGCTCTACGCGATGTTCAAACCGGAGAAATTCTGATGACGTCCGCATCTGTGGCGTTGATCGCCATTTTCTTCGCCGTGGTGCTGCTGTGCGTGAAGCCCGTCGGGCTGTACATCGCCCACGTCATGGACGGAAGGCCGATCTGGCCGTTGCGTGTCGCGGGACGGCTGGAAGCGCTGATCTATCGGCTGTGCGGCGTCGATCCGGCACAGGAGATGGGCTGGAAGAAGTATGCCATTGCGCTGCTCGTCTTCAACGCACTCGGGGCGCTCTGCGTCTACGCCCTGCAGCGGTTGCAAGGGTGGCTGCCGCTGAACCCGCAGCAATTCGCCGCTGTCTCGCCGGACTCTTCGTTCAACACGGCGGTGAGCTTCGTCACGAATACGAACTGGCAGGGGTATTCCGGCGAGTCCACCCTGGGCTATCTGGCGCAGATGGCGGGGCTTGCGGTCCAGAATTTCCTCTCGGCCGCAACCGGCATCGTCGTCGCCGTAGCGCTCGTCCGCGGTCTTGCCCGTCACAGCGTCCGCGCGATCGGCAATTTCTGGGTCGATGTGACCCGCTCGACACTGTACATCCTGCTCCCGCTTTCGATCGTCCTCGCCCTCGGTCTCGTCAGCCAGGGGGTCGTGCAGAGCTTCAGCGCCTACAAGGATGTCACTACGGTCGAGACGCTCGCGTACCAGCAACCCAAGGTGGACGCGGCCGGCAATCCCGTCAAGGATGCGGCTGGCAATCCGGTCCTGGAGAATCTGACGACCCGGACGCAGACGCTGCCCATGGGCCCGATGGCCTCGCAGGAGGCGATCAAGGAGCTCGGCACCAACGGCGGCGGGTTCCTCAACGCCAATTCCGCCCATCCCTACGAGAATCCGACGGCGCTGTCGAACTTCCTCGAGATGCTGGCGCTCCTCCTCATTCCCGCCGCGCTGACCTATACGTTCGGGCACATGGTGGGCGACACCCGCCAGGGTTGGGCGGTGTTCGCGGCGATGGCGATTCTGTCCGTGTCCCTGCTCGCGATTGCGGTTCACAACGAGCAGGTCGGCAACCCGCACATCGCCAGGCTCGGCGTCGATCAGGCGGCGAGCATCCTGCAGCCGGGCGGCAACATGGAAGGCAAGGAGGCACGCTTCGGCATCGGAGCCTCGGCACTGTTCGCCACCATCACAACCGGCACATCCTGCGGCGCCGTCAACGCGATGCACGACTCGTTCACCCCGCTCGGAGGCTTCGTGCCGCTGTTCAACATGCAGCTCGGTGAAGTCGTCTTCGGCGGAGTCGGAACCGGACTCTACTCCATGCTCATTTTTGCGATCGTCGGGGTGTTCATCGCGGGCCTCATGATCGGCCGCACGCCCGAGTACCTCGGGAAGAAGATCGAGGCGTTCGAGATGAAGATGAGCTCGATCGCGATCCTCGTCATGCCCTTCATCGTGCTGATCGGCACGGCGGTCGCCGTCCGGCTCACCGCCGGGCAGGCGGGCGTGGCCAATCCCGCTGCGCATGGCTTTTCGGAGATCCTGTACGCGTTCACGTCGGCCAGCAACAACAACGGGAGTGCCTTCGCGGGACTTTCTGCGAATACTCCTTTCTACAACTCGGCGCTCGGGCTAGTGATGTGGCTCGGTCGGTATTGGCCGATCATCGCCGTGCTGGCAATCGCGGGGTCGCTCGCCGCCAAGAAACGTGTACCCGTCACCGCGGGCACCATGCCGACGCACGGGCCGACATTCGTCGTCTTGCTGCTCGGAACTGTGCTGCTCGTGGGCGCACTCACGTTCGTCCCCGCGCTGGCACTGGGACCTGTCATCGAACACCTTATTTTCTGGGGTGGCTGAAATGGTTGATATGACACGTACTGCCGGCGTTGCGGCCCCCCAGGGGTCTGTGGCCGAGGAGCGCAAGCCGAACGTCCGGCGCAAGCTCTCGATGTTCGACCGCGCCTTGCTCGGGCCGGCGATGGTGGACTCCGTTCGCAAGCTCGACCCGCGCGTGCAGTGGCGCAATCCGGTGATGTTCGTCGTCTACATCGGCAGCATCCTCACCACCGTGCTATGGATCCAGGCTCTCGGCGGACAGGGGGAAGCCCCGGCGTGGTTCATCCTGAATGTGGCGATCTGGCTGTGGTTCACCGTGCTGTTCGCCAACTTCGCGGAGGCGCTCGCGGAAGGCCGCAGCAAGGCGCAGGCCGCAGCACTGCGCGGATTGAAGCAGACCGTCTTCGCCAAGAAGCTCGCCGAGGCCGGCGATCGATCTCGCCAGAGCCGCGTGCGCGCGGATCAGTTGCGCAAGGGCGATATCGTCCTCATCGAAACCAACGACTACATCCCGGCGGACGGTGAAGTGATTGACGGCGCTGCGTCGGTCGATGAGAGCGCCATTACCGGCGAGTCGGCACCGGTCATCCGCGAGTCCGGCGGGGATTTCTCTTCCGTGACGGGCGGCACGCGCGTGATGTCGGACTGGATCATCGTGCGCGTCAGCGTGAATCCCGGCGAGACATTCATCGATCGCATGATTGCCATGGTGGAGAGCGCCAAGCGGCAGAAGACCCCGAACGAGATCGCCCTCACCATCCTCCTGGTAGCTCTCACCCTGGTGTTCCTGTTCGCGACCGCGACTCTGCTCCCGTACTCGATCTACAGCGTCGAGGTGGCGAAGCTCGGCACGCCCATCACGATCACCGCGCTGATCGCCTTGCTGGTGTGCCTCATTCCCACCACCATCGGCGGGCTGCTGTCGGCCATTGGCGTGGCGGGTATGAGCCGCATGATGCAGGCAAACGTCATCGCCACCTCCGGTCGCGCGGTGGAGGCGGCAGGCGACGTGGACGTGTTGTTGCTCGATAAGACCGGGACGATCACCCTTGGCAACCGCCAGGCCTCTACGTTCATTCCGGCTGCGGGCGTCAGGGAAGAAGAGCTCGCCGATGCCGCGCAACTCGCCTCTTTGGCGGACGAGACTCCGGAAGGGCGCAGCATCGTCGTGCTTGCCAAGCAGCGCTACAAGCTGCGCGAACGCGATCTGCGCACGCTTGGAGGGAGTTTCGTGCCGTTCTCCGCGCACACGCGCATGAGCGGCGTCAATATCGGGGAGCGCCAGATCCGCAAAGGCGCCGCGGACGCCATCCAGAGGCACGTCGAGGGACTCGGCCAGGTGTTCCCGAAGGTGATCCTCACGATCGTGCAGGATGTCGCCCGCCGCGGCAGCACCCCGCTGCTGGTGAGCGATGGCCCGCGCGTCCTGGGCATCATCGAGTTGAAGGACATCGTCAAGGGCGGCATCAAGGAGCGCTTCGGCGAATTGCGCCGGATGGGCATCAAGACGGTGATGATCACCGGCGACAATCCGCTCACGGCGGCGGCCATAGCCGCCGAGTCGGGCGTCGATGATTTCCTCGCCGAGGCGACCCCGGAAGCGAAGCTCCGGCTCATTCGTGAGCATCAGGCGCAAGGACGGCTCGTGGCGATGACCGGCGACGGCACGAACGATGCCCCCGCGCTCGCGCAGGCGGACGTCGCGGTCGCGATGAACACCGGCACTCAGGCGGCCAAGGAAGCCGGCAACATGGTGGACCTCGACTCGAATCCGACGAAGCTCATCGAAGTCGTCGAGACCGGCAAGCAGATGCTCATGACTCGCGGCTCGCTCACGACGTTCAGCATCGCGAACGACGTGGCGAAGTATTTCGCGATCATCCCAGCGGCCTTCGCAACCACTTATCCCCAATTGAACGCGCTCAACGTCATGCACCTGGCCAGCCCGTTCTCAGCCATCCTCTCGGCCGTGATCTTCAATGCGCTGATCATCGTCGTGCTGATCCCGCTTGCGCTGAAGGGCGTGAAGTACCGCGCTCTGGGGGCTGCCGTGCTCCTGCGCCGGAATCTGCTGGTCTACGGCCTGGGGGGCATCCTGATTCCGTTCGCGGGCATCAAGCTCATCGATCTGGCCCTCATGGCCACGCATCTGGTCTGATCACCCGCACCTGACTGGAGCTACCGTCATGAATTCGCTGATTCGCCCTGCCATCGTGCTGTTCGCGATCCTGACGCTGATCACCGGCGTTGCGTATCCCCTCCTGGTCACCGGCATCGCGCAGGTCGTGTTCCCGCAGCAGGCCGCCGGCAGCCTGGTCCTGAAGGGGGGGAAGGCCATCGGCTCGAGCCTGATCGGGCAGAGCTTCAGTGATCCGAAATACTTCTGGAGCCGTCCATCGGCGACTTCGCCCCAACCTTACAACGGCCTCGCCTCGGGCGGCTCGAACACAGGCCCGCTCAATCCGGCGCTCACCGATGCGGTGAAGATGCGGATCGAGGCCTTGCAGGCCGCGGATCCAGGCAACCGGGCGCCGGTCCCCGTCGACCTCGTGACGGCTTCTGCCAGCGGGCTCGATCCGCAGATCAGCGTGGCGGCCGTTGATTATCAGGCCGGTCGCGTGGCGCGCCTGCGCGGCTTGCAGCGGGAAGTCGTGCAGGCATTGATTGCCGCGCATGCTCAGGGTAGGTTCATGGGCTGGCTCGGAGAGCCGCGCGTGAATGTGCTGGAGCTGAATCTCGCCCTCGACTCGCTTGCGGTGAGGCGATCGATGCAGGTCAACTAGACGAAATGGCCGAAGAACGGCCCGACCCGGATCGACTTCTTGCGCACGTGCAGGCCGAAGAGGCGCGCGCCAGGCGCGGCCGGCTGCGCATATTCTTCGGTGCCTCAGCCGGCGTCGGCAAGACCTACGCAATGCTCGAAGCGGCGCGCGCGATGCGCGCTGCCGGAACCGATGTTGTCGTCGGCTACGTCGAGCCGCATGGCCGCCTCGAGACTGAGCGCCTTCTGGAAGGGCTGGAGAAGATTCCCACGCTCGCGGTGGGTTATCGCGGCATCGTACGCCACGAGTTCGATCTCGACGCCGCTCTGGCGCGGCGGCCGGTCGTTCTCGTCGTGGATGAGCTCGCCCATTCCAATCTGGTCGGCGGCGAGCCGCCGCCCCGCCACCCCAAGCGATGGCAGGACATCGATGAGCTTCTCGATGTCGGCATCAACGTATTGACGACCGTCAACGTCCAGCATCTGGAGAGCCTGAACGACCTCGTCGCGCAGATCACCGGCGTGCGCCAACGCGAAACGCTGCCAGACCATGTATTCGACGAAGCCGATGAAATCGAGCTGATCGATCTACCGCCCGACGATCTTCTGGCTCGCTTGCGAGCCGGCAAGGTGTATATCGCGGACGAGGCGGCCACGGCCGTGGAACGCTTCTTTCGCACGCCTAACCTCATGGCGCTGCGCGAGCTCGCGCTGCGGCGAGTTGCCGATCGCGTGGAGGCGGCCGCTCGCGCGCTTCCCGTGGATCGAACGCGCACCCGGCTCGCGGGTGACCGGATTCTGGTCGCGGTGGGCCCGGATGCGCAGTCCGAGCAGCTCGTGCGCGCCGGCAAGCGCATGGCCGATGCTCTCGATGCCGACTGGACGGTCGTGTATGTCGAGACTCCGCGCCTGTTGAACCTCTCGGAGTCCGACCGGAACCGGCGCATCGAGGTCCTGCGGCTCGCGGAATCCCTCGGCGCGGAAACTGTGACCCTGGACGGACCTTCTGCGGCCGCCACGTTGATCGAATATGCGCAGACCCGCAGTGCTACGCGCGTGATCGTGGGGGCACCGAAACGGCGCGGGTGGCGCGCACTGCTGCGTCCATCGGCATCGGTACAGCTCGTCACGAATGCTCGAGGCTTTGACGTCGTGACTGTCGCGACAACGGAGCACACAGCCGCGCCGCGCGCAGCGAGCTCGAGGGTGAATCAGACCGACTCCAGCCGTCCGGTGCAATGGAATCGCTACGGGTGGGGAGTGGCCACCACTCTCGCCTGCACGGCGATTGCTTTCGCGATGTACCCTCGCTTTGAGCTCTCAAATCTGGTGATGGTCTATCTTCTGGGCGTCACCGTCGCCGCCCTACGACTGGGCCGGGGCCCCGCGGCGCTGACAGCGGTCTTGAACGTCGCGGCTTTCGATTTCTTCTTCGTTCCTCCCCAGTTCACGTTTGCCATCTCGGATGCTCAGTACCTCGTGACGTTCGCCGTCATGCTGATCATCGCACTCGTCATCGCCAATCTCGTCGCAAGCGTTCGCCAACAGACACGAGTCGCCGGTGCGCGCGAGCGTCGTACAGCTCTGCTGTACGCCATGAGCCGCGAGCTCACTGTGACGCGCGGGCTGGGAAACATGGCGCGCGTGGCGGTGCGTCACGTGGCCGAAGTCTTTCAATGCCATACCGTGATCCTGCTGCCGGAAGCAGACGGCAAATTGCACCACCCTCGGGACCGTCCGCTGGAGCAATCGTTTCGCTCCGCCGACCTGGCGGTCGCGCAATGGGTTACGGATCACGGCCGCCAGGCGGGCCTGGGCACGGACACTCTCCCCGCGGCGAACGGTCTATACCTGCCGCTGGGCGATGAGCGCCAGAAGCTCGGCGTTCTGGCCGTGCTGCCGTCCAATGCGCGGCGTGTGCTGCTGCCGGAGCAGAGACATCTTCTCGAGACGTTTGCGGGGCAGATAGGGCTCGCGATAGAGCGTGCGCGCCTGGCGGAATCCGCCGAGGCGGCAAGCCTTGCCCGCGAAAGGGAAAGCCTGCGCAACACACTGTTGGCTTCGATCTCACACGACTTGCGCACGCCGCTGGCCGTCATTGCCGGAGCGGGGGGAGCCCTTGCCGAAGGAGGCGCGGCCATCGACGAAGCAACGCGTGTGTCCCTGGCCCGCTCGATCGAGAACAAGGCCACCGAGATGTCGGGACTCGTGTCCAACGTGCTGGATCTCATGCGCTTCGAGTCCGGCCAGGTCACGCCGCGCCGCGACTGGCAGACGCTCGACGATCTCGTGGCCATGGCTCTGCAGGGTCTGGAGGAGAAACTGGCGGACTACCCGGTCGAGCTGCGCCTGCCGCCGGATCTGCCGCCGCTTTACGTCGACGCAACGCTCATCGTGCAGGTCTTCTCGAACCTCTTCGACAACATCGCCAAGTACACGCCGACCGGCACCCGAGTGATCGTTGCGGCGGTTCCGGACGGGCCGTTCGTGCGAGTCACCGTGGACGATGAGGGACCGGGCCTGCCCCGGGGCGACCCTGCACGGCTGTTCGACAAGTTCCAGCGTGGCAACGACGAAGGAACGACCGTAGGGGTCGGCCTTGGCCTGGCGATCTGCAAGGCGATCGTGCGCTCCCACGGCGGCGATATCGAAGCTCTCAGGCGCGCCGGGGGCGGCGCGAGATTCGAGCTCACGTTGCCCACGACGGAGCCGGAGTCGGCATCGGAGCGGGCGGGATGACCCGCGCCATGCATCACATTCTGGTCATCGAGGACGATGCGGGCATTCGCAAGGTGCTGCGCGTGCTGTTGGAGGCCGAGACGTATCGCGTGACCGAGGCCCAGACCATGGCGCGGGCCGAGATCGAGGCCCGCAGCCACAAGCCGGATCTCCTGCTGGTGGATCTTGGACTTCCCGACGGCGACGGATTGAAGTTGATACGCCGCGTTCGCACCTGGTCCCCGGTGCCGATCGTCGTCGTGTCCGCGAGAGCGATGGAGGAGCAGAAGATAGCCGCCCTGGATGCCGGTGCGGACGACTACGTCACCAAGCCCTTCAGCGCGCCGGAGCTCCGGGCCCGGGTACGTGCGGCGCTGCGCCGGACCGCGCGTGGCGCCGAGCAGGTTCCGGTTCTGCAGATCGGCGTCTGGACGGTCGATCTCACGCGCCGTGAAGCGCGCGGCCCGCAGGGCGCACTGCATGTCACGCCGCTCGAGTTCCGCGTGCTCGAGTGCCTTGCCCGCCACGCGGGCCTCATCGTCACGCAGAATCAGCTCATCCGGGAGGTCTGGGGGCCGGAGAGGCTGGGGGATACGCGCAGCCTCAGAGTGTGCATGAAGAACCTGCGCGGCAAGCTGGAGCCCGATGCGAGGCGCCCGAGGTTCCTGGTCACGGAGGCAGGCCTGGGCTACCGCCTGCGGGTTGCGGAAGACCCGTAGGCCGGTGGACCGGAGGGCCTAGGTGAGGGAGACGATCAGCTTGGCGGAATGGCTGCGCCAGTTGATCGGGATGACGAATGAGCGCGTACCGGCCTTCAGCGGGATGTCCGGTCGCTCGCCCGCGAGTACGCTCGGGACTGAGATGATGAAGTCGCGGCCGAAATCGCGGCGCGCGTTGCCGGAGATCGTATTCGCGACCTCGCCGACGAGATCGCGCATGGTCTCGTGGCTGAAGTCGTTCTCCTGCATCTTCATGAGGAGCACGGTGAGCATGGCCTTCGGGGCCGTGAAGTAGACCACGCCCTCGCGCTTGCCCGAGATGTTGATGATGCCGGTGTAGTCGTGCACCGACGGCGCCCCTTCCATCAGGTACGGCGAGCCGATCGAGGCGGGCTGCTGCGCCGCCACCTCGAAGTAGTTCGTCGTCCCCTCGACGAAGGTTTTCAGCTCCTGTTCCTGCAACATGGCTTATTGCTCTCTGATCAGGTCCGCAATGGCCTCGTTCAACTGCCGGTCGGTGAAGGGCTTGTTGAGGAAGCCGTTCGCACCCTTCTCCATGGCCTCGACGGCCGTTGCCTTGTCGGCTAGCGCCGAGATCACGAGAATCCGCACCGCAGGCTTCAGTTCCACGAGCCTCGAGATGCACTCGATACCATCCATCTGCGGCATCGTCAGGTCCATGGTGACGACATCGGGATCGGCCTTGCGGAACAACTCCAGGGCCTCCAGCCCGTTGCCGGCCGTGCCCACGAGCTCGATCTCATCGAACTGCTGCGAGCGCTCGATGCGCCGGCGCATGATGTTCGAGTCGTCGACGATCATCAGCTTCAGGGATTTGTTCATGTTCTTCACGCGACAGCCGTGCTCGCCTCCTCGGTTGCGGGCAGGACGATCTTGAAGCGCGTGAACTTGCCGGGATTGGTGCTGACGCCGATCTTGCCGCCGAGCGCATACACGCTGCGGGCGACAACGTCCATGCCCACCCCGCGTCCAGCGTCCATCGACACTTCCTCCTGCGTCGAGAAGCCTGGACGGAAGATCAGCGCCATGGCCGCGCGAGTGTCCATCGCGGCAGCCTCCTCGGCGGTGATCATCTGCTTGCGGACGGCTGCCGCCTTCAGCTGATCGGGCGAGATGCCCGCGCCGTCGTCCTCGAAGAGGAGCTCAAAGCCGCCTCCGGCCTTCCTGAAGTCGACCTTGACGACTCCGATGTCCTCCTTCGTCTGGGAGCGGCGCACATCCGCGCCCTCGATGCCGTGCACCGCCGAATTGCGCAGCATCTGGATGACGCAATCCTTGACCGTGGGCAGATAGGAGCGCGGAACGTCCGTCAGCCCCGTGATCGTGAGCTTGAAGCGCTTGCGATGATCGTGCGCCAGGCGTTCCGCCATGGCATGCAGAGTCGGCGCGATGTCCTCGGTGCGGCTTGCGGGACGGTCGGCCGCCGCTTGTGCCGGCTTGGCGGCCCGGGCCTGCGGCTCCGGCTGCTCGGGAGCAGGGGCGTCCTTCAGGACGGTGAGCCGCGATGCCATCTCGCGCACGCCGCGCAGATGCGCCAGCAGGTCATCGAGCCTGAGCACCATCGGCAGGAAGTCGTTGCCGCCCAGCTCCGCCTTCTTCTTCAGCTCGCTCACCATGTCCTCGAGCGAGTGCACGCGGTGGGCGATGCTCATCAGGTTCAGCGCCGAGGCCTCGCCCTTGATGGAATGCAGCTCGCGGAACAGGCCGTTCAGCTTCTTGCGGAACTCGCCGTCGGTACGCGCGGGCTCCTTCAGGATGGCGTTGATCATCTGCAGGCCCGTTTCCGTGGTGTCCAGGAACGAGGTGAGCTGCAGCGGGTCGACGTGCATCATGCCGAGCATCATATCGAGCTGGGCGTTGGCGTTCTCCTGCGACTCCTGCAGTTCGCGGGCGAGCAGCACGCTCGAGGTGATGTCGCCGACCGAGCACAGCACGTGCTTGATGCCCTTCGGCCCCATGACGCGGTGGAAGTCGAACTGCAGGAAGCGCGTCTCCTTGCCGCCGTGCCCGTTGTCCATGCTGATCTCGAGCTGACCCAGCGGGTTGATGCTCTTCATCAGGTTCTCGTGGGCACGGTCGCCCCACAGGAGCTTGATGTACTTCATCGCCGTATTGAGCGTGTTCGGCGGCACGAGCTGCTTGAACAGCTCCTCGAAGGCAAGGCCGGCGAAGTCGTTGCGCCCGAACATGCGCGTGAGCGCATCCGACCACACCGAGCCGATGCGGTAATCGGCGTCGAGCAGGAAGAAGCCCTCCCGCACGGTCTTCAGAATGTCGCGCGTCTGCTCCTGAGCCTCACGCGCCGCACGCTCGTGGCGTGAGCGGGTCACTTGGAAATAGGCGGCCGCGGCAGCCAGAACCAGTGCCGCGAGCACACCGGCCGAAAGCAGCATGCGCAGCCGCGCGGCATCCGACGAGGCGGACTGCTGAAGAGTCGTCGCTACCGTAGCGAGCCGGGTCTGCAGGGCCCTGGCATTCTCGGTCGCAAACAGCTGCGCCCGCTTCACGTCGGCATAGTGCGCGCGTCCCTCGCGAGAGAAGGAGCTGCCCGCATCGTCGGAGTCGACGTAGGGCTGGCCGGCGAAGGAGACGACCGGATTGATGACGGGACCGTACTGGTGCCACAGCAGCAGCGCCTGGTCCAGCTCGGGCGAATCGACCTCACCGGCTACTCCGAGCTCCTCGAGGTCGTGGTCGAAGCGCTTGACCGAAGTCTTCAGGTCGGCCAGCGCCTGCCCGGAGTAGGCGCGGGCCTCCAAGCGGTCGCGCAGGGAATTCAGCTGCTGCGAGATTGCGGCCGGATAGGTCTGCAGCGTGCTGGCCGTCTGCAGGGCGGTAATGTTTGCGCGCATCTGCGTGGCGAGCCGGAATCCCGCGAGCAGCACTGCTCCCATGACGAGTGCCAGCACCGTGCCGACGCCCACCGTCACGAGCTGGCGATTGCGCTCTGTGCCTGCCAGGTTCATTCGTTCAGCCTCCTTAAAATCTTCGCAGCCGCGGACCGCATGCGGCGGCCTACTTCGGCAGCTCGAAACGAATCGCCGTGCGCACCGGAACCTCGACCGCCGCGCCGTTCACGACGATCGGCTCGTAGCGCCAGCGCTTGATCGCCGACACGGCCGCCTTGTCGAACACGCCTGGCGGAGTCGCATCGGTCACGCGCACGTCGCGAGTCTCGCCGGTGGCGGTCACGACGAACTCGATCGTCACCACTCCGGACAGCTTGCCGTCGAGCGCCTTGACCGGATACTCAGGAGAGGTGTAGCGCGTGCGCTTCAGCTGCGACGCCAGAGCCGCTGCGTTGGCGCTGGAGGCGCCGGAGCCGCCGCGTGGCGTCGCGGAATTCGCATTGCGAGGCGTGGCCTGGAGCTGCTGAACGGCCTGGACGTCCTTCGCGTCGGCGCCCCAATGCTTTGCCTGGGCGAGGTCCGCATCGACCTGCGCGGCCTTGTTCCCATCGCGCGCGGCAACGCGAGCACGCTCGACGAGCTTTGCGGCGAGGTCGTGGGTGACGGTCGCAACGGCAGCGTTGGCCGGATCGGTCGTCTGCAGCTGGGTGATGAAATATGCAGCGCTGTCCTGTGCCGGGTCGGTGAGCTTGCCGTCGCGGATACGGTCACGCGCCAGCTGCGCGAGGCGCTCCGCCTCAGCGGCGGTGGCCTTCTGGCGCGCGGCCGCCAGATCGCGCTGGAAGCTCGCGATGTCGTTTGCGCTGACGCAGCCGGCCTTCGCCTCGGCCAGCCAGCGATCCTCATCCGTGGAGTTCTTGCTCAGCGCCGCATCGCGCGCCTTGCGCATGTAGGCCGAATTCAGGTCGCGCTGAGTGCGCTGGGTGGTCGCGTTGGTCGGCGCGGCGTCATGCAGCTGCTGCATGTAGGTCTTCGCGCTGTCCTCGGCCGGATCGAGTAGCCGCCCATCGCGAATGCGGTCGCCGATGAGGCCGGCGAGGCGCTGCAGCTTCGCGTCCTCCTGCCGCCGCGCGATCTCCGCGCGCCACTTGTTCAGTTGCTCCGTTGGTATGGAGGTCGACTGCTGGGCCTGGCGCACGAGAGCCGCCGCACGGTCGACGTTGCCGTCAGCCAGGGCCTTGGTCACCTGCGCCGCCGCCAGACGCAGCTCGAGCGCGCCGCTGCGCGCATCCTTCGGTGCGGCTGCCTTGAAATTCGCCAGCGCGACCGCGGCCTCATCGAAATGCGCCGCTGCCATGGCATCATCGAAACGCGATCCGAGCACGGCAGCGACCCGCTGCAGGCCGTCCAGCACTTCGCCGTTTGCGGGATCGGCCGCGGCGGCCGATCGGTAGTACAGCAGAGCGTTGTCGCCGGTCGGCTCCGTATAGCGACGCTCGCGCATGGCCAGACGCGCCTTCTCCAGAAGCTCATCGACGCTGCCCTTGATGAGGGAAGTCTCGACCGCCGGTTTCGGAGCGAGTGCTGCGTCATCGGCGGCAGGCGCCTGCGTGATGGTCACCGACGGCGTCCCATGTGTGGGCGCGGCGGCGAGATTCGGCGTTGAACCCGGCTTGTCGTGGGTGAAATACCAGAACGCCCCCGCGGCAGCCGCGACCACCGCAAGCCCGGCGCCCAGCAGGACGAGCTTGTTCCGGGCTCCCGGCCCCAGCTCGGAGGGCCCGGCCGCGGCCTCGCTGTGCGGTTGAAACGATTCGACACTCACGCCCCGATCGGCAGAGTGGCCGCGGGCGGAGCCCTTCTTGGCGACGGCGTCGGCGATGACGCCCTCGAGGACCGCTGCGGTCTTGCGCTTGTCGATCGGAATCGGCAACACCGCAAACACGCTCGATCCCTTGACCGCGGCGCCGATCTGCTTCTCGGCCTCGGCCGTTGCGAACACCAACACGACGGCGTGCGGCGCCTGGGCGTGCGCAAGA
>FTDY01001210.1_pt1 | contig 14345 bp, 14 predicted proteins | sample 1640031 | NCBI WGS metagenome assembly FTDY01 (sample SAMEA3914816, study PRJEB12502) | metagenome | biome: forest; material: soil | place: USA | collected 2011-09-16 | depth 0.3 m
CGCAACTACGTAAAGCTGACCGTGGGTCGCGAGACGTACGTCGCGCGCAGCACGCTGCAACAGGCCCAGGCGTCCCTGCAGTCGCAGCCGATGCTGCGGATCAGCCGCTCCTGCATCGCGAACGTGAATCACGTCCGCGAGGTCAGCCGCACTCCGCGGGGAGACTTCATCCTCGTGCTGGCCGGCGGATCGACGGTCACGAGCAGCGAGGGCTATCGCGACACTGTGAGGGAGTATCTCGACCGCCTAAAGGTCGGTCCGGTGCTTTAGAATCCGTCTTCAGGCGATCTCGCGCACCCGTCCCTTTCCAGCTGCTCCAATCGAATGAACCCGAGCTCCGTCACTTCCGCGCCCCGCGCGCGGGGCAAGCTGTTCGTCATCGCAGCGCCCTCCGGCGCTGGCAAGACCTCGCTGGTCAAGGCACTCCTGGGGCGCAAGCCCAGGCTCCATGTATCGATTTCCCATACCACGCGGCCGAAGCGGCCGACCGAGGAGCACGGACGGGAGTACTACTTCGTCCCGGTCCCGCAGTTCGAGCAGTTGGTGAAGGACGGCCAGTTCCTGGAGCACGCCCGGGTGTTCGACAACTTCTACGGCACGGCGCGCCAGCCGGTCGAAGACCAGCTGTCGCAGGGGCACAACGTAGTGCTCGAAATCGACTGGCAGGGCGCTCGGCAGGTGCGGCGCGCCATGCCGGAATGCTCGACGATCTTCATTCTGCCGCCCTCGCGCGAGGCGCTGGAGGACCGGCTGCGCAAGCGTCAGACGGATGCCGACGAGGTCATCGCCCGCCGCCTGCGGGACGCTGTGGGGGACATGTCTCACTGGAGCGAATTCGACTACGTGGTCGTGAACGACGATTTCGAGCGCGCCGTCGATGATCTGGTGCGCATCGTCGAGGGCCGCGGCGAGGACCTCACCTCGGGACGACCTCAACTGGAGCCCCTGCTGGCCGGTTTGCTGGAATGACCGCAACGACTGGGGCCGGTTGGCTGGAATGACCCGCCTCCGCAGAGCTTGGCACACCACCCCCACGCAACGGGGGCCGGTTGGCTAGCCTGAATGGTGGGTTTTCGCTTATAGTCGAACCCCTCCTGCCGCGCCGCGCGCGCGGCCCGTTTCCCAAAGAGCGACCATGGCCAGAATCACCGTCGAAGACTGCCTCAGCAACGTCGAAAACCTGTTCCAGCTCGTGCTGCTGGCAGCGCAGCGCTCACGCCGCCTGGCCAACGGCGCCGAGCCGACGGTTCCCTGGGAGAACGACAAGCCCACCGTCGGGGCGCTCCGTGAGATTGCCGCGGGCAACATCACCGCAGAGATGCTGCGCGAGCCGGAGCCGGCCCCCGAGGCTGTAGTGCCCGAGATCGATGTCCAATCGACCTTCCGCGCTCCGCAGTTCGGCCTCGGAGACTGATCCTCAAGCGCCGGTCGATATGGACTATGCGTCTTCGCTCCTGGGACTGCTCCCCGGCGGAAGGCGCACTCCGGGGCTGAAGGAGCTGCTCGCCTCGGTAGGCTCCTACCTCCCGGAAGAGCAGGTCGCCCGCATCCGCGAAGCCGCGGAATTCGGCGCCTCCGCGCACAAGGGCCAGAAGCGCCTCTCCGGCGAGCCCTACATCGCCCATCCGGTCGCCGCGGCCGCCATCCTCGCCGATCTTCATCTGGATCCCGACACGATCGTCGCGGCGATCCTGCACGACGTCATCGAAGACACTCCGACGCCCAAGGACCAGCTTGCCGCGCGCTTCGGGGCCGACGTCGCAGAGCTCGTCGACAGCGTCACGAAGCTCGACCAGATCAAGTTCAAGAGCCGCGAGGAGGCGCAGGCGGAATCCTTCCGCAAGATGCTGCTGGCGATGGTGCGCGATATCAGGGTGATCCTCGTGAAGCTGGCGGACCGCACGCACAACATGCGCACCATCGAGGCCATGGCCGTGCCGCGACGCAGGGCCATCGCGCGCGAGACGCTCGAGATCTATGCGCCCATCGCCGAGCGGCTCGGGCTCTACAGCATGAAGCTCGAGCTCGAGGATCTGGGGTTCAAGGCGCTGTACCCGCGCCGCTACCACATCCTGGAGCGCGCGCTGAAGAAGGCCCGCGGCAACCAGAAGGAGTTCCTCAAGAAGATCGAGCAGCAGCTCAACGCCGCTTTGCTGAAGAACGACATCCCCGCGCAGGTGGAAACGCGCGAGAAGCATCTGTACAGCATCTACAAGAAGATGCGGCGCAAGCGTGCGCTGTTGAGCGAGATCGTCGACGTCTACGGCCTGCGCATCATCGTCGACAAGCCAGATACATGCTATCGCGCGCTCGGCAGCGTGCACTCGGTCTTCAAGCCGATGCCGGGACGCTTCAAGGACTACATCGCGATCCCGCGCGTCAACGGCTACCAGTCGCTGCACACCACTCTGTTCGGCCCCAATGGCGTGCCGATCGAGGCCCAGATCCGCACGAACGACATGGACAGCGTCGCCGAGTCGGGCATCGCCGCGCACTGGAAATACAAGACGGGAGCGGATGCCGACGGGATGCCGCAGCAGCAGCGCGCACGTGAATGGCTCTCGAACCTGGTCGAGCTGCAGGAGGATGGCAGCTCCGAAGAATTCCTCGAGAGCGTGAAGGTCGACCTCTTCCCCGACAAGGTGTACGTGTTCACGCCGAAGGGAACGATCCTGCGGCTGCCCAGCGGCGCCACGGTCGTCGATTTCGCGTATGCCGTGCACACCGACATCGGCAATCGCTGCGTCGCCGCGAAGGTGGACCGCCGCCTGACGCCGCTGCGCACCGTGGTGCGCAACGGCCAGACCGTCGAGATCATTACGGCGAAGGGAGCGATGCCCAACCCGTCGTGGGTGAACTTCGTCGTCACCGCGAAGGCACGCAGCGCGATCCGCCACTACCTCAGGAGTCTGCGCCGGACCGAGGCCATCGCGCTCGGGCAGCGGCTGCTCAACCAGGCCCTGGGGGAATTCCGGCTTTCGCTCGAGGATGTGAGTCCGGAAGCGCAGCGCGCAGCCCTGGGCGAGCTGGGGATGAAGGATCTCGACGATCTGTACGAGAAGATCGGGCTGGGCGAGCGCCTGGCGCCTCTCGTTGCGAGCCGCCTGATCCCCGTCGGCAAAGGGGAGGACGGCTCGGGTACGCCGGCGCCGTTGGCGATCGCCGGGACCGAGGGGCTGCTGGTGACGTACGCGCGCTGCTGCTTCCCGATTCCGTACGATCCGATCTTCGCGTTCCTCTCGGCGGGCCGCGGTGTCGTCATTCACCGCGAGAACTGCGTCAACGTGGAGGATTACCGCAAGCATCCCGAGAAATGGCTGCCGGTGAGCTGGCAGACGGCGCCGGACCGGATGTTCAGCTCCGAGATCCGCATCTACGTCGTGAATCGCACCGGCGTGCTCGCGGCGGTGGCCGCCGCGATCGCCAGCTCCGATTCGAGCATCGACCACGTCTCGATCGATGAGCATGACTCGGACACGTCGGTGTTGACGTTCGAGCTGAAGGTGCGCGACCGCAAGCACCTCGCGCGCATCGTGCGCGTCATCCATCGAATGCCGGATATCGTGCGCGTGTCGCGCTCGATTGCGGCGCACGCGCGCGACGAGCGCGTGCGGGGTGAGGACGCCGAGGATCAGGATGACGAGTCCGGAAAATAACAGGAGCCTTACACGATGAGCCGCCAGATCGTTCACACCGACCGCGCACCGCAAGCGATCGGTCCCTATTCCCAGGCCGTGCGCGCGGGCGACACGGTGTATCTGTCCGGTCAGATTCCCCTCGACCCGAAATCGATGCAGCTGGTCACGGGCGACATCGAAGCGGAGATCCGGCAGGTCTTTGAGAACCTGAAGGCGGTGGCGGAGGCGGCGGGCGGCAGTCTCGGCAACGCGGTCAAGGTGAACGTCTTCCTGACGGACCTCGCTCACTTCGCGAAGGTTAACGAGATCATGGCGGCCTATTGCGCACAGCCCTACCCGGCGCGCGCCGCGGTCGGCGTGGCGCAGCTTCCGCGTGGCGCCCGCGTCGAGATCGAGTGCGTCCTGCACCTTGGCTGAAGTGGCCGTAAAGCCGGACTTTGGGCGCTCGGAGCAGCGGCCCATCACTGCGTTGCGCGGCGTGGGCTCCGCCCTGGCGGAGCGGCTCGCGCGCCTGGGCGTGTCGCAGGTCCAGGATCTGCTGTTCGTGCTTCCGGCCCGGTATGAGGATCGGACGCAGGTCGCGTCCATCGGCTCGCTGCTGCCGGGGATGCGCACGACCGTCGAAGGAGAGGTCCTGCTGACGGAAGTCGCCTTTCGCCGCCGGCGGCAGATGCTGTGCCGCATCTCGGACGGCTCGGGCTTCCTGACCCTCAGGTTCTTCTATTTCTCCGCCGCTCAGCAGAACGGCCTGAGCCGCGGCACGCGCATACGCTGCTTCGGGGAGATCCGGCGCGGGCCGCTGGGGCTCGAGATCGTGCATCCGGAATATCGGCGCATCCTCGACCGGGAGCCGGCGCCGTTGGAGGAGACGCTCACGCCCATCTACCCCCTGACCGAAGGCGTCCCGCAGGGCCGGCTGCGTGCGCTCATCACACAGGCGCTGCAGGAGCTGGAAACGGCCGCTGTGCGAGATTGGATTCCGCCTCACCTGATCCAGCCGCTCGGCCTGCCGACCTTGCGGGACGCCCTCGCCTACGTCCACAGGCCCCCGCGCGAGGCCAGGCTGGCCGAACTGGAGGCCGGACGCCATCCGGCACAGCGGCGGCTCGCGTTCGAGGAACTGCTCGCGCATCACGTGAGCCTGAAATTGCTGAAGCGCGCCGTGAAGACGGATCCGGCGACCTCCTTGCGGAGCGGTGAGCCGCTGCAGAACGAGTTCCTCGCCAAGCTCCCTTTCAAGTTGACGCGTGCGCAGCTGCGCGTTCTCGCGGAGATCGACGCGGACGTCACCTCAGAGCGACCGATGGTCCGGCTGTTGCAGGGCGATGTCGGATGTGGAAAAACGGTGGTCGCCGCGGCGGCGGCGGCCCGAACCGCGGGCGCCGGATTTCAGGTCGTGCTGATGGCGCCGACGGAGCTGCTGGCGGAACAGCATTTCGTCAATTTTCGCCGCTGGCTCGGACAGCTCGAGCTGCCGCCTCCAAAGCCACACGAGGCTTGCAAGCCGCTCGATGTGGCACGCGTTTATGGTTCGCTGCCGGCACGTGAGCGGCGCAGCACTCTCGAGGCGATTGCCGGCGGCGAAATCCGGGTGGTGGTCGGAACGCACGCCCTGTTTCAGGAGGGGATCGAATTCCACAACCTCGCACTGGTGATCGTCGACGAGCAACATCGCTTCGGCGTCCAACAGCGGCTGTTGCTCCAGGAGAAAGGCCGCAAGCATGGGTTTGTCCCGCATCAGCTCATCATGACGGCGACGCCGATTCCGCGGACGCTGGCCATGACCGCCTACGCCGACCTGGACATCTCAGTGATAGACGAGCTGCCGCCGGGCCGCACGCCCGTGAAGACGGTGGTGATCCCGGAGCAGCGCCGCGACGAGGTGGTCGCGCGGATCGTGCAAAGCTGCCGCGCAGGACGGCAAGCGTACTGGGTATGTCCCTTGATCGAGGAATCAGAGGAGCTCCGCTCGCAGGCCGCTGAAGAGACGGCGGCGGCGCTCGCTGAAGCGTTGCCCGAGGTCAAAGTCGGGCTCGTGCACGGCCGGATGCCGTCGGCCAAGAAGGACGGGGCCATGCTGGCCTTCAAGGCGGGAAAGATTCAACTCCTGGTCGCTACCACGGTGATCGAGGTCGGCGTCGACGTGCCGAACGCGACACTCATGGTCGTGGAGAATGCGGAGCGCATGGGCCTCGCACAGCTTCACCAGCTGCGCGGACGTGTGGGCCGTGGCGCGGAGGTCAGCACATGCGTGCTCTTGTACCGCGCGCCATTGTCCCCGTTGGCGCGGGAGCGCCTGAATGCGATCAGGGAGACAAACGACGGCTTCGAGATCGCGCGCAAGGATCTCGAGCTGCGCGGGCCCGGAGAGCTGCTCGGCACGCGTCAGACGGGTCTGGCGCAGCTGCGCGTTGCAGACCTGATGCGCGACGCGGACATGTTGCCTCGAGTTCAGGAAACTGCGGAGCTGCTCCTCGCCTCATACCCGGATAATATCGCTGCGCTGACTGCGCGGTGGATCGGTGCGGACCAGCAGTACGGGCGCATCGGGTGATATCGAACTGACGAAAGGACGGGTGATGGCCTCCGTGTCCAGCGATCTCGGGCTCGAGCCGAAACCAAAGGAAGCTCCGTTCCTCTACCGCGTGCAACGGCGCGTGGAGGAATACGCGATTCTGGCGCGCTTGAACAAGCCGATCGGGATCTGGCTGCTGCTGTGGCCCGCGCTGTGGGCGCTGTGGATCTCGGGCGCCGGCCGGCCACAGCCGAAAATCCTCATCGTTTTCGTGCTCGGCGTCGTTGTCATGCGCTCGGCCGGCTGTGTGATCAATGACTTCGCGGACCGCGATATCGATCCGCACATACGCCGCACCCGCGATCGCCCGCTCGCCGCCAGACGAGCGTCCCCGACAGAGGCGCTCGTCCTGTTCGCAGCGCTGATGGCGCTCGCCCTCTATCTCGTGACCCGTCTCGATCTGCTCACCATCAAGCTCGCGGTGATCGGGGCCGCACTGACGGTGTCGTACCCCTTCGTGAAGCGCTTCTTTCCCATGCCGCAGCTGTACCTGGGGATCTCCTTCGGTGGCTGGAGCGTGCCGATGGCGTTCGCGGCGCAAACCGGTGCTCTGCCCCGCGTGACCTGGGTGCTGTACATCGCGGCGGTCATCTGGGCGGCGATCTACGACACGGTGTACGCCATGGTCGACCGCGACGACGATCTCAAGATCGGCGTCAAGTCGAGCGCGATCCTGTTCGCCGACATGGACAAGATGCTCATCGGCGTGATGCAGGCAATGATGCTGTTCGCGCTCGTGCTCGTCGGGCGCAACATGCATTTCGGCCGGTGGTACACCGGTGGACTGATCGCAGCGGGGCTGCTGTTCGTATATCAGCAGTGGCTCATCCGCAACCGGGAGCCGGCGGGGTGCCTGCGCGCTTTCCTCAACAACCACTACGTCGGGATGTGCGTTTTCATCGGCATCCTGCTCAACTACGTGTACGCGCACTGAGGGGGCGACTCACCATTCCTTCCTCAACCCCACGTAGATTCCATGGGGCATGGCGGCCAGCACCAGCGGAGTTGCGCTGCGGCGCTGCGCCCAGAAGCCCGCCGCCGTACCCAGGGCGAAGCCGGCAATCACGTCCGATTGCCAGTGGCCCCGCACCTTCATGCGCGCGATAGCGTCGTAGACCGGTAGCAGCTCCAGGGCGTAGGTGGCCGGATGATCCCGCCCGTATTCCAGGACGAGCGGCGTCACGATCGCGCTGGTTACGGTGACCTCACCGCTCGGAAAGCTTGCATTGCTGCCGCCCTTGAACCATTCGTTGGGACTTGCGGTGCTGCTCGGCCGCTCACGCGTGAACACGCGCTTCAGAACCTCCGATGAGAGCCCACCGACGAGGCCCGCGTCTATGGATTGCCACAGGGTGCGGCCCAACCGGTCTTCGCCTCCCTCCCAGACGGCAGCGCCGATCACGCCAGTAATCATCAGCTCGATGAGCGCGTTCTGGTTGCTGCGTGCCCAGACCCCGCTGTCGTCGTAGCTCAGGCGGTGATCGATTCCTAACGGACCGCCTCCGGCGTGCGCCGCCTGCAGCCGCCACAGGCCCGCGAGCAAAAGCCAGAGCGCGGGCTGCAGACGACAGGTTGTGCCAGAGCGTGTAACGTTTGCCTCCCTAGGCAAACAACTGCCCGACGTGGCGTCTGTCGTTGGACATGAATAGCGGCAAGAATCAATCGTTCCTCGCACGGTTGCGATTCGCGCTCGCAGGCTTGCTGCACGCCTGGCGCGCCGAGCGCAGCCTGAGGGTTCAGGCCGTGGCGCTCGCATTCGTGCTGATCGCGATGGGGGTGCTGCGGCCGGGGCCGGGCTGGTGGGCGCTCGTGGCGCTGGCCAGCGCGGGTGTCGTCGCCGCCGAGCTCCTGAACACCGCCGTCGAAGCCCTTGCCGACCACCTGCATCCCGATCTGCATCCGCGCATCCGGATCGTCAAGGATTGCGCCGCCGCTGCCGTGCTGGTCGCGGCGCTTGGCGCCGTGGGCGTCGGGATCGCGCTGGCGGTTCACACGCTCGCGCGGCTCGGTCACTGAATCGGCAATTGTCGACTCAGGACACCCCGTCCCGTTGACATCGGCGCCGGCGACCCTGAACATCCCGTCTCAGCCTTCCGCGCACAGGTCCTACGCCGCATGCAAGATTCCCTGATTGGCGCCATCCGCCACGATTGGACGCTTCCGCAGGTCGAGGAGCTGTTCGCGCTTCCCTTCCTGGACCTGCTGTTCCATGCGCAGCGCGTTCATCGCGCCCATCACGAGGCCAACACGGTGCAGATGAGCACCCTGCTGTCCATCAAGACGGGCGGCTGTCCCGAAGACTGCACCTATTGCCCGCAGAGCGTCCGCTACGACACCGGGCTCGAGCGTGATGCCCTGATGGAAGTGGCCGCGGTGCGCGAATGCGCGCACCGTGCGAAGGAGGCGGGCGCAACCCGGTTCTGCATGGGCGCTGCGTACCGTTCGCCGAAGGCGAAGGACCTGGCCGTGATCGCGGAGATGATCCGCGAAGTGCGCGCCGTGGGACTGGAGACCTGCGCGACTCTCGGCATGGTCTCCCCGCAGCAGGCGGAGCAACTCAAGCAGGCCGGCCTGGACTACTACAACCACAACCTTGACACCTCGCCGGAGTTCTACGGCGAGATCATCACCACGCGCACGTACCAGGACAGGCTCGACACACTGGAGGCCGTGCGCGAGGCGGGGCTCAAGGTCTGCTGCGGCGGCATCGTCGGAATGGGCGAGGCGGTCACCGACCGCGCCAAACTGCTTCTCGTTCTGGTCAACCTCGCCGAGCATCCGGAAAGCGTGCCGATCAACCAGCTCGTGCAGGTCCCCGGCACTCCCTTGCACGGCGTCGCGGGTGTCGATCCCTTCGATTTCGTGCGTACGATTGCAGTTGCACGGCTGTTGATGCCGCGAGCGCACGTGCGGCTGTCGGCGGGCCGCGAGGGCATGAGCGACGAGACGCAGGCACTGTGCTTCTTCGCGGGCGCCAATTCGATTTTCTACGGTGAAAGGCTACTGACGACCGGCAATCCAGACGTGCAGCGGGATCGGGAGCTGTTCGCGAGGCTCGGGCTCAGAGCCGAGCGTCCGCCAACCGCCGGTCCTGGCGCCGGTGCCGCTCAAGGCGGTGCCCTCGAGAACGGCGCGCACACGCATGAAACACGATCCGCGAGTGCTTGAAGCCGCGCTGGCGGATCTCGAGCGGCAGAATCTCAGGCGTGTCCGAACGACGGTCGAGTCGTTCGCAGGTCCCGACAGCCGCCTCGTGACAGTGGCCGGGGGCCGCCGCCTCGTCGATTTCTCCAGCAACGATTACCTGGCCCTCAGCCGCCACCCGGCGGTTGCCGCCGCGATGAGCGCGGCTGCGGAGCGCTGGGGCGCCGGAAGCGGCGCATCACACTTGGTGACCGGTCATTTCATCGAGCACGACCGACTGGAAGAGGAGCTTGCCGCATACACGGGGCGTGAGCGCGCGCTGCTGTTCTCCACGGGATACATGGCCAATCTCGCCGTCATCACCGCGCTTGCGGGGCGAAGCGAGCTCGTGCTGCTCGACAGGCTGAGCCATGCTTCGCTGATTGACGCGGGTCTACTCTGTGGCGCCCGGCTAAAACGTTACCCGCACGTCGATGCTGAGGCAGCGGAACGGGCACTCGCGGAATCAGCGGCGAACGCCACGATCATCGCGACCGATGGCGTGTTCAGCATGGACGGCGACCTTGCGCCACTCCCCGCACTCGCCGCCAGTGCGAGAGCTCACGGCGCGTGGCTCATCGTGGATGACGCGCACGGCCTCGGAGTTATCGGGGCTACGGGCAGGGGCTCCCTGGAGCATTTCGGCCTGAGCCAGGACGACGTGCCGGTCCTCGTGGGCACTCTGGGCAAAGCCTTCGGGTCCTGCGGCGCGTTTGTAGCAGGGTCGACCAGCCTGATCGAATTTCTGCTGCAGAAAGCGCGCCCCTACATTTACACCACCGCTCTCCCGCAAGCGGTCGCCGCGGCGACGCGCGCATCGCTGCGGATCGCGCAGCAAGAGTCATGGCGCCGGCAGCGTGTGCGAACCTTGACGGAGCGCTTCCGCCGCGGCGCCATCGAGGCCGGCGTGCCCCTGGGAGCTTCCGACACGCCCATCCAACCCGTGTTGCTGGGGACCGCGACCGCCGTGCTGCAAGCGCAAAGCGCGCTCATGGAAGCGGGATTCTGGGCCGTGGCCATCCGGCCTCCGACCGTGCCAAGAGGCACGGCGCGGCTGCGCGTAACACTGTCCGCGGCGCACACCGAGATGCAGGTCGACTCGCTTACGGGCGAACTGGGCGCGATCTGCAATCGTGCAAAGGCCGCCGCCCAGTGAACGGAGCTCATGTCTTTGAGCTGGAGCGCAATGCCGTGCGCACATCGTTCGATCGTGCGAGCGCGAGCTACGAAGCGGCGGCGGTGTTGCAGGCAAAAGTGGCGGACGAGCTGTTGAGCCGCCTGGATGTGTTCGGGATTCGCCCGGACGTGGTACTCGATCTCGGTGCCGGGACTGGCAGAGGCGCGAGCGCCCTGAAACGCAGGTACCGGCACTCGCTGGTGATCGCGCTGGACCTGGCGCCGGGAATGCTGCGGCAGGCGCGGCGGCATCAGCGCTTACTGCAGCGCTTTCACCGGGTCTGTGCGGATGCCGTCCGGCTGCCCCTCGGGGATCGCACCGTCGACGTGATCTTCAGCAGCCTGCTGCTGCAGTGGTGCGATCTGGACGCCGCGTTCGCGGAAGCGCGGCGGGTTCTCAAGCCGGACGGGCTCCTGATCTTCAGCACGTTCGGGCCTGACACACTGCGCGAGCTGCGCACAGCCTGGGCCGAGGCCGACGGCTACAACCACGTAAATCAATTCATGGATATGCACGACGTGGGGGACGCTCTGGGCCGTGCAGGTCTTACGGAGCCGGTGCTCGATGTCGACAGGGTCTGCCTGACGTATTCGCGCGTGCTGGACCTGATGCGTGATCTGAAGGCTATCGGAGCTCACAACGTGACCACCGGGCGCCCGCGGGGACTCACGGGAAAGTCGCGTCTGCAGAAGATGCAGACCGCTTACGAAGCATTCCGCCGCGACGGCCGCCTTCCAGCCACCTATGAGGTGATCTATGGCGCAGCGTGGGGAGCGGCGGGGCGGCCTGGCGGGCGGCTCGTGGGAACCGAGGTGCTGATTCCGGCGGCTGCCATCCGCCGTCGCGGGTCGCCGTGAACGTCACGGGCACCATGAGAGTCTCGGGTCGTCGTGAAGGCTACCCGTAGCCGTGAGACATCAGAGCGAAGCCTTGAAGCCAGCAGGTTTCTTCGTCACGGGGACGGATACCGGCGTCGGCAAGACTCTGGTTGCCTCGATGCTGATCCGGGGGCTCGTCGCCGAAGGACGGCGCGTCGCTGCGATGAAGCCCGTCGCTGCGGGGGCTGTGAGCACGCCGGCCGGCCTGCGGAATGACGACGCCCTGTGCCTGGCTGCGGCAGCGAACGTGGAGACCCCTTACGAGACCCTGAATCCGTATTGCCTGCGGGCCCCGGTCTCGCCTCATATCGCCGCCGAAGAGGCGAGGATTGTGATCGATCCTGCCGTCATTCGCCGCGAATTTGACGTGATCTGCGCCTCGGCTGACTGCGTCGTCGTCGAGGGCGCGGGCGGCTGGCTTGCGCCCATCGGCGGCCATCGGACGATGGAAGACATCGCCGTCGCGCTCGGACTGCCGGTCATCCTCGTGGTCGGGCTGCGGCTGGGGTGCCTCAATCACGCCGGACTCACGGCTCGTGCCATTCGTGCCAGCGGTCTGAGGCTCGCGCACTGGGTGGCGAACGAAATCGATCCGTCGTTCGAGCGGCGCGCGAAGAATGTCGCCACCTTGAGCGCCGCGCTCGGAGCGCCTCTGGCCGTTGTTCCGTACGCGGGCACTTCCGCGGCGCCGCCGACCGGGCACGCCACAATTCGTGTAAGTCTTTGACTTGAATAAAATCTTCCGTCGCGTACCATCCCCCGCGGAATCCTTCTTGCGACTAAACCCGAGTGGACGCCGCCGACTCGCGCCGCATCGAGATCTCGCCGAACTGCTCGCTGAGCGTGCGGGGCGCACAGACATTCTTCGCCGGCCTGTGCCTGGCCTCATTCGCAGTGGCCGGGCTCATGGCTTCTCAGGGCTTCTGGCCCGTGATTCCATTTTCCTGCCTGGAAATGCTGCTGCTCGGGTGGGCTTTGCACGCCAGCCTCGAGCGGCGGCACTTCCGCCAGACGATCACCGTGACGGACGATGATGTGAGCGTCGAGCTGCGCGACAGCGCGCGCTGCGTGCAAGTCGTGTTTCCGCGGCATTGGGCACAGGTTAAACTTCGTCGTCCTGCTTCGCGCTTGCACCCTAGCCGGCTCACGATCGAGTCGCACGGCCGGCAATGCGAGCTGGGTACCTTTCTCACGGAAGAGGAGCGGCGCGGACTTGCGGCTCGGCTGCAGCGTCTGATCGGCCGCGTCAATGAGTCGCCCTCACTGGCTTGAGGCCGCAAACGATTGGACCAGGGTCACGCCCTGGTGCACGGGCAAAAGCGCCGCAGGCGAATTTTGCAGTTTGAATGAGGGCGGCACCGGTTCTACTTTTTTTATGAGAGCTCATGTTCCTGCGCCGTGCCTCGCCGAAAAAGGGAGCGCGCGCAGTCCGTCACGCAACAAGGTCGCCATGATGACGATGATCCGTCGCACCGCAGCTTCGCTCGCCGCCCTCGCGGCCGCCGCTTTCCTGCTCGCCGGCCCCGCATCGGCCGAATCCGGCTGGGGGCTTTTGAACATGACCCAGGGCGTGACGGCCATCAGCCGCAGGATCTACGACCTGCACATGGAGATCTTCGAGATCTGCGTGGCGATCGCGGTTGTCGTGTTCGGCGTGATGGTCTGGTCGATCGTCAGCTTCCGCAAATCCAAGGGCGCCGTGGCGGATACGACGCTCGTTCACAGCACGCGCGTCGAAGTGATGTGGACCGCCATTCCGGTCGTGATCCTGGTCGTGATGGCGGTTCCGGCCGCGCGCACCCTCGTCGCCATCGAAGACACGACGGGCACGGAGCTCAGCATCAAGGTCACCGGCTTTCAGTGGGGCTGGCAGTACGATTACCTCGACCAGGGCGTCGAGTTCATCTCCCGCCTGGACCGCAAGAGCGACGCGGCCCGCGAGCTCATGTCCGGCATCGATCCCAACACGGTCGATCACTACCTGCTCAGCGTCGACCATCCGCTGGTCGTGCCCGCGGGCATCAAGGTGCGCCTGCTGATCACCGGCGCCGACGTCATCCACTCCTGGTGGGTACCGGCGTTCGGAGTGAAGAAGGACGCGATTCCCGGCTTCGTGAACGAGGCCTGGTTCAACGTCGACACGGACAAGCCCGGGCTCTACCGGGGGCAGTGCGCGGAGCTGTGCGGCCGCGACCATGGCTTCATGCCGATCGTCGTGGACGTGCGCTCCAAGGAGGACTTCGCCGCCTGGGTGAAGGACAAGCAGGCCGAGCAGAAGCAGGCGGCCGCGCCCGGCGCGCCCACGGGGACCGATGCGCCCGCACCCGCTGCACCCCCGGCCCCGGCTGCGGCCGGCTAAAAGGGCGTACGAAGGCGCCGGACGCGCACTCCCGTTTCAATTGCCAACCGTTGAGCCACCTAGCTTAAAGAGACACGACATGGCCGAGCACTCACACGCTGCGCACGCCGAGCAGTCACACGACGATCACGACCACAAGCCGCATGGCTGGCGCCGCTGGGTCTACGCGACCAACCACAAGGACATCGGCACGATGTACCTCATCTTCGCCTGCACGATGTTCTTCATCGGCGGAGCGATGGCGATGGTCATCCGCCTGGAGCTGTTCAAGCCCGGCATGCAGTTCGTGGATCCGCAGCTGTTCAACTCGATGACCACCATGCACGCGCTGATCATGATCTTCGGTGCGGTGATGCCGGGATGGACGGGGCTGGCCAACTGGATGATCCCGATGCAGGTCGGCGCCCCGGACATGGCGCTGCCGCGGCTGAACAACTTCAGCTTCTGGATCCTGCCGTTCGCCTTCACCCTGCTGCTGGCGACGCTGTTCGTCCCCGGCGGCTCCCCGGCCGGCGGCTGGACGATGTATCCGCCC
>FTDY01001629.1_pt1 | contig 14306 bp, 11 predicted proteins | sample 1640031 | NCBI WGS metagenome assembly FTDY01 (sample SAMEA3914816, study PRJEB12502) | metagenome | biome: forest; material: soil | place: USA | collected 2011-09-16 | depth 0.3 m
GACGGCATACGAGATCTAGTACGGTCTCGTGGGCTCGGTTTGACTGGAGGAACGTAGAGCTTCGCAGTCGCGGCGGTCGTTGGAATTGACCTGTGGGAGGCGGAAGAGAGTTCCCAGACCCCTGCCAGCTCCGCCGCAGTCAGCGCGAGTGCGATGGCGATCTGCACTGAGAACCGACTTTGCGTGCGTGCGGGATCCTGTGCACGCAAGGGCTCAAGTGGGGCGGACGGCGTGGGGGGTGAGGAGATCGGGGGAGGGTTGACCGGACTCGCCACGTACTCATGCTGGAGAGCGGCCGTGCGCGTCAGCCTGAGCAACTCGGCCGGGGTGAACTCCAATTCCAGCGTGTCCGCATTGGCTTCGTCGGCATTGCCGACCGAATCACATTCATTCGCCACGCTTATCCCGCCCCAATAATAAGGTTTGAGCAGCGAGCCCCGCAGATCAATGCACATTTCTCCCTGCGGTTCCAAGCCGACGGCGAAAACCGGCGCTCCGTCGCATTGGGGTATGCCGGGAGGCGCGTTACCTCATGTCAAGCTTGTGATGGGGCTGGAACGGCGGAGGGGCGGGCCAGGCGACACAGCGGCTAAGTGGAGGAATTTAGAGAGAAAAATCTCGGTCGCTCCTATGATGGCCTGGGACTCGAGGAAGGAACTGCTCAGAGTAAGGCAATTCGTCATCGGTTTTTTCACTTATGGAATCCTGGATTTCGGACTTGGCGGCACACGGGTACTCGATACTGTTCACAGCGGTATTTCTCGAGGCGGTGGGCTTGCCCGTGCCTGCGGCACTGGCTTTGCTGGTCGCAGGCGGCGCAAGCGCGAGTGGTGCGTTGCAGGGCTCGTACGCCTTGATCGGTGCACTATCGGCGATGCTCGCGGGCGACACGTTGATGTTTCTCATCGGGCGTTACACCGGATGGTGGCTACTCGGAATACTTTGCCGCATTTCCCTGAATCCGGAATCCTGCATTCTGCGCTCGGCGGATTCGTTCTATCGCCGCGGTCGCCTACTTCTCGTGGTGGCGAAATTCATTCCCGGAATCAACACCATGGCGCCCCCCCTGGCGGGGTGCATGAACATGCGGCTGGTGCAGTTCCTGTGGTTGGACCTTTGCGGGGCAACGCTCTACGTCGTTGCGTACTTCTCGGTTGGCTTCGCGTTCAGCGGCGCGCTGGAAGCCGTCACGAGTGGATATCGGACCATGGGTCGGTTCCTGGGGTGGGTCGTCATTGCGCTGGTCGTCGGCTACGTGGGAGCGCAGGTGTATCGGTGGATCCGAGAGCGCACTCTGCGCGCCGTTCCTTTTGCGATTCCATCTGAAGCGGCGCGCGCAACGGCTGATGGCGCTCTCATCTACGACGTTCGCAGTCACGGCTACCTTGACCGCAAGGCGATTCGCATTACAGGCTCCAGAAGACTGGATCCCCACACGCTGCACCGATTCAATGAACAACTGCCCGCTGGACAACCGGTGTTTGTCTACTGCACCTGTGTTCGTGAGGCGACGAGCGTGCGGGTGGCTCGGGAACTGGAGAAAGGCGGGATTCGCGTGGCGGTCATCAAGGGAGGCCTGCGGGCCTGGAAGAAGGCGGGCTTACCGGTCGAGGCGGTGCCGCTTGGAGAAATTGCCGCGCTTCCGGCCTTTCGCTGAAGCGTCCATGCGACGCACGCGTTCAGTGAAGTGCGCGCTTGTCCAACGGCACATGCAACAACGGTCTCATTGAGGCGCTTGCCGACTCGGGAATGTCCTACCGCGAATTCAGACATTGCCGCTTCCCCCGGTCCAGCAGAGGGCGACATGATGTGGCGCCGTGGGACTGTAAGCCTTGGATCCTATTGTTGTTTTCTTGGGGAGGTGCCTCAAATGAAGTCGCTCACATGCAGGGAGCTCGGCGGGAAATGCGACCAGAAATTGTCGGCCGGTTCCTGGGATGAAATGGTCAAGGTCATGACGAAGCACGTCTTGGAGAAACACCCGGATGTGGCTAAGACAATGGAAAAGATGCACAACGAGGATCCGAAGAAGTGGGGCAAGGAAATGAGACCCAAATGGGAAATGGCTCCCGAGACTTAGTCCTGCTGACACTCTGCGCTCGGCGCCTGAGCGTGCTCCAAGGGAGGGTCTGAGGGAGCGGATGAGGCCGGAAGGCCCCATCCTTGCCGCTTGAGTCAGGTCGTCAAGCGACTCACTACATTCAAACCTGACATTTCTTGCCAGGGATTCTCCAACAGTGAAAGATAGGGCAGAGCTGCCATTCAACGGGGACCACGCGCCCCGAACGGATCGGGAACATGGACACGTCGATTCCCGCAGAAATCCTCGACAAGTTGACGACCTTCGGCGAGCTTCTCAGGTACCTTCGGCGCCGCGCGGGGCTCACGCAGACGGAACTGTCCATCGCTGTGGGCTACAGCGATGCGCAGATCAGTCGTCTCGAGCAGAATCTGCGCTTGCCCAACCTCGCAACCGTGCAAGCGCGGTTTCTTCCGGTCTTGCGCCTCAAGAACCAGACCGCCGCCACGGAACGGCTGCTGCTGCTCGCACAGCAGGCCCAACAGGGTCGAGCCGACCTGCACACGGGGGCCGAGGCCCGATCCGGGCGCAAGACGCCGTCCATTGCCGTTCTGCCTTTCCTCAACATCAGCGGCGACGCCGAAAACGACTACTTCTGCGAGGGCCTCGCGGAAGAGCTGATCAATGCATTGACGAACATCAAAGCGTTCTTCGTCGTCGCCCGAGGCTCCGCCTTCTCCTTCAGGGGCAAGAATGTCGATGTCCGCGAGATCGGACGTCGCCTCAACGTCGACACGATTCTCGAGGGCAGCGTGCAAAGGGTGCACGATCGACTGCGGGTCACCGCTCAGCTGATCGATGCCGGAAACGGCTTTCACTTCTGGTCGGAGCGATTTGACCGCGAGATGACCGACGTGTTTGCAATTCAGGATGAGATCACGCACGCGATCGTCAGACAGCTCAAGGTCGAACTGCTTGCCAGGGAGAGAGTGGCCGTTCTTGCGAGAAAAAACGAGACTCTCGAGTCCTTCAACCTGTATCTCAAAGGCCGATTCTACTGGGCGCAGCGGCCCCAGGGCATACACAAAGCGATCGAGTACTTCGAGCAGGCGATCGACAAGGAGCCTACCTACGCCCGCGCCCGCGCCGGACTCGCCGATTGCTACGTTACGTTGGGATCCTGGGAGAACGGAACACTGCCGCCGATCGAGGCAATGGCGAAAGCCAAGGACGCAGCAAGCAAGGCTTTGGATCTCGACAGCCGGCTAGCCGAAGCACATACGACCTTGGCTTACCGGACTACCCACCACGAATGGGACTGGGCTGCGGCGGAAGCGCAGTTCAAGCACGCCTTCGAGCTGAATCCGAACTACGCAGTCTGCCACCACTGGTACTCCCATTTTCTTACGGCCGTAGGCCGCACTGAGGAATCTCTCAGCGCGAGTAAGCGCTGTCTGGAGCTCGATCCGCTCGACCTCGTGATCAATATCCACATGGCCTGGCACTATCACTTTGCGCGTCAGTATGACCAGGCCATCGAGCAGTGCTGGAAAACCAGTGAGCTGCATCCGAATTCGTTCTGGCCCGCGTATTTCTTCGGGCTGGCGTACGAGCAGCAGGGCCAGCTCGACCGTGCGGTCGAGGAGTTTCAGATCGCCGTCAAGATGTCCGGTGAGGTTACCTTTGCAGCGGCGGCCTTGGGCCATCTGTATGGAACCGTCGGCAAGGCGGCCGAAGCTCGGGCTGTCTACGACGAACTCAGTGCCCGAGGGAGGCACACGTACGTACCGGCATACGATATGGCCCTGGTGTGTGCGGGACTCGGGTGGAAAGATCAGGCCCTCGAGTTTCTCACCCGAGCCTACGAGGAGCGCTCCGGATGGATGACATATCTGAAGGTTGACCCGCGACTCGACACGTTGCGCGCCGAGTCGCGATTCCTCGAGTTGCTGCATCGAGTGCGGCTGGCACCATAGCCGGCGCTCCTCACAGACGTTCTTCTTCGGCTTCCACTGGAGCTTCACGATTCTGCAGCCCTCTGGGAAAGGCTGGCCGTTGCCCGACCCCGCCTTCGGGGCAATGACGGTGGTAGGCCAGCGGCCTGAGAATGCGATCGGGACATAGTCGAGCATCAAATGTCCGGTCTGTGCCCGTCCCTCCGTTGGCTTCCGGTGAGAGGCCACCTGTTGTGCGTCTGGGGGAGGGTTCAGCGATGCGTTTTCCACTATCGGCTTTCGCCGTTTCGGTCCTGGTCTTTTTCACGACGTCCGCGCACGCAACGACGTTGCCCGTGCTGGGCGGTCCGGGCGGCGTCTATTTCGAGTCGCAATGTCCCGCGGGACAATACCTGGTCGGGTTTGCGGTTGGCTCTGGCGCGTGGCTCGACCGAATCGCGATGCTGTGCGCGCCTTACATCCCGACTCAGCACAAATTCGGCGGCCGGACCCGGGGGCAGAGCTTCGGCGGAAACGGAGGGTCGCCGCAGGATGCGTACTGTCCCAATGGAGATTACGTACACGGCATCGCATTCGGATTTACCCGCAACGGACCCGATCCCGAGTACGTGGATGACGTCGGCATGAGTTGTTCGCAGCCCGGAAGTGGTGGGGTCACTCAAAATGCCGTCTGCATCAGCACCGGGGAGGGCTGTGGAGCGATGAACGTGGTCCCAGGCGAACATCTGGTCATGTATTCGGGGGTCTCTCCGGGAACCGAGGAGTGTCCGGCTGGCGAAGCCGGAATCGGCATTCACGGTCGCGCGCGTTCCTCTGTGGACGCACTGGGCCTCATATGCGGACCGGAGCCGACGGGCAAGAGCATCGGAACAGCCAGGCCGCAGGCGCCGCAGGCGCAGGGACTGGAGGCGCAGGCGCACGAGGCGCAGGCGCCGCATGTGCAGGCACCGCAGAATCCGTGGTCGAAGGCTCTTCAAGCCGGCGGCGCGGGAAGTCTGCTGAGGCAGAACTCCGAACTGATTCCCACTTCGGCTCCTTCGGCTCCTGCACCGGCCCCGCGTGGACCGGCTTCGGGCTCGACCGGAGCCAGCCCCGCGCCCACTCCGGGAACACCTCCGACGTATCCGCTGGTGTGCGTGGGTGGGGGGCGGATGAGAGCGACAGCGACCGCTGACGGCTTCGTGCGGGTCACGTTCTCGCCTGCTTCGCAAGGCAGCTCCGCTGCTCAGCCTCGACCCGGCGAGTGCGCCTGGCTTGATCGCGGTTTCAGGCCCGGCGAACCACAAATGCTCGTGTACGCCAGCGGCGGCCAGCCTTCGCAGGATCTCGTCAGCTTCGCGCATCGTGGTGATTCCTTTCAGGTCCATGCCTATAACAACAACCAGGGCGCGATGGTCGTGACGAGCATCGACGCATTGGGATCCGCCAAACCGAATGCGCCCGTGGTTGGCTCGACCCCCGTCACGCCGCCGCCTCGGGTGCCTCCCGCTCCGGCGAACGGCTTGGACTGGGGTGCCGCGGCGCGTGTGAACAGCGTGACGCCGGTGCAACAGCTGCCCGCACAGGCTCCTTCGACAACGCCCGCCAGCGCGTTATCCAATCGCGCTGCCCAGACGGGAATCATCATCGTGGGCGGCAAGTCGCAGCAAGTGGTCCCGCCGTCGGCGGTCGCGGGACAGCACTAGCGCTCGGCATTCGGATTTTCCCTGGGAGTGTTCGGCGTCGGAGGATTCACATGTACCGGTCTGTCGCGCTTGTTTCCCTTGTCGCCCTGTCGGTGGGAGCCTGTGATCGGACGTCGGTCGCGGCGGCTGACGCTGCGACCGGCGCACAGCCGGCTTCCCATGTACCCCTTGGCACAGCACACTTGGGAGCGCCTATGCGCCGAAGTGGCTGGTGGGAGTTTTCCGCCCGCACGGCCGCCGGCGCGGCGATGGGGAAACAGCAGCTGTGTGTGTCGACGGCTAGCGAGGCCCGATTTTCCGCTTTCGACCAGATTACCCAGGAGCAGCTGATCGGCTATCAGTGCGCCCGGAAGGATTTCCATCAAGTCGGCAATACCTGGAGCTTCGATGTGGTTTGCGACACCGGCACTCCCGCCAGTCTGGGGGGCGGAGTGGTGAGCAGCCAGGGAACGATCACGGGAGACATGCAGACCGAGTACGAGATACGCATGGCAATCAAGCAGGCCGGCGAAACCCGAAACGGTGCTGTCAAGGCGGCGTGGAAGGGAGCTTGCCCGGCTGGACGCAAGCCGGGTGATCTCGTGATCGACGGCAGCGACACCGTGAATGTGCTGTCGGACTGATCAAGCATGGCGTTCGGGTTGCGCCAGGGCGGCAGCGATGCTCTACAATCGATGGGGGTTTGCCGTCCCCGGCTTCATTCGCGACCATCATGGCCGAGATCACCGCGCTACTAAGACGTGCCAACGATGGCGATCTACAAGCGCGCGAGTCGGTGTTCTCCCTCTTATACGAGGACCTGAAGGTCATCGCACGAGCACGTCTTTCGACCGGCGGCCGGGATCTGCTGCTGGATTCCACCTCCCTCGTGAACGAGTGCTACCTGCGCCTGGCGAGCGCGGGTCGGCTGGAGACGGCCGATCGCCATCGGTATCTCGCGTACGCCAGCCGGGCCATGCGATCCGTCATCGTGGATTTCGTGCGAGCTCGAAAGGCCGAGCGTCGCGGTGGACAGGCGGGTCACATTACCCTCGACACGGGTATCGCAGACAGTGTGCAGAGCGGGGAGGCGGAGATTCTGCGAGTTCACGAGGCGCTCGAGGAGCTGGCCAAGGTCGACGAGCGATTGGTGAGGGTCGTGGAGATGCGCTACTTCGTGGGGCTCGACGAGAGGGCGGTCGCCGAGGCGCTCGGCGTGACCGAGCGGACGGTACGTCGGGATTGGTCCAAGGCGCGCCTGTTACTGGCGGCTGCCTTGAAGTAGGCGACGCTGCGCAGGCCCGCGGGTGAGCATTGCTTCGCTGGATTGGGCTGGGCTCAGCCGGATGCTCGACACTGCGCTGTCCTTGCCGCAGGAGCGCCGCTCGGCCTGGATCGAGTCGCTGGGTGACCAGGACGGTCTCAAGGTTCTGCTGCGCGATCTGCTCGCGGATGAGCATCACCTCAGGCAACGTGGATTTCTCGAGGCGCTTCCGGAGATCGGTTGGGGTCCTCCAGGGCTGCGGGCCGAGCTCGCGGCCCTGTGGGTCACGCTCGCGCGCTCTCGAGAGTGAGAGGGGCGCCGGGTGCCCTACGACTCGCGCGATCCGTGATCACTCAGTTGCTTATGCAGGATCAGGAGGGGCCGCCGATACTGAGGACCCAGCTGCTCATTTGCGTCCAGGATCGCCCGGGCTTGCGCCTCGAGACCGCGTGCCTCGTCGAATCGCCCGAGGTCCACCAAGCACGATCCCAGTGCAATCATCGAGTCGGCAAGGGCGGGATTGGATTTCGGATTGTAGAGCGCAGCGTGCAGCTCTACGCTCTGGCGCAGGAGCGGTTCGGCGCGCGCATCCTCGCCGCGAAGATGCACGGCCGTTCCGGCGAGCAGCATGGCGCGCGCCTCGAAATACTTGAGGTACGCCCGCCGGGGGTTGACCGCTATGAGCTTAGCGACCGCCGTCGCCAGTCGTTCGCCGCTCTCGGCACGTCCCAGCTCGATTTCCACCTCGGCTTTGAGAAGCATTGCACTCATTGAACTCGGCGAGCCCAACGTCGATTCCTCCGGTGAGAGAGCCAGCTGCTCGAGCGCCAGCGCGGCGCCTTCTGGATCGGATCGCGCCAGCAGCAGTGCGACACGGACCGTCACGCCATTCAGGTTGGATGCGCTGGCGCCCGTGTGCTTGCCAATCTGCCGTGCCTGCTCGATGAGATGCTCCACCTCGTCGAAGTCCCCGGTGTCGACCAGCGCCTGCGCGAGGTCTTCCGAGGCGATCTGCAGACCGGAGCTCTCGGGCCGATACTTGCGCAGGATCTCCAGGGAATGACTCAGGAACTTGACCGCATCGGCCGCGTGTCCCCCTTTGGATAGAGCGCGCCCGTGGTAGAGCTCGACCGTTGGAATGTAGAACGAGTCGTCTTCAATGAGGATCCTTCGCATCGATTCCCGCGCGTGCGCCGTGTGCTCAATCCCCTGTTCAATGCGCGACGTCTTTGTCAGGAACTGTCCCAAGCGCGCTTCGGCTAGAGCCGTTTCGACGCTGCTGTCGCCCAATTGAGCCTGCGCGAGATGCCAGGCTTCGCTGAAGCTGGCTTCCGCGGATGCGTACTCCTCGCGGAAATAGCGTACATCTGCCAGCGTGCCGTACAGTCTTATGAGCTCCGGGTTCGCCTTGCCTTGCGTTGCCTTGGAGACCTCGGCGGCCTGCGCCAGGACAGGTTCAGCCTCCGGGTACCGGCGCATCGCCGCGAGCAGGTAACCTTGCATCAAGAGCGAGCCGCTCAGGGGAACCGAAAGGGGATACGCGCGCAGCACCTTGACGCTTTCGGCCGCGAACGCGAGCGCCTTGGGAATGTCGAGTTCCTGGTAGACGCTCGATAACTCGCCGAGCACGCGGCCGCGGCGGATTGACGTCTTATCGCCGCGCCGATCGAGGATCGCCAGCGCCTGATCGAGCACCGCCCCGCGTTCGCCGTTCGATTTGGATTCCTGCATCGCATTGGCAAGATCGATCAGCGCGTCGATGACTCTGAGGTCATCGCGCCCATAGAGCGATTGGGCCAGGGCGACTCGCTTGCGGTTGAGCGCTACGGCTTCCTCGTAGAGATCCAGATCGTTGTGCATCTGAGCAAGAGTGCTCAGCACCCGAAGCCTGCTTTCCGGGGCGTCCTTCAGGGACTCATCGACGGTTTGGGCTCCTCGCCGCAGCAATTCGCGGACGTTGGTCTGCCGCGCCTGGACGGGATTCGGCTGCTCGTTTGAGTTGGTGCGAAAAATGCTCTCGAGGAACTGCTCCACGGCGCGCGAAGTGCGTTCCTCCGCGCGCAGCAATCGTGCTTGCCACAGCGTAAGCACCAGCCCGATCGAGAGCGCCGCGACGACCGCCGACCCGGCGCCGACCGCGATCTTGTTGCGGCGGATGAATTTGCCCGTACGGTATCCGAGGCTGTCGGGGCGAGCACGCACCGGCTCGCGGCGCACGTAACGCCGCAGGTCGTCTGCGAATTCGCCTACGGTGGCATAGCGTTCCTCGGGCAGCTTCTTCAAAGCCTTCAGCAGGATAGTGTCGAGATCGCCGCGCAATCTGCGGCGGAGGAGGGGGTCCCCGGCGGCTTCGCTAGGATGCATCGGTTCCGCCGCTGCAATCGCCTGGGCGAGCTGCAGGGCGTCACGCTCTTTCCCAAGCTTGTATGGACGCGCCCCGGACAGCAGCTCATATGCCACGACACCGAGCGAATACACGTCAGATGCGGTGCTCACGTGGCCGCCACGAACCTGTTCCGGAGAAGCGTACTCAGGGGTCAATGCTGCACCGACAAACTGCGTGATGGCTGATTTCGCAGTGGCGGTCGGGTCCAGGATCTTTGCGATGCCGAAATCCAGCAGCCGCACATTGCCGTCGGGGTCGACCATGATGTTCGACGGCTTCAGGTCGCGATGAACCACCAGATGTGCGTGTGCGTAGGCGACCGCGCGCGCCACCTGCTGAAGAAGATCGATCCGACCGGGAATATCAATCGCGCGGGTGCGGCAGAACACGTCGATCGGCTCACCCTCCACATATTCGAGGGCAAGATAAGGGGTGCCGGTCGCCGTAAGCCCGGCGTCGTACAGGCGAGCGATGTTGGGGTGCTCGAGCGCTGCGAGGATGTTTCTCTCCCTGACCATGCGCTCGGCAAGCTCTCCCAGCGAGCCGCTGAAGTGAGGAATCTTCAGCGCCACGCGCCGCTTGAGGAGGCCGTCGGCGCGCTCCGCGAGCCACACGGAGCCCATGCCGCCGACTCCGAGGGTGCGCTCGAGCCGATACGGCCCTACGAGGTCTCCCGCGGTGGCGTCGGCGCGAATGCTCGTCGGACGGTCGCCGACCTTGGGAAGCGTCGCCAGGAAGCCGCCCGTCTCCAACAGGTCCTTGCGCTCGAGCAGTTCGCGCAGGACGGTTTTGAGCGCTGCGCGGTCCCCACCCAGACCCTCGATCCACGCCGCGCGCTCCTCCATCGGCATGGCGAGGACCGTATCCAGCAGCTCGCTGAGTGCCAGCCAGTCATGCGCAGCGATGGTCATGACTGGCAAGTGTAGTCGAATCGCAGGCATGCGGCCGCATGAGCTGAATCAGAGGGTTGGGAGCCCCGTCTGGCCTTACGAGCATCGATGTCCGCTTTTGCCGTCGCGTTTCGTTGGCTTCGGTATGAAGGACGGGCTGTCCGTCCCGGCGACTGGAATCATATGAGCCATCGTGGATGGAAAGGAATCACGGCCGTGGCGCACATGGCTCTGATCCTGGGCGGCGCGATACTGCAGGCTGCTCTGGCCGCGCCCGCCGAGTCCGGTGCGGCGGCAACCGCCGCGCCCGTGCACAAAATACCGCACGAGGCGGGGCAGCCGGTTGCCGTCACGGTCTACGAATTTCGATCGGGGGCCGCGGAGATTCCCGCCCGGGCGTCCACTGACTTGTTCATTACGGCACTCGTGCAGAACAAGGCCTTTCGAGTCGTCGAGCGCGCGCAGCTGAACCAAGGCGTGGTGCCTGAAAAGCAGCTCAACGCTCAGCAGCTGACGAGCGGCACGGGAGCGAGCCAGAAGCTGAGGGCCGCCGACTACATCTTCGAAGGCACCATCTCGGAGGCAAATGCGAGCGCAGCGCAAAGCCAGGGGGCTCTCGGCGTGGCGGGGATGACGGTCAGCCGCGGAACGAATGTCGATGTGATCGCTGTGGACGTACGGATTGTCGACGCTGCGACCGGTGACGTCCTCGATGTCGTCACCGTACGCACAACGGTCAAGTCGAGCAGTTCCGGCGTCTCCGGCGTTGGGAGTCTCTTGGGTAGCTTCCTCGCGAAGAAGGCCATCGACACGACATATACACCGGACGCGAACATACAGAATCAGCACAAGGAGAGCCTCGACGAGGCGTTGCGTAACGTCATCACGCAGGCGGTCACGCAGCTGGCGGCGCGCTTCTAGCAAGAACAACAAGGGAGGGAAATTGACGGCGAAACGAATCGGATGGTCAATTGCGTCGTCTATGGCAGTCCTGCTGTTATTCGGAGCTATTCCACAGAGTCCCGCTGTGGCCGACGACGGTGGACCCGTCCAGGCAGCCGCTCCCCATCGAAACGATTCTTGCGTCGGCGGTTTGGGTCAGGCGCGGCATCGAGTGGAAGGCCGCAACGTATCAGGAGGTGAAGGTGGGCGAAACGCCCTAGCGCGCGGGCCGTCGACGATTCGCCGCCTCGCGCAGGCAAGTGCAATTCTGTATCTAGGCTCCAGTCCCGCCCTCGTGGGCGATGGATGTATGGAAGCTACCATTCCCAGGAGATCATCATGACCGCCGATACGCGCCGCACACTCAGGGCAATGGCGTTCTGGACGCTCGGCTCACTCATCCAGCTCGGACTGACCCCCGCGCAAGCGGGGGCGCGTCATGATCGATTCACCCAACTCGTAACGCCGGGTGAATCGATCCAGGCGGCGATCGACAGAGCAGCGCCGAGTGGGTGGATTTTCGTTCAGCCCGGCGTCTACCGGGAGACAGCGGACTCTACCAACGGGTTGAACATCAGTTCGCCGCTGCATCTCATCGGTCTGTCGACCTCGAAGGCGCGCGTGGTGCTGGAAAACGCCGGCGGTCAGAGCAACGGGATGGTAGTGGTTCCCGGCAATCGCACGCGCTGCATGACTTGCCATGCAAGCCTTGCGCCGCCATTCGAGCTGTTGCCAGGCCTCAGCAGTGGCCCCCGAACGCCCGGTCCAAAGATTCGCGGCGTCACGATCAGCGGCATCACCATTCGCAATTTCGTCAACAACGGACTTTTCACGGAGAACCTTGATGGCTTCTTGATCGACGATGTGGCATCCGTTGGCAACAAGAATTACGGAATATTTCCCACGCTGTCCACGAACGGGGTCGTCAGCCACAACCACGTCACGGGATCCGACGATGCGGGGCTGTGGGTAGAGACGTCCGAAAACGTATCAGTTGTCGACAATCTCGTGGAAGGCAACGTGATCGGAATGGAAGTCTCGAATAGCCTCGACATTCAGGTGACGCACAACGAGAGTCGCAACAACTCCGTCGGAATCGGAGTCTTTCTGCTCCCTGGGCTCTTCGAGGCGCGGCCTGGCGCGAAGCGCATCAACCTCCTGAGCAACTCGATTCACGACAATAACAAGGAAAACACCGCGCGTGCGGGCGCATTGGCGGCGGACCTGCCCTCAGGGACCGGCGTGCTCTATGTGGGTGCGGATGAGTCCCGTATCACGGGCAATAGGATCGAGAACAATAACCTGATCGGCGTCGGAGTCGTGGACGTGTGCCTGGCTTTCGCCGGGGGTTCGCACGACTGCACGACGGATCCGCAGGTCACGCCTGCATTCCTGGCAGACGAGGAGGCCTCGAGCAATTCGGTTGTGCATAATATTGTACTGCATAACGGAATGGGGGCCGCCGCGAGCAGCTTTTCCTTTGCGGCCAGCGACCTCGGGCTATTGTCATTCGGCGCTGGCAACTGTTTCGCGAAGAACGCGTTTGCCACGACCTTCTCGATTGTCGGTGAGCTACCACCCTGCCCGTGAGCCAGAAGCGCCAGCATCCGGCTTTCCGGTCTCTCGGCCTTTGAGACTCGCGTCGCCGTCGAACGGACGGCCGTAACACCCCCGAGGCTTCATGCCGTGATTATCAATTAATAAAATCATTTGGTTAGAGAGAAGAATTAACGTGGCTCCGATGAGGGATTGGACGCATTGGGTCCATTTACACGGAGGCGACCGAATCGGCGAAGATGCGCGCTGGAATTTCCAGGACTTTGTCTCCGGAACTTTAGAAGCCTAAGAGGTGCGCATCATGGCCATCCAGTCCCGAATGCTCGCTCTCGGCACCGCCGCCCCGTCGTTCCGGCTCCTGGACACGGCAAGTAGCAAGAGTGTCGCTTTGACGGACCTCGGCGGGAGCCGAGCACTGCTCGTGGCGTTCATCTGCAACCACTGCCCCTACGTCAGGTTCATCCTGGACGGGTTCGTGGCGTTCGCTCGGGAGTACAGCGCCCGCGGGCTCGCCGTGGTCGCGATCAGCTCGAACGACATCTCGACCCACCCTGCGGACTCGCCCGGTGAGATGGCGAAGCTCGCACGTGCAATGAATTTCACCTTTCCGTATTTGTACGACGAGTCGCAGGCCGTAGCACGAGCATACGATGCTGCGTGCACACCGGATTTCTTCCTGTTTGATGGTGACCGCCGTCTCGTCTACCGCGGCCAGTTCGACGGCAGCCGCCCTGGAAAGTCTCAGCCAGTCACAGGCGCGGACATGCGGTCCGCGGCCGATGCCGTGCTGGCCGGCAGGTCCGCTGCGGAGAACCAGGTTCCGAGCGTCGGCTGCGGCATCAAATGGAAGGTGGGCTGAGTTCTTGAAAACGGGAGTGCAGGATGAGCATGTATTGCCGGAACTCCGTCTCGCCACACTCGAACCGTGCCCGCGAAGCGTCCACCGTGCTATGGGGTTTGCTGGCTATTCTCTTGACGTCTGGAACCCGTGCGGCGGACTCTTGCCCTGGCGGCAAGGACTTGGTCCTGATCCACGGCAAGATCCTTACCGTGGATTCCGCGGACCGCACTGTCACAACCGTGCGCATCCGCGGTCACCGCTTCCTGACCGTTGGCGAGCCGCTCAAGCGCGAAGAAACGTGCGTTCAGATCGTCGATCTTGCCGGCCGCACCGTGATCCCGGGCCTGATCGACAATCACACGCACTTCGTGCGTACGGCGCAGGCGCCCGGGCCGTTCATCGAGGGCCTCGAGTCGGCGGACTCCATCAAGGCTCTGCAAGCGGCGCTCGCCGAGGCGGCGAAGAAAGCTGAGCCGGGCGAATGGCTGGCCGGCATCGGGGGCTTCACCCACCTTCAGTTCGCAGAGAGGCGTCTGCCATCGCGCGAGGAACTGAGCGCGGCAGTCCCTGACCACCCGGTCTACATGCAGATCGGATACTCAACCCGTGGCATTGTGAACGACGAAGGCCGCCGCGCGCTTCAGGCCGCGGGCATACCGACCTCCGATGCCGGGAACGTGGCACCCGACGGCGCGGGACTCACCTTCGTCCTTCGCTCTGCTAACGAGTCCCGCATGAAGCGCCGCTTCCCGGACTACATGCAGTACGCGGTGTCACTCGGCCTCAC
>FTDY01001352.1_pt1 | contig 14295 bp, 12 predicted proteins | sample 1640031 | NCBI WGS metagenome assembly FTDY01 (sample SAMEA3914816, study PRJEB12502) | metagenome | biome: forest; material: soil | place: USA | collected 2011-09-16 | depth 0.3 m
GAGGGCAGCCGCAAGAGCGCCCATCTGCTGCTGGAGAAGTGCGAGGTCAGCTCTCCCTCGGCCGAGCGGGCCGCCGTCCGCAGGCTGATCGACGGCTCGGGTGCGGGCGTCATACTCCCGCCGCCGGTCTGCGAGTCCCACGTCATTCTCACGGAGCTGAAGAAGGCCGACATCCCCACGGTGGCCGTTGCGACGGGTCGGTTCCGGTCGGACGCCTCGTGCGTGCGGATCAACGACTTCAAGGCGGCCTACGAGATGACGCGCTACCTTCTGGCGCTGGGCCACCGCCGCATCGGCTTCATCAAGGGGCACCCGACCCAGACGGCCAGCGGCGAGCGCTGGCTGGGGTTCGAGACTGCCCTGCACGAGGCGGACTGCAAGCCCTACCCGCCCAGCATGGAGCAGGGCTTCTTCAGCTACCGCTCCGGGCTGGAGGCCGCCGAAAAGCTGATCGCGACCAAGCCGCGTCCCACGGCGATCTTCGCCAGCAACGATGACATGGCCGCCGCGGCAGTATCGGTGGCCCATCGACGCGGCCTCGACGTGCCCCGCGACCTGTCGGTCGTCGGATTCGACGACACCGCGATCGCGACCACCGTCTGGCCCGAGCTGACCACCATCCGCCAACCCATCTCCTCGATGGCGGAGACGGCGCTCGACCTGCTCATCCTGGAGATCCGCCGGCGCCGCGACGGCGAAACCAGCACCCCGGTCGATCACCTCGTCGCTCACGAGCTCATCGTGCGCGAGTCCGCCGCAGAACCGAGTGCCGCGACGGAACCCTGACCCCATTGCGCAGTTCTAAATCGGGTCACACTGCGCGTAGCCTCGATGAAACGGTTCCCCAAGGTCCATGCTCTCCTGCTGTCCGCGGTGGTCTCGACCGCCGCGGCCATTCCCGCCGAGGAGCTGCATCACCGGGTCAAGGTCGAGGGCCGCGGCCCGAGGACGGTGATTCTCGAGTCCGGAGTCGGGGACACATTGGATGTGTGGAAGATCGTTCAGCCTGAGATCGCCGCCGGGTGCACGCGCACTGTTGCCTACAACCGTGCCGGCTACGACGGCAGCGATCCCGCACTGAAGCCGCGCGACGCCGAAACGATTGTCGGAGAGCTGCGCGCGGAGCTGCAGCGCCGCAAGCTGCAGCCGCCCTACGTGCTCGTCGGGCACTCGCTCGGCGGACTATACATGCAGTACTTCGCGCGCAATTTCCCCACTGAGGTCGCCGGCCTCGTCCTCATCGATTCGACCCACTGGAACCAGGGCTTGCGGGTCGACAAATCGGCCGACACTCCGTACGCCGGCAGAACCGCGGTCACGCTGTTCATGCCGTGGATCATGCGTCGCGAGCTCGGTGACAGCACGGCGGCCGGGGAACAGGTGCACGCCAGCCCGCAGCCCGGCCAGGTTCCGACGATCGTGCTGTCGAGCACGCTGGCCCTGAAGGGCGAGACACCCGCGGCGCGCGCCATATCGGCCCGCATGCAGGATGAGATCGCCGCCGACTTTCCGAACTCGCGTCATCTGCGGGTGGAGGACAGCGGCCACTACATCCAACACGACCGGCCCGAGGTCGTCGTGCAGGCCGTACGCGAGCTGGCAGGCTGCCGCAAGCCACCGAGCGCAGATCGCAAGTAGTACACTGCGCGCGATCTTCCAACCCGGCGGGCGCGCTTGCGTTCACTCCTTCTTGCGCTGCTGGCCGCAGCGCTGCTCGGCGCCGCGGTCGCGATCTCGGAATCGCAGCCGCCCAGCCCGCCGCAGGCCGAGCCTCCACCGGCCGCGCTTCCCCTGCTCGACGCTGCGACTTCACTGCTCGTGGTCGCCCCGCATCCGGATGACGAGGTGCTGTGCTGCGCCGGGGTGATCCAGCGGGTGATCCAGGCGGGTGGGCGGGCCACCGTCGTGTGGATCACGAGCGGGGACGCATCCGAGCTGGACTTGCTCGTGATCGAGAAGAGCCTGTTCGTCAATCCGCAGAAGCTGCGGGATCTGGCTGCGAAGCGCACCGGGGAAGCCCGGAGCGCGGCCGCGATCCTCGGGATTCCCGCGCAGCAGCAGATCTTTCTCGGCTACCCCGACCGCGGCGTGCTGTCCCTGCTCAACGAGCACTACGCCACACCCTACTATTCGAGATACAACGGCTCGAGCACGGTTCCCTACGACTCCGCCCTGTCACCGGGACATCCCTATACCGGAGAGAGCCTCGAGCGCGATTTCGACACCGTGCTCGAGCGCGTGCAGCCGACTCTCGTTCTTGCGCCAAGCCCGCGCGACACCCACTCCGACCACGAGGCAGCCGGGATATTGGCGATCCGCGCCATGAGTCGTCGCGGCAGGCTCGATGAGCTGCGTTACTGGATAGTCCACGGTGGGGAAACATGGCCCTTGCCTCGCGGTTACCACCCTTCCCTGCCGGAGCACCCCGCGCCGCGCAGCAAGGGACTCTCGCCGAGCGCCTTCCAGCTGACCGAGGCCGAGGAGAGCCGCAAGGCGGACGCGCTGCGCTCCTATCAAACCCAGATGACGGTGATGTCCTCCTTTCTGCTGGCGTACGTGCGCTCGACGGAGCTGTTTTCCGAGCTCCCGGTACCAGGGCCGGAACCCCGCTAGTCTGGCGGCGTGTCTGACTTGCACGGATCGCACTGTGCAGGCCCGCAAAAACCACGCTTTTTGCCGGCCGGAAACGCAGCCACTGTCCGAAAAATGGCCGCAGACCATTTTCCAACGAACCTAGGGCACCGGCGGCCGCCGCCACTTGTCCAGCCAACGGTCCAGGGCACCGGCGATCCGTTCGCGCAGGCGGTGCAGCCAGGCGCGGCGGGGCCAGTGGCGCGGGCTGAGTTCCTCGGATTGCCGGCAGTCGTTCGCGAACACTTCCGCCGCATCCTCGGCGAATGCGCCGTCCCGGATCTCCTGGTTGGCCTCCAGGTTCCACTTGAAGCTCCAGCGGTCCAGGTTGCTGGAGCCGACGGACACCCAGTCGTCGCAGATCGTCATCTTCCCGTGCAGCACCCGCGGCTGGAACTCGAAGATCCGTACGCCGCTGCGCAGCATCTTGCCGTAGAACCTGCGCGCCGCATCCCGCACCCAGGGATGGTCCGTCAACGGACCCGGCACCAGCAGCCGTACGTCGACGCCTCGGCGCGCGGTGCGCCGCAGCGCCTTTCGGAAGCGTCGCGAAGGAACGAAGTACGCACTCATGATCCACGCACGCTCGCGGGCGCCTTCGATACGGCGGACGACGTCGTTGGCCAGCACGGAACGAGCAGCAGCGGCGCTGAGGGCCACGCGCCCATCCGCGCCCCCATCCGCGCCACTGTCCGCTGCAAGCTCCGGCTCAGCCTCTTGCAGAGGATCACGCAGCGAGAGAGGTCCTCCGTAGCGCTGCCATGTCTGCGCGAACGCCGCCTGCCAATCGGCGATCACGGGACCTTCGATCCGCACCATCTGGTCCCGCCAGGGCAGGCCTTTGCCTCCGACTCCGGCGAACTCATCTGTCAAGCCGGCGCCGCCCACGAACGCAACGCGCCCGTCGGTCAGCAGAAGTTTGCGATGATCGCGCAGGAAATTGTGCAGCTTCTTGCGCCAGCGAAGCTCGTTGTAGAAGTGCAGCTCAACGCCGGCCGCGACGAGGCGTGCGCGATCAGCCGTGGCCAGTCCCATGGAGCCGAAGCCGTCGAGGAGGACACAAGCCCGTACGCGCCGGCCCGCGGCTGCGCACAGGGCCGCAATGAACCGGTCGGCCAGCTCACCGGACTCGACAAGGTACATCTCCAGAAGCACATACTCGCGCGCACGGTCGATCGCCTCGAGCATGCGAGCGAAGAATTCCTCGCTCACGGCGATGAGGTGAAAGCGGTTTCCCGGGCGCCATGGACCGCCATCCGTGGACCTCGGCCGTAATTTGGGGCGCCTGAGCATCGCGCAACGATGACCGAAGCGGCGGGGTTGAGTCCATAGACAGGGCGCTCGGGTAGGATTCGCAGCCGATGCAGGAGGGAACGAGGGTGGCTTCTTGATACGACACATGCTCATTGCACTGCTGCTCGCGACCGCGCCGCTGGAGGCCCTCGCGGACGTCGCCGCCGGCTTCATGGCCGTCAGGCACCGCGGCTGTGCCGACCGGCCCGGAGTTCAGGCGCCGCTGCACCGGAACAGGAAACTGGACGCGATCTCGAAACTCATGGCCGACGGCGCCAAGATCCGCGAGGCGGGACAGAAAGTCGGGTACAAGGAGGCGGCCGCGGCCGCGTTCAGGATTCCCGGGGTGCCGGAGGACAAGCTGATCGAGCGTGCCCTGCTGCGGCAGTTCTGCTCCCAGGTCACGGACCCGGAGTACACCGAGATCGGCACGTACCGGCGCGGCCCGGTCATCTGGGCCGTGATGGCAGTCCCGATGACACCGCCCCCACCCCGCGAGGCTGACGCAATCGGCCGGCGCGTCCTGGAGCTGACCAACGCCGCCCGGGCATCGGACCGGCAATGCGGCCGCGAGCCCTTCGGTGCCGTGCCACCGCTGACCCTCTCCGCCACCTTGTCGAAGGTCGCGATGACGCACTCCCGGGACATGGCTGCGCACGATCTGTTCGATCACATCGGCAGCGATGGCAGCTCGCCGGCCGATCGGGTCACGCGCTCGGGCTACAAATGGCGCATGGTCGGTGAGAATCTCGCCAGCGGCATCACCACCGCGGAAGCAGCCATGACCGGCTGGCTGGACAGCCCGCATCACTGCGAGAACATCATGGGGCCGCGCTTCACCGAGATGGGCATCGCGTACTTCTTCGATCCGAAGAGCGCGGACGGCATCTACTGGACCCAGGTCTTCGGCACACCGGCCCGGTGAACGCGGCGCGGGCCCTCAGCCCCAGCGGGACGCTTCGGCTCCCGGCACGAAGGCCTCCTGCGGCCTGCCGCTTCGGCTCAGGGCCAGAGCGGCCTTGACGGCAGAGCGCTCCCGCATGCGCTCCAGAAACTCGACGGTGCGCGGTGTGCCGTGGCCGTTGATGAGCTCGGGCGCGAGCGCCGGCAGCGAGTTGAGAAGCGAGAACGCGTCGATATCCGCGATGGAGTAGGCCGCACCTGCGAGCCAGGGGTTGCGCCCGAGGGTTTCCTCGATGCGCGCGAGGGGTCCCTTCAGCCTCTCGCGGACGGCCGCGAGCTTCGCATCGTCGTACGAGCCGTCGACGACCGCGGTCCAGGCGTTGCGCCGCTCCAGCGGCTCCATGGTGCGCAAGCGCGCTTCGAGCGCCGCAGGCTCCAGCTTCCGCAACACGGGCGCGAGATATCTTGCGCAACCCAGCACGCTCACGCCTGTACCGACCGCGACCAGCACCTGTCCCCAGGCTCGCGCCCGATAGTGTTGGAAGGCGTCCCCGGGACACAGATTCATTCCGGGAAGGGCCTCATTGAGGTACTCGAGGAGGAAGTAGCCGCTGCTGATCGTCGCGCCGTCGTGCACGAGGATCGGGCCTTCCCGCTCGAGCTGCAGGGCGCTCTCGGTGTTGCCCGGGAAGCCGGGCGCGAATTGCTCGAAGGCGCTCGGGTCGAACCAGCGGCTGGTGAAGGGCGACTGCTTCTCGTGCAGCGCGATGAGCGGCTTGAGGAAGCCGATGTTGGGTTCCCAGTGGTACAGCTCGAGCATGTCAGCTGCGCTCCAGGATCTTCACGCGTGCGCCCATCTGCGTGCGGGCCAGCGCCCAGGTCTCCCGCGCCGCCGGGCGCTCGTAGATCTTCCGCAGCCATTCCATGATGTGGGGAGTCTGCCGGTCGTTGCAGCGCTGCGGCTGCGACAGCGGCAGCGCGTAGGCGAGATTGAAGCCGTTGACGTCGCCGAGCGAGTAGGTCTCGCCGGCAATCCAGCGATGCGCGCTGAGATGCTCCTCGAGTACGCCGATCGAGAACACCACGCGGCGGCGCGACTCCTCGAGCTCCTCCGCCGAGAACTCGTTGAACATCGCCTTGCGCCAGGCGATGCGGCGCGACTCCAGCGGGATCCGCTCGATGGCCGCCCGCAGCTCCTGCGGATCGCGCTGCCTGACCGCCGGCCCGATGAAGATGCTCCAGCCGATCATGCTCAGCGACGGCGCGAAATAGGCATCGAAGTAGCGCATCCACCAGCGCATGCGCCAGCGCTCGAGGGCGCCCTTCGGCCTGAGCGGCGGGCCGTCGAACGCCGCATCGATGTACTCCATCATCGGCGTCGACTCGGTCAGCACCCGCTCTTCGTGCACCAGCGCCGGGATGGTCCCGTCGGGATTGATCCGCAGGTACTCCGGGCTGTGCTGATCGAAATTCAGCAGGTCCAGGTAGTGACTGCGGTAGGGGACCCCTTTCTCGGCCAGGGCCAGCATGGGCTTGCCGGAATTGGCGTTGGGCTCCCAGTGGTACAGGGTCAGCATGCCGCTCTCCACGTTTCGCCTCGCGGGAAGCTTGCTCCAGATCCGGAACACAAACTCGACGGATAGCGCAATTCTGCGGCAGGGACGCGGCATTGGGCAGAGAGCCGTCCGCGCGGTGGCAAGCCGCGATGTTCAAACGTACACTGCGCCCGCAGTTGGATGAGGGGGGGATGCGTCAGATGTCCACTACCGAAGCGCTCACGGCTCCCGGCCTGCTGGCCCGGGAACGCACTATCGCCGGCCCCGGTTTCAACCGCTGGCTCGTGCCCCCTGCGGCGCTGTGCATCCACCTGTGCATCGGCATGGCCTATGGCTTCAGCGTGTTCTGGCTGCCGCTGTCGCGTGCGGTCGGCATCGACAAGCCGGTTACCTGCCCGGCCGACATGGGGTACCTCGCTTCGGTGTTCGCCACGACCTGCGACTGGGTGGTGAGCGCCCACTTGGGCTGGATGTACACGCTGTTCTTCGTGATTCTCGGCAGCTCCGCGGCGCTGTTCGGGGGCTGGCTGGAACATGCCGGGCCGCGCAAGGCCGGTTTCGTCGCCGCCGTGTGCTGGAGCGGTGGGCTGGTGATATCCGCCATCGGCGTCTACACACACCAGGTCTGGCTGCTGTGGCTCGGGTCCGGCGTCATCGGCGGCATCGGCCTGGGGTTGGGCTACATCTCGCCCGTGTCGACTCTCATCAAGTGGTTTCCCGACCGGCGCGGCATGGCTACCGGCATGGCCATCATGGGGTTTGGCGGCGGTGCCATGATCGGCTCGCCCCTGGCCGACATCCTGATGCGGCATTTCGCCACCCCCACCTCCGTCGGCGTCTGGCAGACTTTCCTCGCGATGGCCGCGATCTACTTCGTGTGGATGACGGTCGGCGCCTTCAGCTACCGGGTCCCGGCGCCGGGCTGGGCGCCGGTGGGCTGGACGCCCCCCGCCGCGGGCGCGCAGGCCTTGATCACGGGCAAGAGCGTGCACCTGAACGTGGCCTGGAAGACGCCGCAGTTCTGGCTCATCTGGTGGGTGCTGTGTCTGAACGTGACGGCGGGCATCGGCATCATCGGGGTGTCCTCGCCCATGCTGCAGGAGGTGTTCGCCGGGAAGCTCATCGGCGTCACCGCGGCCTTCAACGACCTGACCACGGCACAGAAGGCGCAGATTGCGACCATCGCTGCGGCATTCACCGGGTTGCTCAGCCTGTTCAACATCGGCGGTCGGTTCGCCTGGGCGTCGCTGTCCGATTACATCGGGCGCAAGGCGACGTACTTCACGTTCTTCGCCCTCGGCATCCTGCTGTACTCGTCGGCGCCATCGTCGGCGCACGCGGACAGCATTGCCCTGTTCGTCGGAGCGTTCTGCATCATTCTGTCGATGTACGGTGGCGGCTTCGCGACCATTCCGGCGTATCTCGCCGACATCTTCGGCACACAGATGGTGGGAGCGATTCATGGGCGGCTGCTGACTGCCTGGTCGGCGGCGGGGATATTCGGTCCGGTGATCGTGAACTACATGCGCGACTACCAGCTGTCCCGCGGCGTGCCCAAGGCCGACGTCTACAACACCACCTGCTACATCATGGCCGGGCTGCTCGCGGTCGGGTTCATCTGCAATGCCCTGATCAAGCCGGTGGACCCGAAGCACTACATGACCGATGCCGAGCTCGAAGCAGAGCGCAGGCTCTCGCGCGAGGCCTCGGTGCGGGCGGCCCCCTCCGCGGCCGCCGCCGATTCCAAGCCTGGCAGCCCGCTGCAGACCTTCGCATTGTGGGCGTTCGTCGGGATCCCTCTGGCATGGGGCGTATGGGTGACCCTGCAGAAGGCGGTGCTGCTTTTCCGCTGAACATCCGTAGAATCGCGCCTCCCGGCCGCTCGAGGCCGCGCGGAGACAAGCGATGGCGGAAGTGGAGATCCATACCGGACACGATCACGGGGCCGATGACTTCGGGCGCCGCGTCGGGGTTACGGTCGGAATAATCGGCATCGTCCTGGCGATCGTGACCATCGGCTCCCATCGCGCGCATACCGCGGCGGTGATCACCCGGACCGAAGCCAACGACCAGTGGTCGTTCTACGAAGCGAAGAAGCTGCGCGAGCACCTCGTCGAGGTGGGCGCGGAGCTCGCCAACGCCTTGACCGTCGACCCGGCGCGAGTGCAGGGACTCGTGGACAAGCTTGGATCGGAGCGCACGCGCTACGGTCATGAGGCCGAGGACATCCAGAAGGAGGCCAAGGCCAAGGAAGACGCGACGCGACGCGAAGAAGCGCGGGCGCTGCGCCTCGACATCGGCGAGGGCTTCCTGGAGCTGGGCCTGGTGCTCTCGTCGCTGTACTTCCTGTCCAAGCGGCGATTCTTTCCGGTATTCGGCAGCGTAGCCGCGGTGATCGGCGCAGCGCTGGGAGTCGTCGGCTTTCTGTCCTGAGCGGCGAATTACCGCCGTGACAGCCAAAGCGCCTAGCTCTCCAGCTGCGCCTGCGGTCGTTCGGTCAGCGTGACGATCGTGCCGGCCAAGACGTACAGGAGCATGAACCAGGCGAGGGTTCGCGTCAGCAGCAAGTACGTCATCCCATAGAAGGTCAGATCGCGGTGATGGAGTGTGACTGCGAGCGTGCCGACAACGGCGGCGGTCACTGCGACGAGCGAGAGGATGAGCCAGCGGAACCTGGAGTTGGTGCCGGACACGGCTCGCACTTCCGGCGGCGCTTCGGCGGCCACCTGCGCGTACCAATACGCCAGCACGGGCAGCCCGATCACTGAGCTTACGTACTGCAGGACGTGGTTGACCTCGCCGGTGTAGAACCCGAACAGACTGATCTGGGCGCTGAGGACATCGACCCGGCGCACTACCCACGTCCCCGAATGCGTGAACGAATCCCACAGGATGTGCGTCCATGAGCCGATGAGCAGCGCAGGCACAGCCAACAGCCAGTTTGCCGGACGTGCGGTGAAGCGCTGAGCCGCACGCAGAGCGACCCAGCGCGCACGCTCCGTCATGAGCGCCGTCAGTGGGCGCCGCATGAGCAGGCCGAACGCGAGTGCGAACAGCCCGAGGGGGATGCACAGCACGATCGAGCCGTACAGCGTATGCGTGTCCCGCAGCGTCGCGTAGACCCTCGCTGGCGCGTAGTAGGGGACATCGGGACTCATGCTCCCGACGATGAGAGCGGCGGTCGGCAGGTACTTGAAGCGCCGCAGCGGCATGACGGCCGCCGGATGCGCGAGCGTGAAGGGCATATGGTGGAGAGACTCGCAGGCTTGCAGTTCGCCCGCAAGCGTCCCGCGGACCGGCGTTGGACTCGGCGGCAGGCTCGCAGATTCGGCAGACTCGGCGGCGCACCCGTGCTGCGCTTCGCCTCGCTCTAGCCGGTCTCGCGGGATGTAACCGATATGCGGTAGTCCCGGCCGGCCCAGTCGGCGTCGCCCTCCAGCCGGAAAGTCAGATCGAGCCACTGGCCTGCGCGCAACATCGAGGTGTCGATCCCCAATACGTGCAGCCCAAGCCCGGAGGCGGATGTTCGCTCATCGCGCACGGACTGCCAGCCATCGAATCCGAAGTGAAATATTCCAGGGCTCGTGAGTCCCAGGGTCAGAGAGCTCCCTTCGGGCAGCTCCGTAACCGCTGCGTGCGGGCACCACAGCACGCGGCTCACCTTGGGACGCACGCCGTGGTAGCGATCCCAGACCGCCTCGGGCCGATCGAACGGCCGGCCGAGCGCATGTGAGGTGGCGAGCTTGACGAACTCCGCGTGTGTCCACGCGAGCGGCATTGCAGCTCCAGTCGCGTGCCCGGGCGCGAGTCCGACCGCAGGGATGGAATCGGTGTCCCACACCTGCTCCGGCAGCATTCCGCCTGCGGAGGCCATGCGCGACATCGCGAGTATGTAGGGCAGGGCGTCGCCGCCACGTGCGACCTCATAGTGGCCCCGTTCACCCGTCAGCAGAGGCCACGCCCGTCCGCGCCCGGTTCCGTCGTACCCCGATCCGTCGTCATGCTCACCGTAGCCGTCGTCGTTGTACCGATGCCAGCACGGACCGTTGGGCGTGTCGACCTTCAACACCGCATCCGCGAGCCGCACGCTCGCTGCGACCAGCGGATCGTCGGGCAGGCGGATGCCGAAGCGCACGAGCTGCAGGAAATCCAGGCCGATCTGCGCTGCCGCGGGCAGCCCCGGATCGATCGCCCAGTTCCTGATCGGCAGCGTCCGATCCAACGCGCCACGGTCGCCGACCGCCTCGCGCGGCGCCACCCGCACGTAGTAGCCAGGGATGCCGTAGTGACGCGAGAGCGGAGTGTCCTTGACGGTGGTCCAGTCCTCGAGGCGGGAGTTCCAGAAGTCAGCGATCGCCAGTGCCAGCTCGCGCGCGCCGGACGGGACGTAGGGTGCGCCCGCGACCAATGCGGCGATGCACGCGGCCAGCGTGAACGTGTTGATGCCCGCATCCTCCTCCCAACGGTCCTGATCGCTGGTCGGACCGTTGCACACGATGAACGACAGCGCCCGTTGGATCATGTCAGACACTTCCATGCCGCCCAGCGCTCCGTGCCGGTCGAGCATCGCGGCGAGGATTACGGGAAATGCGACTTCATCCAGCTGCACGCCGGGCCAGTAGCCCGTGCCTCCGAGCCACTGGTTCTGGTTCCAGTGCCCGTCCGCGTGCTGAGTGGCCAGCAGATACCGCAGCGTGTCGCCGGCTTCCCGCGTGGCCCCCACGGCCAGCAGTGCGCCGGCGCATTCGACGAGGTCCCGCGGCCATACCAGGTGATAGCCTTCGCGCTCCGCATGCGTGTTGCCCCACGGGATGCTCAGGCTCGCCACCATTGCACCGGGAAACGTCTTGTCCTGGTGGGCCCTGAGCACCATCGTCGAGACCCTGAACTGCTCGGCGCAGAGTCCCGGAAGGCTCGGCGACAGCGTCGATCTCGCCGCGCAATCGGCCAGCCATCCCGCCCACGTGGCGATCTGGTGCTCCCAGGAAATCTCGAAGGGCTCGAAGAGCGCGCTCAGGGCGAGCGTCGCGGCCGACTCGGTGCTGCTGCCGAATGCCAGAGCCAACACGCAATTTCGCGGGAGCTCGCCCATGAGCGCCACGTTGCCGGGGCCGGCTTCCGGGTACTCCCAGGTCATCGCCCCATTGCGTGCGAAGTCCTGCCAGCCGTCGCTGAAACCAACATAACCGGCGCTCGCACGGCCGAAGGCATCACGCTGTGCCGGCGTCACAGCGGCGAGTGCCAGCGAATACGGCCCCTGCTCGGCCCACAGCACGCGGCGTCCGCGATGTTCCGTCACTGCTGCGCGGTTCTCCGTGCCGGTGCCCCCCAGATGCGGCGCCAGGAGCGCGTAGGGGCGCAGGCCATCGTCTCCGGCGAGCGAGACTTCAACGAGCAGCACGTCACGCTGCGCGCACGGAACGATTCGCACGGTCAGCTCGAATCGCTCGTGCCGATGCACGATGCGCACGGCCGGACAGCCCGGGGCGCCGAGCTCCAGCACGTACCGCTGCATGCGCTTGACTTCGACCCAGAAGCCTTGGCCATCGCCGATCAGGAACCCGAGGTCGCGGATCTGCGGTATGTCGACGCGTGGATGATAGACCTCGTTGACGATGCCGCCGCCGATCGTGAACCAGAGCCTGGAGGCCCCGAGCGAACAGCCGACCATGTCCTTCGCACTGCTGCACCACGTGGGCGGTATTCCCGGCGAGCCCGGCGCCGAGGCTGGAATTTCCGGCGTGCTCATCGCTGTGCCGATCTGCGCTTGCCGATTCGCTTGCCCATTCGCTTGCCGATTCGCTTGCGGACTCGCCTGCCGCGCACTCCACCGCCGCTGCGCAACGGGTTCCCGTCGCTCTGCTGCCACAGGCGCACGCCACCGATGAACGCGTTGCGGTTATCCCCCAGGCGCGAGTTGCGGGGCAGGGTCTTCAGCCTCTTCGAGTTGCCTCCGCCCAGCACGACATAGTCGACCTCGAGCACGGTGCGCATCTGCTCAACGACCGCGGCGACCAGCTTGCGCCACTTCCGGGCTCCGAGCCTCTCCAGGCCGCGCGCTCCGACGTAGTCCTCGTAGGTGCGCCCGTGCTTGTAGGGCATGTGCCCGATTTCCATCGGCTCGACGATACCGTCCAGGATGAGGGCGGCGCCCAGTCCGGTCCCCAATCCCAGAAACAGCATCCGCCCGCCCTCGTAGCTGCCGATCGCCTGCATCGCGGCGTCGTTGATGAGCCGCACGGGCTTGCCGAAGGCGCGGCTGAAATCGAACCCGGTCCAGCCGGGCCCCAGATTGTGCGGTTCGGCCGCGATCCGGCCGTGGAACACGAGCCCCGGATATCCGATGGAGACTGCCTCGTAGTCCCAACCGGCCGTGGCCTCGAGGACCTCGCCGACCATCTTCCGGGCGCTCAGCTTCGGCCCGGACTCGAACTCCGCGAAGCGCCCGTCGATGCCAATCTGAAACTTGACGTGGGTGCCGCCGACGTCGAGCACGAGAACGCGGCGCGGCCGCGGGGTGCTTCCCTGCCTGTTCGCTATGCGGATCTTCATCGTCACCCCTGCTGCTGCCACTGTACGGATTTTCGCCGCAATGCGGCACCCGCCGCCAATTCGTCGTCCGGCCGCCTCTGTCCATCGCATCGCGGATGTGCCGCCGGCCGCCGTGGGGCTATAAACTGCACGGACCACGCGAAATGCAAGGATTCCCCCCCATGGTCCGGCAGATGTCCCTGGCAGCCCTGGCCGCTGCGACCGCGCTGATCGCCACTGCGCTTGCAACCGCCGCGTTCGCGGCCGACGAGCCGATCAGTTCGCTCAATGGAGCGGTCAACGTCGAACCGGGCCGGCATGCCGGCTCCGTGTCCAACGTCAACGGCTCCATCCACATCGGCACCAACGCCGTCGTCGGTTCTGCGACCACGGTCAACGGCAGCATCACGGCCGACGCGCACGCCAGCGCAGCAATGCTGATCACCGTCAACGGCTCCATCCATGTAGGTCCTGGAGTCCATGTTGCGGGCATGGTTCAGACAGTGAACGGCTCGATTACGGTCGAGGATGGCGCCGACGTCGCGGCAGCGCTCTCGAGCGTCAACGGGACGATCCGCACGACGGCTGCGCACGTCGGCGGCGGGATCTCGACCGTCAACGGCGGCATCAACATCGGACCCAACTCGCGGATCGAAGGAGGACTGCACCTGCTGCCCAACAACGGCGGCTGGTTCGACTTCCTGTTCTCCTGGCACTCGACTCCCCGGGTCGTCATCGGGCCCGGAGCGAGCGTCTCCGGGACCCTGCTGTTCGAGCAGGAAGTGAAGCTCTACGTGAGCGACCACGCGACCATCGGGCCGGTCAAGGGAGCCACCGCCATCAAGTTCAGCGGTCCGCAGCCGCCATCCGACTGAGCGTGTTTTGCGCCCGGTGTACCCGGGCCCGCAGCCCCATCCGCGGATTCCGCGGCTCTGCGAGCTCGAGTACGACGACGCGGGCGGCGGGATTGAAAGCATCCCGTCGCCCGCAGTTGTTGGCTCCCGGCAGCCCGGCCTCCCCCGGGCGCAAGCCGATGCGATCAGCGTGATGCCGACGCGCCCAGCGATCCGTTGGCGTCCGCCGAGACCGAGGGGTTCGGCTTTTCGGACGCTGGGGTGGGTTTGGTATCGGCCGCGGTGGACTTGGTGTCGGCCGCCGCATCCTGACCCTTGCTCGTGGCGCCGTCCTTGCCGTGAGTGGCGGTCGACTGTGTGGCGCTGTCCGCCTTCACCGCGGTGCTATTCGCCTTGGCGGCGGCGCTGTCCGCCTTCGTCGCGCTGCGGCTGGCCTTATCGCCAGCTTTCTGCGCGGCGAAGGCGGACAGCGCCGCCGCCAAGGCGAATAGCACCGCGGTGAAGGCGGACAGCGCCACACAGTCGAC
>FTDY01001376.1_pt1 | contig 14178 bp, 13 predicted proteins | sample 1640031 | NCBI WGS metagenome assembly FTDY01 (sample SAMEA3914816, study PRJEB12502) | metagenome | biome: forest; material: soil | place: USA | collected 2011-09-16 | depth 0.3 m
GTGCCGACCCGCAGACAACTGGATCCTTCCAGAATGGCCGCCTCCAGGTCGGCGCTCATGCCCATGGAGAGGGTGTCCAGCTCGAAGGAATGCGTATTCAGCGTTTCCAGCAGCCGCCGCAGCGTCGCGAACGCCGCCCGCTGGCGCTGCGGGTCCGGCTCCTCCGGCGGGATGCACATCAGCCCCCGCAGCCTGAGGCGGGGTAGCCGGGCCACCTCCCCGGCCAGCGCCGCCAACTCGCCCGGTGCGACGCCGCCCTTGGTTGCCTCGCCCCCGATGTTGACCTGCAGGCAGACATTCAACGGCGGCGCGTAGTAGGGGCGCTGCTCCGACAGCCGCTGCGCAACCTTCAGCCGGTCGAGGGCGTGCACCCACGCGAACCTCTCGGCGACGAGGCGTGTCTTGTTGGACTGCAGGCGGCCGACGAAATGCCACCGCACCCCGCGGTCGCCCAGGTCGGCCAGCGCGTCGAGCTTTGGCAACGCCTCCTGCGGATAGCTCTCCCCGAACTCCGTGAGCCCGGCCGCGGCGGCCGCGCGGATGATTTCGGCCGGCTGGCCCTTGCTCACGGCAAGGAGTGTGATCGAGTCGACACTCCGCCCTGCCTGGGCGGCGGCTGCAGCCATGCGATCGCGCACCTGATCGATGCGCTCCAGCAAATTCTGCGGATTCATTAACATATGTGGGGTGGAAGGCCTCCGCTATACTCGCGAGGCGCCCGGGATGAAGGTCTTGCGAGTCGCCCTCGACCTTGTCCGCCGCGCGCGCCCGCATCGCTCACGCCTCTTCTGGAGCTTTCATGGCCGTCGACATTGCGCAACTACTGGCGTTCGCCGTCAAGAACAACGCATCCGACCTGCACTTGTCCTCGGGCGTGCCGCCGATGATCCGCGTCGACGGCGACATGAAGCGCATCAACATGCCGCCGCTGTCGCACAAGGAAGTGCACAGCATGGTGTACGACATCATGAACGACAAGCAAAGGAAGGCGTACGAGGAGTTCTTCGAGACCGACTTCTCCTTCGAGATTCCCAAGCTGGCGCGCTTCCGCGTCAACGCGTTCAACCAGAACCGCGGCGCCGGCGCCGTGTTCCGCAACATCCCCTCCGTCATCCTGTCGCTGGACGATCTGAACTCGCCGAAGATCTTCCGCGACCTGTGCATGCTGCCGCGCGGCCTCGTGCTGGTCACGGGGCCCACCGGATCGGGCAAGTCGACGACGCTCGCTGGGATGGTCAACCACTGCAACGACAACCGCCCCGACCACATCATCACGATCGAGGACCCGATCGAGTTCGTGCACGAGTCCAAGCGCTGCCTCGTCAATCAGCGCGAGGTGCACCGCGACACGCTCGGGTTCACCGAGGCCCTGCGCTCCGCCCTGCGCGAGGACCCCGATGTCGTCCTGGTCGGCGAGATGCGCGACCTGGAGACGATCCGCCTCGCGCTGACGGCGGCGGAGACCGGACACCTCGTGTTCGGCACCCTGCACACCAGCTCGGCGGCGAAGACGATCGACCGTATCGTCGACGTGTTCCCGGCGGCGGAGAAGGACATGGTCCGTTCCATGCTGTCGGAATCGCTGCGCGCGGTCGTCTCGCAGACTCTGCTGAAGAAGGTCGGCGGCGGCCGCGTGGCCGCGCACGAGATCATGATCGGCACGCCCGCGATCCGCAATCTGATCCGCGAGGGCAAGATCGCCCAGATGTACTCCTCCATCCAGACCGGCCAGGCGCAGGGCATGCAGACCCTCGATCAGTGCCTGACCGACATGATGCAGAAGGGGCTCGTCAGCAAGGAGGAGGCGCGCTACAAGGCCCAGAACAAGGACGCCTTGTGATGCGCTGCGCAACGCCGCAAGGGCGGCGCTCAGGACGCGCGCAGTCCGCTCATTTGACGGCGCGCGGCGCGCCGTAAGACAACGCTTCGGAAAGGTACAAGATCATGGATCGCGACCAGGCTATCAAGCTCATGCAGGATCTCCTGCGGCGCGTGACTGAAAAGAAAGCCTCCGACCTGTTCATCACGGCCGGCTTTCCCCCTGCCATCAAGATCGACGGCGAGATCCGGCCCCAAAGCGAGCGCGCGCTGACCCCCGAGCAGTCCGGGACCCTGGTGCGGGCCATCATGAACGACCGGCAGACGAAGGAGTTCGACGGCTCCAAGGAATGTAATTTCGCGATCGCGCCTCCGGGCATAGGCCGCTTCCGCGTCAGCGCCTTCGTGCAGCAGGGCTCGGTCGGCTGCGTCATCCGCATGATCAACGCGAAGATCCCGAGCTTCGAGGAGCTCGATCTGCCGCCGGTCCTGAAGGAGGTCGTACTGTCGAAGCGCGGCCTGGTCATCATCGTCGGCGGCACGGGCTCCGGCAAGTCCACCACGCTTGCCGCGATGGTCGGCTATCGCAACGAGAAGACCCGCGGGCACATCGTCACGATCGAGGATCCGGTCGAGTACGTGCACCAGCACAAGGGCTGCGTCATCACGCACCGCGAAGTCGGCGTCGATACCGATTCCTGGCACGCGGCGCTGAAGAACACCTTGCGGCAGGCCCCCGATGTCATCCTCATCGGCGAGATCCGCGACCGCGAGACGATGGAATACGGCATCCAGTTTGCCGAGACGGGACACCTCGTGCTGGCCACGCTGCACGCCAACAGCGCCAACCAGGCTCTCGACCGCGTTATCAACTTCTTCCCCGACGAGCGTCGCGAGCAGCTCCTCATGGATCTGTCGTTGAACATCCGCGGGCTGATCTCGCAGCGCCTGATTCCGCGCGAGTCCGGATCGGGACGCATCGCGGCGATGGAGATCATGCTCAACTCCCCGCTCATCCAGGACCTGATCTTCAAGGGCGAGGTCGCCAAGATCAAGGAAGTCATGTCGCGCTCGACGCGCCTGGGAATGAAGACCTTCGATCAGGCGCTGTACGAGATGTACGAGACCGGCTTCATCTCCTACGAGGATGCGCTGCGCAATGCGGACTCCAAGAACGAGCTGCGGCTGCGCGTCAAGCTGGAGAGCAAGCGCGAGACCAAGCACGTCGATGACGCCGGCACGCTGCGGATCGTCGAGGAAGAGCAGGGCCGCTCGATATAGCAGCAGTGCCCAAGAGACGAGAGCGAACAGGCGATGCCAACAAGAATACGGCAAGGGCACAGCCGCCCGTGAACGACGCGGATCCCAAGCTGGCCACGACGGGAACGGTCGCTGCCCTCGGCAACGTCGATGCGTTTGCCGTGGGCGCCTCCGGCTCACACCCCACGCTCAACACCAAGCCGCTGTTCAAGCTGATGGTGGAGAAGAAGGCCTCCGACCTGTTCTTCACCTCGAACGCCCCGATCAAGATCAAGATCGAGGGCCAGATCCTCCCCGTGAACAAGCAGGTGCTGACGCCGGAAACGGTGCGGCAGACCTCGTACGCGCTGATGTCATCCGAGCAGCGCGAGTTTTTCATGCGTGAGTTCGAGCTGGACTTCGCGATCTCCGAGCCGGGCCTCGGGCGCTTCCGGGTGAACGTCTTCATGCAGCGCGGCTATCCGGCGATGGTGCTGCGCTACATCACGGCCGACATGCCGAAGCTGGACAACCTCGGTCTGCCGCAGATCGTCACCGAGCTCGTGCTGATCAAGCGCGGGCTCATCCTGATGGTGGGCGCGACCGGGTCGGGCAAATCGACCACGCTTGCGGCGATGATCAACTACCGCAACGAGAATTCCTCGGACCACATCGTCACGATCGAGGATCCGATCGAGTTCCTGCACACGAACAAGCGCTCGATCGTCAATCAGCGCGAAGTCGGCATCGACACCAAGACCTACGCCCGCGCCTTGCGCGGAGTGGTGCGCGCCGCGCCCGACGTCATCCTGATCGGTGAGATCCGGGACCGGGAGAGCATGGAGGCCGCCATTCACCTCGCCGGCACAGGGCACCTCGTGCTTGCCACGATGCACGCGAACAACTGCGCGGAGTCCCTCGACCGCATCATCAACATGTTCCCGCGCGAGCAGCACAACCAGATCTTCCTGGACCTGTCGCAGTACCTGCGCGCGATCATGGCCCAGCGGCTCGTGATGGGGCGCGATGCCAAGCGGGTCGCCGCGGTCGAGGTCATGATCAACACGCCGCACATCCAGGAGCTGGTGAAGAAGGGCGACGTGATGGGCATCAAGGAAGCCATCGCCAGCAGCAGCGAGCGCGGCATCCAGAGCTTCGATGTCTCGCTGCGCGACCTGTTCAAGCAGCACCGCGTGGAGCTGGAAGAGGCGCTGGCCAACGCCGATTCGCGCGCCAACCTGGAAGCGAAGATCAATTTCGGCTGACGCCGCCACGCCGGCGACAGTGCCGCAAAGCGACTCCGGGAGTCTGGCGGCATTTGGGCGGGCGCCGAGCCGCGGCGCAGGGGCGGCGCGTCAGTCGAACACGGTGTACGCGTCGAACACGGGTCCGTCCACGCACACGCGCTTCATAGCGGGGCCGTCGGGCGTGCGCACCAGAACCGTGCAACCTGCGCAGCCACCGACGGCGCACGCCATGAACTCCTCGAGCGACACCTGACACGGCACGCCGTGGCGACGTGCAACCTTGGCGGTCGCCTCGAGCATCGGCGTCGGCCCGCACGCGAATACCTCGACCTCCGCCAACTCTTGCGGGCCCAGAGTAGCGAGCCATTCGTCCGCAAGGGCGGGTACGTACCCGTCGTAGCAACCCGCAAATCCGGCGCGGGTGGCAAGGCGGCTCGCGATGCCCCATTCCTCCAGCATCGGCATGCACGCAATGCTGCCGACCGGCATGCCGGCCACGAGAATGCCCGAAGGACGGGTGCGGAACGGAAACGGAATCTCCGAACCCATGAGCACCAGAGGTTTCCAGACAACGTCCGTGCGCGCGCGCAGCCGGTCCGCCAGGAATACCATCGGCGGAATCCCCACGCCGCCGCCAATCAGCAGGGGGCGCGGGCGCTCAGGATGCAGGGTGAACGGCTTGCCGATGGGTCCCAGCGTGCTCAGTGCTTCGCCGGACTTCTTCGCGGCAAGCGCGTGCAGTCCGGGCCCAACGACCTTGTAGAGCGTCTCGATCCATCCGGCGTGGGCGTCGGCTCGCATGATGGAAAGCGGGCGGCGCATCGGAATCGCAGGATCGCACGTCACGTGCACGAAGCTTCCGGGGTGCGCGTGCGCGGCGCACCTGGGAGCCTCGACTCGCAGCACGTACTGGTTGCCGTCGAAGGCGGTCTGCTGCAGGACGCGTGCGTCCTCCAGGAAAATCGTGCCGCGGTGCGAGGTCTTCATGAGCGCGAGCCGATGACCTCCGCCAGAACGGCCATGCGCACGGCCACTCCATTGCGGACCTGATCCCGGATCACCGACTGCGGACCGTCCGCGACGTCCGAGGCGATCTCGATGCCCCGGTTCATCGGCTGCGGGTGCATCACGATGGCATCGGGGCGGGCGAGGGCGAGGCGCTCCGGATTCAGCCCGTACTTCGCGAAATAGCGGTCCGCGTCCGGCAGGTCGGCCTGACCCATGCGCTCCTTCTGAATCCGCAGCATCATCACGACGTCCGCATCCTTGAGGCCGGCCTTGAGGGTCGTGTGACGCGAGCAGCCCTCGAATTCCTTCTGCTCGGGCATCAGCGCCGGGGGAGCGACGATGCGCAGATCGGGCACGCCCAGTGTTCGGAAGACATGAAAGGCCGAGCGCGCGACGCGCGAGTGGCGGACATCGCCCACGATGGCGATCGCGAGTTCGTTGAAGCTAGGCTTGCGCTGGCGGACCGTGAGCGCGTCGAGGAGTCCCTGCGTGGGATGCGACACGTGCGCCTCGCCGGCGGATAGCACGCTGACGTGCGGCGCGACGCTGGCGGCTACGAGCGACGGCACACCAGCTTCCGCGTCGCGGATGACCATGACGTCCACGTGAACCGACTGAAGCGTGTAGACCGTGTCCAACATGCTCTCACCCTTGACGCGGGACGAGAGCTGCACTTCGAGATTCACGACGTCGGCGCCCAGACGCTTGGCGGCCAATTCGAAGGACACGCGGGTTCGCGTGGAGGGTTCGGTGAACAGATTGGCGACGGTCACGCCAGCCAGAGCGGTGCTCAGGGGGGGCGGAGATCCCAGCGGCCGCACATAACTCTGCGCACGCTCCAGGAGCTTGTCGATCGAATCGCGGGACAAAGGCTCCAGCGTGAGCAAGTGCCGAAGCGTGCCGTCCGCGCGGTGCTGGGTCACGGGGGTCGCGTCAGTCATTTCCAGCCTCCGACAGCCAGCGCTCGAGAATCACGGCAGCCGCGGCGCTGTCGATGTCTTCGCGGCTGACTCGCCGGCGGCGCTCGCCACTCGCGCGCTGCGCCTTGAGCGCCTCGGCCGCCTCCAGAGACGACCAGCGCTCATCGACCATGTTCACGGGAAGGCCGAAACGACTTTCGAGTTCGGCAGCGAAGCGGCGCGCCGCCGGGGCGAGCACGCCCGGGCTACCATCGACATTATACGGGGCACCGACGACGAATAGTTTGGGCTGCAGCGCACGCACGTTGCGCTCGATGGCATCCCAGTCGGGACGGCCTTCCTTCGCACTGACCGCGGTCCGCGGTGCAGCCGTACGGGTCAGGGTGTCCCCGGAAGCGATGCCAATGCGTTTGAGGCCGAAATCGAATGCGAGAACGGTACGGATCCCGGTCATGTCCCGGCGGGCGGGCGCAAGGGTCGGGGCAGGCTATGCATGTCCGGCCACCAGGCTCAGCCGTTCTGGCTCGACCCCGAGTAGTCGCCAGGCGCCCGTCCAGCGGTCCTCGAACGGCATTTCGAACACCAGGCTGGCATCGACGGGAATCGACATCCAGGCGTTCTCGCGGATCTCGCGCTCGAGCTGGCCGGAGGGCCAGTTCGCATACCCCAGGGCAATGAACGCATCGGAGGGGCCTTCGCCCCGCGCCATGGCAGCGAGCACGTCGCGCGAGGTGGTGACCTGAATGGTGTCGGAGACCTTGTGCGTGTGGTCCCACTGGCCGCCCGGCCGATGGAGAACGAAGCCGCGATCGGTATGCGTGGGGCCACCGCGCAGCACGGGCTTCGCGGCGATGTACTCGGTGGACGGCTCGAGCTTCATCTGCGAGAGGACGTCGGACAGCGTCATCGGCAGGGGCTTGTTCAGCACGATGCCGAGCGCGCCCTTCTCGGTGTGCTCGCAGATCAGCGTGACGGTCTGCGCGAAATTCGGATCGCTCAGGGAGGGCATCGCCACGAGCAGGTGGTTCGTCAGGCTCGAGCCGAGCGCAGCTCCCGACCCGGGCTCCGAAAACGGCGACGTGCTGTCGTCCGGTTCGCTCATGCCTTTCACGCCCATGCGCCAAGTATGGGGATGCGCGGCGGCCGGCTCAAGGAACCGTTGAGACGGCTCCGGCCTCGACCCGTCCCCCCACGAACTGCCACTCGTAGACGAAGCTCAATACGCTGTGCTCGCGGGCCAGCTCCGGCGGAAACGGGTCGAACGGGCTGGCGAGCTTCAGGATCTCCAGCGCGGCCTGGTCGAGCTCCGGGTAGCCGCTGGAGCGCCGGATGACCGCCCGGTCGAGCTTTCCGTCCGCTGCAATGCCCACCTCGATGACCGGACTGGCCCGCACTCCCAGGCTGCGTGCCGCGGTTGGGTAGTTGATGGTGCCGACGCTCTCCACCTTGTGGCGCCAGGCGTCCAGGTAAGGCGCGAGCGTGGCAGCCTTCGTGTCGGGCGTGATCCACAGCTCGTCGCGTTTCGGGCCGCGCAGCTGGGCCGGGCCATTCTCATCCTGCGGCCCCGGCTGATCCGTCTTCTGCTGATCCAGGAGCAGTGGGCGCTGATGCGCGGTGCCCTCGCTTCCCGGCTCGGCGAGATAGCGGACTTCCACGTTCCAGGCCGTCGTCGTGAGCACCCGCTCGTCGGGATTGCCGGCCTCATCGCTTCGCTGGCCCAGGGAGTCGCCGTTCGGCAGTCCGTCCTGGGATGGGACGGGTATGGAGGAGGCGCGATTGCGCGGTGCGACGGCGTCGCGGGTATTCCCCGAGCCGAGCTGCGTCCGCTGCGCCAGATAGGTCGCCGAAGCGTTCTTATCGGCCTCGGGCAGCTCATCCGAGACCAGCAGCACCTCCAGCCCCGGTGCGCCGCCGTGCTCGCCAGCGGACGCGTTGAAGGTCAGGCCGAGGATGATGAGTCCGTGCAGCAGCGCGGCAAGGAAAATCATCGTCAGGAGCCGGTCGCGAACCGGCGCCTTGCCTTCACGCAGCTTCAGCGCTCGCCGGGCCATTCGTCCCTCAACCTCCGTGTGCGGCAGCGGCTCGTCCGGTCCGCGCGCGCAGCCGCCGCTCGATCGCCTGCATCAGCAGGTCACCGATCTGCGTCCCGAACTGCTTGTCCAGCTCGCGGATGCCGGTCGGGCTCGTGACGTTGATCTCCGTGACATACCCCCCGATGACATCCAGCCCCACGAACAGCATGCCCTTGGCAGCCAGGACCGGTCCGATCTGCTGCGCGAGCCACCGGTCCCGCTCGTTCAGAGGCCGGCCCACGCCTTTGGCGCCCGCGGCGAGATTGCCGCGATTGTCGTTGGCGGTGGGGATCCGCGCCAATGCGTGCGGCACGGGCTCCCCATCGATCAGCAGCACGCGCGAGTCGCCCGAATCGACGATGTCCGGGATGTACCTCTGCACGATCGCGAAGCGCTGACCGTACCCGGTCAGCGTCTCGAACACGACATTCATGTTCTTGTCCTGGCGCTCCAGCACGAAGATCGAGCGCCCGCCCATGCCATCCAGCGGCTTGCACACGACCTTGCCGTGCTCGCGCAGAAAGGCCTCCATGTCCGCCATGCTCCGGGTGATCAGGGTCGGCGCGCAGCACTGCGGGAACCAGGCCGTATAGACCTTCTCGTTCATATCCCGCAGCCCCTGCGGGCGGTTGACGACCAGGACCCCCCGCTCCTCGGCGCGCTCCAGGACATAGGTCGTATAGATGTACTCCGTGTCGAACGGCGGGTCCTTGCGCATGAGCAGGCAGTCGAGATCCGCCAGCGGCATGACCTGGGCTGCGCCCAGGCTGAACCAGTCCTGTGGGTCCGCGCGGACCGTCAGGGGGCGCGCGTGGCCGAATGCGACGCCGTCACGCAGCGAGAGGTCGCGCTGCTCCAGGTAGGTCAGCTCGAAGCCGCGCGCCTGGGCGGCGAGCAGCATCGCGAGAGTCGAGTCCTTTGCGTACTTGATGTCGTCGATGGGGTCCATGACGACACCGAGCCGAATGCGTTCGCTCATCTGCATCTTTCCCGTGGACCTGCGGCAGGCTTCGGCCTGCCGCGGAAAGGCCGGATTATGCTCGGTACGGCGCGAAAATGAGCGTCCGGGCCCTGCGGGCCGCGCAATATGTTGTCCATGAGCGCCTGTGAAGGCGATGGCGGCGCTCGACCTTTGAAAAACGTGACACGCGTTGCATGGCTTGGGGTATACCGATATGTTAAAACCCGCGCTGCGCTTGGGTGCGGTTCGGCCACAGTTCTCATTAATCCTGGTCGCGTTTCGACCGTGGCCCGTTCCACTGTGTGTGGTCTCGTTTAAGGAAGGAGTTGCCTGACCGTGACCGGCAGCAACACGAAACTCCAGGGCCTGAAGGTACTGGTCATCGACGACAGCAAGACGATCCGGCGGACGGCCGAGACGCTTCTCGCGAAGGAGGGGTGCGAGGTCTACACGGCGGTCGATGGCTTCGATGCGCTGGCGAAGATCGCCGACCATCAGCCCGACATCGTGTTCGTCGACATCATGATGCCGCGCCTCGACGGCTATCAGACCTGCTCCCTCATCAAGCACAACAAGGTATTCCGTTCCATTCCCGTGATCATGCTGTCCTCGAAGGACGGCCTGTTCGATCGCGCGCGCGGACGCATCGTCGGCTCGGAGCACTACCTGACCAAGCCGTTCACCAAGGACGAGCTCCTGAGCGCGATCGAGACGCACGTCGGGAGATGATGCCCATGCCGCTGATACTCATCGTCGACGACTCTCCGACCGAGGTCCACGTCATGCAGAAGGCGTTGGAGAAGCATGGCTATCGGACGGCGTCGGCTGCGGATGGCGCCGAGGGCGTACGCCTCGCGCGGGAGATGAGCCCGGACCTGATCTTCATGGACATCGTCATGCCCGGCATGAACGGCTATCAGGCCACGCGTGCGCTGGCCAACGACCCGAAGACGCGCACGATCCCGATTATCATGGTCACCTCCAAGGGACAGGAGACCGATCGGATCTGGGGCCTGCGCCAGGGCGCCGTCGACTACATGGTGAAGCCGGTCTCCCCGGACCAGCTCGTCGCCAAGGCCCAGGCCACGCTCGCCGCCTGAGGCGCCGAGTTCACCGACATCTGACATGACATACCCGACACATGACTGACGAGCCGACGCTCAAGTCCCTTCGCGACCGGCCCTTCGATCTCCTCGCGGAGCTCGAGCGCCGTGGCCGCGCCGTTTCGGCGCAGGTGAGCCAGGAGGGCGCGGCCGGCCGCGAGTGGGTGGGAGTCGCCTTGCGCATGGCCGGAGACCTATACCTGGTCGCCCGCGAGGAGACCCGCGAGGTGCTGGGCGTGCCTTCCGGCATGACGCGGGTGCCCGGCGCCAAGCCCTGGATCAAGGGAATCGCCAATGTGCGCGGCCAGCTCCTGCCCATCGTCGATCTGCGGCAGTTCCTGGGAAGCGGGACCACTCCCGTGAGTCGCAACACCCGTATCGTCGTGGTGAACCACCGGGAGATCCCGGCCGGTCTCATCGTCGATGAGGTCCTGGGCTTCCGCCGCTTTGCTGAGGGTGAGTTCTCCGGCGACGCGCCGCCGACCGTCGCTCGCTGCGAGCGCTACCTCGCGGGCTCGTTTCGGCGCGCCACCGAGCAGTGGCCCGTGCTGGGCCTGAGATCCATTCTCGAGAGCACCGCGTTCTCGGAGGCCGCCGCGTGAGGCGCTCAACCGCTCAACCGGGCAAGGTGATTCGGACATGACGGCCGCAGTCGCCACGACGCGCTCGAACAGCAGCCTGACCGTGATGCTTGTCATCGCGGCTCTGCTCGTCGCCGCGGGCGCCGCGATGTATTACCTGTCGACGAGCCACGCTGCCACGGCCGCCGAGCCCGCTCCCACGGCCGCTCTCTACGGCATCGCGACCGACGCTGAAGGCGCTGTGCTCGGCAACGAATCGTCTCTCTCGGATCTGCAGAAGCAGCTGCAGCAGCTCAAGGATGCCGCGACCGCCGCTCCCGCTGCCTCGTTCGCGACGGATCCACGTTTCGCGCGGGTACTGAGCAACGCTGCCGCGGTCCTGCAGGCGCGGGGTGCCTTGACCGATGCAGGCACTTCAGCCCGCGACGCCCAGGAGATCGTGCCGCGACTCGTTGCGGAGATGAGCGCCGTCACGAGCGGATTGTCTGGCGCCAACCTGGACGCCGTGACGCGCGCGGTTGAAAGATCCGAGGTGCGGGCCCAGCGCCTGGAGCTGGATGTCGCGGCCCTGGCCGCCGGCAGTGCCAACCCAGGCCAGGCGGCACAGCGGCTCGCCGAGGGCGCCGACTATCTGGGGCAGGTCATTCAGGGCCTGCAGGGTGCGAACACGGGACTGGGACTGCCGCGCCTCACCGGGGCCGACGCCGACAAGCGGCTGAAATCGCTGGACTCCCTCTATACAGACCTGAACTCGGTGGTCCGGCGCGCCGTTGCCGCCGCACCCACCTTGCCGCAGGCGCAAGCCGCAGCGCGAGCTGTCACGGCCGACGCGCGCGCCGTCGCAGCTGCGGGTGGCTCGAGCGTGTCGGCGTCGACGGTGGGCGGACTGCCCTCCTGGGTGCCGCTCGTGCCCGTGCTCGCCGGGCTGGCGCTCGTGCTGTTCGCGGTGATCTCCTCGTCCCGCCTGCGCAAGGCGCTCGACCAACAGCGCCTGGCCGTCGATACCCAACGCAAGGAAAACGACCGCAACCAGCAGGCCATCCTGCGGCTGCTGGATGAGCTGTCCAGTCTCGCCGACGGCGACCTGACGGTGCAGGCGACGGTGACCGAGGACATCACCGGAGCGATCGCGGACTCCATCAACTACGCGGTGGACGCGCTGCGCGGCCTCGTCACCACGATCAACCAGTCGGCCATCTCCCTGGACAGCGCGACTCGGCAGACGCAGGCGCTGTCGCAGCATCTGGCCAAGGCGAGCGGTGCGCAGTCGAAGCAGATCGCCTCGGCGACCGAGTCCGCGGGCAGCATGGCTTCCTCCGTGGAAGAGGTTTCCGGCAATGCCGAGCGGGCCGCCGACGTCGCGCGGCACTCGGTGGAAGTGGCGCACAAGGGCGGCGACGCCGTGCGGCGCACGATCGACGGCATGAACACCATCCGTGAAACGATCCAGGAAACTTCCAAGCGCATCAAGCGCCTGGGAGAGAGCTCGCAGGAGATCGGCAATATCGTCGAGCTCATCAACGACATCGCGGAACAGACCAATATTCTCGCGCTCAACGCGTCCATCCAGGCTTCGATGGCGGGCGAGGCGGGGCGCGGATTCGCCGTCGTAGCCGACGAGGTTCAGCGCCTCGCCGAGCGCGCAGCCAATGCAACGAAGCAGATCGAGGTGCTGGTGCGCACCATTCAGACCGATACGAACGAGGCCGTCGTCTCGATGGAGCGCAGCACGACCGATGTAGTCGGCGGGGCGCTGCTCGCGGAGAATGCAGGCGCCGCTCTCGAGGAGATCGAGCAGGTGTCCAATCAGATCGCCAGTCTCGTCCAGAACATCTCGGGAAGCTCCCGCCAGCAGACCGGAGCTGCGCAGAACATCGCGCGCAACATGCAAGTCCTGAAGGAGATCAGCGCCCAGACCGCGGAATCGACCCACGCCACCTCCGCCGCCATCGCCAAACTAGCCGAGCTGTCGGCGGGACTGCGCAAGGCGGCGGCAGGCTTCAGACTGCCGGGCACGGCGAACGAGCCGATCGGAACTTCCGGAGCCTTCAAACGGCTCGAGGAAGGCAAGACGGCCGCCCTGCGGCAGATGTCTTCCGCCGTCGGCGGCACTTGAAGACTTAGTCCGGAAAGGGTCGACGCATGCCGGAAGTCGCCTCCCAGACGCTGGATTTCGTCGGCCGCGAGCTGAATGTCACGCTCGCGGACGCACGCACGGCTCTCGAGAATTACGTCGAGAGCCAAGGCAACGCCACGCTTCTCGAGCGCTGCACGCAGGAGCTGCACCGTGTGCAGGGAGTCCTGCGGGTTCTCGAGATCTACGGCGCGGCCCTGCTCGCCGAGGAAATGGAGCAGGTGGCGGCCTACCTGCTGGCCACGATGGCCGAGCGCAAGAACCAGGCTGAGAGCCTCGATGCGCTGATGCGGGCGATGGTGCAACTGCCCAGCTATCTGGAGCGCGTGCTGGCCGGCGGCCGCGATCTTGCGCTGGTGCTGCTCCCTCTCCTCAACGATTTGCGCGCGGTGCGCGGCAGCGCGCTGCTGTCCGAAGGCACGCTGCTGCTGCTGAATCTGAAGTCCGACAAACAGGCTCAGCCCGTGGCGATCGCCCCCGGCGAGCCGCCGATGACGGTCGAGCAATGGGCCCGGCGCGTGCGCGCCCGTTACCAGGTGGGCCTCATCGGGTGGATCCGCGGGGAGCGCATCCCGCAGAACCTCGACATCCTGGCCGCCGTCGCCCAGAAGCTCGAGCAGATCGCAACGCGCCAGCCGGTCTTCCAGCTCTGGTGGGTCACCGGCGCGGTCATCGAGGCGCTGCGCGAGAACGGTCTGGAAAGCGGCGTATCGGTCAAGCGGCTGCTCGGACTCGGCGATCGCGAAGTGCGCCGCCTGTACGAGCAGGGCGAGGCGCGCTATTCCCAGTCGCCGCCCGTCGAGCTGCTGAACAACCTTCTTTACTACGTCGGGCGGGCGGAGTCCGCCGGTCCGCGCGTTACCGCGGTGCGCGCCTCGTTCCGACTGTCGGAGCTGCTGCCTGTCGATGAGAGCATCGAGCAGGAGCGCGAGAATCTGTCTGCGCCGAGCGTGAAGCTCATGCAGACCGTGGCAGTAGCCATTCGCGAGGACCTGTCCAAGGTCAAGGACGTCCTGGACATCTTCGTGCGCCGCGGGGCGGGTCAGCCGAAGGAGCTCTCCCCCCAGGTCGATCTGCTGCGCAAGATCGGCGACA